>Ga0209803_1001914_pt1 | contig 13346 bp, 13 predicted proteins | sample GraSoiAngelo_138_FD_185895 | JGI IMG/M metagenome (GOLD analysis project Ga0209803, IMG submission 185895) | Grasslands soil microbial communities from the Angelo Coastal Reserve, California, USA - 14_0929_09_40cm (SPAdes) (version 2) | ecosystem: Environmental > Terrestrial > Soil > Grasslands ... | reverse complement strand
GCTGTGTCGTTTCTGCGCCCTTGCCGGTCCTCTCGGGCCCCCCGCTTGCACGGGGCCACCGTTCCGAGGGAGGGGGGACGTTCCTCAGCGGCCCCGAAGGGCCACCGTCGGCCGTCCGCGGTCTCCTGGCCGCGCGCGCCATCGTTCCGGGTCTATTTGGACCTGCGCCCCGCCACTCCTCGACCGACGTCGACCCACAAACGTTAGACTTTTCTGTCGAACCGCCGCTGTGCCGGTCATGGGCGATCACGGAAGAGGTCTCCTCGAATTTTGGGGAATCCGGCTCGTCCTGGTGGCGCTCGTCCTCGGTCTTGTCTGGAAGTTTCTGTATTTTCCTGTTTGGTCGGCCTCCGGGTCCGACATGCGGATTCTGCTCGCTTTCGTTGCGGTTGAACCCCTCGAGTTCGTGGTGGCGCGTGTCGGGCCTGCGGCTTGGATCATTGGGGGCGTCGGTGCGTATCTTATCGAAAGCGCACGCGCCGAATTGACCGATTCACCCAGTCGTTCATGGAACCGGGAGCGAATTGCAATCGGATTCGCCGTCGGAGCAGGGGCGACATTCCTAGCTGGCCCGGGCGTGATTGTAGACTTGCCGTTCACCTTGTGGTTCCTCGTTCACGCCGCGACCGGCATCACCGTCTTGATCGCTCTCGGTCTCTACCTCCTCTGGACTGCCGAGCGTGTGGCCAGAGTGTCGCTGAGAAAACTTGGCTCTGTTGCCTTCGCATTCTCTCTTGTCGCCGCGGCGCTCGATCTCTTGAGTTTGGGCGCGCTCTTCGGAACCATCAATCTGGCATGGAGCTACCAGCCTCGACTCACCATTGCGGATTTCTTCCTCGGAGCCGGTTCGCTGACCGTCTGGATTCTGATTTACACCCTGACAATCCGCCGATACCAAATCGCCAGTCCGGCGGTCCCCTCCGGAGCAGAAGCTTAGGGTCTCAAGTCGGGGCCGCTCGACCGCGTCGGTCGTTTCCGACCGGGCCTAATGATTTAAGTCGCTCGGTCATCGCGGCGTCGTGGCCGGCGATCGTCGGGTCCTCTTCGCGAATTCCCTGTATCATCTCACGAACGATGGCGCGGTCACTGTGATCGCGGGCCAGATTACCCTCCTGCAGACCCATTTCTCGTTCGGCACCTTCGAGACCGGCCTCCTCAGTGGCGCCGCGCTCCTCGTGACCGCCATCTTTCAGATGGTCTTCGGCGCGATGTCGGATCGTCGGGACCCGACGCGATTCCTCCCGCTCGGGATCGTCGTCCTCGGACTCGGCTCCGCTTTGGTTGCCCTGTCCTCGACCTTCTGGATCTTGCTCCTGCTCGTCTCCCTCTCCCGAATCGGAGCGAGTTTCTATCACCCGGTCGGGATCGCTTGGATCGGCCGCGAGTTCGAGGGGCCGGAGCTCGATCGATCGATGGGGTTCCAATCTGCCTTCGGCGACACCGGCGTCATCTTCGGGATGGCGACTACCTCCATCATCGCGGTGGCGTTTGAGTGGCAAGCCCCCTTTCTCCTGTGGGGAGGCATCAACCTAGGGGCGGTCGCCGTTGGACTGTGGCTCGTCCGGAATCACCGCGCTCCAACCGTGCCGAGAGAACGTCCAAAGCGGGACTACATCCAGATGATCCGCGACGTCCGCCTGTGGCTTTTCCCGCTTGCGCTCGGAGGCGCTGCCTTCTCAATCTTCTCGACCTTTGGCCCGCTGCTCCTCCATCACCGGTTTGGCTTCGACGACACCTCGTCCGAGATCGCGATCGCGATCTGGATCCTCGCAGGCGCGCTCGTCGCGTTCTTCTTCGGCCGCGTCAGCCGCCGATTCGGCCGTCTCCGGACCTTGACGGCCTGCTACGGCTTAATAGGACTCGCGTCTCTGATCGGCGTCGCCTCCGGGAGCGCCGCGGTGGTCCTAGGCCTTTTCTGGACGCTCGGTTCCGCTGTGTTCATCACGTATCCCGCCCTCTTCTCCTTCGTCTCCGAAGCGAGCCACAGACGACTCCAGGGGGCGGCATTCGGCCTCATCTTCGGGTTCCAGTTGCTCGGCGGGTCCCTCGGATCCTTCGCCGCTGGGAGCCTCGCGTCGTCGTTCCGGACGGTTGGCGATTTCGAATCCACGGGACCGTTCTACCTACTCGGCTTCCTTGCGCTCGCGGGATTCGTCTACCTTCTCGCCATCCGAACACGCATCCGCGATTCCCGCAGCGTTCCGGGTGGGGGCACTCCCGGAGTCTGAATGCTCACAGCAACGGTTTCGGGACCGAGAGGAACCGCGCGATGACGCCCAGAGCAACCCCGAGGATCGCAGGCAGCACGCTCGCGAGGAGCGAGAATTCTTCGCGGTGGAGGTTCACGAGGACGAACAACAGCAGCGTGAAAAAGCCGGCTCCCGATCCGATCAGGATGACGATCCTCCCCAGTCGGACGCGATCCTTCCAGATCAGGTAACCGCCAAAGATGACCGCGAAGCCGCCGAGGGAGGCGATGCCGATGAAGACGTACGTCAGGACGATCAAGAAGGGCCGGCTGCCGAGGAGGTCTTCCAGGAGCGTGAAGAACCGGTCCACGGAACGCACTCCCGTGTAACCGCTCACGATGAGCAGGAACCCAGCGACGGTCGCCAGGAGGGCGGCCTGGTCGTTGGGGCGCACGACGTCACCGAGCTTGGAGGATCTTCTGGAGCGCCGAAAGGTTCTCGGGGTGGGCCTCAAAGTACTTTCGGACCGGGGCGAGCTCCCGATTGAGACCCGCGGTGACACCGGCTTTCAGGTCCTTCGGATGGAGCTCTCCATCGGAGTAGGCCTTCGACAAGGCCTCGAAGGATTCGTAGACGACGTCCCCCCCGAACTTCGGATCGCGCGGGATCATCAGCCTCCCCTGGCGGGGGAACAGGACGAGTCGCGCTAGCTCGAGGACGGGATTTCCTTTCGCCTCCTTCGCAGGGCAGAAGGCCTTCCCGACCTTCCGCTCCACTTCGGACGCACCGTCGTTCAGCAGGACGCTGGAATCCGGCTTCGATTTTGACATCTTGCCCGCGACGAGGTCCATCCGTCCGCCGCCGTCGAGGGCGGGCACGAGAGGCGTGTGCAGGGCGACCACCGGCTTCCAGCCGAGCTTCGGCGCCACGTCCCGGTACAACATGTGTGCGTGTCTCTGGTCCATGCCTCCCAGCGCGAGGTCCAAGTTCATCCAGTGGATGTCGGCGACCTGCATCGCGGGGTAGATGAGCATGGAGGCGTCCAGGTCGGCTTCCTCTTCCTTGCGGCCCATGATCGTCAGAGCGCGCCGGATCCGGGCGACCGTCGACGCCTTCGAGGCCTGGATCACGTTCTGCCAGTATTCCGGATGCCGGACGAACTCGTTCGCGTAGAGGTACTCGACTGCATCCGGCACACCGACGGCGCGGAATCCGTCCTTGAAATACTCCGCGCACACCCGCAGGTTCTCGAGGTTACCGCCGAGTTTGTCGTTGATGTACGCGTGCCAATCGGCCAGGTAGATGATCGTGTGGAAGCCCGCGGCGACGAGGTCCGCCACCTTCGAACCGACTACGAAGGCGGTCCCGATGTGCATGAGCCCGGACGGTTCCAGTCCCACGTACGCGCGCGGCGTTCCGGTCCGGTCGAGGAGGGCCCGCAACTCCTCGCGGGTGACGACCTCTTCGGAGCCGCGTAACACCGTCTGGAGGCGATCGTCGCGGGCCACGGACCCACCGAACCTGACCAGGCAGGATAAAGGTTTCAATCCGCAGGTCGGAAGCCTGCGGCAATCCAACAATGGCCTTAAGTCGAGGATGTGGCATCCACGGCCGGGGATCCGTATGGGGGGAATCTTGGGTCTTTTCGATCTCGGCTCGGTGACTGCCTTTCAGGGCGTGGACGTCGTGGGCGCCGCGGTGGGCGCGTTCATCTTCCTCATCTTCGTCCTGATCTTCCTCTTTGCCACTCTGAAGGTCGTCAAGGAGTATGAGCGAATCGTGAACTTCCGGCTCGGAAAGGCCCAGGCGGAGAAGGGTCCCGGCATCGTGGTGGTCATTCCGGGGATCGACAAACCCGTCCGCGTCGACCTGCGAGAACGGTTCCTGACGATCCCGCACCAGACGTGCATCACGAAGGACAACGCTCCCGTGGATGTCGACTTCATCGTCTACTTCAAGGTCGCGAGCGCCGCGGATTCCGTGATCCGTGTGAACAATTTCGAGGGAGCCGCCATGGGGATTGCGACGACCACCCTACGGGCCGTCGTCGGCGACATCATCCTCGACGAGGTGCTCTCGAAGCGGGAAGAGATCAACGCAATCCTGCGTACGAAGCTCGACGAGGTCACGACCCGCTGGGGCGTGAAGGTCACGAACGTCGAGATCCGGGAGATCCTCCCTCCCAAGAACGTCACGGACGCCATGATCCTCCAGATGTCCGCCGAACGGAGCCGGCGGGCGGTCGTCATCGAAGCCGACGGGAGGAAGACCGCCACGGTCACCATCGCGGAAGGGGACAAGCAATCCGCGGTCCTCCGCGCAGAAGGGGCGAGACAAGCCGCCATCCTGAACGCGGAAGGGTACGCCCAGGCCCTCTCTACGATCTTCGGGGCCGCGAAAGGCGTCGACGAGAAGACGCTCATGCTCCAGTACCTGGATGCCCTGAAGAGCCTCGGAGCAAGCCCGTCCACGAAGTTCATCCTGCCGCTGGAGCTCACGGAATTGGTCAGGCCACTCCGGAACATGCTGTCGGCGGCTGAGGGAGGCGCCGCGAAGGCGGATGACCTCTAAGGGCCCCGCGGAGCCCGCGTCGAGCTTCCTCGATCGGCTCTTCCTCTACGGCATCCGCTCGGTCCTCGTCGTCCTGGCCGTCGTCGCCTTCGGGGCCTTCCTTGTTGCCCACGGATGGCTCGTGAGCCGGTTCGACTATCTCGCCTCCGGCGTGCTGATCATCATGATCGGCGTGGGCTTGGCATTCGCATTCCAACAGACCACGACCACCGTGATCACGAAACGCTACTATGCCGCCGACACGCTGGTGGGGAAGGTGGGCCGGGCGGTCGTCTCGATGAAGGCCACCGGCAAGGGAGTCGTCCAAGTCGAACACGAGTCGTGGAGCGCGGTCGCGGAGGAGGACATTGCCCGGGGCGATCCCGTTATCGTCACGGAGGTCGACGCGGACAAGGTGACCTTGAAAGTGCGGAGGCACCGTGCATGAACGGAGGATCACTCACGGGGACGATGGCGGTGCTGCCGAGGGCTCAGTCGAGCCCGTGGACGTCGACGCGGGTGCAGGCGCGACTGTGACCTGGATCTTGCCGTCCCCGTAACCGGTGACGAGGATGAGCGACCCTTTCGGGATGAACTGATCCGATTGGGCCGTCCATTCCTCGGCCCCGACGTTCGCGACCCCGTCCTTGCCGGGTACCAGGTCCGTCGTGGCGCGTCCCGTCATGTTCACGATCTTGCCGGGATCGATCAGCTTCGGTTGGGCCATCAAGGCATGGCGGATCCGTGTAAGGTAGAGGAAGGCGACGACGAGGAGCGCGCCCGTGCCGCCCAGAATGACGTATTGCGTGTTGCCATACGGCGAAGGCGAATACGGCACGTTGTACGCTAGGAGGTAGGTGCCGGCCAGGCCGAGGGCGATGCCGGAAATCGCGAAGAACCCATGGCCCGCTTTCACTTCGAGGATTACGAGGGCCGCCGCGATGATCAGCATCAAGATGCCGACGACCGACGCCCCAATGATCTGCGCCCCCAGGAATCCGAGCGCGATGAAGATCACGGCCGCGACGCTCAAGAAAAGGGTTCGATGGAACAGATCGAGGACGAGGGCGATGATCCCGACGAGGATGAAGAGGCCGTCGACCGTGGGATCGCTGATGAAGCTGAGGAATCGGTCGTACAACGGCTCATCGAATGTGGTGATCGTCGCGGTCCCGAGGCCAACGGCGGTCAGGAAGGCTCCCAGCGACTCCTGGGTCCCGTTGACCAGCCCGACCGACGCGGCCTGGACGGCCGAATAGGCCGTGTTGTTCTGAGCCATATCCACCGCCGCGGTAACATTGTACCCGTTTTTCTCGGCGAGGGACCGTATGTAGGCCACCATCGCGTTCTGCACGTGCTGCTCCTCGCTCGGATCACCGCCGACAACAAACGGCGTCGAGGGGCCGATGATCGAACCGCTGCCCATGTAAATCGCGTTCGTGGCCAGGGCGATATAACTCCCCGCCGACGCGGCGAGAGCGACCGGCGGGACGTACGTGTAGACAGCGAGACGGGCATCCTGTACGTCCTGGATCGAACGAACGATTTGCTGCATGTTCGCCAGGAGTCCGCCGGGGGTATTCATGACGATGACGAGATCCTGGTTGGACGCGATCGCGGCCTGGGCCGCCCGATGGACATAGTCGGCCGCCCCGGCATCGACTTGGATGTCGAAGGTGACGAGGAGTACGCCCGCGGGACTCGCCAGAGGACGCGGCGCCGTCGCCGACGCGGCTCCCGCCAGGAACGGCAGCACGGCTATCGACACGGCCAGGAGGGCCCAGACCAACGAACCGAGCATCCGACGCACGAAATCCACTAGGTCCGCAGGCGTAGAAAACGGTTTGGATGGCACTCCCGCCCTCGTCGGGTTTTCTAGGGGCGGCGAACCCTCTCGCGGATTCTCTGGATCGCGTGCCCGGTTCGTTCCACCGCCTTGGTGACGGCGGGGCGGACGACCGCGACCGTCTTGTCGCGAACCAAACGCGCGGCCTCGACGGTCTCCTCGGCTACCGGTTGGATGGCATTCGCGATCTCATTCGCCGCTCGGGCGGTGGTGTCGGCGAAGGGCTGTAACGCCTTGCCGATCTCGTCCGCGGCGGGCCGCAAGGCATTCGCGATCCGTTCGATCGCAGGCTGCACCTCGTTCGACGCCCGGTCCAATGCCGCGACGCTCGCCCCGATGGCCTTCCCGGCCGCCGTCCGGGCCTGCGACACCAGACGGTCCATCTCACCCCGGCGGGAGCCACACACCGCACAATAGGTCTGTCCCGCCGGAAACTCGGACCCGCATTTGACGCAGTTCGTTTCCATCACCGAGAACACAACGAGGTCATCGTTCAAATTTATTTCGCTCCGAAATCACATCCGGTGTGGAGAACTCACCTCGAACTCCGCGACCGCGTGCACGATCCCGGGCGCATACGATTTCACGACCCGCGTGCGCATCTGAGTCACATTCCGCCAGGTCGCTCGGGTGGCCGCCGCGAGACGGCCCGTGAGTGCATCCGGAAACTGTTCCTTCGGACACAGCTCATGATACACGATCGTCCCCTTGGTCCGGAGTGCCGCGAAGGCCACATCGAGGTATTCGCGGGCATCGAAGTGACCCATGATCACCCAGTCCGCGACGCCGCGAGGCATGACGTCGCGGCAATCCCCCAGGAGGGGGACCACGTTCGTCGCCCGATTCAGTCGAATGTTCCGGACCAGATATTGAAAGCTGATGGGATTCAGTTCGCACGCGTACACGATCTCGGGGCGGGAGCGCATCGCAAGAGGTAGTGTGAAGTAGCCAATCCCCGCGAACAGGTCAGCTACGACGGCTCCAGGTCGAACGCGGTTCGTAATCCCGACTCGCTCTTCGATGTTGCCCGGCGAAAGCATCACAAGCGCGACGTCGAGGGCATAGCGAACCCCGCCCTCTAGATGGACAGTCTCGGTCCCGTCTCCCCAGAGCACCTCAAAATCGGGAAGGCGCAGAGGCCCGTGGATACCGGAAACGTCTTGCACCACGGTTCGCGCGCCGAGGACGGATCCGTAGATCTCGGCCATCGCACGAGCGTGCACCTGCGCCTCCGGGAGAATTCGGAAGATCACAACATCGCCGAGCCGCTTCCAGCGTCGCGGCGCGATCTCTATCGGAATTCCCGCCGCTCGCAACCGCTCGTCGAGACGGTCCCGCGGATTTCGCGCCCGCGACCGGCTGGGCAAAGGTTCGCCGGTCTCCCATCGCGCGCCATGGCGTGCCAGGGGGATGGGCGGCACGGCCACGACGGGGATGAGAATCTCTCGCCCCCTTTTCGTGATCTTCAGGGTTTCATCAACGAGTTGGAGGGTCATCAATTCCCGGAGGAGATTCTTCGCGCGCTCCCTCGCGACCGCGAGGACCGGCATGCGTCTTGCGAACGGAATCGCGGGTTTCACTCTTTTGCTCGATATACTCCGCGATATGTATATGAGGGGCGACCATCTTCGGCGCGTAACATGCGGGCCCCGGCCCTGGCCCTTTCGCTCCTCGTCATCGCCACGTTCCTTGTGCCCGCGGCCACCGCCGAGGACTTCGCCGCCGTCGGCAAGGTGAACAAACTCATCGGCGTGCGGGAGACGCCCGAGCTCGCCCCAGGCGAAAGCGGTCGCTTCGTGTTCTACTTCAACTCGACGTATACGGAGCCGATGCGAAATGTGCGGCTCAACGCGAGCATCTACCGGTACGCGACGATCGACGAGAGCGTGCCCGTCGATTCCGCTTGGCCCTATGCGTATCCACGCATCGCCGAAACCGGAACAAGGGAATGGGTGTGGACCAATGCGACCGTCGCGAGCGGCTCCTCCCGCTCGTTGAGTTTCACCGTCCTCACGGCTCCGGACAGCCACGACATGCCGCACGGCTCGATCTTCTCCCAGTCCAGCTATTTCGTGCGCTTCTGGTTGGAGTTCGACGGCAACGTGACCGGAAACCTGTTCCGCATGGTGTCCCCGGGGTTCTTCACGCGGACGCAGTGGCTCGCCGCCACGATCCCCGAGGCCGATCCGTGCAACCTCCCGAATTGCCGCGGTCACCTGAACGTGACGATGCTCGCGGGTTTCCTTGGGGTGTCCCGGCTGGATGGAATCATCCCCGACTCCGCCTTCGGCGTGAAGGAGCCGATCCCCCGCTGGCCGTTCTACCTCCTGATCGCCCTCGTCGTCTTCTTCCTCCTCGTAGCGTTCCTCTTCTGGGTCGAGGAGAACCCAGGGACCTTCCCGCGCGTCGAAACGTGGTGGGCGCGGACCCGCGGGCGGTTGGCCCGGACGATCGCGCCCCTCCGGCCGCTGCGGCGGCCCAAGGCGTGACGGGAAAGGTTTTTAGTCGGACCTCGTTTGCTCGCGATCGTGGCGGAGGTCGCCTTTCCACGCGCGATCGCGTTCTGGTTCTACGCACTCAGCTTCGCCGGCGGCATCCTGTTCTACGTGATCTGGGGCGCCACGTACGGATCGTGGAATCTCCTCCGCCCGGAATGGGTCGGCGCGTACGCGGTGACGGTCGTGCTTGTCGGTTTCGGAATCGTCGGGATGCTCCTCTATCGGAAGTAAGCCCCGAAGGATCCTCGACGAATCGCCCGCTGCGACGGAACCGTCTCAATAGGCCTTCGCGGCGTACAGGACCTGTTTCGTCGGTTCGCCGGAAATGATGCAGGTCCCTTCGAACGGCTCCGGATAGAAGGGCGTCCCAAGCACGTTCATCCCCGTCTTCTCGGAGATCGCCTTGCCGCAGGAATCCTTCCCGCACCAACCCATCCGGTTGAAGCCGTCGCGTGCCTCCGCCAAGGAGGTGATCGTGAACGTGTTGTCCTGCATGAGTTTCTCGGCGCGGTCCCACATCGCGATCTGCATCAGGTCGAGGACGGAGCGGAGCCGATCCGGGAGGCCCTCCCGGGGCAACTCCCGCTTCTCGCCGGTGTCCCGGCGGACGGCCGTGATGACGTTCTTCGCCAGGTCTCGGGGGCCCAGTTCGACCCGGAGAGGGACACCGCGGGCCTCCCATTCGTAGTACTTCTCCCCGGGCCGGATGTCGCGATCGTCCAGCCTCACCCGCATCCGTTCCCGGAGCTCGAGGAACAAGCGCTGGGCCTCCAGGAGCATCTCTTCCTGACGGCCTTTCTCGAGGATCGGGACCACGACGGCTTGCACAGGCGCGGCCGCCGGCGGGAGGACGAGGCCCTTCTCGTCGCCGTGGATCGAGATCAGCGCGCCGAGGAGCCGCTCGCTCATCCCGTCGGTCGTCTGGTGGACGAACCGGTGCTCGCCTTTCTCCGTCTCATACGTAACGTCATACACCTTGGCGAAATTGTCGCGGTAATGGTGGAACGTGGCGAGCTGGGCGGCCCTCCCGGACGGCAAGAGGGTGTCTGCCCCCAGGCTGTAGTGGGCCCCGGGGAACTTGTCCCAGTCCGGCCGCCGTGAGATCAGGTACGGCAGTGCCAGGAGTCGCATGATCCGCTCGTTCATCTGGAGGTCCTCGCGGATCTGTTGCTCGGCGTCCTCGAAGCTGGCGTGGGCCGTGTGCGCCTCGAAGAAGTGGATCTCCCGAACGCGCATGAAGGTCCGGGTCATCTTCGTCTCGTACCGGAAGACGGGGACGATCTGGTACACCTTGAGCGGAAGGTCCGCATGGCTGCGGATCCACAGCTTGAACATGGGATACATGGCCGTCTCCGACGTGGGTCGGAGCACGAGTTTCACATCGAGCTCATTCAGGCCGCCGCGGGTGACCCAGAAGACATCGCCCTCGAACCCCTTGACGTGCTCCGCCTCCTTCTGGAACTCCGTCTCCGGGATGAGGACGGGAAAATTCACCTCGCCATGGCCGGTCGAATCGAACTCCTCCCGGATCGCCTGGTCGATCAACTTCATGATCGCCCAGCCGTACGGCCGCCAGACGTTCATCCCCTTGATCGGGTAGCGCTTGTCGCTCAGCTCCGCGCGGTCGATGACGCCGTTATACCACTCGCTGAACTCCTCGTCCTTCCGCATGTGATGACGGGGCCAAGGAACGATGGCGATAATATGGTTACGGTGGCGCCGCATTTTCTTCCGTGAATTTGTAGCCGCAAAAGAAGCAGGTCACGTCCTCGACCTTGACGGCGGTGTGACATCGCGGACAGACTTTCTTGTCCCCGCCTGCCAGCACCGCGCCGATTGGAGGCGCGATCGGTAGAGGGGCCGCGGGTGCCGCAGGAGGCTTCGCGGGAGGCGGAGATGGCGAGGCTTCCTCATGCTTCCGGGCGCGACGGTATCCGAAGATGACGAAGACGATGAGGACGACGGCGATAAGGATCGCGGCGATGAGGGCGATCGGGGATTGTCGGGTCAAGGAGAACGTCGTGAACGCGGTCGCGTGGGCGCCGAACGGGTCCTGAACATCGACTCGAAATACCAGATCAGTCGCCACGATGTCCCTCGTCGTCCATGTGACCGACGTCACACCGGTTTGGTCCACGACGAGCGGGATCGTCTCGTTCCCGATCGTCACGTTCGCCCAGACATGGAGGTAGACGTTGAGGAACACGTCGTCCGACATGGTCCAGGTGAACGTCACCACGGTGGCGGCCGGTATCTGTTGGCCAGGGGATGGGACGGTGATCGCGACGGTCGAGCGCCCGTTCGCTCCGGTCCCCGGTTCGATTGCGATTGTGAAATCCTGCGGGTGATTCGTATCCGTGCAACTCGCGTCCCGTTGGAGGATCTGCCCGGGACCGGGGGCAGGGGCATCGCCTAGGATCGTGTTGCCAGGTTCCCAGAAGAGTGTGCCGTTGCGCGTGGCGTTGAATTCAACGCGGTCCACGACGATGTCCTGTCCACTCGCGGTGGCGGCTCCGCCCTTGGGATTCCGATACACCAGCTTCAACGCGTCCCCGGTCGGCGTGAGCCAGGAAGGCGAAGAGAGGTTGACGCGCACGGAGGAGATGGGAGCGGCCACCCCGGTCAGGCTGAGGCTTCCGCCATGGTACGACCCGGGTGCGTCGCGCTCCAGATAGTAGTCCGCAAGGGACACCGGGGAGCCCGTCGGGTTGCACACGAAGGCATATTGGTTCCCGCCCTGCGCGGGCAGGGTGACAATGCCGGCGATCTTCACAGGTTCGGGCGTCGAAGAAGCGGCACCTAGATGGAGATCTCGGACCGTTACGTTTCCGGGGAACCAGGGGAACGATTCCTGGAATACGCCTGTGGCGGTGGTAAAATCGCCCGCGGCGTACACCACAAGGTCTCCCAGATTCGCTCCTTCTTGGATGGAGGGCGTATCGGAGACGTTCGCGGGTGTCTTCGAATTGCCTACCGTGAGAATGGCGAACGATCCGATTCCATTCTGGACCGCCATGGAATCTCCCCGGAATCGACCGGTCGTGTAGTTGACCCCGTCAACGAACGAACGAATCGGCGTCCCCGCAGGAAGCGGAGAACCCGATAGGTCGAGAGCATGGCCTTGCGTCCGCGTCGGGGTTGGAGGAGGCGCGATCACGGACACGGTCCCGAGGAGGAGGACGAGCGGGAGTCCAAGCAAAAGGATGCACACGATCGTTCGCGCGCGCCCTCGCATCACTCGCCTCTCCGGAGACCCCGAGCGCGCCACGCTGTTCGGTTTACTTATACCCTTGTCCAACCGGAGGTCCACCGAATCGAAAGGCCGAAGTCCGAGGGTCCGTGGCACGCGGGCCCCGAGAAAGACTTTAAGGAATTGGGGCCTTCGGCGCTTCCCCGGAGAATGGAATGGCAGACATCGTGGAGTGCGTCCCGAACTTTTCGGAGGGGCGACGCAAAGAGGTCGTGGATGCCATCGCGAAATCGATCGCGTCCGTCCCCGGTGTTCGCCTTCTCGACACCGAAATGGACCCGAATCACAATCGATGTGTCATCACGTTCGTCGGGGACCGCAACGCGGTGGCCGAAGCGGCCTTCCAAGGAGCCAAGTCCGCTGTCGGCCGGATCGACATGAACCACCACCGGGGGGAGCATCCGCGGGTCGGAGCCCTCGATGTCCTCCCGTTCGTTCCTATCAGCGGGGTCACGATGGACGATTGCGTCGCACTCGCCAACTCCGTCGGGAAGAGGATCGCGGACGAGCTCCAGGTGCCTGTCTACCTCTATGAGGCCGCCGCGACACGGCCCGATCGGAAAGCTCTCCCGGACGTGCGCCGCGGAGAATTCGAGGGGCTGAAAGTTGCCATCGAGACGGATCCGGAACGCAAGCCGGATTTCGGTCCTGCGAAATTGCACCCGACGGCGGGTGCGTGTATCGTCGGCGCACGTCCCGTATTGATCGCATGGAATGTGAATCTCGGGACGAAGGACGTGACGATCGCGAAACGGATTGCGAAGGCGATTCGAGAAAGTGACGGCGGGCTGCCTGCTGTGCGAGCGAAGGGCTTTGAACTCGCGGATCGAGGCCTTGTGCAGGTGTCGATGAACATGACCGACTACCGCAAGACGTCGCTGGTCCAAGCCTTCGAAGCGATCCGAGAACTCGCGACGAAAGAGCACGTGGAGATCGTCGAGAGCGAGATCATCGGATTGGTGCCGCTCGACGCGGTCCTCCCGGGCGCCACCCAATATTTCAAGCTCGCCCGG
>Ga0209803_1001913_pt1 | contig 13346 bp, 13 predicted proteins | sample GraSoiAngelo_138_FD_185895 | JGI IMG/M metagenome (GOLD analysis project Ga0209803, IMG submission 185895) | Grasslands soil microbial communities from the Angelo Coastal Reserve, California, USA - 14_0929_09_40cm (SPAdes) (version 2) | ecosystem: Environmental > Terrestrial > Soil > Grasslands ... | reverse complement strand
GATCGAGCTCCCGCAGCGGATCGTCTGCCTCACCTCGGAGACCGCCGAGATCGCCTACCTCCTCGGCGCCGGCGACCGGGTGGTCGGCGTCCCCGGCACGGCGCGCCGGCCCGAGGCGGCGCGCGACAAGGCGCGCGTCGGGGGCTTCACCACATTCAGGCTCGACAAGATCCTGGCGCTCGAGCCCGATCTCGTTCTCGCATTCTCCGACCTTCAGAAAGACGTCGTCCACGACCTGATCGGAAGCGGAATCACGGTGCTCTGCACGAACCAGCGCTCCTTCGACGACGTGCTGCGCGCGATCCTCCTCATCGGCGGGGCCATCGGACGCTCGGAGGCCGCACACGCGCTCATTCAGGACATGCGCGACGAGGTGAAGCAGATCCGGGAGTACTCGGCGGTGTGGCCCGACCGTCCGCGCGTCTACTTCGAGGAGTGGCACGATCCCCTCATCGCGGGCATCCGCTGGGTCTCCGAGCTGATCGAGATCGCCGGCGGCCGAGACGTCTTCGCCGAGCTGCGCGACCGGCGGGGGGCGCAGGACCGGATCGTGCCGCCGGAAACGGTGAGGGAGCGAGATCCGCAGATCATCCTCGCTTCGTGGTGTGGTAAGCCCGTCGATACGGCGTCGATCGCGGCGCGCGCGGGTTGGGACCGGATCTCGGCGGTGAAGGCGAGCGAGATCCACGAGCTCGAGGGCGCCGACATCCTGTCGCCGGGGCCGTCGCTGATGGTGGGCCTCAGGCGCATCCACGAGATAATCCAGGGGTTTCAGGCCCGCCGCTAGGCCCGACCCGCCAGCGACGATCGAGACCGCGGAAAAGTTTGAGGGAGCGCGAGGCCCGCGCTAGGATTGGAGCCCTCTGTGGCCGCCGACGGGAGCCGACTGACGAATGACTGAGCTTGCTCGTACACGCCCCGAGAGCTTCTTCGCCGACCGCTTCAACGTTACCGGCGGCCTTCTCGAGCGCGTCCTCGGCTCGAACCTCCTCGGACGCGCCGACGATGCCGACATCTACCTCGAGTATCGTGTGAACGAAGAGTTGCAACTCGAGGAAGGGACGGTGAAAAAAGCCTCCCGCCACGTGAGCCAGGGGGCCGGGGTCAGGGCCCTTTCCGGAACGCGCACCGGCTACGCCCACACCGACGACATTTCGCTCCAGAATCTCGAGGAAGCGGCGCGCCAGGCGCGCGCAATCGCCGATCGCGCGGGCGTCTCGGGCGCCGTCGCCGTTCCCTCGCGCGGCCGACCTCACGACCTCTACGCGCTCGCCGAGCCTCCGCTCGTCACCGACCTCGCGAAGAAGCTCGACCTCTTGAGGAAGGTGGACGGCGCCGCGCGTGCGGCCGATCCGCGCGTCAAGCAGGTCATCGCGTCGCTCACGAGCGAGGAGGTCGTGACGCTGGTCGCGACGGCCTCGGGCTGGACCGTGGGCGACGTACGGCCCCTCATGCGTCTCAACGTGACCGCGATCGCCGAGGCGGGCGGCAAGCGCGAGATCGGCGCCTACGGCGGCGGCGGGCGCGTCGCGTTCGACTTCTTCCTCGAAGACGGGCGCTGGCGTCGGTTCGCGCTGGAGGCGGCGCGCCAGGCCGTCCTCAAGCTCGGCGCCGTGAACGCCCCGGCCGGGACGATGACCGTCGTGCTGGGCCCGGGCTGGCCCGGCATCCTGCTGCACGAGGCCGTCGGTCACGGGCTCGAGGGCGACTTCAACCGCAAGGGGACGTCGGCGTTCGCGGGACGGATGGGCCAGAAGGTCGCCTCCGAGCTGGTGACCGTGATCGACGACGGGACGATCCCGAACCGCCGCGGCTCGCTGAACGTCGACGACGAGGGCACGCCGACCGGGCGGACGGTGCTGATCGAGAAGGGAGTCCTCGTCGGCTACATGCAGGACCGCCTGAACGCACGCCTCATGGGGATGGCGCCGACCGGCAACGGACGGCGCGAGTCCTACGCGTACCCGCCGATGCCCCGAATGACCAACACCTTCATGTTGGGGGGCGAGGACGAGCCGGAGCAGATCATCAAATCGGTCAAGCGCGGGCTCTATGCGGTGACCTTCGGCGGCGGGCAGGTGGACATCACGAGCGGGAAGTTCGTTTTCTCGGCGAGCGAGGCCTACCTGATCGAGGACGGGCGCGTGACCGCGCCGGTCAAGGGCGCGACGCTGATCGGCAACGGTCCCGATGCGCTGACGCGCGTCGCGCGCGTCGGTCGCGACCTCAAGCTCGACGAGGGCGTTGGCACCTGTGGCAAGGAGGGCCAGTCGGTCCCGGTGGGTGTGGGGCTCCCGACGATCCGCATCGACGAGCTGACCGTGGGCGGGACGGCGGTATGAACACCGATCTCCTGATCGGCGTCCTCAAGCGCGCCGTCGCGACGGGCGCGACGGCGGCGGACGGTTACCTGATCGAGGAGAGCGCCTTCGGCGCCACCGTCCGGCTCGGCGAGGTCGAAACGGTCACCCACTCGCGCGACCAGCGGCTGTCCCTCCGGGTGTTCGCCGGCCGGGCTTCCGCGGGCGCCTCGACGTCGGACCTCTCGCGCGAGTCCCTCGAGCGCGTCGTGGACGAGGCGACCTCGCTCGCGAAGGTCACGGCCGAGGACCCGTTTGCCGGCCTCCCGGACCCTGAGGAGCTGATCACCGGCGTGCCGGACCTCGACCTCGCCGACGCGAGCCCTGCGCTCTCACCCGAGGAGAAGATCGAGCTCGCGCGCCGGTGCGAGGCCGCGGCGCTCGAGAGCGACCCGCGCATCACCAACTCCGAGGGCGCCGAGTGCCACGACCGCCGCGCGCGTTACCTCTACGCCACCTCGCACGGCTTCGCCCGGGACTACGCGACGACGAGCTTCGGGATCAGCGTCGCGCCGGTCGCCACCCGGAACGGCGAGATGCAGCGTGACTACTGGTACTCGAACGCGCGCAAGCGCTCCCGGGTCGAGGACCCGGCCACGGTCGGCCGCACGGCCGCGACGCGCGCCGTGAGGCGGCTCGGCGCCCGCAAGGTCAGGACCGTCGCAGTGCCCGTCGTCTTCGATCCCGAGACGGCGGCGAGCCTCGTGCGCTCGATCGCCGGGGCGGCGAGCGGCCCGAGCCTCTACCGGCGCGCGTCGTTCCTGCTCGACCGTCTCGGGACGAAGATCGCGTCGCCGGCCGTGACGATCGTGGACGACGCGCTGATCCCCGCCGGACTCGGCTCGCGCCCGTTCGACGGCGAGGGGCTCTCGACCGGACGCACCGTGCTGGCGCGCGAGGGTGTGCTCGAGTCGTACCTGCTCGACACCTACAGCGCCCGAAAGCTCGGGATGCAGTCGACCCATCACGCCGCCCGCGACGGCAGCGGCGTCACGGTGTCCACGTCGAACCTGATGCTCCTGCCGGGCCGGGCGACGCCGTCGGAGCTGATCGGGTCCATCAAGCGCGGGCTGTACGTCACGGAGCTGATCGGGTTCGGTGTCAACAACGTCACGGGCGACTACTCGCGCGGGGCGGCGGGCCTGTGGATCGAGGACGGCGAGCTGACGTATCCGGTCGAGGAGGTCACCGTCGCCGGCAATCTCCTCGAGATGTTCCAGGCGATCGACGCGGTCGGCGACGACCTGGTGCTGCGCGACCGAACCGCGGCGCCGACGCTCATGATCGGCCGCATGGTGGTGGCGGGGAGCTAGCAAATCGGAGGGGGCCGCCGCGGCCCCCTCCGAGCCACCCCCAGGACGGCTGCGCCGGCAAAGCCGGCGCTCGAACGGAGGTTATTCTGACGCCCTCCTAGGGGCCGACGGGAGACGCTCGGAGATGATCATCGACAGCCACTGTCACTTCTCCGAGTTCGGCAACCTCCGCGAGACGCTGCGCACGGCCCTCGCGCACGGCGTGTGGGGTGTGGTCGCCGTGGGCTGCGACGCGGAGACGAATGCGCGCACGCTCGCGGCGGCCGCCGCGGCGCCCAAGTCCGTCTGGGCGTGTCTCGGGTTCCACCCCGACTGGACGCAGCTCACCGACGAAGACCTCGACCTCGTGGCGGCCCAGATCGCGGTACACCACTCACGGATCGTCGGGCTCGGCGAAGTGGGGCTCCCGTGGTACTCGCTCGAGGGCCGAGCCGACGCCGCGGCGCTCATGGCACGTGGCCGCGCCCGCCTCGACCGCCTGCTCCGGCTCGCGTCCCGCTGGGACCTCCCCGTGGCGCTCCACGCGCCTCACGGCGCCGCCGTCGGCGCGCTCGGGGCGCTGAGGGCGCACGGGATCGAGCGTGCGGTCTTTCACTGGCACAAAGCGCCGGCCGACGTGACGCAGGCGATCGTCGACGCGGGCTATTACGTCTCGGTGACGCCGGAAGTGGTCTACCGCGACCGCGACCGCGAGCTGGTGGCACGGGTGCCGCTCGACGCGCTGCTGGTCGAGAGCGACGGGCCGTGGCAATACGACGGCGAGTTCGAGGGGTTGCCCTCCGGGCCCTGGTTCGCGAGCCGCGTCGCCGAGGAGATCGCGAAGCTCAAGCAGCTGCCCGCCGACGATGTGATCCACCAGCTCTCGACGAACGCCTGCCGGCTCTTCGACCTCGTCTGGGCGTGAGGCTCCGCGCGGGGGGATCTGGTGGCGCCGAGAGCGGTGGTTCAGCCGCGGAGGACGACGAGGAAGATCGCGAGGGCGAGCAGCAACCGGTAGATCACGAACGGCCTCAGCGAGCGTGTCCTGAGATAGCCGACCAGGAACCACACCGCGCACCAGCCCGAGAGAAACGCGGCGAGCAACGCGGCGAGAAGCGGTCCGAGCTCCCCGGGCGGGAGGCCGGTCTTCGCGAGGTGGAGCGCCTTCAGGCCGCCGGCGCCCGCGGTGATCGGGATCCCGAGCAGAAACGAGAAACGCGCCGCCGTCGCCCGGTCGAGGCCGCCCAGCAGCGCGGCCGTGATCGTGATCCCCGAGCGCGACGTGCCTGGAATCAATGCGAGCGCCTGGGCACACCCGATCACGATGCCCTGCCCCCAGCCGATCCTCTCGAGCGGATCGCCGACCCCGCCGGGGGCGCCGCGCGCACGCCGATCGGCGGCCCACATCACGAGTGCCCACGCTCCGGTCGAGATGGCAATCGCGAGGGGCCATCTCAGGTGCTCCTCGATGAGCTTGCCGAAGAGCACGCCGGCGAGCGCGCCCGGCAGCGTCGCCACGACGACGATCGCGCCGAGCCCGCGCGAGAGCTTACCCGTCGCGAGCGCGATGAGCTCGCGCCGGAAGTAGGCGAGGAGCGCCACGAGCGTGCCGAGATGCATGACCGCGTCGAAGGCCAGACCCTGGTCGGGCCAGCCGAGGACGTGCGGGACCAGGATCAGATGGCCGGAGGAGGACACGGGGAGGAACTCCGTCAGCCCCTGGACGACGCCGAGCACGACTCCCTGGAGGTAGGTCACCCGACGACTTCTTCACCGCCGTCGACGCCGATGACGTTCCCGGTGATCCAGTGCGTGTCGGGGTGCGCGAGCACGACGATGGCGCGCGCAACGTCCTCCGGCGTCGTCAGGCGGCCGCTCGGGTTGCGCCGCTGGGCGCTGGCGACGATCGCCTCGTGGCCCGGGATCTTCTGGAGCGCGGGCGTATGCGTCACGCCCGCGCGGATCGCGTTGGCGGTGATAGAGTGCGGCGCGAGCTCCAAGGCGAGCTGGCGGATGTGCGACTCGAGCGCGGCCTTGGCCGCCGACACGGGACCGTAGAAGGGCAAGACGCGCGCGCCCCCGGAGGACGTCATCGCGTAGACGCGGCCACCGCTCGTCATGAGCCCGCGTCCCACGACTTCCTGAGTCCAGTACACGAGGCTGTGCGCCATCACGTCGAGCGTCATGTCCATCTGCGCCTGGCTGACGGCATCCTTCATCGGGTTCGCGATGTACGGCTTGAGCGTGCCGAACGCCAGCGAGTGGACGAGGACGCGCAGCGTCCCCCCGTCGCCGCGCTCGACGAGGACCCGCTCCATCTCGCCCACGGCTTCCGCGCAGCGGTCGGGGTCCGCGGCGTTCACGTTGAAGAAGCGCGCCTCGCGGCCGAGCGCACGGATCGCGGCGAGGATGCGCTCGGCATTCGCGAGCGTCGCCTTGCGGTCGAGGTGCACCCCGAAGATGTTCATGCCGGCGCGTGCCAGCGCCAGGCTCGTGGCTTCGCCGAAGCCGGAGGAGGCGCCGAGAATGAGCGCCCAGCCGGTGAGACGGACCGGAACGCCGTCGGTCACCGGCGCATTGTAGCATCGCGGACCGCCGGTGATAGAATCGCGTGAGACTATGCCGAAGACCGCGGGCATCATCCTCATCGGCAACGAGATCCTGTCGGGCAAGATCGCGGACGTCAACGCCGCGTACCTCTGCCGCGAGCTCCGCCAGCTCGGCGTGGACGTGCGCCGGATCTCGGTCGTCCCCGACGAGGTGGAGCTGATCGCGCGCGAGGTGACGGCGCAGAGTCGCGACTTCGACGTGGTCTTCACCTCCGGCGGCGTGGGGCCGACGCACGACGACGTGACGATCGAGGGCGTCGCGCGGGCGATGGGCGTGCCGGTCGTGCGCCATCCGCGCCTCGTCGCGACCCTCGAGGGCTACTATCGCGGGGAGCTGAACGACGCCCATCTCAAGATGGCGGAAACGCCGGAGGGCGCGGAGCTGGTGGGCGGCGAGCCGGTGCGCTTCCCGACGATCCTCATGCGCAACGTGTACGTCCTGCCGGGCGTGCCCGAGATCTTCCGCACGAAGTTCGAGGCGCTGCGCGAGCGGTTCCGCGACGCCCCGATCCACTTGAAGAACGTCTTCGTGTCGATCGGCGAGGGGGAGCTGGCCGACTACCTCAACGGGCTGCTCGCCGACTTCCCGCTGCTGCTGCTCGGCTCCTACCCGGAGTTCTCGAACCCCGAGTACCGGGTGAAGGTGACGCTGGAGTCGCGGGACCCGGGCTATCTGGAGAAGGCGCTGGCGGAGTTGCTCCGTCGCTTGCCCGTCCGCGCCGTGGTGCAGGTCACCTGACCGCGTCCCCCGGGTAGCCGCGTCCGGTGCGAGGCGTCCCCTTCGGCGTCGCCGTCGTCGCGGTTGGCCTGTACCTCGTAGGGCTCGGCGCGGCGCCGTTCATCGATCCTCCCGAAGGCTTGCACGCGGAGGTCACGCGTCAGATGGCGGCGCTCGGCGACTGGATCACGCCGCGGGTCGACGGCGTCCGCTACTTCGACACCCCGCCGCTCCTCTACTGGCTCACGTCGGGCTCGTTCGCCGTCGCCGGGACGACGCCAGCGGCGGCGCGGCTCTGGCCGGCGCTCGCGGCGGTTGGCGTCGCCGCGGTCACGGCGCGCCTGGGCGTGATGCTCGGCGGCCCGCGCGTGGGTCTCCTCGCGGGCCTCATGGTGGCCACGAACCTCGGCGTGTTCCTCTGCGCTCGCATCGTCGAGCCGGACCTCGTCTTCCTCCTCTGGCTCACGCTGGCGTGGGCGGGCTTCGCGATCGCGTACAGCGGCCGCGGCCGCCGGGGCCTGGTGCTCTTCTACGCGGCGCTCGGTCTCGCGGCGATCACGAAGGACATCGTGGGCGCGCTGGCGCCGCTGGTCGTCGTCGCCATGTTCTTCTGGCTGACGGGCGAGCGGCCCCTCACGCCGTGGGTTCCGTGGTGGAGCGTCCTCCTCCTCGCCGCGATCGCGCTGCCCTGGTACGTGCTCGTCGAGGCGAGGAACCGCGGCTTCCTCTGGTACACGCTCGTCGACAACCACGTGCTGCGCTTTGCCCGGCAGCGCGTCTTCCCGGACGAGGACGTGCCGCTCGGCTCGAGCGCGTTCCTCCTCGTCACGCTGCTCGCGTTCCTGCCGTGGGCGCTCGCGCTCCCGTGGGCCCTGTTGCGCGCGTTCCGCCGCCCTTGGGAGGACGCGCCCTCACGGCTCTGGCTCCTGTTCGCCCTGTGGGCGGTGGTCGTCGTCGGGTTCTTCACCGCGTCGCCCTTCAAGCTTCCCCACCACGGCCTCCCGGCGTTCCCCGCCTTGGCGCTCCTCGTCGCACGCGTGTGGGACGAGACGATCGACGCCGCGCCGGGCTCCGCCGGGCCGCGCGCGCTCCTCGGGCCTCTGCTCGTCCTCTTCGCCCTCGCCACGATCGCGCTCGTGGCGGCGTGGAGCGGCGTCGTGCGGATCCCGCCGGACGTTCTCGCGACCCTCGATGGGTCCGCACGGAGGCTCGCCGCGACAGGCCAGAGCGCGCCCGGCTCGCCGCTCGACGCGTGGCGCCCTCTCCTGGCGCGGGGCGCCGTCATCTTCGGGATCGGGACCGTCGCGATGGCGGTCGCGCTGTGGCGGCGGGCGGCGGCGCTCGGCGTCGGCGTGGCGCTCGCCACGACGATCGCGTTCCTGCCGACGGTGGCCGCGGAAGGGATGGCCCAGTTCGTCCGGGCGCGCTCGGTGCAGCCGCTGGCGGCGACGCTGGCGCAGCGTCTGCGACCGGGCGACGTCGTGCTGCACGAGGGCGCCATCGAGCACAGTGCGTCGGCGCTCCTCGTGCTTCCGGCGCGGGTCGGCATCGTGAACGGGTTCCAGTCCAGCCTGGCGTTCGGCGCCACGTTCCCCGAGGCGCGAGAGGTTTTTTGGGACGCGCCGCGGCTGCAGGCGGCGTGGTCCGGGCAGAGGCGGCTGTTCCTCCTGTCGGCCGTGGACCCGGCGCGCTCGGTCGTGCGCACCCTGGCGCCGGCGAGCGTCCACCTCATCGCGCAGACGGGTGGGCGATGGCTCTATTCGAATCTTGCCGATCCGGGTACCTCCGTCCGATGATGGTGCGATGAGTGGACTGACATCGCGCTACGTCCTCAAGCCCGACCCGCACTCGAGCCACTCGATCATCTTGCGCTGGCTCGGCGAGGGGCGCGGCCGGCGGCTCCTGGACGTGGGCGCGGCGGACGCGCTGCTGAGCCGGAAGCTCACCGAGGGCGGCTGGCGCGTGACCGCCATCGAGGGGGACCCGGCGCTCGCCCAGGCCGGGGCTCAGCACTGCGAGCGGATGATCGCCGCGAACCTCGACCGCGAGATCCCCCGGCTCGAGGCGCCGTTCGACGCGATCGTGTACGCGGACGTGCTCGAGCACCTGACCGACCCGCTGCGCGTGATCTCCGACCTCGACCGGCACTTGGCACCCGACGGCTTCGTGATCGTCTCGGTGCCGAACATCGCCCACCTCTACATCCGGCTCCTGCTGCTGTTCGGCCGCTTCGACTACATCGACCGCGGCATTCTCGACCGGACGCATCTGAGGTTCTTCACCGCGCGCTCGCTCCGCGACTTCATCGCCGACGCCGGGCTCGTGGTCGAGCGCTTCACCTCGACGCCGGCGCCGCTCTATCAAGTGTTGCCGCCGAGCTGGCACAAGCGCTGGGTCGCCGCGACGCACACGATCAACGCGGTGATCGCGCGGAGCCTCCCGCGACTGCTCGGGTACCAATTCATCGTGCGCGCCCGACCCAAGGGTAGCGCGGTGACGGCGAGCCATGAGTGACGAGGCGCGGACGCCCAAGGTCGTCGTCGTGATGCCGGCCTACAACGCCGGGCGGACGCTCCGGATGACCTACGAGGAGCTGCCCAAGGACACCGTCAGCATGGTGATCCTCGTGGACGACGGCTCGACCGACACCACGCTCGAGATCGCCCGGCAGCTCGGGCTCGAGATCTTCGTCCACAACCGGAACTACGGCTACGGCGCCAACCAGAAGACCTGCTACGCGGAGGCGCTCCGGGCCGGGGCCGACATCGTCGTCATGGTCCACCCCGACTACCAGTACGATCCCCGGCTCGTCCCCCAGATCATCGAGCCGATCCTCCGCGACGAGGCCGACGTGGTGCTGGGCTCGCGGCTCAAGACGGGCTCGGCGCTCCGGCAGGGGATGCCGTGGTGGAAGTACGTCCCGAACCGCTTCCTCACGGCGGTGGAGAACTGGGTCTTCGGCCTCAGGCTCTCCGAGTACCACACGGGCTACCGCGCCTTCCGCCGCGAGGTGCTCGAGAGCGTGAACTTCGGAGCGAACGCCGACGGCTTCGTCTTCGACCAGGAGATCATCGCGCAGGTCGTGGCCACGCGATTCCGGATCGCCGAGATCGCGGTGCCGACACGCTACTTCCCTGAGGCGTCGTCGGCGGGGTTCGTCGCCTCCACGATCTACGGCCTCCGGATCCTGGCCGTCCTCTTCTGGTACACGCTCCACCGCCGGGGCCTCCGGCGCTCGCGGCGTTTCGACAGCCTTCGCGCCAGGTACACCCGCCTGCCGTGACGGTCCTGGCCCGCCCGCTCGACGCGCTGGCGGCCGGCGTCCTTCTCCTGGCCGTCCTGGTGGTCGCGACGGGCGGCTTCACGGTGCGCGGGCTCCCGATCAACCGGCCCGAGGACCTCCTGGTCGTCCTCGCCACGGTCGTGGCGCTTCGCGGGCTCGTGGCGCCGATCGCGCTGCCGCGCGTGCGCCCCGCGCGCGCCGTCGCGGCCGGGGTCGGGGCGTACGCGCTCCTGATGGGCTTCGTCGTCGGGAGCCGGCACGCGGCGCTCCAGACCCACGCGCTCGACCTCGGCTACTACGTCCAGGTCGTGTGGTCCATTGCCCACGGCCACGGCGCCTACGTGACGCTTCCGCCCATGCACGCCTGGGGCGACCATTTTTCGCCCATCCTCTACCTGCTCGCCCCGCTCGGGCGCCTGGCCCCGGGCGGAAGCGCGCTCGTTCTCGCACAGACGGTCGTCCTCTGCTCCGGCGCGGTGGCGGTCTTCGTCTACGCCGCCCGGCGTCTTCACTCGGTGTCCGACGCCGCACGGCCGGCGGCGGCCCTCGCGCTCCTGTACCTCGTCAACCCGTCGCTCCACGGCATCAACATCCGGGACATCCACCCGCAGGCGTTTGCGATCGCCTTCCTCGTGTGGGCCGCGGCGGCGTTCGACGCCCGGCGCTACGGATGGTGCGCGTTCGCGCTCTTGCTCACGCTCGGGGGCAGGGAGGACGCCGCGATCGCCGTCGTCGGCTTCGGTCTCTGGCTCGCGCTGGCGCGCCGGCGCTGGGCCCTCGGCGTCACGGTACTCGCCGCGAGCGTCCTCGTTCTCCTCATCGATCTCACGTGGGTCATGCCATACTTCCGCGGCAGCCCGTATCCACACCTCGGCCGCTACAGTTATCTCGGCGCGTCCCTCCCGGAGATCCTCGTGACGCTGGTGGCGCGGCCGTGGCGGTGGGCGCCGGTCATGCTGACGCTGCCCAAGCTCGCGTACCTCGCGGCGATGCTGGCGCCGCTGGGGTTCCTACCCCTCCTGGCGCCGCGCGCGCTCGCCGCGGCGCTCCCCGGCCTCGCGATGAATCTGCTGAGCCTCGACCCGGTCCTGTTCAACTACCGCTCGCAGTACCAGTCGTTCGTCCTGCCGTTCTTCGTCCTTGCCTCTGTAGACGGCTACGCTCGACTGAGGCAGTGGCGGGCGAGCGAAGCTGGGGGAGGGGGCGGGGCCCCGCCCCTCCCCTCGCGTCTTCTTTCTCCCACTGCCGTGCTCGCGTTCGGCTTCCTCGCGAGCGCAGTGCTCACGGCGCGCACGGTGAACGATTTCATGGTGACGCGCTGGTGGCCGAACGATGACCGGCGCGCCGCCGGCGCGCTCATGCGCGAGATCCCGGCGGACGTCGCGGTGAGCGTCAACGAGCGGCTTGTCCCGCATCTCGCGACCCGCCGCGAGGTCTATATCTTTCCGACGGGCGTGGACACGAGCCGCTTCATCCTCGACCGCGTGGGGGAGGTGGAGAAGACGCCGCCCGCAGGGTTCACCCTCCACCATCGCGAGGACGGCTGGGTCCTGCTGCGGCGGGGCGACTAACTCGTCGGAGGGGGCCTCGACGGCCCCGGGTGAGATCCCCATGTTAATCAGGTTCACGAAGATCATCGGCGACGCGTAGCGCCGACCGGGTGTAGCGCAGCACGCGGGGCCGACATTCCCAGAGCACCGGGGATGCCGGCCGTTTTCGTTGCCTAGTGCTTCTGAGTCAGCTTCAGAATCTCGTCAAGCCCGCCCTTGCCCGTGAGCGTCGCCTTGCCAGGCTCGAGCTTGGCGAAGAATTCCTCGACCTGCTGCTTGACCGTCTCCAGGGCTCCGGCGTTTTCGGGCCGCATCAGCTGCTCTCCCCCGATCACCTTCACTGGCCTCATCCCCATCACCTCCCGTCCCGTTTTTTTTCACGGTAGCCCACCGCCCCCTGCAACGTCAACCTCCGCGCCCTCTGGAGTATAAATGGCGTGCTTGATCGCGCGGCGCGCGGGGTTAGCCTGGGAGGTGCGTCGTCGCGCTCGGCCGGCGTGGACGTCACTGTGAAGCGCGAGAGGCCGCCGAAGGGGTAGTCTAGTAGTTCTCAACGACGGCGGGGCGCCTGCCATCATAACTCGAAGGACGACTTTTAATCCTGGCAGACGCTCACCTTTTGGCGGCCTGCGAGTCGTCCTTCGTTGAATCGTCGGGGGGTCGAAGGAGAACCACATCTTGTACTACACGGAGCTGTTGGCGCAGATCATCGTCTGGGGTCTCGGCATCGCCGCGGTGTTGGCGGTGCTGGCCTTCATCGCGGACTCGATCGGCAGGCGGCAGAGCCGACGGGCTCAGGCGCGAGCCAACGCGAAAGCCGACGAAGCCCGACGGCGTGAGGCGGAATGGAGAGCCGCGGGCCACGGCGACCGGTGCGACATACGCGGCGACGCGGGAGAGATCTTCGCGGTGGTCGACTCCGGTGAGCCGATCGTTGGGGAATGCCTCAAATGCTGGGGAACAACGCGCAGCGGCAAAGACAAAGGCGACGCGGAGGAGACCCGACGCACGACCAACACCGTGGACCCTCGCGGGCCGAAGGGTATCCGATGATAAGTCAGAGACAGCGGTTCGTATTGAAGTGGCTGACGCCGACCGGCCTTCTCTGCAACCTGTCCGGCGCGATTCTCGTTGCTTGGAGCAGTAGCGCGTTCATTGGCCTCGTGAAGCAATGGGCACTGGCCGCTGACCCAGCGAAAGGGCCATCGCTTCCGCTGCTCTCAGGTCGGGAGGGCGCATCGTTCGCCGCTCAGCACAGTGATGTTCTTTCCTACGTCGGCTGGAGCATCCTCTGCCTCGGCTACGTTATGCAGATCGTGGCGTGGTGGTTCGAGCCCAGGAGGTAGATGATGCACCTCGCACGAAAAGCCTCACTGCTCGTCGCGTTCTACCTGCTCGCCTCGGCCGCGTCGGCCTCCGCCGAGTGCGCATGGGTGCTGTGGGTCAATGAATGGTTTGACGCGAGCCTGGACCGCGCTCCGTCCGACGTTCAGGCCTTTGCAACACGGTCCGATTGTCTCGCCGCAATGGAACA
>Ga0209803_1001903_pt1 | contig 13381 bp, 10 predicted proteins | sample GraSoiAngelo_138_FD_185895 | JGI IMG/M metagenome (GOLD analysis project Ga0209803, IMG submission 185895) | Grasslands soil microbial communities from the Angelo Coastal Reserve, California, USA - 14_0929_09_40cm (SPAdes) (version 2) | ecosystem: Environmental > Terrestrial > Soil > Grasslands ... | reverse complement strand
TTACGCGCCGATCGCGAAGCGCTTCCGCGAGCATCCGGACCAGCTCGCCGAAGCGTTCGCCAAGGCGTGGTACAAGCTGTTGCACCGCGACATGGGTCCCGTCTCGCGCTACCTCGGCCCGTGGGTGCCGGAGCCGCAGCTGTGGCAGGACCCCGTCCCCGCGGTCGATCATGAACTGATCGGGGAGGCGGACATCGCTTCCCTCAAGGGCAAGATCCTCGCCTCGGGACTGTCCGTGTCCCAGCTGGTCTCCACCGCCTGGGCATCTGCGGCCAGCTTCCGCGGCACCGACAAGCGCGGGGGCGCCAACGGGGCACGGATTCGCCTCGCGCCACAGAAGGACTGGGAAGTGAACAACCCGGCCGAACTGTCGAAGGTGCTGCAGACACTCGAGAAGATCCAGCAGGACTTCAACCGCTCACAGTCCGGCGGGAAGAAGGTCTCGCTCGCTGACCTGATTGTCCTGGGCGGGTGCGCGGCCGTCGAACAAGCGGCGAAGAACGCCGGGTACAACATCACGGTCCCGTTCGCGCCGGGGCGCACGGACGCTTCGCAGGAGCAAACCGACGTGGAGTCGTTCGCCGTGCTCCAACCCACCTTCGACGGGTTCCGCAATTACGTCAAAGCCGGAGAGGAGCTGTCGCCGGAGACGCTGTTGGTGGAGCGGGCATTCATGCTGAATTTGACCGCTCCCGAGATGACGGTTCTCGTCGGCGGCATGCGCGCCCTGAATGCTAACTCTGGGCAGTCCAAACACGGTGTCTTCACCAAGCGGCCTGGGACGTTGACCAATGATTTCTTCGCGAATCTGCTCGACATGAGCACGGAGTGGAAGGCATCCGGTTCAGATAAGAACGTGTACGAGGGTCGCGATCGCAAGACGGGCCAAGTCAAGTGGACCGGCACCGCCGTCGACCTCGTCTTCGGGTCGAACTCCCAGCTCCGAGCCCTCGCCGAGGTTTACGCACAAGAGGACTCGAAGGAGAAGTTCGTGCGTGATTTCGTGGCTGCGTGGGACAAGGTCATGAACAACGATCGCTTCGACCTTGCCTGATCTCAGCGAGGTGCTCGTAACGGGTCGTTTCCTGTGCGTCCGCCAAGCCGACGTAGTGGTAAACCGCAACGGCATCGGTCCGTAGATACCGCTGTGGAATGCGGTCGGGAGGCGCTACCACCTACACCTACTGAGACAAACCGACCTACTAGGGTACAGCCAACCTGTCCCAAGGCGAGATAATGGCTGATGGCCGGCCTAAGACCGTCTCTCTCTTCGCCACCTGTCTGGTGGACCAGTTCTTTCCCGAGGTGGGCGAGGGCGCAGTCAAGGTTCTCCATCACCTGGGTCTCCAGGTAGAGTTTTCCGGCGCGCAGACCTGCTGCGGTGCGTTGTACCCCACATCCTACGCGATTTCATTCCTCGACGGCGATGAAACGGCAAGGCGAGCCTTGCCTTCTTTAATCGATAGAGGAAGAATCATCATCTCACCCGTTTGGGAGGAGAAAAGGGGTCGGGAGTCTTTTCTTGAGAGGACGCCCGCCATGCGGTAGATGCGATATCTAAATGCCGCGTCGACCTCGTCTTTCTGGGTCGATGAAACGCGCAGCATGACTCCCGTCACCATCGTCGTCTTCGTCTCCCGGTCCGAAGGATTGTGGTTCAGGGGCGCTTCCAGGTATCCCACGTCCGGAGGATCTGGCCTGCGATTTTGTCTGGATCCGCCCCAGCGATCGGTTCGAACTTCTGCACCCGACCTGCGAAGCAATCTGCCAGATACAGATTGCCGAGTTGATCCGTTGTGATCCCGTGTGAACAGTTCAGCCGACCGGGCTGGCCACCGGGAGCGCCCCAGCCATACAGGAAATTCCCTTTCAGATCGAACTTGAGGATTCGACTCGTAGGCGCATCGCCGACCCAGATGAACCCTTTGTCATCGATGAAGTGATTCACCATGAGCGTGTTCTGACTGGCAGGCCAGTGCGGTGACTTCAGCGGCCACATATCGAGGAACTTCCCGTTCTCGTCGAAGACCTGCATCCGTGCATGTCCGCGATCGATGATGAAGAGCCGGCGGTCGGCGCTGATCGCGATGCTGTGGACCGTATTCCACTCGTTCGGTCCGGGGTTCTTCGGATCCTTGGGCGGCCTGCCCCAGTCCATGATGAAGTTGTCGTTGGCGTCGTACTTGGCGACGCGTGTGCCGCCGTAGCCGTCGGTGATGAAGTAGGTCCCGTCGGGTAGCCAGGCGATATCCGTCGGCCGGTCGAAGGTGTTGGGCCCACGACCGCGCACGCCGAGCTGCCCTTTGCTGTGAACCAGCTTACCGCCGTACGTAAAGCGGTAAATCATGTGGAGCTGGTCGTCGATGATCCAGACATGCTTCTGTTTGTCGTAGGGGCTGATCTTGATCTGGTGGGGCCCACGACCGCAGGGAAGCTTGGAGAACAGCTCGTCGAGGTGCGGCCACTCGTCCACGAGGTTGCCCTGGCGATCGAACACGATGATCGAGTGCTGGAAGCGGCGCTCCCATCCCCGCTTGTTCTCCGGCTGGCACGTTGGATTCAACCCGTCCGAGTTGCCCGTGGCGTTCCCGCGCGACGGATTGAGCGCCGCATAGGGCGTCCACGGAGCGGCGCCCTTCGGCAACGGCAGCTCGCCGCGCATGGCGACCCAGATTCGGTCGGGGTTTTCCGCGTAGACGCCGCCAACGGATCCCCAGGTCCATCCGTCGTGTGAATGACGAGTGTCCGGCAACGGCTTGGGCCACCCTTCGACTACCTTGTAGTGACCCGTGGGCCAGTCCTGGTGGCTCCATCGACCTGCGGGCTTGGCCTGAGCCTGAGTCGCCGGTGACTGCATAGGGCCAGTGCCGCACGCCACCACGCCGGTCGATAACAGCGTCCAGGCAACGATCAGCCGCGGCAAACAATGGTTGCGAGACATAAAACCTCCACAGGAATCCCTAATTGCTTTCCATCGACCATCAGGATTCCTGAATAAGATTCAAGCCACATTTTCTTTCTGGGCCGAGCAATATCGCAGGACGTGGAAAGTTGTCAATCATCTTTCTGTTTGCTGAAGCGTAATACGGACGAGCCCGCGAAAAAGAATTTCGGCGATCCCGATTTCTGTTACGCGACTTTAAATATCCGGGCCGGATTTGGTTGGCCCTTTAGCGCGACCGGCCCCAAGTCTTCAACTCCAGGCATTGCCGCATGGAGACTTCGACGCACCTCTTCAGAGATCAAGAGCCGAGCTTGAAACTCCTTGGTCGCCTGCTCCAGTCTTGACGCCAGGTTCACGACATCGCCGATAATTGTGTATTCTTTGCGGTCGGTCGAGCCGACGTTTCCCGTGACGGCCTCGCCCATGTGAAGCCCGATACCCATCCGCGTCGGGCGAATCTTACCCGCCGCGTTCAGCCGGTCGAGGCGCTCGAGAATTTCCAGGGAGGCGCCCACCGCATGGGCGCAACGCTCGGCGTCTTTTCGACGGGAGCTCCGAAGACCGCAATGAAGCCGTCACCGAGAAACTTGTTCACGATTCCCTGGTGTTCATTGACGATGTCGATCATGAAGTCGAACAGGGTATTCAGATACGCCATTACGGCCTCCGGCCGCTCCCCGGCCGCGTAGCTGCTGAAGTTGCGAATATCCAGAAACATCACGCAGACGTTGCGCAATTCGCCGCCGAGATCGACCGGCTGATGGAGCAACTTTTCCGCGATTTGGGGGGAGACGTATTGGCCGAAGATCCGAACTGCCCGATCGCGATCTTGAACCGTGCGCAGCGAGACTTCGACTTGGCGCTTGATTTGTCTGGCAAGCAGCCCGGCGACGAGTCCGGCCACAAACAGGACCAGAGAGCGGTTGAAATGAAAAACCGACGTGCGCCAAATCTCTGCCTCGTGCTCCGGTGCTAGTGTGTCGATCCCAACGTGTGCAAAAATAAAGTTCTCTAAGGCAGCGACCAAGCCGATGAAGAGGCAGAGCCGCGCGTCCAATTGAAGAATCGAGAGCAGGATAAAAAAGAAATAAAGCAGGAACGCCGGGGAGCCCAGCGCGTCGCGAGGACCTAGGAAGGACAGCGCCATGAACATTGAGCTTGAAACCGCACACGGAATTCGGGACCGAGAAGGCCCGGCACAAAAGCAAAGAAGGTGTAGACGCAAGCGGCGAACGCAAAAAGCCCTGCCAGGATCGTAACACGCTTCCGTTCACTCCGGAGAATTTCCGTTGTCAGCGCATCCTGATAGAGGCGTCCCCAATCGAAGATCTTAACTGGCGCGTTCGTCATCGGCATGAGTGCACCGGGGACAATGCATTTTGGCTCATGCCGGGATATCTAAACAATCTTTCGATCAACGTCCACACCGAACGCGTTAGTCACAACTTTACCCTGCGGATCGTGGGCCTAATTGAAGTCCCTTTTTCCCCAATCGTTCCAGACGTTCCAATAGTTCCAATGTTTCGAGGGCGAGAGCTCGACGCCTCCGGTATTATCAACTGGAGGATTCTTGGGCCGAAGCCGGCGTTAATCTTGACGATTGTCTAATCTAACGAGTATTTGATATCAACTAGCGTTGGACTGTAACTCGCAGGTGGAGGTGACCAGCTATGGCCTGTGTACCGTGCGTTACAGAAATGGGTATGGGAGTGGATGTTCACGGATTGGATTACACCAGTGCCGCCAAGCGGGCAGTATTCGATGCGTTGGCATCACAGCAGCTTGGGATTTCAGCGGCTGCTAGGCAAGACCGCGGACGATATGCGGGTGGATGTAACCATCGGCGTGCCCAAGCCCGAGGCAGTGGATCGCCAGGCGGTATTGGAAACGCTACCCCACGGTACCGGCCATATCAACGTGGTCCACGGCGGATTGCAGGTGCTAAACGAGGAGGGCAATGATGGCCCGCTGATTGCCAGCGCCATCGTGATCGTCAGCTTGGACGACGGCAAATAGTTCGTGTCACTGGCGGGTCGTATTGGTCGTTCAAGCCGTTGGACCGCTTCGCTCAGTTCAACTTGTTCACGCCAAGGCATTAGGCAACAGTCAGAAAAATCGTTCAATCACCAAGCTCGTTCAAGGCGTTCAACCGGACTGGTGGAAAATTTGTTACAGGGTCGAACACTAGCCAGTTACTCGTTTGCTCAATTGCGCAAATCCGCAAAAAACCGCACTGTGTTGGCCGGAAGAATCTGTGGGGACACCGTTGACGCATAAAAAATACAAACCGGGCAATGTTTTCGAAACGTGGCTCATGTGATAGGAAGACGAGCTACTCAACAGCTAGGGCACATATTCAATGATGGAGGTTTCTATGAACCGAGTGAATCTGGCCGCAGTAGCGGCAGTCATTACCCTTGGTTTCCTTGGTGGATGCGCGATGCCGGTGTCCGAGCGCTCCGTCACGGCGTACGAAGGCGCGCGGCTGATCGTGGGCGATGGACGCGTGATTGAGAACGCGACGTTGGTTGTGGAGGGCACGAAAATCGCACATGTCAGCGGGGCCGCCGATGTTCGCGTGCCCGCCGGCGCCACGCGCGTGAGCCTCGCCGGCAAGACCGTGATACCGATGATCATTGACACCCACGTCCATCTCAGCGACACCCGCGATGCGCTCATACGGGACTTGAGAATGCGCGCTTACTACGGCGTGAGCGCCGCGTTGAGCATGGGCACAGACGGTTACGGCCTGCTCGATATTCGCGACGAGGCGATTCCGGGTGCCGCGCGGTTTCGCAGCGCGGGGCGCGGCATCACGATGCCGGAGCCGGGGCGCACCACGGTGCCTTACTGGATTACGACCGCGGCTGAAGGCCGCAAAGCGGTGGAGGAGATTGCGGCTCACAAGGCCGACATCGTCAAGATCTGGGTCGATGCAAGGGACGGCAAGTACAAGAAACTGACCCCTGAAATCTATGGCGCCATCATCGACGAGGCGCACAAGCGGGGACTGCGGGTCACCGCGCACATCTTCGAACTCGAGGATGCGAAAGGGCTCATTCGCGCCGGGGTCGACGTGTTCGCGCACGGTATTCGCGACAAGGACATCGACGACGAACTGGTGGCCATGTTCAAGCAGCGTCCGAACCTGGTTCTCACGCCGAACCTGCCGGATCGAGGCGTGAAAGCGGACTTGAGCTGGCTGCGCGCGAGCCTTCCGGCCGACGAGTTCAAAAAGCTCGAAGAGGCTAACACGGACCGGCCCAAGGCGCAGGCCCTCTTCGGGATTCAGGCGCGCAATCTGGCGAAACTGAATGCGGCAGGCGTGCGCATCACGCTCGGAACCGACGGCAATCGGCCGTGGGGCCCGCACGAAGAAATGTTGGATATGGTGAGTGCTGGGATGACGCCGATGCAGGTCATCGTGGCGGCGACGCGCAATTCGGCCGAGTTGCTGCGGCTCGCCGACGCCGGCACGCTGCAAGCCGGCAAGAGCGCCGACTTCATCGTGCTCGACGCAAACCCGCTGGATGACATCACCAACACGCGACGCATCTCAGCGGTGGTCCTGCGCGGCGCGGCCGTAAACCGTACGCAGCCGGTCCGCTGAGGGTGAGAAAAGGGGACGCGAACCTTTTCCTGGCGAATCAATCGCATTGATATAGCGTACCGCGATGCCTCGGCGAGCGCGCCTAGGTCGAGGGGCAGACTTTTAGTCGAAAACCCCAGGGTCAGACTTTTATATCGATTCCGCTGAAGAACCCCCATTTTTATTCGTGATCGACGCGAAGAGTGCTTGCGGTTCAATTACAAAGTTGGCGATAGACAAATTGTCGTGGATTTTTCTTTAGGCAGCCGTTTGGAAAGCAACGTAGCCGAGCTCTGAGCCCAGTCGAGATTCTCTGGATGCCTCTGGTGCCCCTCGACGTACAATCGATCGAGCTCTTTGGCATGCAGGCTTTTTAAGCGCTGCTGACAGGCTTCACGAATGAATGCTGAGCGGCTCTCCGCTACAACGCCTGCGGTTGCGTCAATCTGTTTAAGTAGTTCTTCTTCCATCGGCACTTGGATGATCTTATTGCTCCTACGCTTCGACATAATCTTACCTTACCTGATTGTGTATTTCTTCCGACATGAGCCTACATAACGTTCGTCACTTTGCAACACAAGTGCTTTGGGTTCCGCCGGGTCCGGCCTTTGGCCTCTTCTCCCCGGTCTTCAACCGTGCCGCTGAGCTCAAATCGTTTAAGAACTTCCAGCTTCGGTAATGCCGGACGTTTAATAGAAGCACTCATGGAAAGTTTTTTACGACGGAAAATTGGAGTTTGCCATAACAATCTTACGATATGGATACCTGCCAATCTAAGCCGAGTCAGTTTGACGTAAAACCAGCTTATCGAGTACTCTCCGCCAACAACGGCCATGGTCGGGCTTGCCCGTCATATTTTCGGCGCTTCCGTAGTGTTTCACCCAGCAAGGAACGATCGACACGCGCGAGTTCGCTGTCCAGGGAGCCGCTAAAAGATGCTTCATTTAAAGAGTCTTAGCACCGTCGCGCTGCTTTGTCTGTACTGCGCGACAACGATCAATGCGGCCGAAATTCCCGCGCCGCAAGATATCCGTTATCCCGGCACGCTGACCTTGAGCGTCGATCTGACCGATCTGGATCGCCGGCTGTTCATGGTGCGCGAGTCCGTGCCGGTGAAACCGGGTCCGCTGACCCTCCTCTATCCGCAATGGTTGCCCGGCACCCATGGACCCAATGGCCCGGTCAACTTGCTTGCGGGTCTGATCATCACGGCGCGCGGCCGGCGTTTGCCGTGGCTCCGTGATCCGGTCAACATGTATGCGTTCCATATCGATGTGCCTGCTGATGCGGACCGCGTCGAGCTCGAATTTCAGTTCGCCTCGCCTCAGACCGCAGAGCAAGGACGAATCGTCGCCACGCCGGAAATCCTCGGCCTGCAGTGGAACACGGTCGTGCTCTATCCCGCCGGCTACTACACAAGCCGGATATCGGTAAAGGCCGATGTAAAGCTACCGGCGGGCTGGCAATTCGGCACGGCATTGGACGTAGTCTCTCGCAGCGCCGACCACGTTGAGTTCGCGCCGACTTCACTCGACACGTTGGTCGACTCGCCGTTGTTCGCCGGCCGGCATTATAAGCGCGTTGATCTCGATCCCGCCGCCGACGTCCCGGTGTATGTCAATATAGTCGCGGACAATCCGTCGAAGCTCGAAATCAAGCCTGAGCAGCTCGCGGCATACCGCAAACTGATGAAAGAAGCGTACGCGCTCTACGGCACGCGCTCGTTCGATCGTTACGACTTTTTGCTGGCGCTCACCGAGAACTTCAGCGGCATCGGTCTCGAGCACCACCGCTCCAGCGAGAACGTGCATCGCCCGGGACACTTCACCGAGTGGGACAAGAATGCTCCGGGGCGCGATCTGCTCGCTCATGAGCTGACGCATTCTTGGAACGGCAAGCATCGCAGACCCGCCGATCTTTGGACGGCCAACTTCAATGTGCCGATGCAAGACTCCTTGCTCTGGGTGTATGAAGGCCAGACGCAGTACTGGGGAATCGTCCTGACCGCCCGGTCTGCGCTCTGGCCGCAGCAAGTTGCTCAGGAGGTGCTCGCGAACATCGCGGCCGCCTACGAACGCAACCGGCCGGGCCGCGTGTGGCGCAATCTGCAAGACACGACCAATCAGCCGATCCTCGGGGGCCGCCGAGCGCTACCCTTTCCGAGCTGGCAGCGCACCGTGGATTACTACAACGAGGGCGTCCTGCTGTGGCTGGACGTGGACACCAAGCTGCGCGAGCTTACTGGAAACCGGCGCTCGCTTGATGATTTCGCCCGCGCCTTCTTCGGCACGAAGGACAAAAGCTACGAGGTCGTCACTTACACGTTCGACGACGTCGTGGCGACCCTCAACGCCGTTTCCCCTCACGACTGGAAGGCCTTCCTGAGAGAGCGACTCGATGGCCATGGACCTGCGGCGCCGCTGGACGGTCTGACGCGCAGTGGCTGGAAGCTGGTCTATCGCGAGGAACAGTCCTCGTTTCAAAAGGCGATCGACGAGGTGAACAAATCGCTCAACCTGGGCTTCTCGCTCGGGCTCGTTGTCTCGACCAAGGACAAAGGAAATGTGACTGAAGTCGTCTGGGACAGTCCCGCGTTTAGAGCCGGCCTTACCACGGCTACCAAGCTGATTGCCGTCAACGGGCAAGAGTTCGCGCCTGAAGTGCTGCTCGAAGCCATTCGTGCTGCGAAAGGCACGAATCAGCCAATCGAGCTTTTGGTAAAGACCTTCGATCGCTATACAACGGTTCGCGTGCCGTACTTCGAAGGTTTGCGGTATCCCTATCTCGAGCGAATCGACGGCACGGACGATCGGCTCACGGCGATTCTAAAGTCTCGCACCTGAACCACGCCGCCGAGAATTAAGAAGGACAGGCGGAACCCGCTTGGGGTCTGAGTTCTACGTCTCGACTTTCTTGCTTCTGGGTCGAGTGTTCCGGTGCGACTGTTCGTCCGATTCTAATAGGAATGAAACCCACGAAAGAATCCACCACTCTTCCGCGGCGCTGACTGCTAATGACCGTAAAGCAATATCGTTCAAGTGGATTGGGCCTTTGGAGTTCGTAGGAGCGATGGCGCCGCGCGGGATCGTAAATCCATGTGACCACGAGCAGCTTCGTCGAGTTTCAAACTTTTCGCGAGTTCTTTCAGTCGCGCGATCTGTAGCGTTCTTTTGATCAATCGATTGAGTAGTGAAGCATCAGATGGCAAAGTGTTATACCTGACGCCATGCTCACCATTCTCATTCGTAATCGTAGTTGGGCATCAGTCCTAGGTGTAAAGGACCGAGAGAGAGGTGGATGATGACGCGCATGCTTGAACGCAAAGTGGCTTTGGTCGCAGGGGCAACGCGCGGCGCGGGCCGCGGCATCGCTGTCGAACTGGGCGCGGCTGGAGCCACGGTGTACCTCACGGGTCGCACCACGCGTACGCAAGTTCCGAGTATAACCGTCCCGAAACGATTGAAGAGACGGCCGAGCTGGTGCAGCACGCTGGCGGCCGGGACATCGCCGTGCAAGTCGATCATTTGGACCCGGCGCAAGTGCAAGCGCTGGTGGCGCGTATCGAGCGTGAGCAAAGTCGCCTGGACGTCCTGGTCAACGATGTGTGGGGGGCGGACTTTTTGATCGAATGGAACGTGCCCGTGTGGGAGCACTCCCTCGAAAGGGGGCTGCGCATGCTGCGGCTCGCCATCGATACGCACATCATCACGAGCCACTTCGCACTGCCGCTCTTGATCAAGAATCCCGGCGGCCTGATCGTCGAGATGACCGACGGCACTGCCGATTACAACAATGCAAACTACCGGTTGTCGCTCTTCTATGATCTCGCCAAGACCTCCGTCATTCGCATGGCTTGGGCGCAGGCGCAAGAGCTTCGACCTCATCAGTGCACCGCCGTTGCCCTGACTCCCGGCTGGCTGCGTTCCGAGCAGATGCTGGATAACCATGGTGTCAGCGAAGCAAATTGGCGTGACGCCATCGCAAAGCAACCGCATTTCGTCATCACCGAAACGCCACGGTACGTCGGGCGTGCCGTCGCGCACCTTGCTGGAGATCCTGAGGTTGAGCGCTGGAGTGGTCAGTCGCTTTCGAGTGGCCAACTCGCAAAGGTCTACGGCTTCACTGATCTTGATGGGTCTCAGCCCGATGCTTGGCGCTACGTTGTTGAGGTCCAGGATGCCGGCAAACCAGCCGATGCGACCGGATACAGATGACGTAGGCAGCCCGACAACGGCATGGCGTTAGGCGGTTAAGCATTTCATGAGTCCATTCCAGCGGTGTCTAGACCAGTGGCGAGCCGAAGTGGCGGTACCTCTGGTGGCTGGTTCAGTACGCTTCGATGCATCGTTGGTGTGGCATGGCGTGTCCATGGCCGAAGACTCGGACAATAGCGATGGTGTTGCATCTCAAAGCAGGTTTCCGATCTATAGCATCACCAAAACGTTCACAGCAGTCTGCGTTCTTCGCCTCGATAAGGCAGGGTTGCTGAGCGTTCATGATCCGATCACGAAATGGATGACCGATCTGCCCTTGCCCGAATCTGTGACGCTGTCTCACCTATTGCGCCATGTAAGTGGTGTTCCCGACTACGGACCGCTGCGCGAATACCACGAAGCCGTAAGGACCATGCCCAAGTCCCCGTGGACAGATGACGAGTTCTTGAGCGCGACCCTTGCACAAGGCCTGTTCTTCGAACCTGGTACAGGGTGGTCTTATTCAAACGTCGGCTATTTGCTGCTCCGGCGGGCAATCGAGAAAGCGGCCGGTCGTAACTTTCGTCGGTGTGTCGATGAGCAAATCGCGTCGCCGCTAGGTCTGACCAATACCTTTGTGGCCGAGACGATCGACGACTGGCAATGCTGCGTACCGGGCTATGGTCGCGAAGTGCGCATCGATGGGGAAGCCGTCGACATTCGTTCGTCGTACCATCCAGGCTGGTGTGCTCCTGGAGTCGCCGTGTCGACCGCCGATGAAATCACGATGTTCTACGACGGTTTGTTCACCGGAGCCTTATTGGACGAACCGCGCTTGGAGCAGATGCTTCAACTGATTCGAGTCCCGGGAGCGCATCCACCAGCCGTCACTCCGAGTTACGGCATGGGCATCATGGCGGATCCCGACGGACCGTTCGGTCCGAGCTATGGGCACGGTGGCGGGGGTCCCGGGTACAGCCTCTTTGCTTCCATCGTGCCTCAGTCGCCGAGAGGACGTCTCAGTGTTGCGGTCTTCTGCAACAATAGCTTCGGCGCCGACGCGAAGTGGGGTGCGCATGCGCTGTGTCAAGTTGCGACGGCTGCCTAACCAGTGTTTGCCGCCGTCGGGCGGTTGGCGCGATCATAAACCGCCGCGGCTGAAACGCGGCCGTTAACCCTTAATTGAATTGAATTCTCCTTCGCGACCGGTTCCGAGGAACCGACAATCGCCTTGCGGTGTAACTCGGCAATCGACATCGCGGGAGAATACGGGCGCTCTGCTTCCTCGGGAGGCATGAGGGGCAGACGGATGCCTTGTCTCCGATCGATGATGGCGCGTTTGCGGGTTTTGAACTGGCGCAGCGCCTCTTCTTCCGTATCGGCCGCCAGCGCCCAGACGCGAATCGTAGCGATGGGCTTGGGATTGATTTCGCTGGGGCGATAGTTCTTGCGGTAAAGATCCAGCGCCTGTTCCACGCCGCTACCTTCGCTGAAGAAAGTGAAAAGATTCCCGACCCTCCCGACCCTTTTCCTTCCCCCAAATTTCGGACTTCCTTAGCGTTTGCCGTAGAGCTTCTCAATGAACCCGCTCTTCTTCAGCTCGTCCACGAAGCGCAGATCGACGAAATCCTCCGCCTTGGCCTTTGCCGCCTTGGGGTCGAGGCTGGCCTGGATCTCCAGGGTGTTTTTTAACCCCTCGATGGTCGGATAAGTATCCTCGACCAGCAACTCCCTACTGGAGTCGTAGACCTCCTCGAAGAAAGTGCGACTCGGCCCGCGCGAATATTTTTGCATGATCTTCACGACCGAGTCTTTGTGGTTTTTATAGTAATGGACCGCTTCGGCCATAGCCCTGACCATGCGCTGAACCAGATCGGGATTTTCCCGAATCGTGCGCCTGGTAGCTACCGTACAGGTAAACTGAAACGGAATATTGAGCTTGGCCATGTCGATAATCATTTTGAGACCGAGTTTTTCGCCGCGAATTTTTTCCGCTTCGGTGCCCACCGTGAAGTCGAGCTGTCCGGTAGCTACGGCAGTCACACGGGCCGGGGCGCCGCCGACGGTGACTCCTTTGATATCTTTGAGCGAGAAACCGATGCCTTTGAGGGCTAACCGCAAAGCGAAGTCCGCCGCCGTCCCCGGAATATGCATCGCGGCGGACCTGCCCTTGAGATCTTCCGGCGACTTAATCTCAGGCTTGCCAAATACATAATAGGGCAGCGTGTTGACCAGACTGTTGACGATGGCGATGTCCCCGCCGGCCAGCTTGCCGTTGATGACTGCGGTCCCGACGGCGCTGGTAAAGGGAATGTCCCCCGACATGAGACTCTGGATGCCGCGGCTGCTGCCGTCGATGAAAATCAGATCGACATCCAGACCATGCTTTTTAAAGAATCCTGCGTCCTTGGTCACCCAATACGCGGAGGCCGTGGCCGGGGAATCGGATATGTAGGCGAAGTAGCTCTTCGCTTCGGCCATCCGCGCAGGTCCGCCAGCAAAAGCCAAGTAGCAAAATACGATCGCGACGCGACTGCGATTTCGTATCATAAACCCTCCACTAGAGAATTGCCGTAGAGATTCGTACTTTCGCATGTCCGAACGACGAACAAAAAGTGAACCCTATCAACAGTGTTGCTACCCGTGGGAGTTTAG
>Ga0209803_1001902_pt1 | contig 13395 bp, 7 predicted proteins | sample GraSoiAngelo_138_FD_185895 | JGI IMG/M metagenome (GOLD analysis project Ga0209803, IMG submission 185895) | Grasslands soil microbial communities from the Angelo Coastal Reserve, California, USA - 14_0929_09_40cm (SPAdes) (version 2) | ecosystem: Environmental > Terrestrial > Soil > Grasslands ... | reverse complement strand
AGGCTTGGCAGTTCGAGCACTTCGCCATGTCCCGTTCGAACTCGACGCCGCACTTCGGGCACGTCGTCGCGTCCTCCGGGATGAAGGCGCCGCACTCGCCGCACTCGACCATCTTGCCGAGGCCGTAAACCTTCCAGTACAGCGACACGCCGATCGCGACGGCCGCCGCGGCCGCCAGGATGACCAAGAAGAGCCACCACTGGATGCCGAGGATCGGGACCTGCTGGAACAGGAAGGACGACGATCGTTGCACGGAGATCGCGCGGCTGTCCGGCTGAATCAGGGTCGTCGCCGGCGTCGCCACGATCGTGTACGACCCGTCCTGGGTGCTCTGGGGCACCGTGATCGTCCCGACGAATAGGCCGTTACTGTCCGACATCGTCGAGTTCGTCGCGAGCACCGTGGCGCCGCTCCGCAGCTCGATATTCAGGACGACGCCTCCGATGCCCTGCGAGCCCGAGTCCCGCACGTATCCCGTGACGCTCAGCGCGCTTCCGGAGACCACGGATTGGCCTGCCGACGGCGTAAGGAGCGCCGTGAACCCGGCCGGAGGAGGCTGGACGTTCAGCGTGATGTTCGCGAAGTTGTTGCTCTCCTGCGCGGTGCCGCCTTCGTTGATGGTGTTGTCCGGGTCGACGACGAGCATGAGCGTGTGGGCCCCGACCGCACTGATGCCCGCCACGTTCAACGTCTGATTCAGGGACGTGACCACGGTCAGGCCATTCACCCGGGCGAACTCGGTCGCGCGGTTTCCATCAAGGTACGCCGCGATCGAGACACCCGACGCGGTCGTCTGGCCCTGGTTCGAAATCAGCGCGTATGCCGTGAAGGGCTGGTTCTGCAGCACATTCATCGTGGCGCTCCCCGGCTGGACCGTGAGGTCCGGCCCGGTCCGCACCTGGATGGGCAAGGATACCGTGACGAGCTTCGTGTTGTTGTTCGCGTTGATCGCCGGATACGGGTCGAAGTCCACGCCGCCCGGGCCGGTCGTTGCCGCGAAGGTCGTGGCCAGCTGATAGTTGCCGAACGATTCCGCGTTCGGCAGGGTGGCGTCGGTGATGTGGTCCGTGTACAGCGGAATCACCGCGATGCCGTTCGAGTCCGTGTGGTTCCAGGCGTTCGCGCCACTCGCCGCCTTTCCGAGGTATGCGAGCGTCCGAGCGCTTGGCGTCGCGGACAGGCCGTTGTCCGGATACTGCGCGGTCGTTCCGCTCGGGCTGAGCGTCGACCAAATCGTTGCGCCACTCACCGGGAACCCGGTCGAGTCGACGATTGTGGCACGGAGCCAGCGCAGGAGGAACACGTTTCCGCCTGGAGCGGGCCGATAGGCCGGTTGCCACGCCGACATGAGGACCGGGTCCTGCGTCCGGTCAATGGTGACGTCGTACAGGTATGCGTTCGAGGTTCCGTCGACTTGCAGCTCATTGTGCAGTCCCTGGACAGCGGATTCCGCGAAATCCACTCCGATGTACGTGTCGTACGCGTAGAGACTGCTCGACGCCGTCAGGGCGACATTTCCACCGCTGCCCCCGGTGGTGTTCTCGTAGATCCGTTCGATCCGAGACCCGTAGAGGCTCGCGGTCGTGGAGGCCCAGGCAATGAGCGGACCGTCGTTGTTCTCGTCCGTGTTCAGCCCGGAGTTCGCAATCTCGGAATCGGTGAAGCCCGTGATCGTCGAACCCGTGATGTCAATCGTCGCGCCCGTCGCATTGAACCAACCCGGGAACTTGAGGGCCGCACCGTTTCTCATCGTGAACCGGCTGTTCGCGCCGGAGACGGTGAGAGGGAGCTTGATGTACGGACTGATTTGCGCCGGGTTCGTCGTGACGATCGAGTGGTCGAGGACGAGTTCACCGCCCGCGTTCACGGTGAGCGCGTAGCCGGCGTGAGCCCGATCCATTGAGAACATGAGGCCTCCGTTGACGAGCGTGAGGCTGCCTCCCGCATTAATGGTCACAGATCCGTCGACCGTATACGTGATTCCGGTGCAGACTTGCGGAGTCGTGACCGTCCAATCTCCGGTGATGAGGACACTGACCTGGTCGCAGGTCCCTGCGCGCGCGGCCGGGCTGAGGGCCACGATCGCGGCGAAGAGTCCCCCGAGGGCGACGGACCAAACGATCAAACACGTCAGAGCCTTAGCATTCCGTTCGGATCGGCTAGACAACCCAAGACCTCCTGAGGTCGAGTCGGCCGAACGCATCCGGAAGACTACGACCGATGGGCATGTTGTCGGGCCCATCCGGGGCCTCTTTATAAATAGGTTACCGCGCGATTATCTATCCCGATACGCACCTGTTCTCACGCGGAAGAATGACGCCGGCATATGGAGAGAAACCTTTTATCACGTCGCGAAGATAGAAATCGGGAAAAATCGCCGAAATCGACTCGAAAAGTGGGAGAAAAACGGGTGGAGCTGAGGCCCCGCGCGCGGCGACGTCGACCCGACCACCCGACTCAGATCACTTTCTTCTTCATGACCTTCTTCACGCTGACGGTGGCCTTCTTTGCGGACTTATCGTCCTCGGACGCCATCCGGTGGCCGCAGGCGTAGCACATGATCGCATCGGGCGAGATCATCGTGCCGCAGGCCGGACAAGGGACCTCGGACTCGTCCTCCGCTTCGGATGTTTCCTCGGCGGCGGCTTCGTCTTGGAGACGGTGGCCGCAGGCGTAGCACATGATCGCATCGGACGAGATCATCGTGCCGCAGGCCGGGCACGCAGTTTCCGATTCGACACCCGTGCTGGACTCGGCCTGGACGACGACCTTCGCGACGGGCTTCGCCACCGGCGCGATGGCGACGGGCATCTGCGGTGCGGGCTTCGAGGCCGCCGCGGGCGCCGGGCTGGATGGAATGGGTTGAGGCCTCAGTCCCCCGGGCGACGCCGAGGCCACGGGGACCGGTTTCACGGCGACGGGAGACACGGCGACGGGAGACACCGCGGCGGGAGTCGCGGGCATCGACTTCATCGCCTGTTCTTGGGCGAGCAACTGTTTCTCCCGCTCGAGGAGCCGCTTCCCTTCTTCCGCGATTTTCGCGCGGGCGGCGGCGAAGTTGTCTTCCTCGACGGCGAGTTTCTTCTCCCGTTCCATGAGCTCGCGGGTCCGACCAATCTGCGCATCGAGGCTCGCCTTCTGGTCTTCGAGGAGCTTCACGATCTGCTCTTGCCTCGCGGCGATCTCGGCCTTCCGCGCCGCGATGTCCTTTACATGGGCGATCGCCTCGGAGTCCCGCCGAGCGAAATCTTCTTCCCGCCTTATGAAGGCCTCGAGGCGCTTCGCGAGTTCCTGCTCGCGGGAGACGAGCGAGTTCTCCTTCGCGAGGACCTGCTGTCGGGTGGAATCGAATTGCTGCTCCCGGTCGGCGATCGCTTGCTCGCTCTGCTCGAGTTCTTTCTCGCGGGCCCGCAAGCCTTTCTCTCGGCCGACGAGGGAGTCCCGTTCCTCCGCCAGAGAGGTCCGCTCCTGTTCGAGGACCCGGCGTTCTTCCTCGATCTTGGCCCCCTGATCTTGGAGGGCTGCCTCGCGCTCCTTTCTGTCCGCATCTTGGGACTTCAGGCTTTCTTCCACTCTCTTCAGTGCGTCGAGTGCGTCTAGGATCGATCCTTCGGCCATTTACGGTGCCCTCCGCTGTTCGTGCATGGCGCCGTGCCCCCCGGGCGTCGGCGTATGAGCGTACCTCATGAATTGCCCCCCGCGTCGAAGATCGGACCGAGGACGGTCAGCCCGCCCTTCCGGACCTCGATCGCATGCTTCTCCATCGAGTGATCGGCGGATCGCATCTTCTCGACCTGCAGATACCGGACGAGCTTCCCGCGGGACCGGTCCAATCCCAGCATCACGATGCCGTCGACGAGAAAACCCTCGTTCCCGAGGAGCTGACTCTCTCCGTTCGGCGTCCGCTCCATGACGACGAGCGAGGTGAGGTCGTTGTCCCGGAGCATCTTGAAGAAGTAGAACATCCGCTTCCGCATGTTGTTCGTGTTCTCCATGAGGGAGTAGAGGGCGCCGAGCGAATCGAGGGCGAAGAGCTTGAATTTGTGACCGTGCACCTTGCGGTAGTGGCCGATCATCCGCTCGATGAATGCCAGGTAGTCCGTCTGGTCCTCCGGACCGACGACGGCGTCGATCTCCCGGAGGTCCGTGAAGTCGCTGATCTGCATGTTCATGGACAGCTCGACGCCGAGGGACTCCATGTTCCGCAGGTGCGACTGGACGGTCTCCTCGAGCGTGGTGTAGAGCCCGAACTCCCCGGTGTCTTTCAGGTACCGCGACATGAGCGTGTAACAAAAGGACGTCTTCATCGACCCCGGCGGGCCGGTGACGAGGATGACCTTCGGTGGGAGAATATCGCTCCGAATCACTTTGTCCAGACCCTCGATTGCACTGCGGAATGCCATGGCCGCGCCGGATACGCATCACACGGGGGCAGGGCTCACTTAATCGTTTTGCGCTGATTATCTGGGCTGAGGACTTATCATTCTCTGGACTGAGTCCGGAAAGTCTTTGTACGCTGTTTCAAGATAGAAACGCGTCGACGAATTCGAGGTGTCGGCTTACGCCAGTGAAGGAAACGAAAGTCTGTCCCGTCTGTGATACGCCGATCGAGGCGGACGCGCGCGTGTGCCCTTCGTGCCAGACGGACCTGACCTTGTTCGACATCGGCGGGGGCATGGACCCAGCCGAGATGCCCGTGAAGGACGGACGGAGCATCGACGAGATCCTCGCCTCGATCATGGAAGGCAAAGAGGACCATCGCGAAATCTTCGAGACCCTCAAGAACGTCGCCCGGGAGGCCCCGGAATCGGCCGAGGTCGGCGCGGCGGCGAAACCGAGACCCGCCACGGAGGCCGCGGCCGATCTCGGCGAGCAGTTCCTGTGCCCCGTCTGCGAGACGTTGGTCTCCGCGGACGCGACCGTCTGTCCGGGTTGCGGCGCGGAGTTCTCCGAAGGCGAATCGACGGAGTACGAGTGCCCGGTGTGCAAGGCTTCCGTGCCCGCGGACGCCGACCGCTGCCCCAGCTGCGGGGTCCGGTTCGCGGAAGACGCACAGACCGCGGCCGCCCCGATGGGGAAAATCCGCGGCCCGCCCGCTGCGATCGAGGAATCCCGGCCCGAGCCAGTCCCGACGCGGTCCTTCGCCACACCCACGGCCACCGGGAAACCGGCACGGACGCCCCTCCAAAACCGGATCGAGCAACTCCGTCGGAATCGGCGGGAAGCGGAACGGCGAATCCCACTCGGAGACCGGAAGCTCCTCTACCGCGAACTTCCCAAGCTGGTCAACGAGGTGAAGCCCCTCTTGGTCTCCGCGAAACGCATCGGGCTGGAAATCGAGGACGGGAAACGGATCATCAATGACGCGATCCAGGCCGGGAAGGGGCGCGACATCGAGCGCGCCGTCACGCTCATCGCCGAGGCACGCCGAGCGCTCGACGTTGCGTTCGTCGACTTCATCGGCGGAGAAATCGATACGTTCATCCAGGAACTCCGCGCCGCCAAGGGCGATACGGGAGTGCAGGCGGCCACCCCGAAGCTCCAGGAGGCGGTCGGCCGGCTGGAGGCCGGCGACTACGACGCGGCCTGGGACCGGTTCCAATTGGCACTCGGCACCTTCCATACCGAGGCGAAGGACTTCCATGAAGCGCGCAAGCTCATCGACGACGGGAATCGCCTCGCGCGCGAGGTCCGTGCGATGGGCATGGACCTCCGGGACCCGGAGCGGCTTCTCCGACAGGGACGAGAGTCCCTGGACCGGCGGGATGTCGCCGGCGCACTCCGGTTCGGCGAGCAAGCGCAAGAGAGGATGAAGAGAGACGTCCCCGCGTTCGTCCAGGACCAGATGCGGAAGGCGCGCAACGATCTGTTGGACCTGAAGATGCGAGGCAACGATCTCTCCCGACCGATCGGCATCCTCAAAGACGCGAGCGCCCTCGTGAAGCAAGGGGCGTGGGGAGATGCCCTCCGGCAGATCCGCGAATTCCACAAGGCGGTTCAGGATCTCGAGTAGGTCGGCCGAGGACTTACGGAAACCGGATCACTTCCATCTCCCGCTCGAGGACCTTGAGCTCTTGCTCCTTCAGGGTCGCGGGGCCGAGGGAGATGATGAACGCATAGCGACTCTCGGAGATCGCATCGAGGAGCCGCCGGACGAACATCAGCACGGCGTCGAACGAGTTGTTCGAAACCAGGTACTCGATCCCGTCGAGCAGGATGGCGCCCCGAGGCTGCTTCCCCATGAAGTCCTCGATCTCGTAGACGAGCCGCTCCAGGGTTGGGGCGATGGTCTCCTCCGCCGACCCCTCGCGGTCCGTGAGCCACAACACCCGCCCCGCCGAAAGGTCGTGGGCCTGCCGGACGCGCTTCGGGTTCGTCCGGGTGATGACCAGGCCGCCGCCCCCGCCACCGAGGAAATCCGTCAAGAGCCGGAACGCCTTCGCGGGTCGCTCCTCCTCTATCAGGTAGCTGCGGCCTGGTGTGAGCTCGTGGTTGACCGTTGGGGAGACCGGCGCGCGGGCCGCCCGCTCATCCTCCGCGGTCCGCTCCGGCGCAGGTGGCGGGACCGGTTCCGGGGAGGGCTCCGCGGTCGCACCGGACAAGACTTCGCGGGCCAGGTCCTGCGTGATCGGGCGATTCATCAACGACGAGAACGCGACGACCCGGTTGAAGGCCCCGCCGAGCTCCCGGACGTTGTTGTCGACGAGATTCGCGATGCACGTCAGCACCTCGCCTTCGATCGAGACGTTCTCGTCGCGCGCGCGATGCTCGAGGATCGTGACTCGCATCAAGAGGTCCGGAGGCTCGATTCCGGCGACGAGGCCCGATTCGAATCGGGAGACGAGGCGCTCGTCGAGGTTCGGGATCGCCTTCGGGGGGCGATCGCCCGCGAGGACGATCTGCTTCTGCGTGTCGTGCAGGTCGTTGAAGGTGTAGAAGAGTTCCTCGTGAATCTCCGGCATGCCACTCAGAAACTGGATGTCATCGATCATGAGGCAATCCAGGCCCCGCATCCGTTCTCGGAACGTGGACAAGGTGCCGATCTCCTTCGCGTTGGCGAGGCTCGACGCGAACGCCTCGCAGGTCATGTACATCACCTTCGATTCCTTCGCATGAGCGACGATGTAGTTCCCGATCGCGTGGAGGAGATGGGTCTTCCCGAGCCCCGGGCCCGAGGTGATGAGGAGCGGATTGTATTCCTTCGCCGGCTGTTTCGCGACCGCCACCGCGGCGCCGTGGGCGAATCGGTTGCTCTCCCCGACGATGAACGACTCGAACGTGTACGCCTGGACAACGTTCGTCTGGGCATCCCGAGCGGGCTGCGATTCCTCGAGGACTTTTCGCGCGAGGTCCTCCGTGGAGTATGGACTGCCGTCGGACCGCAGCGCCTGCTGCTGCTTCATCACGAGATCCAGGACCTTCCTCGTCCGCGCTTGAGAGTCCCGCCCCCGCTCCATCTCGAGCTGGCGACGGGCTTCGATCTGGCGCAAGCTATCCACGGCGTCTCGGAGGCTCTCGACCTCCGTGTCGATGTCCGGGTGTCTCACGGGGTCTTTCAGCCTCTCGCGGAGGATCGCGGCTCGGGATTCGAATCCGGAGACATCAAGTCCCGTCAGGATCTCGCCGACCGCCTCCGCCTTCTTCACCCCGTCGCGCATCGCGACGACGGACGCAGCGAGGATCGACGGTTCGGCCTCGAGGTTCGATTCGACGGAGGACACGTCGTACCCCCGGTCCTTCCACGCACGGATCTGCTTCTCGATGTCCGACCGCTCCATCGTCTGCGGAATCTTCGTCTTCTTGACGACCTTCGCGGGGCGCTCGAGGATCGCGTTCGTGTACTCCCGGACGAGGCCGTCCATGTCCACGCGCGCATGGAGTTCCAGGACGCACGACTCGTCGTACGAGTCCTGCCACACTTTCTTCAAGGCGCTGCGCCCGCGGTCCTGGGTCCCGTCGCGGTGGTACAGGCTCGCCTCGGGGTTCCCGCCGCGGAGGAGGACGATCCCCTCGGCTCGTTTCCCGCCCCCGCTTCGGACCGTCCGGACGTAGCCGGAGAACGAGTATTTCTTCAGATCGAGGAGGAGCTGCTTGAGCGCGGTGGGACCGCCTCGCGTGGTACGGATGAGTTTACCCTCTGGTAGGAGGAGGTCCTGGGGCGTATGGCTCCCTCGGTGGCCACGGCCCATTCCCGGGGCTCCTCTAAAAAGGTTCCAACCTAGTTTCCTCGTTTGAGAACGGGAGGCGCGTGGCGCGACGGACGATGCGCGACGTGCGATACGAAAGGACTATTATGCTCTGGGATTTTGCGTCGTATGCCGATGGCCCGGGACTTCTTCACGATGGATGATTTTGACCTCTCGGGCCGAGCGGTCCTCCTGCGGGTGGACATCAACTCTCCGATCGACCCGGCGACCGGCGAGCTCTTGAACGACGCGAGGATCCGCGAGCACTTGATCACCATCCGCGAGTTGCGGGGGGCGAAGGTCGCGCTGCTCGCGCACCAGTCGCGGCCGGGGAAAGACGACTTCACGACGCTGGAGGTCCACGCGGAGCGAATCGGCGCGCTCCTCGGACGCCCCGTGCGATACGTGCCCAGTCTCTTCGGTCGGCCTGCGATCGAGGCGATTGAGTCGATGCACATCGGGGACGTGATCGTCCTGGAGAACACCCGATTCTATTCGGAAGAAGAAGCGCTCGCGGACGCGAAGCTCGAGAAGATGGCGCAGACCCACATCGTGAGCCGGCTCGCGCCCCACGCGGACTTCTTCGTCCTCGATGCGTTCGCCGCCGCCCATCGCGCGCAGCCGAGCCTCGTCGGGTTCTGCGAGGTGCTCCCTTCCCTTGCGGGTCGGGTGATGGAGCGGGAGCTGACGATGCTGAGCCAGGCGGTCCAACAGCCCGAGCGGCCCAAGATCGCCCTCCTCGGCGGCGTAAAGGCCGACGACTCGATCGCGGTTGCCCGTCACATGCTCGAGAAGGACCTCGTGGACTCCGTGCTGACATCCGGCGGGGTGGCGAACGTCTTCCTCGATGCCGCCGGAATCGACCCGGGCCAGCCGACGACCGAATTCATGCGCCGGGAAGTCGAAGACTACGATGCGCAGCGCGCAGTGTGCAAGGAACTCCTCGCACAGTTCCCCGGACGTATCTCCCGGCCGACGGACGTGGTCCTCAACGACGACGGCGCGCGGAAACCCGTCCCCGTGACCGCTCTCCCGGCGAAGTGGCCCGTGTACGATATCGGACTGGACACGATCGCCCACTACGTCGACGAGATCCAGCGCGCGAAGACGATCTTCTTCAATGGACCGGCCGGCGTCTTCGAACTCGAGCCGTTCTCGGTCGGCACGCGCGAGTTGCTCACGGCGGTCGCCGAAGCGGACGGCCTTTCGATCGTCGGAGGCGGACACACCGTCGCCGCGGTCGAACAGTTCGGGCTCGCGGATCGGATCGATCACGTGAGCACGGGAGGCGGAGCGCTCATCAATTTCCTCGCGGGAAAAGAACTCCCGCTCGTCACCGCGCTGAAGCATTCGTACAAGAAATTCGCGAAGACGAAGGCGTAGGCCCGGCGGCCGGTCGACCCGCGAACCCGATATATACCGGGAAGCTTTGGCCTCCCGATGTTCCGTCTCCGAAGACCGCCGGAATGGGGCGTCGACCCTGTGCCGGAGGCGTTGCGAGTCCTCGGGACCTTCGACCTGTTCGTCCTGTGGTCGAGCCTCGGAGTCGGGCTCTTGGTCTTGGGGGCCGGTGCCCTCCTTGTGACGCTCCTCGGCCTCACGCTATGGGAGACCGTCCTCGTCTCCCTCGCGGGATCCATCGTCGGGAGCGCGCTGTTGGCGGGCGCCGCCCGACACGGGAGTCGCGCCGGCGTACCGACGATGGTCAGCCTCCGCCCGATACTCGGTCGCGCCGGGTCCTACGTCCCGACCGCGGTGAATGTCGTGCAGCTCCTCGGATGGACGGCATTCGAACTCGTCGTAATGGGCGAAGCCGCCGCCCTCCTTTCGGGGAACGCGCTCGGCCGATGGACCGGGGCAATTTTCGTGCCGCTCTGGGGCGCACTCACCGTCGCTCTTGCCCTCGGCGGTCCTCTAGCTGTCGTCCGAGATTGGCTCGAAAAATTCGCGATTTGGCTTGTCTATGCTTCAACCGCTGCGATCACGATCGCGCTGCTCGTGCATGGCCTCAACGGGAATCTGCGGCCGCCCGCTGTTGAAGCCAATTTCACGGGCACCCCCACTCTCCTCCTCGGGATCGACCTCGTCGTGGCGATGCCGATTTCGTGGTGGCCCCTCATCTCGGACTACAACCGCTTCGCGCGCTCCTCGCGGGACTCCGCCCTTGGCACGGGCCTCGGATACGCGCTCGCGAACACGGTGTTCTACATTCTGGGCGCGGGCCTCGCGTTGCTGGCGATCACCGCCTTCGGGATGAATCCGGCTGACCCGACGGCCTTCCTCGCGGCAATCGGGTTGTTGGGATTGGGCCTCCTACCGCTCCTAGTAATCCTGGTCGACGAGACGGACAATGCCTTCGCGGACGTGTACTCGATCGCCGTTTCTGTCCAGAATCTCGCACCTCGGCGCCGACAGACGGGAACGATCCTCGCGGCAACGATGATTGGCACGGGAGCGGCGTGGTATCTACTCGCCACAGGCCAAGGCATCGGCGGCGCCTACGAATATTTCCTGCTCCTCATCGGTGGATTGTTTGTGCCTCTCCTCGGCGTGGTGATTGCGGATTCGTTCGTCGTCCGACGTGGCCGATACGCCAGAGACGATTTCTTCGAGGGAGCTCCCCGCTGGCGCTGGTCCGCTTTCGCGAGCTGGATTCCTGGCGCGGCCCTCTACTTTATTATCGTGGGGTTTGCACTGCCGGTCGGTGCCACCCTACCCTCGTTCGCTTTGGCCGCGGGCCTCCATGTCGTGTTCTCGAGAGTCGAGTCCGCGCTGAGCCGGCCGACGGCGACCGCGAGCGGCGATCCGTGACCGGCCGTGGTTGTCCTACGACTCCCATGCCACGACGACCTGCGGAAGCGGCGCGACAGTCCCGTCGCTCCGGGTGTACGTCGTCAAGGTGTCATCCGCGAAGATGATCGCCGCTTTGCCGTTCAGCGGGTTGATTGCAATCTCGAACAGGTCGAGCAGGTTCCGCGTGCCTCTCGCGCAGCCAGTGCCGTTCGTGCAAATCACGCCGACATGGTTCGGGTGGGCGGACACCGTGGTCTGCAGGAAGTGCGAACCGTCGTCCGCCGTCTGGGCCATGTACGTGTTCCACACCGCGGTGGGGTCGTCTTTGTTCAACGCGGTCGAGCCATAGTACACGACGTCGACCTTGCCGCCGAACGCCGCAACCCATGGGAACACGGCCGTCGCCGCGAGACCTGAGTTCACCGCGACCGCAGAACTCCAGGTCGACCCGTGGTCGGAGGACGCCGCGAACCAGACCGTGTGAGCGTCCGACCACGCGGCATACATCTTCCCGTTCGTCGGATCGATCGCGAGGGCAGGGAACACGTTGTTCAGCGCGGTGTTGACCGGGGCGTGGTACACAAGGGTCGGAGTCCACGTCAACCCCTTGTCCGTACTCCGGGATACGACGATGTTGTTGAAGTTCGCGTTCGTGCCCTTCTGGAGGCCACCCTGACCCGCCGCGTATACGACGAACACGGAGTGGGTCGTCGGGTCCGCGACGATTGGCCCTTGGTCGTTGTTGAACGTGGACATGCCGGTGAGGCCATCGTGGCCCGGAATCGGATCGCCGACCCGGGTCCACGTGAAGCCGTCATCGTCCGATCGCTGCACGTGAATCAAAGTGCTCGAGCCGCTATCGTGATACGAGATGTAGACCGTCGCCCCGTCCGAAGTGATCCACTGTCGGTCCGCTTGGGCGGTGTCGATGATCTGCGCTTTGCAGTTGGCGAAGTGGTTGGATGTGTCCGCATTCGGGCAGGTAATCGCGGAGACTCCAAGGCGGGCTGTGGTGAACGGCGGGTTGATCAGGGCGACGAGGCTCGTGAAATGAAGGGTGCCGGTCGACCCGATGTCCACGTCGGCGTCCTCGCCACCGAGCTGCCCTGACACGATGCCGTTGTCAGGGATTCCTTGGTAGATCGGAGACCCGCCGAACGAGGTTTTCCAGACGTTTGTCCCGAAGGTGATCCATGAGAGAGACGTAAGCGCCGTGGTCCCGTCCGACCCTATCGTCACCGCCGGCTCGCTGCTCCCGCTATCCAACAACAACGACGTGTTAGAGAACTCGATCGAGGCGCTCGCCCCAATCGGCCTCGTGGCGCTCACCGTCGAGCTGAGCATGCTGAAAGCGACTGCCATCGCAAACAACGCAATGAGACCGTACCGCATCCGACGCCCTCCTCCGGGCTGGTGCGGCGAAGGGAGGTGGCCGTCAAATACCTTTCGCGAAGACCGGAACCTTCGCTGGAGCCGTACCGTGCGTTATCAAGAATGAGACCGTCTATGCCTATGCCGATAGTAACCTTGTAAAACTGGATTCGAGCCTCAGATCTTGCTCCTACAGGATTCCGCATTAGGACGTCTCCTTACACCGGCGTCCGCGAACACGATAGGACGTCGCGACCTCGATCCATGAAAGCGCTACGAACTAGATGCGCTGGGTGAACCCTCAGTCGGTCTGCGCGATTGGGGCCGTCGGCTCTCGATTTCGGAACCCCGAGGACCAGTTTGTATTCGGACCGCAGGCCCCGGCCCGTGGTCGACAAATTGTTCGTGCGTCCGATGCGGCGTGATCGGATCTGCGGGTCCCCAAGCCAGGCCGACCTTATAGCCCACTGTCACAATGGCCCGGCAAACCTCATGAGCGCACGAAGCGGCTCCGTCTCGGGACTCGGGAAGACGAGGGTCGAGGCCCTGACGGACGGCATCTTCGGCGCAGTGATGACCGTCCTCGGGCTCAGCCTGACGATCCCATACATCACCGGCCCTGCGCACCAGGAACTGCCCGCCATCGAGGACGTCCTGACGGGAGTCCTGACCTACGCGCTGAGCTTCATCACGCTCGGCGTCTTCTGGGTCGGCCATCACGTGGGATTCCAAATTCTGAAGCGCACGGATCGGACGTTCATCTGGCTCAACAACGTCTTCCTCCTCTTCGTCGGCCTGCTCCCGCTCACGACGGCCCTCCTGGGACATCACCCGTTCGAGCAGGTGACGATCGTGGCCTACGGATTCAATCTCTTGGCCATCCAGGTGTTCATGTTCCTGGCGTTCTGGTACGCCACGTTCCATCATCACCTCGTGGAAGCGGGCCTCAACGACCGGTTCATCTGGCTCGGCCGCCGTCGCATGCTGATGGGGCCGTGCTTCTCGGCGGCGGCGATCGTGCTCTCCTTCGTCAACCCCGTGTTCA
>Ga0209803_1001900_pt1 | contig 13405 bp, 16 predicted proteins | sample GraSoiAngelo_138_FD_185895 | JGI IMG/M metagenome (GOLD analysis project Ga0209803, IMG submission 185895) | Grasslands soil microbial communities from the Angelo Coastal Reserve, California, USA - 14_0929_09_40cm (SPAdes) (version 2) | ecosystem: Environmental > Terrestrial > Soil > Grasslands ... | reverse complement strand
GCCGAAAGAAGGGCATGGTGGGCGAGACATTGATGTGGCCATCCGGGGAATCATCAACGGCCTGGACGGCAAGGTGCACCAGGCCGTGGTCCAGAGCGCGGAGCGCGCCGATCTCGGCGCGGAAGCGCTGGCGCTGGTGCAACAGTGGGTATTTACCCCTGCCGTTTGCAATGGACAGCCGAACGACGAAGAAGCAACCTTCATCGTGCATTTCCACGAACGATAGCCACTCGGCCGGAACGCAACGGCTTCTGCTTCCCGGCCAGCCTGCTCCGCGCTACTCGATCCTCAGCGCGTCCATCGGGGAGATGGATGCTGCGCGGTTTGCAGGAATGATCGCCGCGAAGAACGAGCAGACTGCCAGCGCGCCTGCCGCCAGGCTCAGCGCGAACGGGTCCCACGCTCTGACGCCGTACAGCTGCGCGGAGATCAACCTTCCGGCGCCAACCGCGAGCGGCAATCCCAGGATCAGTCCGGCGAGCACTCGTTTGAATGCCCCGCTTAGCACCTGTGCCTGGCGAATTGTTATTTCGCTCATGATTCCTCAGGATTTCCCATCCTGCTACTATTCTTCGATGCGCAATCTGGCCGTTCTTGTTATCCACTTGATCGCCACGCTGGCCCGGTTGCTCGGACCTGGTGGCGTCCGTTCCCTGGTCGCGGAGTCGCTTCTCCTGAAACACCAGCTCCTGATCGTGAATCGCTCCCGGCAACGATCGCCCAATCTATCCGCGGGGGACCGCATCCTTGCCGGCTTGCTGGCGCTCCTGGTGCGTCCCACTCGTCTTCTCCGTTCCGCAATTGCACTGAAGCCCTCGACACTGCTAGGGCTTCACAAAGTCTTGAGCAAGCAAAAGTACCGGATGCTCTTCTCCACGAATCGCCGTCGGAAGCCCGGTCCGAAAGGACCGAGCGTAGATCTCATTCATGTGGTCGTCGAAATGAAGCAACGTAATCCCAATTGGGGCTGTCCGCGAATCGCACAACAGATCGCCTTGGCGTTCAACATCCAAATCGACAAAGATATGGTTCGAAGGATTCTTGCCCATCACTACCGGCCGGGACAGGACTCCGATGGCCCCTCCTGGCTGACGTTCCTGGGCCACATGAAAGACCGCCTGTGGAGCATGGATCTGTTCCAGTGCGAGTCGGCAACGTTGCGGACCCACTGGGTCCTGGTCGTCATGGATCAATACACGCGCCGGATCATTGGCTTCGGCGTCCATGCGGGAAAGGTCGATGGTGTCGCACTATGTCTGATGTTCAACTGCGCCATTCGAGGGCATCGCTGGTTGCCGAAGTACCTGAGCTCCGACAATGATCCGCTCTATCGGTTCCATCAGTGGCAAGCGAATCTGCGGATACTCGAGGTGACAGAAATCAAGTCCATCCCCTACGTTCCCCTGTCCCATCCATTCGTGGAACGGCTAATCGGCACCCTTCGCCGAGAGTATTTGGATCACCTGTTGTTCTGGACGACTGGCGATCTCGAAAACAAGCTGCTCGATTTCAGGAGCTACTTCAACAACCATCGCACGCATACCTCACGGGAAGGTCGAACGCCGGTTACGCCGGTGTCAAGACCAATCGCAAATCTCCGCTCGTTTCGATGGCAGCCCCACTGCCGATCCTTGTATCAGACCCCAATGGCTGCCTGACTCTCTCGAAGACTCGGGCTAACTGCGGCATCCCGCCAACCTCTAAAAACACCTGGAATGAAATCATCCGGTATTTGCGATCTTGGTTACAGAGCGTTTCGCAACTCCGATCGTTTCACTACCACCGAATGCGTTCCGAAAGCGAGAGCCAGTTCACTTGCGCAGCGCGATTACCGGTAAAATCGCCTCTCCCGTAACAATTCGCCAGCCACAGGCGCAAACGACAACTGAAACAGCGTGCACGATGGATCAAGGACTCCGTGCCGAAAATGAAACTGATCGGTTGAAGGATTGGGATGCCGTTTATCGCTTTTTCAAAGAATTTGCGCATTGCGACAACGGAGCTGTTTCAGAAGGCCTAGATGACTCGATTATTCGATTGTTGGGGAAAGATTGGAACCATATTGACGCCCTGGCTCGTTTAGCTGCGAGGGATAAGGGGTTTGAGAAGTTCGTCCTCAGACACATAGATGAATTGGCCTCTCAAGAAGAATTGAGAAGTATTGCGAAAAACGCAAAATCACTTTGCCCGTCTGGTGAAGCACCCCTGTGTACACGGATAGAAGCTCAGATTTCCTCAGTACTCTCGGACGTCAATCCCTTCTTGGGAGTTTTGGAAGACGTTCCAGGACGAGATGCACAACACCCTGAGTTTCGCGCTGTGCGTGTGTTATTTCAGAAGAATGGCGATGAATGGCAGCCATTTCGGAGCGCCTGCCGTGACGCAGCCTGCCTAAAGGCGACTGCTGCACAGTACCCGCGGGAAGTGGTTTGGACCATTGCATTCGATGGGAAAAACCTCGGGCAAGTCACGAGTCGCGGCCCCTCGGAGTACAGATATCCTGCGGATGTTGGACTCGAAGAAATCAGTAGCACCAGTTCGGTTCCAACAGTAGGAAAACGTTCGCAGAACTATTCTGGATTCGTGGAGGTTGAAGTTTATCGTCCACTCGTAGCCGTCTCTCAAGCGAACTTCGAGGACTGGGAAGTGTGGAAGCCTGCAAAGTTGTCGGCCGAAATGACTGTTGCACTGCGTCAGCAATTCCGAAATAAATTTCCGAATGTTTCAAACTGCAGTAATCCGGACGAGAATCGTTTGAAGCCGTGGCAGTATCGTGACGATGATATAGCGATCGAGAAGGCGTATGGCTCCCGAAAGAAATGGTTCGTGGCCGGGATGAAGCTGACCACGTATCGATGCGACGGCCCAATCGAGGGCGGCGGCCCGTTCGACATTCAGTGGTACGTCGCTGACCCCTCCGGAGCGATTAATTTTTTGGACTCAGGACTGTGGCTAGTGGATGCAGGCGATTACGACCGCGATGGCAAATCCGAACTTCTGTTTGCCATTGATCGATACAATGTCGGAGGTTATGAACTTTTCTACCGCGAATTCAAAAAGCACGCGACATTTCAGTTCATCTATCACTAATCTCGGTACTCGTCAGCAAAAGCCGTCGCAGTGCCCGATTAACGCGGTTCTCGTAGACTTGAAATCCGTCGCGAAAGCCGGCGGGTCACATGGACGAGAACGCGACAATCAGGCACTTAGACTCAAGAACGCACGTTGCTTCATAATTTCAGGTAGGTTGTGGGCGTAATTCTCCTGTTCTCGACAGTTTCATTGCGACGCTTCATAATTTGGCGGAATGAGTCACCATAAATGGCTTCTTGTCATCGCGTTGGTCTGTCCAGTCCAAATGTGTAGCCAAGGCCAGCCCTCGGCTCACGTGCTATTCGCCGGGTGTTATCGGGTTGTTTCTCTAGCGTGGCAGCCACCGGATGAAGACATAAAACTGATTCCAGAACGATTCCAGCTGCGAAGTGAACCAGCCTTCGAATCAAGCAAAGAAATGTTCGCGGTGCGAAGCATACCTGCGAGCGGCAATCTCATGGAGAGGCTCTGGGTGTGGCGACCGAAGGGTAGCAGGCTATGGATTTGGTGGGGGACAGGTTTCGGCGGATTTCGCGGAACTTTCAAGCGGTCTCGCACTGGTGAATTCGTCGGTAGGCTCAAGGAGTGGTGCGACTCGCGGTGCGAATGGAAGAGAAGGGTTGGCATAATTCGAATTCAACAAATCGACTGCACAGAATGATGCACCGCGTCAGGAAGGAAAAACACGCCAAGTCCGGTTAATAGGCATTCGGGTGATGAAGCTACAAGGTGCAGTGGCGACGGTCACAGAAAAACAGGTAACAATTCCTTTCAATGAAGCGTCGAATGCATAGCCGGATCTAAGGGTCGAGAGCGGGTTTCGGCGCAAAGCAGGAGGGGTAAACCGTGCGCTGCGAGCCGAATCATGAAGCGTGGAGTCCTCAAGGAAATTCAGGAGTCCCACCGAAACACACACTGAAGCCGAAGCTGGTGATACTGGCGGCGACATGGCTGGCGATTTTTGCGGTCGCGTGTGGCGGAGGGACTTCTTCAACGAATCCGCCGCCCCCCACAGCCTTGGAATGGTTTTTCGTCGAGAGTTTCTCGGGGCAAGTCGAAGGATTCAGCGCCCCGTCGGGCCACCTGGAGCCGATTCCCGGATCGTCAGTGAGCTTCGTGCCGGCCTCTCCCTCTCCCCCACTAACGCTTTTGACCGCCTTCGCGGTCGCACCCACCGGCATGTTCCTTGCTGTCACTGCCTCCACAGCTCAGGGACCGGCCACGCTGGAAATTGCGAACATCGCGTCAGGTGGAGCGATTTCGGTGACGCCACTAACCGCACCGGTGGCCAACGCCTACAGAATGGCCATTGCATCGCAAGGAGTGATCGCTATTTCCGACGGATTTTCGACTATTCAATTCTTTACGCTGCAAAACAATGCTCTGCTGGCTGGTCTTGCAGTCCAAACTAGCGTAAGCCCACAGGATATGGCGTTTCGCGCGGACGGCAATGTGTTGTACGCGCTGAATGCCGGCGGCGCCATTGCCGTCTTCTCGGTTGCGCCGGATCTTTCGTTGCAGTTGATCCAGGACGCCCCGCTGCCGCTTGCGCCGGGGCAGTTGGGTGGAAACGCCGTGCGCATTCGTTTGAACGCGGCGGGAAACAAGATTGCCGCAACCACTCTGGATGGCTGGGTTTACGTGGGCGACGTGAATGGCACGGATGGAACGGTTTCGGGGATCACCGAAGCGCAAGCCGCGCCAAACGCGAACCTCCAAGAGGTTGTTTTGGATCCCACAGGACAAAACGTTTACACCGATGACCAGGACAATGGGGGCATTTATGAGTTCTCGACCGCGGGAGGCGCTTTGACCGCCTTGCCGGGCTCACCTGTTGCCACTCCACTAGGTTCGATGGGGATGGAGACGGATTCGACTGGCACGCGTTTGTACTTGGGGACTCCGGGATTTCCGAGTTCGCAAATCGTAACCTTTAGCCGGGACCTGTCGAGCGGAAAGCTTAGCGCGACGGGCGACAGCGTAGGCACGACAGCACTTTTCCCCAATCACATTGTGCGGGTTGCGGCGCACTAGAAGGGACTGCCAGGATAACTTCCCGCCCAATGCCTGACAGCGATTGCGGACAAGTGCAATCCGTTGCGGAATCGGCGGAATCGGGCAGGCCACTTCTACGAGTACCCCACTACACAGGACTTGGTTGGTTGTTGCGAATTTCCATCCTCCCAACTTCAATTCAAATCTAAGGGTGATGCCCGTTGGCGGCCAACAAAGCGAGAACAATAACGGAGACCAGTGCGCTGCAAAATACTAGGGTCATCCGACGCTCCCATGCTGGGTCCTCCGATGTTCCGTTGACGTAGCCGCGACGAACGAAAGAACGGACCGAGAATTGCCAGAGAATCCACAACAGTATCGGCACGGTGAAGACCGAGACCCACAGAGCGACCAAGATATTGCGATGAAATCCTTCGTGCAATTCTGATCCCGGGGCACCTCCTGAAAGCACAAGCAACACAAACAAGCACAAAATTAAACCGATTCCACGCGTTTGCACTCGGTTCCAAGGCGTATCGGGCAGTAGCGGGTTTCGAATCCGGCGCAAAAACAGGGATGGCCAAACTAGAAGGATGAGAGCTAGGCCCGCGAAGAAAAGAAAGACAAGTATCACGAAGATTGGCCACATACCATCTGGCATGAACACGATTTAATCACGCTTCATATCATAGGGGGAAGTCCAATTTGCGGTCGCATGTGGAATCGGCCCGAAACCACTTTTCCGCGAAGGAACCCCACTAATCGGGCACTGACGCCAAATCATGATAGATTTGGCATAATATCCCTAATCAATTCTTTCAAAATGAAAACCAAGCAAGCAAAAGATTTTCTCGTACAGCAAACTGCTGAGCAAGCGGCTCGGGAGAGTGTCCCGCTCTCTGAGACCGAGAAGAAAATGATGTACTTCACAGAAAGCGATGCCACGTCGTGTGATAACCCTGTGGAGCTGAATGAAGAATTTGAAGCACAATATGACACAGCTGATTATGAAACTAAGATTTCACGGCTTCTCCACCATGCTTACGATAGGTTGAAGCTGGAAGACCCCGAGGGAAAACGTACTTGGGACCAAGCCATTCGCACGCTTCGCAAAGGCGACCATTACTTTCTCGTATTGTGGGATATCAAACCCAGGAGTGAGCATCCGACACGCGATTTTTTCAAACTCCTGGGAGTTGGGATGCTCATAGCTGTGGGCATCGGAATAGCGGCTATTTTCTCTGCCAAATACAATATTGATTCCCACCGCTTCGGCAAATATGTAGTAGCTGTTGTCTTAGGAGTTTATCTCCTTGCAAGCGGAACATTTCGCACTCTCTATCGAGTGGCTGCGGGGTGGTTCAATCAGGGAACGACGAAAGACGACGAGCCGGACTGAATCCAAGCTTCCAAGCATCTGCGGTCAACTCCTGAGTAACAGCGTTCGCTTCCATATGGAATTGGCCGCGAAAGGCCACCGGTCACCAACCAACAAATTCAGTTTGCGCTGTCCAAGAAGTGAATCGACCCGAGAGATTTTTCGATTTCGCGGAGAGTTGCGAGTTCCGGGCTGCTGAAGGAAAACGTCGAGAGATAGCCTTTGTTTGCGGTTGCAAACTCGGACCCGTAGATTGTACCGGCCGATGTCTGGAACGCGGTGCTCCATTTCCAGAAGTTTCGGCCTCCAAAGGTTGCTTTCTCCGGCACTGTGCTGGCCTCCATCGGCATCGTATTCTGGTTTATTCGCCGCGCAAAGTCCTTCAAATAAGACTCGGGGGTTATCTCTGGGGTCGACCGCACGTCAAACGCGCTGACCAAAACAGTTTTCATGGAAGCCTGCTGTGTGCCAGCGCTCCCTTCCGTCACAAAAAGCAGAGGATGACGCAGCCTTTCCCCTGCTTTCTTAATGTCTTCGTCAACCGGGTCATCCGTGGTGATTACATGTTCGCCGACCTTGAGCGCTGAACGAGCAGCGTCTGCGCCGAGAACGACCCAGCCTTGGGGGAACGCATAGGTGAAACCGAAGACTTTGTTGGTGTAGACGTTTTCCAAGACCGAACCATCCTCGGGTTTCGGTCCCGGCACTGCATCGTTTGCAAATGACGTTGCCTCCGGATGCGCGGCAGCTTCGTATTGAAAATTATTCGGCTCCAAGCGCAACGCTTCCGCAAACTGCGCGTGAGCATCGTCTGGGCTGCCTTTCAGTCGAAATGCCACGCCGAGGTAGTAATGACTCTCGGCGTTCTCAGGCACCGCTTTCACGTACAAACTTAGTTGGTCAATGCCTGCCGCAACTTCTCCCGTCTCGATGAGGGAAATGCCCATGAGTTTCTTTAGCTCTGGCACATTCGGCAGCATCGCCATCGCATTCTTTAGTACCGGAATTGCTTCCTTGTACCTATGCTCGTGAGCCAAAGAGAGTGCCAGCGTGAATAGTGCAGAGTGGTCATCAGGAGCGATTCGCAATGCCTCCCGAGACTCTGCTTCGGCTTCTCCGAAATGCTTTTGGGCCGTCAGAGAAAGAGCAAGGGTCGCGTGGGCAACGGCGTTTTCGGGCCAGAGTTTTAGGGATTGCCGAGCTTGAGCCTCTGCCTCTCGGTAATTTTGAGGGACAAGAAGGCTGGCTGCATATGCCAGATGCAGAGTAGCGGAACTCGGGGCCAATTGCAGCGCCTGTTGGAAGCTTTCGCCGGCGGCGGCCCATTGCCGATTTTGTTTCGCGTTCCAGGCTTTATGAAGCAATTCATAGGCCCGCTCTCGGTCTGGGGATAATGTCTTCGAAGTTTGCGGCTTAAGGCTTCTAAGGATGGCCTGAAATCCCGGCGATGGAAATGATGCGGTAAACGTCGCGTCAGGAGTAAAGCTAGTCCCACGTTCCTGAACCACACGATTGGCATAGGCGTCATTTGGTGCCGCCGCAAGAAATCCAAACAGCTCCAGTTTGTCAAAGGGCGGTTCCTTCACCGAAGTGGCCGAGCGAGCCGCAGCATCCGCTGCCTTTGAGGGAATCTGCGCAAGGCAATCCCGCAAAGCAGTACGCGTCAGAAGTGACAGCAGGACTGCCGAGATTAGAACGCTAGAGGGTAACCTGATGGGCATGCAAGACGAGGATAACACTGCAGTTCCCAAGTTTGTCATTCGAGATACGATGTTCAACTCTTGGGAAACAGCGTACATGTACATGTGGAATCCGCCGCAAAAGCTGAACTGTCACAAGTCCGGTTTCCCCACTAATCGGGAGTTGGGCCGCCTCCCCCAAAGTTAGTCGCATGACAATTGTGCTGCTCGGCCAAAACCGCAGCTTACGCGGGCGGAGACGAAGTGAGGCGGCGTATGAGCCAGCCGAGCAAGAAGAGGACTGCGCCGGTGAGAAAGACGGGAAAGCGCGGCGGGTTGTTCCAGGAATTGTCGATATCCTTACCGACGCTGAGCAGGGGCCAAAGGAGGAACGCGCCTGTACCGAAATCCTGAACGATTTGGGCGGCTTGTGTGGCGATTGAAGGAAGGCTCTTGCGATTGCCTGGATCGGAGAGATTAGCGAGGTCTTGTTCCGAAAGCCCGAGTCCCTCAGACGACTTGCGAAGAAGGAATATGCCTTTGAGTAGAAGTGTAAGGCTGCCAAGTGCGAAGACTAAAGGAATGGCCGTAAATTTCCTCTCAGAAGGCGAGAAGATCCAAAAGCAAAGGGCAGCGGTGGCAAGGCTCAAATAGAGCACGGCGCGGCGCGGATGGTATTCCAGATCGCCAGCAAAGTTCTCCCAAAAGAATTCGCGAAGTGTCACGGCGCAAGTTTACCCGAAAAGGAGCGTGCAAGGTGCTAATCGGAGGTGTCCGATAATGATCGTAGGCGGGCTGCCAGGATCCATTGAAAGGCGTGGAGAAATACAAGCACCACGAAGACAAAAAACGCGAATGCTGTCACCGCCTCAAACACGTCAATCCTGGCTGCGGAAAGAGACATTGAGGAGTATTCAATCCCTCGAAGCGTGGCCAACATTTCATTCGCGAAGAACATTCCGAATAGGAAGAAAAGCAATGTGTGGAACTGACGCTGAGTTGCAATTCCCGTGATCATTTCAATTAGGCGACGCCTCACAAGTGCTGCGCCGATCGATGGTACATTCTTTTGCAGACGGCGCAGGCGAAATACGGTCCGAGCAAGAAAAGATGTCGTGTATACGGCGGCTGCCATCAGACAAAGAACATAGAATTAGAACTTAGCTGTGACGATAAGAACTGCCCACAATAATCGTAAATCCCAATGCAGTGAGAATGGACATCGCGCTGTTGTTGAGACACCGGGAGGCAATATTTGGTTCCCGTCACATGAAGGGTTCCAGCTCCTGATATGATAGACGCGGTTCTCGGAGAAGTGAAATCCTCCTTGATAACGCCCGGTCCGACTGCCGACTGCCCTGCCATCAGGGTTGGACCGGATGAAGATCCGCTGATCCGGAGGTATTCAGGCACGTCGGATGGCCAAACCCGGATTTGCTAACGCCGGTGCCGCCATTCGGGTTTGCGATGATGTCGAAAATGATGTTGTCCGGGCGCGCGGGATCGCCCGAAACTCCGCCAACAGCCGGCAGCGAGTTGGAGGCGGCCAGATGATCGAGACCGAGGAGATTTCGCACTCGCCAGGCGATGTTGTGGTCCGCGCAGGAGGTGTCGCCGCTTACGCCCACTCCGCCGACGATCTGATGGCCCTGAGCGTAGAGACCCAAGCCGCCACCAAAGACGTTCACGCCGCCGATCTTATTTCCGACCATCGGATCAGAAGAAGTGCCGTAGCTCGAAGGCGGTCCCGCGTAGGCTACGCCCGTGTCGACAGGATTGCTGTGTTGTAGTCCATAAAGGCTACCGCCGGGTTGGACGGCAGAATAGAGGTTCGCAGTGGACAGTGCCAACCCGGCGGGTTGCCCAGAGCCATTGCTACTTGACGAAGCGTCGAGGCTGAAGGCATTGGCGGTGTTGGCCTTCTGGGCGGAGATGGCCCGGCTGCCGGGCCACTGGGCGCCGCGGTTCACGCCAGAAAATGCGACCCCGCAAACCACCCCGTCGCGATTGACAATGGTCGCCCACATCTGGTTGTTTAGACCGCTGGTTTCTGCAGCAGTCGCTGCAACAAGAGCGTTCTTTAGCGCGGAAAAGCTGGGAAGGTTTGAGCATGCGGAACCCTGGTCATCGCTGAATTGAGGCGCGCTCATTCCAGCGAATGCGCAAGCCACTACCACCAGTAAGACCGCGCCCATCGTGACGTATAGTTTTGGGGACACTCTTGGCTTCCAAGTTCCAAATAACTTCATGGCGTTCAACATTGATTCACCTCCAAGTTGGGAAGACCCTCTCTGCGGAAAACCGACGGTCGGGTCGGGCTATCCGGGGTTTCCAGGTTAGGTTAGAACATGGGTATACGCTCCGACGGTGTCCTTTGCAACCATATTTGGAGCATCGTGGAAAACGGATTGGGAAGAGCGAAAACGCGCGTGCGGGCGCAAACGAAGATATGGGGCTCAACCCGAGCAGGATAAGTCCCGATTGACGCGCTAATCGTCCATAATCGCTACCTCCGCTGCGCTCTGATGAACAGGCTCCTGGGGCTTTCAGCATAACCCGTGAGCCGAACGTCTCGCGTTGGATCCAATAGCGTCAGATAATCAGGCGGGAGGGGCCGATGCGCCCGAAAACTGATGGCATCCTTGAATCTTCTTTGTATGTGAGCGATGTGCCTCGCTCCGTTCTCTTCTATCAGCAAACTTTCGGATTCACCGTTATCAGCGAATTCGGCGAGCGCGGTTGCGCCATGCAAGCAGGACCACGCCAAGTACTGTTGCTATTCAGGAAGGGCGCTTCGCGCGCAATCACATCGCCCCACGACGGGGACGGCGAACTGCACCTCGCGTTCGCGATCCCGGCAGCGGAATTGACCAACTGGGAGTTGTGGCTCCAGCAGCGAGGGATCACTGTGGAGGAGAAACGTCCGTGGGAATCGGGCGGCTGGAGCCTCTACTTTCGAGATCCCGACCGCCATTTGCTCGAACTCGCCACCCCAGGCACCTGGTCCATATATTGAAAAGACACCAACACGCTGGTCCTTAGGCGCTTCTTGCTACTTGTGCTGCCTGACTCGGCTTGATGTTTTGGTTGAAGCGGAACAAATTAGCAGGATCGTACTTGTTTTTCAGCGCGACCAGGCGCGCATACTTCTCTTGACCATACGCTGCCTCGACCCGTCCGGAGCCCTCGTCGGCCTCCCGGCCGAGATAGTTAACGTATACTCCGCCGGTCGACCAAGGTTGCATCGCGTCCCAGAACTCCCGCGCCCACCGAGTGCATTCCTCCGCTTCGGACGCTTCGGCGCACACACCTAAACTCATGAAGCTGTATTCTGCATCCCGCTGACCGAACGCGGTAGCCTCCCGGTCTACACGCTTTACTGCGCCGCCTAACTGGTGCTCGATTATACCGTGGCAGATCGGAGTGGGTCGGCGGCCGCAATATGTAACCATGGTGTCGATCGCCCCATCGCTGATCTCTTTGAGAAAGCTTGATTTCCAGTAGCTGTGGAGTCCGAATGGATAAAAGGAGTCGAGGAGCTGTTGAGCGGCGGTATACGGGATGGGGCCGACTTGATCCAACACCGGCGACCCAGCCGACCGGAGTGGCCGCACAACCCTTTCTCCTTCCGCGATCGGTCCGTTGTAGCAGATGTTCATGCCCACGATAGGCGTGCCGTCGGGCAGGTTGATGAGAACTATGTCGCAGGCCAACTCGTCAGGAGCAGCACCAGTCACTTGGCGAAACAGCTCAAGAACCGTTTTCCCTTTCTGAATGGGGTAAGCAACTATGCCAGCGAAGACAGGACCAACCGTATGAAGCTGATACTCAAGCGAGGTTACGACACCAAAGTTTCCGCCGCCGCCCCGTACGCCCCAGAACAACTCCGCGTTCTCAGCGAGGCTGGCCGTGAGGAATTGGCCATCGGCGGTCACAAGATCAACCGACAGAAGATTGTCACAGGACAGGCCATACCGTCGTGCCAAATAGCCCCAGCCGCCTCCCAGGGTTAGCCCCGCGATGCCGGTGGTGGAGATCTGGCCCCCGGTCGTGGCCAAGCCGAACACCTGAGCCTCGCGATCAAACTCACGCCAGGTCAGACCAGGCTCCGCGCGGGCCGTGCGGTGTACGGGATCGACACGAATGCCCTTCATACGCGAGAGGTCTATCACCAGTCCGTCATCGCAAACGGCATTGCCGGCGACATTGTGGCCGCCGCCGCGCACGGCGACCAGCAGATTGTTCGCACGCGCGAAATTCACGCACGAAATCACGTCGCCAACCCCGGCGCAGCGGGCAACCAAGGCCGGGCGTTTGTCAACCGAGCCGTTCCAGACCTCGCGCGCCTCGTCATACCCCGCCTCGCCGAGGCAGACGGTCGGACCGCGAAGAGACGTCCTGAATTCCTCTATAGCAGATGGCGAAATCATGTGCGGACTCCTGCCGGATGTGATAGTGGGAACCCACTCGACGCCCCCCGGAAGCATAATATCTGAGAAAATGCGCCTTTCAGATACGGCTGTCAAGAGCCACCCGTTGGGATGGATTGGCCCCTGCTGCCGATTGCGGGCGGATCTGTCACGGGCATTCGGAAGTAATCCACTTGGACGTATAACAGCGTTCTCGTCCACATGGAATCCACCGCGAAAGAGAACCCGGCAAATTCGTCACAATTGTGTCCGGAAATGTCTCGTGAACGCTTCCACTCAGGCAGGACTTAGTTTGAGCAAAAAAAGAATCTCGGCGGGGCAAAGAAATGCGCGGTGTTGCACGGTACTGCGAGCCCTTCGTTGAATATTCCCCTCGCGAGCCACAGTGCCGTTCGCCGAGAAAGTTTACGACTGTACTTTGTCGCACGAGCATTCGGTTACGCGGCGAACGTTCTACTGCTTCGCCCGTTTCTTCCGGCAGTAAATCTCAGCATTTCGCAACCAACAGCAGCCAGGGTGGGGGCCATGAGTCCGATGCAACTATTACGTTTTCATGACGGCGGTTCACAGGACCGGATGGGTTACCCACAAGTCGTCCACTTCCGCCACTTACAGACGGCCGATTTCATCTCGAAGCTCAGGCATTCGGTCCAGAGCCGAATGCTCTACCCAAACTCTGTAATTGCTTGATACAAAAGAATTTGGCGCTTCCGGCTATTTAGTGGGTGACGGTGCTAGATCCAGGCCACCGCAGTGAAAGTAGATCGCGTGAATGAAGTTCTGTTTGTTGCGGAATCCTCGGGCGGTGTATTTCACCCACTGGATCTTGG
>Ga0209803_1001896_pt1 | contig 13420 bp, 5 predicted proteins | sample GraSoiAngelo_138_FD_185895 | JGI IMG/M metagenome (GOLD analysis project Ga0209803, IMG submission 185895) | Grasslands soil microbial communities from the Angelo Coastal Reserve, California, USA - 14_0929_09_40cm (SPAdes) (version 2) | ecosystem: Environmental > Terrestrial > Soil > Grasslands ... | reverse complement strand
GACCAAGGGCCGTCATTCTGTGCGCGGGCTGCTGGCACCATCGTGAGCGCAGCCAGGAGCGCGAATCCTGCGGCCATCGCCGCGCCGCTCTTTAAGAGCCAGCTTTCCATGTTGTCCTCCCTTTTGTAGCGACGTTTAGCTTAAGTCCATCGCCCAGGAGGTGCCCGATTGTGACTCCGCCCCCTGCCCAGTAGGTCGTGCCCATTTCGCGCAGCATTCTCAGTGCAGTCATGCGCACGGGCTGCCGCGCGGTTTCAGTTGATCAGGCGGCCGTTAGACGAAGGACTTCTGTTTCCCTTGCGCACGCATATCAGCGCGCGACCGACTGGCATGCGCGCCGCCCCCCGGCTGAGTGCGCGCCAAGCCCGGCCGCTCGGCACCGGCCGCTTATCTCCCGCCGATGAGGAAGCGGATCGTCCTTTTCCCCGGCATGAAGAAGTAGGCACCGCCCCGCACGGTGACGAAATTGCCCATGCGTTTAAGGCGCAGCGGCCCCCGCTCCGTGGGGATGGTCAGCACGTCGCTCAACCCCGGGCGACGGGCGAGCGAATCGACCTCGTTCTCGAGCCCGTGAAAGCTCGACCCGAGCATGTAGGTCTGCTGCACAAACTCGAACTGTCGCTCGATGTCCGCGTTCACGCACATGAACAGCAGACCCGGATGCCGCAACCCGTTCTGCGGGGAGTAGCGGCGGCCGACGCGGAAGATGCGGTGCCGGTTGGAGATCGTCAGTTGGTCCTCGGATCCCGGCTCGAAACTGTCGCGCGGGTTGACGCGGCGGATGTGGGCGCCGAACGGGCAGCGCAGGCCGTCCGGGTCTTCGGTGCCGAACAGGAAATCGTTGTCGGGCAGCGTGCCCGGCCTGCTTACCGATCCTGGCTGATCCGGATGCCTGACCAGCGACGTGCCATCCGCCCAGCGGCCGAGCATCTTCGCGCCGATCCAGGCAGCCAGCGACCGGGCATCGCCCGGGGGGACCCGCGGGTTGCCAACCAGGCCTGCCGACGTGTCGGCGAGAAATGCATCGAATGCGGTTTTGTTCTGTTCGAGCTGGCGCACCACGAGGTAGGTGCCGTTGTACCCCAGGTCGAAGTCGCCGGCGGCGGATGGTGAAGGCGGAATGTGGCCGCGGTTGTCCGAGTAGCCGAGGATCATCTCCCCCGGCTCGACGACGTGAATCCGGTTCCTTGCGATGACCCATTTTCGCGCGCCGCGCACGATCGGCTGCGAGACGCCGTCGGCGAAGCCGAACGGTTCTCCGATCGGAGTGTTTTTCGGCGGCATCTCGTCCAGCAGGATCTCGTAGATGACCTCGATCCCGAATCTCAGGAGCTGCGCCTTCCGCTGGGCAGTCTGTTGTTGCAGGATATCGTCGGACAGAGCGTACAGGTTCAGGATTGCATCGGCCTCTTTCCCGGGGCCGCCCCAGCACCAGCCCTCCGGAGCGTTGATCCCGACGTCGCCGAGTGCGCGCGCCCGCCACGGCGCGGCCATGCCATGCTGAAACGCCGTGGGAAAGGTCGAAAGCGCCTGCTCATCGAGCCCGAGTTTTCGCAGGCCGCTTGCCGACAGCCCCAGCACGAGCGTCGGTCCATCGGGCTTCCTTTCTCCGTAACCAATGGCCAACTCGATTTCTGCGAGCCAAGCCCGGGTTTGGCCCGGTACGTCCGAAAGCCGCAGCACGAGGCTCCGGGCCCAGTGCAGGCCGGGGAGCGCGCCGAACACGAGAGTTGGAATGTGGTCGGATTCAACCGTGGAGACCTTGGGCGGCGCAAACCGGAAATGGACCAGCCAGCACGCGGCGTCGGCCTCCGTCGAGGCTGTTGCGAATCCGTCTCGGATCGCCGCATTGGTGCGCACGCGAAGGGTCGTCAGCGCCGGGTAGGCCGCGTACCAGAAGCGGGTCGGGTGCTGCTGTCGCCGCGCCCAGCGCTTGAAACGGTCGCCGTCCTTCGCGCCATCCTGCACCAGATTCTTCGTCCTCGGGAAACCCTGCGTATTGCTCCAGATGCCGGTCAGCCCTTCGTGCGCCCGCAAGATGAAGTCTTCCAGGTAGCTCTCCCAGCTTCCGGTGTAGTTGGAGAAGAACAGCAGCTTGTCCGTCCCGGGAAGCAGGATCCAGCGCGCGAAATGGATCGTGCCGATGTTGGACAGGAATCCCGGGCGGGAGCGGTACGGAGCGAGCGCGACCACCCAGAGGGCAAGGCGCAGCGTCAGACGCCGCAGCCACCCGGACTTCATCGTGAAAACGGCCGCGAGGTGGTTCTGCGCACACTTGTTCTCGCGCTCCATGATCTCGCCCACCACTTGCGCCGACGGGTCCCTGTCGTCTGGGACGTCCATGCGCTCCTTGTGCCGGAACCACGCGTAGGCAATCACCGGCGCGATTCCGGCAAGCACGAGTTCGGCGCCGAGCGCCAGGGTGGCCGCCCAGAGGCCCTGCCACACCAGAACCAGCAGAACCAGGGCCGGGAGGACGAACAGCGGCCAGAGGAACGTGCGCAGTGCCGACCACACCACGGGACCAACGAAGCTCCAACCCTTCGGGGCGTCCGCCAGCAGCGGCACCGGCTCGGCGACAAACGCCCATTTGTAGACGGCTTCGCCGAAAAGGTGCGCGCGGAGGCGCTCGAGGGTCGCCAGGGCGGAGCCTTGCGCAGGAAGATCGTCGAGGATTTGCTGTATCCGGGCGGCGAGTTCCGCCTCCCGGCGAATGCGCCCTACGGTCATGCCGGGCGTGCCGGTGAACACCACGCCCGAGACCGCGAACCACCCCTGGCCGACCTGGCGGTCGTGTCGCACGAGGAACTCGCCCAGTTGCGACTCAGGGACGTGAACGCCGGCCAAGGCGAGAACACGGCACAGCTCGGGGCCGATCTCTCGCGCCAGCCGGTTGAGGACGCCGCCAGGATAGCCGTCGGCGGAAGCCTCGAGCACGAGGTACGCCGATCCGCCGGATGAATCGCGCACGACGGTGAGGCTCATGAAGTGCACGAACGCGCTCGCGTTCAGCGTCTCGGAGAGCGGCGGCCGTGCAAGATTGCCCAGCGCGTCCAGGTGCGCATTGACGGCCACCGACCGGCTGTCATCGAACGGAACAACGACGGTTACGAACGCGTGGGCCATGGTGTTTCTTCCTCGACTAGGGGTCGAATTCGACGCTCAGGTGTGCGGGCATCAGGCCGATCGTCTGCATCTGGCCGTCCCGACCCGGGGCGCGGCGGAGCCCGCGTTTTTTCAACAACGGCTTGAGGGTCTGCGTGATCTGCGCTCCTGCAAGAAACGCCCCGATGCACCAGTGCAGCCCGTAGCCGAATAGCATGTACTCGTGGTTCCGGCGATCCGGACGGAATTTCTTCGGTTCGACGACCCTGCGCTCGTCGAACATGGCCGACTGCGTACTCACCAGCAGCCGGGTGCCGGCCCGGATCCGTTTCGCCTTGGAACTACCATCGGCGATCGTGTAGTCCTTCGCGCATTCACGGAACGGGCCCGGATTGATGGGTTTGAAGCGCATCGTCTCGAACAGGCACCGCCAGAGCAGTTCGTCGTCGTCGGTGCGCGCCGCCTCTTGGGCGCTCGCCATGAATTCTGGTCGGCGCAGCAGCATCTCGAGCACGTTGCCCGATGCGATCGTATTGGTCGGCACGAAGCCGGCCAGCATGCCGAACAGTTCGGCGCGAATCATGTCGTCGCTGGGATCTCCGGCGCTTTGCTTCTGCATCGCGACCAGGCGGGCGACGATGGTGGGGGAGGGGTTCACTCCCTGTTTCGCATTGCGGATCGCTTGGTCGATGAGCGGGCGCATGCCGTTCGCCGCCGCGCGCGCTGTGGCCACCTTGGGGCCGGGTTTGTCCGATGGGGGCCCGAACACATACGTGCTCACCGCGATCGTCCATTGCGCGAAGAGCTTCGGGTCTGGAACATCGATGCCGTAATAGTCTCGACAGAGCAGGGTCGGGACGCGCGTCAGCAGATCTTCGATCGCATCGATCCGGCCGCTGCACCCCGCGACGATCTGCTCGGCCAGCTCGGCGGAGCGGGGCGCGATAGTCGCAGCGACGTCCTCGAGCCTGAACGCCTGCATGATCTGCAAACGCTGGCGCCTGTATTCGGGCCCGTCCTGCATCGCCAGCACGAACTTCGGCCCCGCCATCAGTTCCATCATCCGGCGGTCGAACGGCACCTGAAACACCTGTTCCTGGGCGAGCACTTCCCGCACGTGCTCGAAGCGCGTCACCATGGCCCACCGGGTGAACGGAACGCGGGCAATCGGCCAGTATCTTCGCAGGAGGCCCATCCACCACTGAGGCCGATCGAGCAGCCGCTTGATGACCGCGCTGCCCGGCCAGCGCCATTGCATATCGTCGATGTCGAAGCTGCTGCACGGTGGTGACGCATTCATCTCGAACTCCCCTGTGACCGAAGCTGTTCGCGCAGCGTTTCGGCTTCCTTCCAGGCCGGCAGGCTCCGTCCTTCGGTCAGTCCATCGCAGCACGTCCCGAGCAGGTCGGCGGCTTGCCCGGACTTGCCCTGCTCCGCCCACAACCGCGCCAGGCTGATCGCGGCGTAAAACTCCCAGGTCTTCGCGTGCTGCTCGCGGGCGAGCGACAGGGCACTGAGATAGGCCGCGTCGGCCTCGGCCGGTTTGCCGCCAGGGCACAGGCGAAGGTAATCGCCGAGCAGCCGCTGGCACTCCGGCCAGTAGTACCGTTCTGATCCCGACGTCAGCTCCGTCCGCACCATCGCCGCGTAGCGCCCCGCTTCGTCGAAGCGGCCGAGCGAAGCCAGCGCGCGGGCGTGAACCGCGTAGTGAACAGGAACCGAATGGCCGGTCTGAGTTCTCGCCAGCCAGGCGAATCCGTCTTCCATCACGCGAATCGATCCCTCCGCGTCCCCGTTCAGCGACAAGGCGTGAGCGTGGATGATCGAACCGTAGCCCTTCCACATTTCGAGCTGATGCCGGCTGGCAAAGTCGATGGTCTCGGCGCTCAGAGCAAGCGCCTCGTCCACGCTGCGATTGAAGGCAGCGATGACCGACGAATATGCGAGCGCGTGGCAGAGGGTGTGCACATGTCCTAGGACGCGCGCCGAGGCGAGCGCTTCGGCAACGACACTTCGCGCCGCGTCGATACGGCCGAGACACCAAAGGGCGAGCCCCAGGTGAAACCCGGTCGCAATGTCTGGCTCGGTGGAGAACCGGTCCGCGAGCGCAATCCGCTCTTCGCGCGAACGCTGCCGCAGGGAACCTGACAGCGCCAGCGCACGGTCGAAGGACTGGATCGCGAGCGCCGGCGCGCCCGTGATCACCTGGGACATGGCGAGCGACCGGAGCGCGGTGATCATGTGCGAGGTGCTGCTGTCGCGTTCCGCCTCCCGCACCATGCTGCCCGCGGCTTCGAGCGCCCTGTCATGCTCCCCGCGGATATACAGCGCGACCCACACCGCATAGAACACGGAAAAGCGGTGCGGCGCGTCGCTCATCGCGCCGACCAGTTCCTGGGCGCGCGTGAACGCGGCGACCGTCTGCGAGTGACTGTATCCGCGCAACGGAATCGACGCCTGGCCGAGCGCCAGCAGGATCAGTAGGCGGCGCTCAAGCCACGCCCGGGTCTCTCCCATCTGCTCGGCCAGGCGCAACGCCTGGCTCAAGTGGGCGAGGGCCTCCTTGTAGGCGGGACGCGCGATCGCCTGCGCACCGGCCTTCTGCCAGCTGGCGATGGCTTTTTCGTTGAGGCCCGCCTGCATCGCATGGAACGCGAGGATTTCCGGCGGCGTGTCGGGCAACGCTTCCAGGGCATTCACCAGCCGTTCGTGAATCTGCTGGCGCTTGGCCTTGAGCAGGCTTTCGTACGCGGCATCGCGCACCAGCGCGTGCTTGAAAGCGTATTGTCCTTCCTGCGGGGTTCCCCGGCTGAAGATCAGCTCCGCCTCGACCAGGCGGGCGAGGGCTTGGTCCGGCGCATTGCCCGGCGGCGGCATGATCGCCGTGAGCAAACGGTGGCTGAATTCGCGGCCGATGCAGGCTGCGGTCTGGGCCACCTCCTTGACCGGCCGTAACCGGTCGAGCCGGGCCATCAGGCTGTCGTGTAACGACGCGGGAATCGCGAGGTTCGGCAGCGGATCATCGACGATAAACGCATCCTGCGTCTCGTGCAGGACACCCGACTCCAGCAGGGTCTTGGTCAGCTCCTCGATGAACAGCGGGACTCCGTCCGATTTGGCCGCGATTTCGTTCAGCAACTCTTCGGGCAAGGCCTTGCCGCGCGTCACGCCTCTCACCATCGCAGCAATCTGGGTCCGCCCCAGGCGGAAGAGCAGCAGCCGGGTCAGGTTCGGCCGGCTGCCGAAGGCGTCGTGGAAATCCGGCCGCGCGCTCGCGAGGATCAACACGGGCAGGTTCGCGATCCGCTCGAGACACAGGTCGATGAGTTCCAGCGTCGTCGGATCAATCCACTGCACGTCCTCGATCGTCCAGAGCAGCGGCCGGATGCGCGCAACGTCGCCCAGCAGGCCCGTCAGCGCCTTGAACGTGCCCAGGCGCTGCTGCTGTGGCGTGAGCTCGAGCGGCCCGTAGCGCTGAACTCCGTCGATGCCGAGCAGCGCGGCGATCAGCGCCATGTCACGCACGCTGCGGGCCCCGAACTCCTTGAGCAGCGCCTCCAGCCGGTCGAGCCGTCTGTCTGGCGTGTCCGCCGGTTCGAAACGGGCGGCGCGGGCAAGATGCTGAATGACAGGAAACAGCGCGCTGTCCGCGTGGTACGGCGAGCACTGGTAGTCCAGGCGCGCAGGCCGCTCGGCCGCGAGGGCGTCCTGCAGCGCGCGGATGATGCGCGACTTGCCGATGCCGGCGTCGCCCGTGATGAGTGTCAACCGTCCTTGACCCGACTGCACACCGCGCCAGTTCTCGATCAGGAGCGTCAGTTCGTTGTCTCGGCCGACCATCGCCGCGAGCAGTTCCCCGCGACGCGCCTCGAAGCGGCTTCCCGACGAGCGTTCGCCAGTGATCGCGTAGGCCGAGACCGGCGCGGCGAAGCCCTTGAGATGCTGCGGGCCGAGATCCCGGAACTCGAAGAGGTGCTCGACCAAGTGATGCGTGTTCGCGCTGACGACCACTTCCCCAGGTGCTGCGACGCCTTGAAGCCGCGCCGCAAGATTGGGGGTCTCGCCCACCACCGCATGCTCACGGGCGGCGCCTTCACCGAGCAGGTCGCCGGCGACGACGATGCCCGTCGCGATGCCGATTCGCACCGAGAGATTTTCGACACCCAGCGATCCCATGGCGGTGAGGGCGCCAACGGTCGCAAGCGCCGCGCGCACGCCGCGCTCCGCGTCGTCCTCGTGCGCCAGCGGAAAGCCGAAATGCGCGAGCATGCCATCGCCCAGGTACTGGGCGACGTGGCCGTCGTAGCGCGTCACTGCGCCGACGACCGCATCCTGGTATTTGCGGATCACGTTGCGCAGGTCTTCCGGATCGAGCCGGTTCGAAAGCGCGGTCGAGCCTACGAGGTCCACGAACATGACCGTTAGGTGCCGGCGTTCCGGCGTGGCCGTGGCATCGGGCGCCGTGCCGGCGGTTCTAACTCCGGGCGATCTACCGGGTCCGGCGGCTGGGCTCGGAGACGAACCCGGGGACAGCCCCGCGATCGCCTTGAGAAGCTTCGCCCGGCGACTGAGCGGAATACCGAGCTCCTTCAGGTGCTCGCCGGTCAGCGCGAGCAGCGCTTCGCCATCGATCTCGTTGGCTTCGAACAAATCGGCATACTGGCCGAAGCCGCCCGCTTCCAGCCAGGTGCGGATGTTCAGGCTCATCGGCTTGCGCCCTCCCTTCGGGCGCCGAGGGGCAGGCCCAGCTCCCGCAAGTCCCCTTCGGAGAGACTTCGCAGGCTACCGAGGTCGACTCCGTTATCGAGAAACACAGAGGCGTACTTGCTGAGCCCTAGACGATCCAGTGGACGTATCGAGCCGGGAAACGGAATCCGAACGAGCAGTCTCGCGGTGAGCGTCGGCAAGACGGAGCCGAGCGATTTCAGGCCCAACTGCCAGAACGACGGCCTTAGGAGGCTTTCGACGAAGCTGATTCGACACCAGTCCCTACCCTCTGGGTCAGGAACGGTTGCCTTCCTTGGACGCCTGGATGGCAGCAGCCTTATCACACAGGACCTGCAACTGTGCAAGCCATAAGTATCAGCGGCCGTGGGCTTCATTCCTAAGAGTGTGCGACGCATGCTGACTGACGGCGGCCCTACTTATCCGTCTCGATCTTATAGGCGTTACCGTCCGCTCGAACCACTACACTCCCATCGTGGTCTGTTCGATAGATCTTGGCGTTCACCACGCCGAGCCGCTGCAAGACCGGCTTCGTCGGGTGCCCATACTGATTGCCAGCGCCGGCGGAGATCACTGCAAGCTCCGGTTTCACCCTCCCCAAAAAGTCTAGCGACGACGATGCGTTTGATCCATGATGCCCAGGTTGAGGATCGTCGCTTTCCCAGCCCGCGGAGTTGCTTGACAACGTCGTCGACGCCGTGCGGCCGGAGAGCCGTCAGCTTCTCCGAGAGTTGCTGGTGCACGGTACCACTTCGCGCGAGAGGAGTCTCACGGCTGCGGGGTGATCGTCACGCCGTAGTGGCGGAGCGCGTATTCCGGCGTGATCTTTTCCTCCATCACGTCGCGCCGCACCAGTTCGGGGTCGCGCGCGCGCGGGTCGCCCCACCCCCCGGCGCCGCCCAGCACGTGCCGGAACACGTCGCCGTGCTGCACGCTGATCGTGCACTTCGCCGGCAGCACGCGCTCGTCGGGGGTGCCCGGGTTCAGCAGGTTCGCCGACGGCGTTCCCGGGTGCCCGCCCGCGAGCCCGTACGGCAGGTGCGAGCGGCGGTCGGTGCGGAGCTGTAACGTCGCCTCCCGCGCGAGGAACCGATATTGCCGCACGAGCGCGAGGCCACCCCGGAACGTGCCCGGCCCCCCCGAGTCGGGCACGTAGCCGTAACGCTCGATGAGGATCGGGTACTCCGACTCGATGACCTCGATGGGATTGTTGGAGAAGTTGACGACCGCGCTGCTGCACGCGTCGACGCCGTCGCGGGTCGGCCGCCCGCCCCACGACCCGAACAGGAACTCCAGGAAGACGAACGGCCGCCGCTCGGCGTCGTAGCCCCCGAAGCTCACGCCCGTGTCGCCGCCCATCTCGCAGGCGAAGACACGATCCGGCGCGATCTGGGCGAGGGCCCCGAACATCGTGTTGGCCATGCGGAAGCCGGTGAGTCCGCGGGCGGCCACCGCGGCGGGCGGCACGGGATTCACCACGGTGCCCGCGGGCGCGATCACCTCGATGGGACGGAAGTAGCCCTCGTTGTTCGGCGGCTCGCCTCCGATGAGGTGGCGCACGCACGCGTACACGGCGGACTTCGTGAACGGCAGCGGTGAATTGATGGCGCCCTTCACCTGCGGCGCCGAGCCGGTGAAGTCCGCCACCATGCGGTCGCCGGCCACGGTGATGGTCACGGTGATCGGGATCGGATCCGGGTCGATGCCGTCGTCGTCCATCCAGTCCGTGAACGTGTAGGCCCCGTCCGGCATCGCGCTGATCGCGTGGCGCGCGAGGCGCTCGGCCTGATCGAGGAGCGCCGTGGTACACGCGGCCAGGCGCTCCACCCCGTAACGCGCGATCAAGCCGAGATAGCCCCGCCCGCCCGTGAGGCACGCGGCGACCTGCGAGCGCACGTCGCCCAGCACCTGCCGCGGCACCCGCACGTTGCGGTCGATCAACTCGAAGATCGCGTCGACCGGCCTCCCGGCGTCATAGAGCTTCAACGGCGGGATGCGAAGCCCCTCCTGGAAGATCTCCGTCGCGTCGCAGCCGTTGCCGCCCGGCGTCTTGCCGCCGACGTCGAGCTGGTGGCCGATGCTCGCCGACCACCCCACCAGCCCGCCGTCGAGGAAGATCGGCTTGAAGATGTAGAAGTCCGGCAGGTGCGTGCCGCCCTCGAACGGGTCGTTGAGAATGAAGACGTCGCCGGGCTCGATCCGGCCGACGAACTTGCGGCGCACCTGGGCCATCGCGTCGGGGATGGAGCCGAGGTGGAGCGGCAGCGTGAGGCCCTGGGCGATGAGGCGGCCCTCCGCGTCGCACAGGGCGCACGACATGTCCATCGCGTCCACGAGCAGCGGGCCGGGCCGCCACACGGCGCCGAGGTCGCCGCGCGCGAGCACCGGGGTGCGGAGGGCACCGTGCGCAGCCCCGAAGTACGCGAGGCGCTCACCGCCGGCGCCGGCGCGGCCGGCGCCCGCCCGGACCGCCGCGTCGCCACCCTGTCGCGGCATCCGCGCCGTGACGCGAAGATTGACGAGCTGGATGGGATCGGCGTCCGCCCGATGGCCGTACGTCCGCTCGTGCTCGCGCCCGAAGGTCTCCGCCAGCTCGCGCGCCGTCGACCCGTCGAGCCGCCCGGGGAGCGGCACCGTCAGCTCGAAGGACTGCCCCTGGTACTTGCAGTCCACCGAGCGCGTGATCTCGGGCCGGGCGGCGTAGCCCTCGTCGCGCAGCAGGCCCTCCGCCTCGCGCTCCAGCGCCGCCACCGCCGCCGCGATCTCCGCCGGGGGGGTCGCCTGCAAGGTTCTCAAGAACGTGCGCACGAGATGGTGCTCCACCTCGGCCTCGAGCAGGCCGACGGCGCTGAACACGCCGGGCGCCGGAGGGACGACGATCGTGCCGATCTCCAGCGAGCGCGCCATCTCGGCGGCGAAGAGCGGGCCGTTCCCGCCGAAGGCGACGAGGACGAAATCGCGCGGATCGCGGCCGCGCTCGATCGTCACCGCCCGCACGGCGCGCGCCATGCCCGCGCACCCCAGCAGATAGACGCCGTACGCGGCGTCCTCGAGCGAGAGCCCGAGCCGCGACGCGACCTGGTCCGCCACGGCGCGCCGCGACTTCTCCGCGTTCAGCCTGAGCCCGCTCGGCAAGCGCTCGGGATGGAGATAGCCGAGGCACACGTTGGCGTCCGTGAGGGTGACGTCGGTGCCGCCGGCGTCGTAGCAGACGGGGCCCGGCGTGGCGCCGGCGCTGCGAGGACCCACATGGATCGCGCCGGCGTCGTCGATCGTCACGATGCTGCCGCCGCCCGCGCCGACCTCGGCGATGTCGATGGCGGGCACGCGGAGCAGGAAGCCCGAGCCCTTGTTGAGCCGGCTCCCCTGCGACACGACGCCGCCGATCTCGAACTCTCCCGCCCGCGTGATCGCGCCGGCCTCGATCACCGAGGCCTTGGCCGTCGTGCCGCCCATGTCGATGCTGATGGCGTTGGGGGCGCCGACGCGGCGCGCCAGCGCCGCCGTCGCGATGACGCCCGCGGCCGGGCCGGACTCGATCACGTGCACGGGACGCCGGCGCCCGCTCTCCGCCGTCATCACCCCGCCGTTGGACTGCATCACGAGCACGGGGGCGCGGGTCCCGAGGGCGCGAATCTCGTGCTCGAGCCGTCCGAGGTAACGGTCCAACACGGGCATCACGTACGCATTCGTGACGGCCGTGCTCGTGCGCTCGAACTCGCGCATCTCGGGAAGGATCTCCGACGACAGCGTCACGCCCACGCCGGGCGCGCGCTCCCGGACGATGGCGCCGATCGCCCGCTCGTGCTCGCCGTTCGCCCACGCGTGGAGGAGACAGACGGCGATGGATTCCACGCCCTCGGCCAGCAGACGATCGACGGCCTCCACGACGCTCTCGCGATCCAGCGGCGTCACCACCTCGCCGCGGTGGTTCATCCGCTCACGCACCTCTCGACGCCATCGCCGCGGCACGAGGGGCGCCGGGCGCTCGAAATTCAGGTCGTAGAGCCGGGCGAGGCGGAGCCGGCCGATCTCCAGGAGATCGCGAAAGCCCTCGGTCGTGATGAGACCCGTGCGCGCGCCCCGGCGCTCGAGGATGGCGTTGGTGGCCACGGTCGTACCGTGGATGATCTCGCGCACGTCGGCGGCCGGCGCCCCGGCGTCGAGGAGCAGCGCCCGCGCGCCCGCGATGATGGCGTCGGCGTAGTTGCCGGTGGTGGAGAGCAGCTTGCGCGTTCGCGCCGCGCCGGTGGCGTCGACCAGCACGAGATCGGTGAAGGTCCCGCCCACGTCCACGCCGAGCCGGTACGTCATGCCGTTCGCCTGCCTCCGGCGAGCCCGCGCGGGACGAACACCACGAAGATCATGATCACGAGCCCGACCGCGATGAGATTGTAGACCACGCCGATGAAGCGCAAGCCCTCGCTGAGACCGAAGAGCAGGAGGGCCCCGAGGACGGGGCCCCAGACGGTGCCGAGTCCGCCGAAGACCGCCATGCCGATCACGAAGGACGTCGTCGCCGCCGAAGCGACCGACGGACTCACGAGCTGCACGTCGTAGGCATACAGCGCTCCCGCGAGCCCGGCGAAGGCCGAGCTCACCACGAACGCGAGCAGCTTGTAGACGGTGGTGCGGATGCCCAGCATCTCCGCAAGGACCTCGTCCTCGCGGATCGCGCGGAACGCCTTGCCCGCCGGCGTGCGCTCGCACAGCGCGCGCATCGCGACGACGGAGGCCGCGACGATGGCGACCACGATCACGTAGCGCGCCTGGCGATGCGCCAGGGGCGCTGCGGGCAACCCGGGGAACGTGCGGTAGTCGTGGATGCCGAACGGGCCTCCGGTGAGCTCGAGCCAGTTCTGGGCGACGAGGCGCACGATCTCCGCCAGGCCGAGGGTGACCAGCGCCAGGTAGTGACCGCGCAGCCGCAACGCCGGAAATCCTGCCAGGCCTCCGACGAGCGCCGCGACCAGCGCGGCGAAGACGAGACCGAGCCAGGGCGAGAGATCGGCGTGCTTGGTGGCCGTGGCGGCGGCATAGGCGCCGAGGGCGAAGAAGCCGGCGTGCCCGAACGAGACCTGGCCCGTGTAGCCGCTCAGCAGGTCCCAGCTCGCGGCGAGCAACGCCCACACCATCGCTTGCGTCGCGAGCGTGAGGACGAACGGATGGGGGATCAGCGCGGGCAGGAGCGCCGCGACGACCAGCGCCGCCGGCACCGCGATCACGCGCACCCGTGCGATCATCGCCGGCCCCCACCGAGCAGGCCCGAGGGCCGCAGGAGCAGCATGACGATCATCACGGCGAAGGCGATGGCGTTCTGCCACTCGGAGGGGATGAGCATCACCGAGAACGCCTCGGCGAGGCTGATGAGGAAGCTCGCGACGAGCGCGCCCGCGAGGTTGCCCATGCCCCCGAGGATCGTGATGGCGAACGCCTTGATGGTGAGCGGGAAGCCGACGGTGGGATAGACGTTGAACAGCGGCGCCATGAGCGCTCCGCCCGCGCCGGCCAGCCCCACCCCCAGGGCAAGCGTCAGCGCGAACACGCGCGGGAGATTGATCCCCATCGCCTGCGCGGCGTCGGGGTTCTG
>Ga0209803_1001887_pt1 | contig 13443 bp, 11 predicted proteins | sample GraSoiAngelo_138_FD_185895 | JGI IMG/M metagenome (GOLD analysis project Ga0209803, IMG submission 185895) | Grasslands soil microbial communities from the Angelo Coastal Reserve, California, USA - 14_0929_09_40cm (SPAdes) (version 2) | ecosystem: Environmental > Terrestrial > Soil > Grasslands ... | reverse complement strand
ACGCCGCGCACCGCGGTGGCTGCGGCGGTCTCGGGGCTGCACAGATAGACGAGGTCGTCCGCGGTCCCACTTCGTCCCTCGAAGTTGCGGTTGAACGTCCGGACTGACGGGCCTCTCGTCGGGGGCGCGAACCCCATGCCGATGCACGGGCCACATGCCACTTCGAGTTCCCGGACGCCCGCCTTGATGAGTTTCGTCATGAGGCCGCTCATCAGCATCAAGAGGAGCGTCTGCCGGGAACCCGGCGAGACGGCCATCGAAATCCCAAGGGCGACATGCTTCCCGTCGAGGGCGTGCGCGACGAGGCTCAGATCTCGGAACGACGAGTTCACGCTGCTTCCCACGGCGACCTGGGCGACTTCGGTCCCTGCGACTTCGCTCACGGCCTTCACGTTGTCCGGACTCGACGGACACGCGATGAGCGGCTCGATCGTCCCCAGGTCGATGTCGACCGTGTCATCGTACTTCGCGGCGCTGTCGGCAGCGAGCGGTTTGAAGTCCTTTCCGCGCGCCTGGGCGGTCAGGAACTGCTTCGTCATCCCATCCGCCGGGAACACGGAGGCGGTCGCGCCCAGCTCCGTGCCCATGTTCGCGATCGTCCCCCGGGAGGGAACGGTCAGCTCTTTCAGCGCGGGACCCGTGTACTCCAGGACTTTGTTCTTCGCCCATTTCACGTCGAAGCGGTGTAGGAGTTCCAGAATCACGTCTTTCGCGCTCACCCATGGTTTGAATGCCCCCGTGAGCTTGACGTTCACGACCTCGGGCATCGTGAGCCGATACGGTTCGCCCGCCATCGCGCTCGCGACCTCGAAGCCGCCCGCCCCGATGGCGAGCATGCCGCAGGCGCCCGCGTGGGGCGTGTGAGAGTCGCAGCCGAGCATCGTCTCTCCCGGCATGTCGAACCGTTCCATGTGCGCCCAGTGGCTGATCCCGTTGCCGGGTCCCGAGAACAGGGCGCCGTACCGCTGGCATACGCTCCGAAGGAACCGGTGGTCGTCCGCATTCTCGTATCCTGTCTGGAGGATGTTGTGGTCCACGTACTGCGTGGCCTGTCGAATCGCCACGCGGTCCTGGCCCATCTGTTCGAACTCGAGCCACGCGAGTGTGCCGGTCGCGTCCTGGAGGAGCGCTTGATCCATCCGGATCGCGATTTCTTCGCCCGGATGCGTCGCGCCTTCGGCGAGGTGGGAACGAATGAGTTTGTGGGTGAGGGTTTCCCCCATGGAACATCCCCGGCGCGTGGTGAGACCCTCGTGCCCTATGAAGGTTGACGCGTTCGGACTGTGACAGAACCGATGCGGTTAACCTTAAACGAGGTTGACTCCGCCGCGCATCGAGCGCATCCCGCGGTGGGCAGCGTTATCTAGCCCGAGCCGCTTCGTTCCCGGCGCGAGGCGTTGATGGCGAAGTACTTCGTGACGGGCGCCACCGGCTTCATCGGGGGTCGCGTCACACGCCAGTTGGTCGGCGCAGGCCACGATGTCGTGGCGATCGCTCGCAGTCCGGAGAGCGCTCGCGACCTCGAGTCGATCGGCGTCGATGTCCGCCGAGGAGACATCACGAATCCGGATTCCTTGCGCGGTCCGATGGCGGGCGTCGATGGGGTGTTCCACATCGCGGGCTGGTACAAGATTGGGTCGAAGGACCCGTCGGAGGGAGAGCGGATCAACGTCGCGGGCACGCGGAACGTGCTGAGTGCGATGAAGGAACTCCGGGTGCCGAAGGGAGTGTACACGAGCACTCTCGCGGTGTTCTCGGATACACACGGTCAACTCGTCGACGAGACGTATGGCCACCGCGGCCCGTGGCTGACGGAGTATGACCGGACGAAGTGGATTGCCCATTACGAGATCGCGGAACCCATGATTCGTGCGGGGCTCCCGCTTGTCGTCGTCCAGCCGGGCGTCAACTATGGTCCGGGCGACACGAGCGAAATCCGACCCACGTTCGTGCGGTACCTGCAGGGCAAGCTTCGAGCGATCCCGAAACGGACCGCGTATTGCTGGGCCCATGTCGAGGACACGGCGCGGGCTCACGTCCTCGCGATGGAGCGAGGCAGGCCCGGCGAGACCTACATCATCGCGGGCCCGCCGCATACGCTGATCGAGGCGTTCGACTTGGCCGCCCGGATCACCGGGATCCCAGCGCCCCGGTTCCACGCGTCGCCTGGGTTCCTCCGCGCGATTGCCGCGCTGTCCCGGTCCGAGCGGCTTCGAGATGTGGCGGGAGTGACCTATCTCGGGAACAACGCAAAGGCGCGCCGCGAGCTCGGATTCGACCCGAGGCCCCTGGAGGATGGACTCCGCGAAACGTTGCAGCACGAGATGCGATTGCTCGGAATCCGCCCCGTTGCAAGCTGATGCTGTTGAGGGAAGAATTCCTCAAATAAACGATGCGCGTTGCCGGCCCAATTCTCTGGAGGAAGTGACATGCCGCGTAACGAAGGCCAGAGCACCTTGTTCTTCGGACCCTGGTATCGAAAGTCTCCGTTCTTCGAAGCCACGCAGCGCGCGGGCGCGAAGGCGTACGACATCTACAATCACATGTACCTCCCCGGGCTCTACACCGATCCGTTCGAGGAGTACTGGCACCTCATCAATCACGTGACCTTGTGGGACGTGAGCGTGGAACGGCAGGTCGAGATCAGTGGGAAGGACGGCGCGAAGTTCGCGGAGCTCATCACGCCGAGGGACCTGACCAAGTGCAACGTCGGCCAAGGAAAGTACGTGGTCATCACGGACGAAAACGGGGGGATCATCAACGATCCAGTGTTGATCCGCCTCGAGAAGAACCGGTTCTGGCTGAGCCTTGCGAACTCGGATACGCTCCTTTGGGCGAAGGGACTCGCCGTGAATTCCGGGATGGACGTGGACATCTCTGAGCCGGACGTGTCGCCGCTGCAGGTGCAGGGACCGGATTCAAAGAACGTGCTGAAGGACCTCGTCGGCCCCAAGGTCCTCGATCTCGGATACTATTACTTCATGAGCAAGAAGATCGACGGAATTCCTGTCGTGATCACGCGGACCGGTTGGACAGCGGAAGTTGGCTACGAAATCTATCTGACGGACGGCCGTCGGGGCGTCGAACTCTGGGACCGGATCATGGAAGCCGGGAAGAAATACGACATCCGCCCGATTGCGCCCTCAGAGATTCGGCGGATCGAGGGGGGAATTCTGAACTACGGGTCCGACATGACGCTCGAGAACAACCCGTACGAGGTGGGCCTGGGCTGGCTCGTGGATCTCAACAAGAAGGCGGACTTCGTCGGGAAGAAGGCGCTTGTGAAGATCAAAAAGGAGGGCGTGAAGCGAAAGCTTGTCGGTGTGGAGATTCAAGGCCCGCAGATTCACGCGTGGGCAACGGAGTTCTGGGACGTGAAGAAGGACGGCAAGAAGGTTGGCCATCTCACGGCCCTCACGTATTCACCACGGCTCGAGAAGAACATCGCCTACGCCTGGGTCCCGATTCGACTTACGAAGCTCGGGACGCGGCTCACGATCGCGACCTCCGCGGGTGAGCGCGACGCGACGGTCGTCAAGAAACCGTTCGTCGATCCCAAGAAATCGATTCCGAAATCCTAGCGAGCGATCCGGGTGATGTGCAGAGGAGCCCGCGGTTCGGTCCGATCTCACCTGGAGCGGAAGATGGGCCGTGTCAAGCAAGTCGCGCCGCCTTCGGCTTTGAGTGAAATTTCCTTTCCCCGGTACGTCCGGACACGACAACCGGCCTCCCTGAGCCGCTCCTGCGTGGTCCGATTACCCTCGAGCATGATGCAGTCGCGCGGCGCGACCGCGAGCACGTTCGGGGCCATGGTTTCGAATTCTTCATCCGGGACCTCGACGAATTCGAACGCGTGTTCCTGGAGGAATCGCCAAAACGGCACGGGGAACAGACGCGGGTAGACCACCGCGAGGTCATCATCCAGGATGCTGATGAGAGACATCAAATGCAGGCACGCCGCGGGGCCCTGGAAGTACGGCAGTGGGACCGGCTCTACGTCAACCCCGATCGGTTTCATGGCTTCGCGGATCTGTCGCAATCCGTCGGCGTTCGTGCGGAATCCTTGGCCCACAGCGAGGACGTCGTGGTTCACCCAAAGGAGATCGCCGCCTTCGGCGGTCGCCTCGCCCTGCAGGCTTGCGAGGACCGGGACGCCGACCGTCCTCAGGGCCCGTGCCATGGAAGCCTCTTCCCCGCGCCGGAGTTCCTTCCCCATTCGGAGGATGAGCGCCCCGCCGTCGGTGACGATCGCGGGATCGTGCACGAAGATTGAATCCGCCCGTCTCGGTTGCGGCGCCTCGTGATACCGGACCTCGACACCTGATTGCTTCAGCAGTTCGACGAGTCCGTCGTGCTCTTTCTGGGCGGCGGCAAGATCCGGCTTCGCCTGGTAGCCCCATCGTTTCGGGTCGGCCCGACCGAAGGACGCGTCGGGTCGCCGCCGAGCACCGTGCGAAGTGAGTCCGACATGCTCTGGCTTCCGTAGGATCCGGCCATTGAAGCCAGCAAGCCCCGAAGGCTTCTTACCCCTTCTGCCTCCGCAACCTTCTTGCGGCCCCGCCCCCCATTCGCGACCGGGGAGGTCATGGGAGAGCCACCCGCCTCGATTCCGGATCGGTTCAATGCGGCGGCCTTCTTCGTCGATCGTCACATCGTGGAAGGCCATGCAGGCCGACCCGCCCTCTACCACGAGGACCGCGTCGTCAATTATGGGGAAATCTTCGAATCCGTGAACCGTGTTGGCAATGCTCTCCTCGACCTCGGCGTTCAGATGGAGGACCGTGTCCTCCTGATTCTCCTGGATGGCCCGGAATTCGTCGCCTCCTTCTTCGGCGCAATGAAGCTGGGTGCGGTGCCCGTGCCGGTGAACACCCTCATGCGTGGCGCCGACTACCGTTTTTTCCTCGACGACAGCCGCGCGCAGGTCGCAATCGTCTCCGAACCCCTGCTCGTCGAGGCGGGCCCGGCCCTCGCTCAAGCGAGGCATTTGAAACACGTGGCCGTGGTGGGAGACGCGAAGAGCCATCATCTTCAGTTCGAGTCATGGGTGTCGAAGGCCTCCCGGAGCCTTGAGCCCGCCGACACTTCGAGGGACGACGTCGCCTTCTGGCTATACTCGTCGGGCTCGACGGGATTTCCGAAAGGGGCGGTCCACCTGCATCACGACATGGTCGTGTGTTCGGACACCTACGGGTTGCAGGTGCTCGGCATCACGGAGCGGGATCGGACGTTCTCGGCGGCGAAGTTGTTTTTCGCGTATGGTCTCGGCAACAACATGTATTTCCCGATGCGCGTCGGCGCGGAGGCGGTCCTGTATTCGGGCCGGCCCACCGCGGAGGCGGTGTTCCAAGTCTTTGAGCGGTACCGCCCCACCCTGTTCTTTGGCGTTCCAACTCTCTTCGCGTCCATGCTTCAGATGCAGGATGTGGAGGATCGATTCGACCTCTCCTCGTTGCGGCTCTGCGTCTCCGCGGGCGAAGCCTTGCCCGCCGACGTGTATCGGCGGTGGGTCAAGCGGTTCGGCGTCGAGCTCCTCGATGGGATTGGGACGACGGAGATCCTCCATATCTTCCTCTCCAATCGCCCAGGGAAAGTGAAGCCAGGATCCTCCGGCTCGCCGGTCCCCGGATATGAGGCGATCATCGTCGATGAGGCAGGCAATCCCGTGCGGCGTGGGGAAATCGGGAGTCTTCGTGTGAAGGGGGACTCGACGATGGCGTACTATTGGAATCGCCACGAGAAGACGAAGGAAACGCTCTTCGGGCCCTGGATCCAGACCGGGGACAAGTACTACCAGGACGAGGACGGTGACTTCTGGTACTGCGGCCGAAGCGACGACATGCTGAAGGTTGGCGGCATCTGGGTCTCGCCCGTCGAGGTGGAGAATACGCTCATCGCGCACGAAGCCGTCCTCGAGGCCGCCGTGGTGGGTCAAGAGGACGAGGAAAAGCTTGTCAAACCGAAGGCGTACGTCGTCCTGAAGGATCCGAAAGCTGCGTCCAAGGAGCTCGCGGAGGAATTGAAGGAATTCGTCCGGAACCGCATCGCACCGTACAAGAAGCCCTGGTGGATCGACTTCGTCACTTCGCTTCCGAAGACGGCCACCGGAAAGATTCAGCGGTACCGACTCCGGCAAGGCGGTCCTCCTTGACCTCCGCCGTCCAGCATGAGAGGATGGAAGTCAAATAACTCCGGCGCATTCTCGCAGCGGAAGCACGTTTCCTCATGGTCATCGAAGGCGGGCAGACGACGCTCTATTTCGGCCCATGGTACCGGAAGTCGCCGTTCTTCGACGCGGCGCAGCGCGCGGGTTGCTACGGGTACGACCTGTACAACAAGATGTACATCCCAAGCAACTTCGCGGATTCCGTCGAGGAATACTGGCACCTCGTGAATCACGTGACCATCTGGGACGTAGGATGCGAACGACAGGTCGAGATCAGCGGCCCCGACGGGTACGAGTTCATGGAGTACCTGGCGCCCCGCGACCTCAGTACGTGCAAGGTGGGCCAGGCGAAGTACGTCGTCCTGACGGACGAGCAAGGTGGGATCGTCAACGACCCGGTCCTCACGCGACTCGCGAGGAACCGGTTCTGGCTCTCCACCGCGGACAGCGACGTGCTCCTCTGGGCCAAAGGGGTCTCATACCACGCGGACTTCGACGTCGAGCTTCGCGAACCGGATGTTTCGCCGATGCAAATCCAAGGGCCGAAGTCGAAGCAGGTTCTTCGGTCGCTTGTGGGCCCGCGGGTCTTGGATATGGAGTACTATCACTTCCTGGAGGCGACGATCGATGGCATCCCGGTTCTCGTGACGCGGACGGGCTGGTCCGCCGAAGTCGGATACGAGATCTATCTGCGCGACGGGAGCCGTGGCACGGACCTGTGGGACCGCGTGACGGACGCGGGGAAACCCTTCAACCTCCGCCCTACGGGTCCCTCCGAGTACCGTCGGATCGAGGCGGGCATCCTGAACTATCCTTCCGACATCAACCTGGAATACAACCCGTACGAGGCCGGGCTCGGTTGGCTCGTTGACCTCGAGAAGAAACACGACTTCATCGGACGGACGGCGCTGAAGAAAATCAAGAAGGAAGGACCGAAGCGGAAACTCGTAGGCGTGGAAGTCCCCGGGGATGAGGTCGTCCGGCCCTGGCTCCCGCATCCATGGCCGGTTCGGAAGGACGGGAAGGAGATTGGAGTCCTCACGGCGCTCGCGATATCGCCGCGACTGAAGAAGAACATCGGATACGCGTGGGTGCCGACCCCTCTTTCGATACTCGGTACCGAAATCGAAATCGTCACACCGGCCGGTCCGCGGAGAGCGATCGTCGTGAAGAGACCGTTCATCGATCCGAAGAAGGACGTCCCGAAGTCGTGATTGTCACCGAGTCACGGATCGGCCCGTGCGATTTTCTGGAATCGCCAAAACGCTCATCTAGCTTTCCGACTTCCCCGTCCCAAATCAGGAGGTGGTATGATACCCGGCCACACGCACGACGGTGTCCTGACGGAAGCGACGAACGACTACGCGGGTCCGATTCTCCCGGGATTCCGGGAGACAGCATGGATCCAGAAGTCGCCGTACTTCCATCGGGCCGCCAAGCACGGCGTTCGGGCGTACGACCTCTACAACCACATGCTCATGCCGGGCCTCTACACGGACCCGGTCGACGAGTATTGGCATCTCGTGAAGCATGTGACTTTGTGGGACGTCGGCGTGGAGCGCCAGGTCGAGATCGATGGCCCGGATGGATTCGAGTTCATGCAACTGCTCACCCCCCGGGACATGCAGAAATGCGCCCTCGGCGAGTGCAAGTATGTCCTGCTGACGACTCCCGAAGGTGGGATCATCAATGACCCGGTCCTCCTTCGTCTCGGAGAGGACCATTTCTGGCTCTCGCTGTCCGACTGGGACGTGATCTTCTGGTGCAAGGGGGTCGCGGTCAATGCGGGACTCGACGTCATCGTGCGAGAGCCCGACGTCTCGCCGCTGCAATTGCAGGGTCCGAAGTCGAAAGATGTGATGGTGGCGCTCTTCGGGGAGGAAATCCTCGACCTCGAGTACTACCACCTGCGGGAGACGGAACTCGACGGAATCCCGCTCGTCATCACGCGGACGGGCTGGAGCGCAGAGCGCGGCTACGAGCTGTACCTGCGCGATTCGAAGTTCGGCGACAGGCTCTGGGACGCGGTCATGGCCGCCGGGGCGAAACACGACATCCGCCCGATCGCCCCATCTGAGATTCGTCGAATCGAGGCGGGTATCCTGAACTACAGTTCGGACATCATGCTCGACAACAACCCGTACGAGGTCGGGCTCGGATGGACCGTGGACGAAGACAAGAAATCGGACTATCTCGGCAAAGCCTCGTTGGCCCGAATCAAGGAGGAGGGCGTGAAGCGGAAGCTCGTCGGGATCGAGGTGGAGGGCTCGCCGCTCGGAGCCTGGATCCCAGACTACTGGGACGTGCACTCAGACAGCCGGAAGGTGGGCCACATCACCTCGTTGACGTACTCGCCGCGGCTCGAGAAGAACATCGGCTATGCGCTCCTGGGCATCGATTACGCGAAGATCGGCACCCGGCTGCGGGTGTCGACGACGAAAGGGACGCGCGGCGCCACAGTAGTGAAGAAGCCGTTCGTCGACCCGAAGAAGGACATTCCGAAGTCGTGAGGTCGCCCGCGGTCAAGGTTGAAGTAGCGCGCGTGCCGTCGGTGCGGCGATGAGGCTGACCCTCGGATCTCGCGCCACGCTGAACGACGGGAACCAGATGCCCGTCTTGGGCCTCGGGATGTGGCAGGCCGGCTCCGGGAAGGCGACCCGGAACGCGGTGGCGTACGCCCTCCAGATCGGATACCGCCTGTTCGATACCGCGAAGCTATACGGGAACGAACGCGATCTTGGAGTCGCGGTCCGGGAGAGCGGGATCCCGCGGGACGAAATTTTCGTCACGACGAAGCTCTGGAACAACGACCATGGCTACGAATCGGCTCTGCGGGCGTTCGAGAAGAGTCGCCGCGAACTCGGCCTCGACTATGTCGATCTGTATCTCATCCACTGGCCGGTTCCGGGCCTGCGACACGAATCGTGGAAGGCGTTGCTCAAGATCCACGACGAGGGGCTCGCCCGTTCGGTTGGCGTGAGTAACTACACGATTCGCCACCTCGAAGAGCTGCTCCCGGCAACGCCGATTCCACCCGCCGTGAACCAGGTCGAATTCCATCCCTTCCTGTACCAGAAGGAGTTGCTCGAGTTCTGCGTGAAGCAGCGGATTCACCTGGAGGCGTACAGCCCCCTCACGCGCGGACACCGGCTGAACCATCCGATCATTACGCAAGTCGCCGCGAAGTACGCGCGGACGCCGGCTCAGGTCCTGATTCGATGGAGCCTGCAGCACGGGCTCGTCGTCATTCCGAAATCCATCCGCGCGGACCGCATTCGGGAGAACGCGGCGGTCTTCGACTTCGACTTGAAGCGAGAGGAAATGGAGCGTCTCGACTCGCTCGACGAGGGCTCGCGCGTGGCATGGAATCCCGAAGACCTTCCGTGACGACTCGGCATCCTACCCATCGGGGGAGGCTTTACCCGCAAGCGTGATTCCCCACGGTGGTCCGCCCGAGGTATGAACTCCCGGACGATCTCGGCCCCGCATCCCTGGCGGATCGTCGAAGGTTCTACCAGGAATCGATGGACTTTCGCTCCGCGGCGAAGTGGATGGGCCGTCCTAAAGGAGAGCGGGTGTACGCCCTCATCCTAGGACGGCATTCCGGAATTTATCCCCGGCGCTTCCGACACTTGAAGAATGTTCCCTTGATCGTCGACGACGCAGGCGAGGTGGAGGACCTTCGCCCCTATCTCGTGAAGTACCTGCCGGAAGGCGTTTACTATGATCGGAATGTGTACACGTCCCTGGATGCGGCCCGTCAGGCTCGGCTCGACTATGCGCGCGCCTGGCGGAGTCCCCTGTTCCGGGGGCAAGAGCTCGCATTCGATCTGGATCCGGAGAACCTGGACTGCCCGATCCACGGAGACATCGAGGCGAAGATGCGCAGACATCAGGGCCTCTCGTTCTGCGATTGGGAATTCGAAGAGGTCCGTCGTCAAGCGGTCGCATTGTACGACGAGCTCTCCGAACAATGGACTCGGTTAAGGGTCGTCTACTCCGGACGCGGCTTCCATGTCCATGTCTTCGACGACGACGCTTTTCGTTTGACGCGGAGAGAGCGGACCCGGATGGCCACGCGGTTCGCGCAGCGATATGCGATGGACGAATGGGTCACCTCGGGCGAGATGCGGCTCATCCGACTCCCGTATTCCCTTCACGGGATGGTCTCTCGGATTGTCATCCCGCTCCCTCGCGGTGATGTGCCGAAGTTCCGCTACGACGATCCTCGGACGGTCCCGCGCCTCTAGCCGCCGGCTACCTCTTCGCCTTCTTTTCCTTGCGGCCAGCGTAGTAGGCTTTCTTCTTCGCGGCCTTCTTCGATTTCTTCTTCTTGGCCATCGACGCCCGGATGCGCCGCCGGGATTGAAGCCTTTTGCCTTCTGGGATGTAGGCGATGCCCTGGATTTCGACCTGCATGCCGAGGAGGAGGTCGGCCCGGACCGTCGCCCGAGCGGGTCGAGGTTCCTCGGAGAAGAATTCCGAGTAGATTTCGTTCATCCCGCGGAAGTCCTCGAGGTCCTTCAGATACACGGTCGTCGAAAGGACGTGGTCGAGGCCCGAGCCCGCGGCTTCGACGACCTTCCGGAAGTTCTCCAATGTCTTCCGGGTCTGGAACCGGATGTCACCCTCGATGACTTTGCCATCCGCGCCGAGAGGCCCTTGCCCCGCGACGAACACGAGCTCCCCGAGCTTCACGCCCCAGGAGAACGGCAGTCCGATCGCGGGGAGATCGGTCTGGATCGCTTCTTTGTGCATGGTCCGCCGGTACCTCCGTGTCCCGTTATGAGGGTTGACGACCCGACTCCGATGTGCGAAGGGTTTCTGGGCGAGGCGGGGCCGCTTCTCTCGGCTCGACGTTCCGATCCCGTCTTATGGGATGCGTCTTCATCGCGAGGGCCAAACTCGCCCCCTCCCGTTCGAGGAGCTTCCGTTTCGTCTCGGGGCCGCCCTCGGAGGAGTAGTTCCCGAGTCCGCCGGACTTCGGGACCACTCGATGGCAGGGAATCACAATCACGGCCGGGTTCCGCGCGCAGGCGGTCCCGACCGCGCGGCTCGCTCCTGGCCGACCGAGGCGGCGTGCGATCTCGCCGTACGTGATCGTCTCGCCTGGAGGAATCGTCCGCAAGAAGTCGAGGACCTCCCTTTCGAACGGCGCGACTTCGAGGTCGACCGGAATGTCCCGCAAGTCCCCGTTCCCGGTGTGGATATGCTCGAGGATCCGGGCCAGGTAGGGGTGGTCCGATCCCGCGGTCTCTCGAGGAGCCTTGCGAGCCAGCCTCACCGCGGCGACGCGATCCCCCAACACCTCGAGCTCGACGTACAGCCCAAGTTCACGACTGAACTTGGAGTAGACTTCCAGCGCCTCCCCGTCTTCTCGGCCGGTACGCACGCGGACCATCGGGAGCATCGCCCGGACGACATGATGCTCGGCCCGGTTCAGGTGCTGTTCGAAAGTGCTCCGAGCGATCCCGAGAGAGAGGCTGACCTGTTCCGTCGTCGCCTTCCGCGGGAACTCGTAGTACCCCGCTTCGTACGCCGCCAGGAGAGCCCGCGCCTGCTTCTCGGTGAGCTTGGGCAAGAAGAGAGGGGACGAATAGGCGACCCGATCTCCATGCGTCGGTGTCGGCCGGCCCTTCGAAACGAGGCGGGCGCCGGGGAACTGATCGAGCAGGGCTCGCGGGTCGGCCCCGTCCTCGAGGACCAGCGTGACCCGAGCTTCGCCACGCTGCCAACGGATCGGCGGAATGAGGTGCGCGCTCTGATCTGCGAGCGATGCGATGATTTCCTCCTCGCGGCCCGAGCCGTCGAGCAACAGCGTGACCTCGTCCCCGGTCCGCGTCGCATGCAGCACCTTGCCGCCGGGACCGTTGATCTCGGCCGCCGCATCAATGCCCTCCACATCTCCAAAGCAGCGGAGGAGCAGGAGACGGCCCAGAGGATACGCATCGATCGCAAGGCCCGGACGTCGTTCCGTGACTTCTTGGAGAGGCCCTTCGGACCGAGTCGCGAAGCTCATCTGTGTCGTCATGCGAGCACACATGTTTCCCGGTATGGCGGCCGAAAGCATCATGCTTGGGCCGGCGATCGCCGGTGATTCGCCGGCTCAGACCCCGGGCGCGCGCGATACGGAGGTCTTGACGAACGGCCTGCCCATCCGAATCGCATGGGATTCACTTGAGCCCGGACTACCGCTTCCGGCCCGGTTGCTTCTTCGGTAACGACGAGGCGAATCCGACCCCGCGCGCAACCCACGTTTGGAGCGTGGCCTCCGTGCGGTATCCCGCCGGGGCCACGAGCAGCCAGCCGGACATGGCACGGGCCCCGGCCAGGTCGAACGGTTTCGCGCCCGGTTCCTTCAACATCGTTTCGGTCGTCGAGGGCTCGATTCGCACAATGAGATCGTCAGCGTGAATGCCGACGCACATGTTGCCGCCGAGGAGGAATGCGATCCCGCCGAACATTTCTTTCTCGGTGATTTCTTTGCGGCCCGCGAGTGCTTTGCGGACTCGCGCGGCTTGGGCCTGCGAATACGTCATGCGTGGCGGGAGGGCAACCGCTCGCGGGTTCAAAAACCATGACCTGCTGGCGCGGCTCGTCGTTTCCTGGAAACAGGCGCTCCACGCACGCCATTCCCGGGCCGAATTCCGCACGTATTTCTACCCCCACCCCCTTGGGGCCCGTTGGAATGCCCACCCTCGAGGTCCGAGGGCTCAGCAAGTCCATCGACGGCCACCCGGTTCTGAAGGATGTGACCTTCGGACTTCAGGACGGCGAGTTGGCCGCGATCTTGGGTCCCTCGGGCGGCGGAAAGACCACGCTCTTCCGGTGCATCCTGGGGGAACTGACGCCCGAGGCAGGGGAGATCTTCATCGATGGCCAGGAAGTCGGCCAGCTGCCGACGGAACGTCGCGGGATCGGGGTCGTCTACCAGAGCTTCGCCCTCTTTCCGCACCTCTCCGTAGCGGACAACATCGGGTACGGATTGCGCGCGAGGAGGGTCCCGGCTGACATCGCGCAGGAGCGGATTTCGGAGATGCTCGACCTCGTTCACCTGCAGGGGAAAGAGAATCGATTTCCGCGGGAGCTATCAGGTGGCGAGCGGCAGCGCGTCGCCCTCGCCCGCGCGCTCTGCGTGGGTCCCAGGATCCTCCTCCTAGACGAGGCGTTCGGCTCGCTCGACGCGACGATGCGCACCCAAGTCGTGCAAGAAGTCCGATCGATCATCCGACGGCAGAAAGTGACGACCCTGTTCATCACCCACGATCAGGAAGAGG
>Ga0209803_1001880_pt1 | contig 13466 bp, 15 predicted proteins | sample GraSoiAngelo_138_FD_185895 | JGI IMG/M metagenome (GOLD analysis project Ga0209803, IMG submission 185895) | Grasslands soil microbial communities from the Angelo Coastal Reserve, California, USA - 14_0929_09_40cm (SPAdes) (version 2) | ecosystem: Environmental > Terrestrial > Soil > Grasslands ... | reverse complement strand
CCTCAGGTGTTGAAGCAATTTAATCCGCGCTGCCTCATGTGGCCATCGGATTATCCCCACGAGCGACTGCCGGACATGTTCAAGCATGACATCCCGGAATTTCTCGAACGCGCGGATATCGACGACAATACCAAACAGCAGATCCTGTACGACAACCCGATCAATTTTTACCAGCTCAAGATCTAAGCGAGACGGAGGTTCGCTATGCGCTTGAAAGACAAAGTTGCAATCGTAACCGGCGGCGGAGTCGGTATCGGCAGGGCATACGCGCACGGGTTAGCCAAAGAAGGAGCCGCGGTCATCGTTGCCGATATTCAGGAGGCGGAAGCGAAGAAAGTTGCCGCCGACATCAAAGCGGCCGGCGGCGAAGCTATCGCCGTAGCCGTCGACGTCACCTCGCCGGAGAAAACTCAAGCGATGGCCGCGGCTACATTAAAAGCATATGGCCACATCGACGTTTTGGTGAACAACGCCGGCCTCTACTCGGCATTGAAGAAGAAAAATTTTATGGAGATCGATCCGGATGAGTGGGACCGGGTGATGGCAGTAAACCTAAAAGGTCTGTTCCTCTGCGTAAAGGCGGTCTATCCGGCGATGCAGCGACAAGGCAAAGGGAAGATTATCAACATCTCGTCGGGGACCGCGCTTAGCGGATCGCCTTTCTTTCTTCACTACGTTTCCTCCAAAGCCGGCGTCATCGGCTTTACCCGCGCGTTGGCGCGCGAAGTGGGTGGCGACAACATCTGCGTGAACTCGATCATGCCGGGATTGACGATATCAGGATCTAATCAAGAAGCCGTGATGACAGCCGAGCAATTGGCCGACCGCAGAAAGCGCCGCTGCTTTCAGCGCGATCAGTACCCGAAGGATTTAGTGGGCACGGTCATCTTCCTAGCTTCGGACGACAGTGATTTCATGACCGGGCAATCCATCGGCGTCGACGGCGGGATGAACATGCACTAACCGGCCGCGGAAACCTGCGCGTGCATTGTAAAACTATTCGAACACCATGCTGGTGAAGGTCACGGCAGAGCCGGTCTCCGGCGTGAAGGCCTGACTGTACTTGAGGTGCTTCCCCTGGCTTCCATCCAAGAGGTGAATTAAGGAATAGAGAGGCGAGAATCCGCAAATTCTTCTCTTGTCCTGATCCTTCGCGATCTCATTAAAAAACCCCGGCGCATCCCGGGCCGTAAGCCGATCGATGAGGCGTTGATCTTCCGCCTCGACCCACTTGAGAAATTCGTCGGTAATCGGCTCACGGTCACCAAACTGCGCGCCCACGTGGGCTAGATCAACGCCGGCAATGAAACATACGCGCCTGGTCTCTTTGGCGACCAAATCCTTTAGAGCGTTCAAAAAATTCCCGACGGCGATATTTTGTTCAGGAGGCGTCTGGTTAATCATCATCGCATGAAACGAGGAGACCAGGATCGGCACGATCTTGAATGGCCTTTCGGTTTGGCCGGTCAGCTCAGCGCGTCCCTGCGCGATGTATTTTAAAAACACCACCTGAAATTCGAGCGAGTGTTCCCCGCGGTGAAGATACTCGTCGGCGAAAAGATCATCGTTGCATTTTTCTTGAAGGCTGTTCACAAACTGTTTGTCCGTCTCGACGGTGCCCAACGGAGTCTGGAAATCTTTGAGCGTCAAGATAAACGGCTTCTCGCCGCCACAGTGTGACGTTCCGAGAAGAATGTACAGATCCGCGCCATCGCTTTCGGCTAGCTTTTTATAAGCCCAAGCGTACGCCGGCCCGCCGCGATGAAAATCGATGTGCGGCGCGACAATCGCCTTGGGAGTAGAAGTGTTGGGGGCGGGCTTTGGCAGTCCGGGACCGCTCGGTGAGAGAAAATATCCGTCGAGCTGAGCCTTCAAGCCAATCGGATCTTGTGGATACACGCCTCCCACGTGTGCCGGCGCGCGAGTCGGTTGCCGCCGAAACTCCTCAACGACACTTCTCTGGTAGCTCAAAAACCGCTCGCTCAACAAGTAGTAGTGCTGATCCAACATTGCGATGAATTGTCTGAGCTCATCGCTGAGTAAAAGAGTGCCGAATTGTTTGGCGTAGATTTCTTGAATGTCGACAAGGGAGCGCCTGCCGTCAAAGTGCGACATGATGAAATACCCCACCGGCGATACTCCTAAGGGAGTGGCAAGATTCAGCGGATCTTTCAGATAGATGAGGGTTTTTCCGTCTTGTTGAAAAGGGATGGCCTCAATCGGCCGCAGGCGGGGAAGAAGATCCATCTTTTGGAACGAAGCTAGAAGTAATTTGAGATGGAAACGATTCTCATGCTGTTTCGACGATGAGAAGAATGGATTCAACAGATACCAATTGAGCCCCGGATCGGCAGCCGTGAAATTGTCGAGATCAGTCTAGCTAATTCCCAGCTTTTGCTTCGCTTCATCGCTGATCATGTTCGGGTTCCAAGGTGGATCCCAAACCAGATCAACCGTGGCGTCACCGACTCCGTCCAAAGCGAGGATGCGCTGCCGCGCATCAGCAGCGATCATCGTGCCCATGCCGCAGCCGGGCGCCGTCAGCGTCATCTTGACTGCTACTTTGTCGTCATCGACTTGCACGTCATAAACTAGACCCAAGTCCACGATGTTTACCGGGATCTCTGGGTCGTAGCATTCGTGCAGTGCTTCATAGACTTGTTCTTTAGTTATCATACCAGGTATCCTTCTTTTCAATATAGATATGATCCACCGGCAAGCTTTATGTACCTACGAAGTCGTAATAATCGTTGGACCATTCTTTCTCGCCCTTTCTGAAGCGATCGAAAGCTGACCGGCCAATCTGGCGGCGATTTCCAAGAATCTCTTGCTCACCTCGGATTTCGGCTCTTGAATGAGAATCGGTATTCCTTTATCGCCGCCTTCCCGAAGCGCGGCGGTGATTGGAATTTCACCGAGATAGGGAATGTTGAAGCGCTCCGCGGCCCGCTGCGCTCCGCCGCGGGAAAAAATCTCATGGTTTTTTCCACAGCCGTCGCAGATGAAGTAGCTCATATTCTCGATAATGCCGACGATCGGAATCATCACTTTGTCGAACATCGACTTGGCTCGAATGACATCCGCGAGCGCAACGTCCTGAGGAGTCGCGACCAAAAGCGCTCCGCTGACCTTGAGTTGTTGGGAGAATGTAATCTGCACGTCGCCCGTGCCTGGCGGCATATCGACTACAAGGTAATCCAGCTCGCCCCAGTGAACATCCGCCATCAACTGATGCAACGCTTTCCCTAGCATGGGGCCGCGCCAGATAACTGCTTGGTCCGGGTCGAGGAAGAAGCCAATGGACATGACCGGCAGGCCATGCGCCATGGGCGGGGCGATTTTATAAGCGCCATTCACCTCAATTTTATTCGCCTCACCCTTGACTCCCATCATCATTGGGACCGACGGCCCGTAGATATCGGCGTCAAGAAGCCCAGTGGCTGCGCCGTGCATCTTCAGCGCCACCGCCAGATTGGCTGCGACAGTTGACTTGCCAACACCACCCTTACCCGCGGCCACAAGCACGACATTTTTAACCGTCGGAAGTAAATCGGTTTGCCCTGCCCCCGACTTGCTGCCCCGAACTTGCGCGCCAAAGTTGATTTCCACGCTACTCACGCCGGGAATGCCGGCCAACGTCTTTTTGCAATCCGCGTCGATGCTCTCACGCAATGGACAGGCCGGCGTGGTGAGCTCGACGGTAAACGTGACCTTGCCGTTATTGACGGCCAAGTTTTTTACCATTCCAAGACTCACGATGTCGCGGTGCAGCTCAGGGTCTTGGACTTTTTTCAAAGCCTCAACGATTTGTTCTTGGGTTGCGTGTTCCACTGGAATCCTTTCGTCAGAAAAAACTATAGACTTATAAGGTCCATGATGTCAACAGCGGCTTTCACTGTTAACCTTTTCCGGGAAACCGAGTCTAATAAACGAGCATCACTACAAGCGAGGAGTAGCATGCGTGGTTGAACTTTAACTTGATGGTAAACCCCCCTTCTGCTAAAATGCGTTGTAAAATCATTTTATAAACCCATACACTTTGCTGAAGGAGGATACCATGAAACAAACATTAACCACGTTTTTCGCTACTGTGCTGTTAGTTTCCGCCGTAGGATGCTCCGGCGGACCGATGACGACCCGTGAGAAGGGTGCAGGTATCGGCGCCCTTGGCGGCGCGGCCGCTGGCGGTCTCATCGGTGCAGCGGTAGGCCATCCCGGTGCTGGGGCTGCCATCGGCGGTGCACTTGGATTAGGAACCGGAGCGCTGGTCGGAGACCAGATGCTGGGCCAGGAACAGAGGCAGTCTGATCAACAGCGTCAAATTGACGCCAACCAGGCGGAGTTGGATCGGCAGCGACGAGAGCTCGAGAGAGTGAAGAAGCAAGGCGAGTATTAGTCGTATTCTGTAGGAGGTACGGGGTGGATAAGCGATTTTTGCACCTCCTCATTACATTTTTGCTGGTCACGTCATTGACACGACCAACAACGGGCTATTGATACAAATCAAGCCGAAATCGAACGTCTAAGAAGAGAAAACGAGCGATTAAAACAACAAACGGGGAGAATGGTAGATCCATCGTTCTGAAGAGGTGCCGTCATGATTAAAGATCTAAAGCGTCAATTCGTCTTGCTTGCGATGATCATCGCGATCGTAACGGGGGCGGGCTGTTCCGCACCGCTCACCACGCGTGAGAAAGGCGCAGGCATCGGCGCTCTCGGTGGCGCGGCCGCTGGCGGTATTATTGGTGCGGCGGTAGGTCATCCGGGCGCGGGAGCGGCTATTGGTGGCGCACTGGGATTAGGCACGGGAGCTTTGGTCGGGGATCAGCTCCAGGGTCAAGAGCAAAAGCAAGCTGAACAGCAAAAGGCTATCGATCAGCAGAGAGCTGAGATCGCCAAAAACCAAGCTCTCATTGACGAACTCAAGAAGCGCAATATCGAGGCGCGCGAGACCAGCCGTGGCGTCGCGGTCAATCTGCCGAGCGTGAACTTTCAATTCGACAGGGCTGAGCTCACCCCCGAGGGACGAGATCGCGTCGATCAGATCGCCAGCATCGTAAAACGGGACGCGCCCGATCGTCGCCTCTCAGTTGAAGGTCACGCGAGCCAAGAAAGCGCTGCCCAGGATGCTTACAACCAGCGTCTCTCCGAACGGCGCGCACAAACCGTCGCGGGTGCGCTCGAGCGCGACGGTCTTGCCAACAGTCGAATCTCCACTCGGGGACTTGGAACGCACTCACCGATCGCGTCGAATGACACCGAAGAAGGTCGCCGTCAGAATCGGCGAGTCGAAGTGATTATCGAGAACTAGAGCCGAACCTTGGTTCCGTGCCATCGCGTAATCGCTGAATATTGCCGCGATGGCGCAGGATAATCATGAAAGCGAGGAAGACGCTCATAGCAACCAGAATTGGGGGATAAGCAAAGAACCAAAGCGCGACTGGAGCTAAGACCGCAGCTGTCATCGAACTGAGTGAAACCAAGCGACTGCTCAAGATAACGACAGTAAATATCAGGATCAAGATCAAGGTGGCCAGGGGCGCGAGTCCTAAAAAGACACCGAGCGCCGTAGCCACCCCTTTCCCTCCCTGAAACTTCAGAAACACCGGAAAAAGGTGGCCCAAGAAAGCGGCCACGCCCACAAAGGCAATCGCTGTGGCACTCAGGCCGAACTGCGCCGAAACGAAAACGGGAATGAATCCTTTGGCAGCATCAGCAACGAGAGTCAACAATCCCTGGCGCTTCCCGACGACTCGAGCGACATTGGTCGCGCCGACATTACCGCTACCCGCCTTTCGAACGTCGACGCCTGCAAGAAATCCCAAGATATAACCCGTCGGGATGGAGCCCAACAAATAACCGAATAGAACCAGTACGAATTCCATGGCCGGACGATAAGGTTCCGTTGAGCCGTTAGATTAGAATCGCAGCTTTGTTCGTCTAAGCCGTTCGCGCCGCAGGTAATAGTTGCCGCCGCAAATCCAGCCGACGAAAAAGAATGCGACCGCGGTACCTGCCCACACCAACACATCCGTTTCATGTCCCTCTAAAAGTCGGATAAGCGGTGGGGATTCAGCCGGAGAACCTTTTTGTTCCGCAGGTCGTGTAACCGAATCTGCGGCGGCTTTCGATCGAGGCAAGGGGGGCGCTGCCGCCGGTGATTTGGCAGGGGCCGGTTGGGGAGGCTTGTTGGGCTCACCGACAGACGATTTTGGCTCCTGTGATTTCTCGAGGATAGGAAGCGACTCGACGGCAGCAAGCTTTACTACGGTCCGATAAACATATCCTTTTTGGCCATCTGGAGTGGCAACGAGATACCAATCTCCTTTGTCGCTTTCCACTGTGAGTTGATCACCCTCTTTGAGAATTGCTTTTGACGGTTCATTCAAGCTTGGCCCGGCACCCAGATTGGCACTTGTGACTTGAATCGTGGCTTTTATTTCCGCCGCTAGCACAACAGAGCTGTCAAAGAACAAAGACGAAGACAGTAGGAGGAATAGTATTGCCAACCGTCTCATTTCAGGCATCGCCCTAAACTATTACAGCGTTTATTTTGCTCTCAATACATTATCTTGCAAGGAGCCTTTTTCACGGTCAAAAAAAGCCCCACACCATATGACTGATGTGGGGCTTTTCGAATCAAGTTAAAAAATCGAACCCTGTTTATGCCGGTCTCTTGTAAAAATCCGGATTCATGCGGCTGTAGGTTCCGGACTTCGCCAGCTCCTCTTCGAACATCTTTCGGATGGAAGGATCCTCGTCGTAGTACTCGATCTGGTTGCCTCCCGCCTTCACGTCCTTGTCCACTTTGGTGATGTCGCCAAAGCCTTCCCCCAGGCTATATTTGATCCCGCCCAAACGCGGGGGTAAATAGCGTGCCCCTTCCGCACCGGTGTTGAAGTGTTGATGCCACATCATCGCGGGCGGCGTAAAGACACTACCATCCTGCCAGTCATAGCGCTTGATCGGTTCGCCCTCTCTCCAGAAGAGAGAAAAGCCCTTTCCTTTGATGATAATCACATTGAATCCCGGACCATGGCGGTGGGCTTTTTTATAGGTCCCAACAGGAAATTCCGAGATGTGAGCAGCCATTGATCCGTTAGCCATTTCGAGCATGACGTTTTTGCCGGCCGCGCCGCGCTCTTTCCACTCTTCCAGTTTGAAGTTGCGAGCGTCGGCAATAAAATTGGTGTCCCAGACGCGGCCGGGATAGGCCTTTCCTCTGCCGCTGAAATATTCGGGCTCGCCGTCGAACCGATCGGTAAAGTCACGCGGAGTGTTGAAGATGAAATCCGCACTGTGGAAGAGATTAAAGACAATCGGCATGCTATTGACGGAGAACAGGCGGGCCGCTTCGTCTCCTTGGCCGTTGAAGTGCCGATACCATGAGTTGAGCGGCAATGCGAAAACGCTTCCCTCATGCCATTCGAAGGTTTGCTTCGCTCCTTTACCGTTCCAAATCGTCGTTGCACCTCGTCCCTTGAGAACGTAAATCATGTCTTCATAGAGATGGCGCTGAGGGTTCAGGCTCTTTCCCGCGGGAATCTCGCTCACGTAGGCGCCCGTTGCTCCCTCGGCGCCTTCCATATTGATAAACGCTCCGTTACCTCCGGTCCTATCCCAGGGTTTGAGTTCAACTTTCTTTAAATCCTGGACGAAAAAAGTCTTGACGATGGGGATTCCCTCGCCGAGCTGCCATTTCTCATAATAAGGGATATTGTCCATTATGTTGTCGATTTGAGATGCCGGTTTAGCCATACTCGTCCTCCAACTATGCGGTTTCTACCGTATCATATTCGCAAAAGCAAGGTGGGTTGAAGCTGCGGGAACGCCGCACCAGTAGCGCCCATTAGCGAGTATCGACCCTATTTTCACGAGTCGTCGATCCGCTCGGAAATTTCAGATCATCAGCATTGACAACCGCGGCGAAACTTTACTAAATGGCAATACTCGATTGACACGCCTGCAAGTTACAAATTCGAAATAAGGAGAATCGCCTTGGCAACGATCGTTGAAGCACCCATGGTGGGTAAAATTTTAAAAATCGAAAAACAGGTCGGCGATCGCGTCGAAGAGGATGACGTCGTTTTGATCATGGAAGCGATGAAAATGGAGATTCCCATCGTCGCTCCAGCCTCTGGAGTCCTGAAAGAATTAAAAGTCTCGCCGGGGCAGGCCGTCGAAGCGGAGCAAGCACTCGCCGTCATCGAATAACCGGCGCACAATTTCTTTTTCGAGGGAGATTCCATGGATACGTGGACGTTCGGTTGGACTCTGGCGTTGATCGGCATGGGTGGAACGATGCTGGTCTTGTGGTGCTTGAGCCTTTTAGTTTTGCTTCTCAAGAAAATTTTCCCGTACCGGCCCGAGCAATCAGCATCACAGAAAGGGTAAACGGAATTGATGGAATCGGCGATTGTTTCGGGCCTCCAGGGTCTGTTGCTCGGACTCACCAATCTCGGTACGGGTCATGTGATCATGATCCTCATCGGCTCACTTCTTCTCTATCTCGGCATCGGCAAAGGATATGAACCGCTGCTTCTTCTGCCCATCGGTTTCGGCGCGATTCTGGTGAATATTCCTTTGGCGGGCTTGATGGAAAAGGACGGCGTGCTCAGGTTTTTTTATGACACAGGCGTTCTGACGGAAGTTTTTCCACTGCTCATATTTATCGGTATCGGCGCCATGACCGATTTACAACCTCTCATGGAAAACCCCAAGATCATCCTGCTCGGAGCGGCGGGGCAGTTCGGTATTTTCCTCACTCTGTTGCTGGCGCTGGCGCTCGGATTTGACAAACTGGAAGCCGTGGCGGTCGGCATCATTGGCGCATGCGACGGCCCCACCGCGATCTATGTCAGCTCTAAATTCGCGCCGCACTTGCTCGGCGCCGTCTCGGTCGCCGCCTATTCTTACATGTCTTTGGTTCCCCTGATTCAGCCGCCGATCATGAAATGGCTTACCACCGAGAAAGAAAAAAAAATCATGATGGGCATTGTAAAGCAGCCCGTTTCAAAAACGACAAAGATCATCTTTCCCGTCGTCGTAACCGTGGCGGCTTCCATTATCGCCCCTTTGGGCACCCCGCTGATCGGCATGGTTATGCTTGGCAACCTAATGAAAGAATCCGGTGTCGTAGAGCGGCTAAAACTCGCCGCGGAAAATGACATCACGAATATCGTCACTTTGCTGCTTGGGCTTTGCATCGGCGCGACCATGGAAGCGAAGCAATTTCTTCAACCGCAGACTCTCATGGTTCTCGCGCTCGGTTTGATTGCTATCGGCCTCGATACCGCTATGGGAGTGCTCTTCGGAAAGCTCATGTGCTTGCTCAGCGGAGGCAAAATCAATCCGCTCATCGGCGCCGCGGGCATCTCGGCGTTTCCCATGTCCGCTCGAGTTGTCCAGGCGGAAGGCCAAAAGTACAATAAGAAAAGCTATCTGTTGATGCATGCCATGAGCGCCAACGCCGGCGGCCAGATCGGCTCCGTTATCGCCGCGGCGGTTATGCTTTCGGTTCTTAAAGGAATGGGGATCGTAGGCTAAATTAAGATCTAAATCAGATGTCCAAATCCAAAGAAGATCTCGAGAAGAAACTGAGCGCTCTGCAGCGTTCCGCTCTGCAAGGGGATGCCAAAGTCGCGGCGCGATTGAAATCCGACGGCAAGCTGACGGCCCGGGAACGCGTCGACAAGCTTCTCGACGCCGGTAGCTTCATCGAGGAGTTCATGCTGGCGGAAACCCAATGCACCGATTTCGGGATGGCGGACAAGAAATTGCCCTCGGACGGCGTGATCACGGGGTCTGGCAAAATTGACGGCCGCCCGGTTTACGTCTTCGCTCAAGACCGTTCGATACTGGCGGGCACGGTGGGCAGCGCCCACGCGGAAAAAGTCGCCTATGTCATCCAAACCGCCCGCAAGCTGGGGGTTCCCCTGATCGGGCTCTGGGATTCCGCGGGAGCCAGGATTCAAGAAGGGCTCTCGGTTACCACGGCGATAGGAAAGATTTTTTTCGAGAACAGCATCACCTCAGGAGCCATTCCTCAGATTTCGGCGATCATGGGTCCTTGCATCGGCGTCGGCTCTTATTCTCCGGCACTCACGGACTTCATTGTCATGGTGGAGAAGTCGAGCCAGATGTTCATCACCGGACCGGCGGTGATAAAGGAAGTGCTGGGCGAAGAAGTCACAATGGAGGAATTGGGCGGGAGCAAGATCCATTCCGAGGTCTCCGGCGTGGCCGACTTGGTCGCCAAGACTGACGAAGAATGTCTCGCATTGATTCGACGGCTGATTGCATTTCTGCCATCGAACTTCGAATCTGCGCCGCCGCGCAAAACAACCGATGACGGCTCTGGCCGATCGTTGGACGCCCTCGAAAAGATCGTCCCGGAAGATCTGCGCAAAGCCTACAACATGCTTCAAGTCATCCAGACCATAGTCGACGATGGAGACTTTCTTGAGCTCAAAGCAAAGTTTGCGCGCAACCTCGTGATCGGACTAGGTCGCCTCGACGGCGACTCCGTAGGTTTTGTCGCCAATCAGCCGATGTTCCTGGGAGGGAGTCTCGATGTTGATGCCTCGGACAAGGCGGCGCGCTTCATTCGTTTCTGCGATGCTTTCAACATACCGATCATCACCTTGATGGATGTTCCCGGCTTCTTTCCCGGCAAACGACAAGAGCAAAAGGGCATCATCCGGCATGGCGCCAAAATGCTTTACTCCTATGCTGAGGCGACGGTGCCGAAGATTACCCTGATTTTGCGCAAAGGCTACGGTGGCGCGAAGCAGGCCATGTGCACGCGCGAGATGGGTGCCGATCAGCTCTTTGTCTGGCCAGGAGTGGAGCTCGCGGTCATGGGCGGCGGCGGCGCGGTCAACGTGCTCTACAAGCGGGAGATCGAACAGTCACAAGACCCGGAAAAAACTAGAAGAGAAAAACTGGCGGAATTCGCCGAGCGGTTCAGCGGGCCCTTTGAAGCGCTTTCCAAGCAGTTTGCCCACGCAGTCATACGACCGCCCGAAACTCGCCTGCGGCTGATACAATCGCTGTCGATTCTGAAAGAGAAAAAAGAAGAGCGACCGAGGAAAAAACACGGCGTGATGCCGGTTTGAATTCGAAAAAGCAGCTCTCACGAACTCAGCGGCAGCGAGAAATAAAAGGTGCTCCCCTTTCCTTCCTGGCTCTCAACCCATATCTTTCCGCCGTGGGCTTCGACGATCATCTTGCAGATCACGAGGCCGAGACCGGTCCCTTTCTGGTCGGACACTCTCGCGTTGCTACACTGGCGATACTTGGCAAAGAGATGACCCAACTCGTCCGCCGGTATCCCGTTACCGCTATCTCTCACCCACACGTTCGCCTGGGTTGCATTCACACGCGCCCCTCCGACCTCCACCTTGCCTCCTTCCGCCGTGAACTTGAGGGCGTTGCTGATCAAATTGGTGAGGACCTGGTCGAGCCGTCGAGGATCGACGTTGATCGTCGGTAGGGCCGGATCGACGTTGGCTGTGAGGGCAATCTTTTTGTCCTGGGCCAAAAGGGCGTAGTCCTCCACACTTTTTTGGATCAGCCGCCGTAGCTCCACCGCTTCCTTTCGCACATCGACATATCCCGCTTCAAGCTTGGTGACGTCGAGAAAGTCGCTCACAAGGTCCATCAGGGCGCGGCTGTTGCCGCGAATCTTTGCCAGCCACCTTTTTTGTTCTTCGCTCACGGGTCCAAACATACCATCCGTCATCACCTCCGCTGTTCCCATGATATTCATCAGCGGAGAGCGCAGGTCATGGGCGATCATCGCGGTGAAATCCGCCTGCAGTTTATTTGCTTTTTCCAGCTCAACCGCCTGTCTTTTGGTCTCCTCATAGAGCTGCGCCCTCTGCACCGCAACGCCCATCTGATTGCCGATCGTCGCCAAGAGGTTCACCTCTTCCGGCCTGAACTTCCGTTGCTCGCGGCCGCCAAGTTGAATAATCCCCAGGACTTCACCTTCCGCGCGAATTGGAACTGCGATGAGAGATTGAACCCCTTCTTTTCGTAACGTCCGGAGTCCCGTGCGTCCTTGGACATTTTCCTCGACGCAAGGCTCCGTAAAAATGCGCTTCCCGAAAGTAGACGAGGCTCTGTCCTCGGCCAGAGAGAGCCGTCGATGGCTCAGCACGTTTTTGGGATCCCGATAACCTCTGCTGGTCACCAACTCGAGCATCTGACCGCTGCGGTCCAGCAGACGAATGTTCCCCAGATCAAAAGAGCCGCTCAACATGGTTTTTTCGAGGATGCTCTCGAGCACGGATCGCAAATCCAAAGAACCCAGAATCGTTTCGCTGATCTCTCTGAGGATCGATAGCTCCTTGTTGTGGGATTTGAGCACTTCCTCGATTTTTTGACGCTGGATGGCATAACGCAACGAACGGACGAGCAACTGCCCGTCGACCTGTCCCTTGATCAAGTAGTCTTGGGCTCCCTGCTGCAATGCCTTGACCGCAACATCCTCATCGTTCAGACCCGTCAAAACCACGATCGGTGTTCCTTCTGCGTGACTGTTTAGACGACTGATGTTATCCAGCCCCTGCGCGTCGGGCAGCGAGAGATCAAGCAGCACCACGGGGAACTGCTCCTGTTTGAGCACCCTCAAAGCTTCCCCGAGTCGATCCACATGGACCAGGTCAAACTGAGATCCTCCCGCCTCCTTCAGAAGCTCGCGCAAAAGACGAGCGTCTCCCGGGTTGTCTTCGACGAGCAAGACTCTGATCGGGCCGACGCTCATCTCTCTGCATCCTCCGATGGCAGTTTGACTACCGTTACCCAAAAGTCCTCGATGGACTTAACCACGCGCATGAACTGTTCCAGGTCCACGGGCTTGGTGACGTAGCAGTTAGCGTGCAGATCATAAGTTTTAAGAATATCTTCTTCCGCCGACGAAGTCGTCAACACGACCACGGGAATCCGTTTCAAGCCGGGGTCCGCTTTGATCTCGGCCAAAACTTGACGGCCGTCTTTCTTAGGCAGATTCAAATCCAGAAGAATGAGGTCTGGCTGACCGGCATCGGCGTATTTACCCTGCCGGCGAAGGAATGAGAGGGCCTCCACGCCGTCCCCGACGACGGTCACTCGATTCAACATTTTTCCTTCCTTGAGCGCTTCCTTCGTCAACCGGACGTCTCCGGGATTGTCTTCCACCAACAGCACCTGAATAGATCCATTACTCATAGGGCTTCTTCTCCTTTTTTACAATTCTCATGCCGGCATGGTAAAGCGAAACGTCGAGCCCTTTCCCGGTTCCGACTCCACCCAGATTCGCCCGCCGTGTCGTTCGACGATCTTTCTGCAAAGCGCAAGGCCAATGCCCGTCCCCGGATACTCTTCTTTACTGTGCAAGCGCTGAAAAATGACAAAAATCCGCTCCGCGTACTGAGAGTCGATGCCGATACCGTCATCGCGAAACGAGAAACCCCATTCCTTAC
>Ga0209803_1001876_pt1 | contig 13493 bp, 14 predicted proteins | sample GraSoiAngelo_138_FD_185895 | JGI IMG/M metagenome (GOLD analysis project Ga0209803, IMG submission 185895) | Grasslands soil microbial communities from the Angelo Coastal Reserve, California, USA - 14_0929_09_40cm (SPAdes) (version 2) | ecosystem: Environmental > Terrestrial > Soil > Grasslands ... | reverse complement strand
CTGCAGCCGTACAAATACGGCTTTGTCACCGACATCGAGGCGGAGGTTGTCCCCCCCGGCTTGAGCGAAGACGTCATCCGGCTCATCTCCCAGAAAAAGGGCGAGCCGGAGTGGATGCTCGAGTGGCGGCTGCGGGCCTACCGCAACTGGCTGAAGATGCCGGAGCCACACTGGGCGAACGTCCGGTATGGCCCTGTCGACTACCAGGCGATCAGCTACTACGCCGCCCCCAAGCGCCGGCCGAAGCTGGACAGCCTCGACCAGGTCGATCCCAAGCTGCTCGAAACGTTCGAGAAGCTCGGGATCCCGATCGAGGAGCGGAAGCGGCTCTCGGGCGTCGCGGTGGATGCCGTGTTCGATTCGGTGTCGGTCGCCACCACGTTCCGGGAGGAGCTCAAGAAGCACGGGGTGATCTTTTGCGCCATCTCGGAGGCGATCCGCGAGTACCCCGAGCTGGTGCAGGAGTACCTCGGCTCGGTGGTCCCGTATAACGACAACTTCTTCGCCGCGCTCAACTCGGGAGTCTTCACGGACGGCTCGTTCGTGTACGTGCCAAAGGGCGTACGCTGCCCGCTCGAGCTGTCCACCTACTTCCGGATCAACGCGGAGTCGACCGGCCAGTTCGAGCGCACCCTGATCATCGCGGACGAGGGGAGCTACGTGAGCTACCTCGAGGGATGTTCGGCGCCGGTGCGCGACGAGAACCAGCTGCACGCCGCGGTGGTGGAGCTCGTCGCGCTCGACCGCGCGACCATCAAGTATTCGACCATCCAGAACTGGTACCCCGGCGACGAAGAGGGTCGCGGTGGGATCTACAATTTCGTCACCAAGCGCGGCGCCTGTCGCGGCAAGGCCTCCAAGATCTCGTGGACGCAGGTCGAGACCGGCTCCGCCATCACCTGGAAGTATCCGGGCTGCATCCTCCAGGGGGACGACTCGATCGGGGAATTCTACTCGGTGGCGGTGACCAACCACCGCCAGCAGGCGGACACCGGCACCAAGATGATCCACATGGGCAAGAACACCCGATCCACCATCGTGTCGAAAGGCATCTCAGCGGGTCGCGGACAGAACACCTACCGCGGCCTGGTGAAGATCCTGAAGGGCGCCGAACACGCGCGCAATTACTCGCAGTGCGACTCGATGTTGATCGGCGACAAGTGCGGCGCGCACACGTTCCCGTACATCGACGTGCGCAACAGTACGGCCACCATGGAACACGAAGCGTCCACGTCCAAGATCGGCGAGGACCAGATTTTCTACGCCAAGCAGCGCGGCCTGTCGGCCGAGGACGCCGTCTCGATGATCGTGAACGGCTTCTGCAAGGAAGTCTTCAAGGAGCTCCCGATGGAGTTCGCCGTCGAGGCGCAACGCCTGCTCGGCATCAGTCTCGAAGGGAGTGTCGGGTGACGGGACGCGGGAAACGGGAAACCCTAAAGGACTCCGCGGGAAAGGTGTTGCTCGAGGTTCAGAACCTCCACGCCACCGTCGAGGGCCGAGAGATCCTGCGCGGCGTCGATCTGACGGTGCGCGCGGGCGAAGTGCACGCGATCATGGGACCGAACGGATCGGGGAAGAGCACGCTGGCCCAGGTGCTCGCCGGTCATCCGGCCTACGTCGTCACGGCGGGGCACGTGTTGTACGTCACGGCGGGGCACGTGTTGTACGAAGGAAAGGACCTCCTCGCGATGGCCCCCGAGGAGCGGGCCCGCGAGGGCGTGTTCCTCGCGTTCCAGTACCCCGTGGCGATCCGCGGCATCACCAACGCCTATTTCCTCCGCGCGGCCGTGAACGCGATTCGCAAGTACCGGGGCGTCGAGGAGCTCGGGCCGGTGGAATTCATGGACGCCCTCGAGGAGAAGCTCAAGGTGATCGGCTGGGACTCGAGCTACCTCAGTCGGCCGGTGAACGAGGGCTTTTCGGGGGGAGAGAAGAAGCGCAACGAGATCCTGCAACTCGCGGTGCTGGATCCAAAGCTCGCGATCCTGGACGAGACCGATTCCGGGCTCGACATCGACGCGGTCAAGACCGTGGCACAGACCGTGGACAAGCTGCGGCGGCCCGACAATGCCACGGTGCTGGTGACGCACTACAACCGCATTCTCACGCACATCGAGCCCGATGTGGTACACGTCCTGGCGGGCGGACGGATCGTCAAGTCGGGCGGCAAGGAGCTTGCGCTCGAGCTCGAGGAGAAGGGCTACGACTGGCTGCGCGAAGAGGCGACCGTGGCATGACCGCTGTCGCCGACCGGTATCTCGCGGACTTCAAGACATTCTCGAGTAACGGCGCCGGGTCCGCTCCGTCGTGGCTGAAGGAGATCCGCGAGCGCGCGATGGCGCGATTCGTCGAGTTGGGCTTCCCCACCACGAAGCAGGAGGAGTGGCGGTTCACGAGCGTCGCGCCGATCGCGGGAACCGCGTTCACGCTCGCCCACGGTCCACGCTCGCCACTCCCGGCGTCCGCGGAGGTCGAGCGCGTGGCTCTCGGCGCCGGCCCGCGCGTGGTCTTTGTGGACGGCCGGTACGTGGCGCAGCTCTCCACAGCGACCAACGTCCTCGCTGGCGTCCGTGCGGGGAGTCTCGCCGGCGTCATCGGTGCGGGCCCGATCGGTGACCTCGTGCGGGAGCACCTCGCTCGTCACGCGCGCTGGGAGGAGAGCGCCTTCGCAGCACTCAACACGGCGTTCGTGGCGGACGGAGCATTCGTGCACGTGGCAGCCGGCGTGTCCCTCGACCGGCCGCTCGAGGTCGTCTACCTCTCGACCGGCCACGTGGGCCTGGAAGGGCCCGTCGTCTCCCACCCGCGCACCCTGATCGTGGTGGACCGGGGCGCGCAGGCCGCCGTCGTCGAGACCTACGCCGCCCTCGCCGGCGGTGTCTATTGGACGAACGCGGTCACCGAGGCTGTGGTGGGAGAAGGGGCTCGTCTCGAGCTGTTTCGGGTGCAGCGAGAGGGGCCGGAGAGCTTCCAGGTGGCGACGACACATTCACGACAGGAACGCGACAGCTATCTGGCACTACACGTGGTCGCGGTGGGGGCGGCCCTTGCCCGGCACGATGTCAGCACCGTGCTGGACGGTGCCGGCGCCGAGCTGATTCTCAACGGTCTGTATCTCCTGAGCGGCGCGCAACACGCGGATCATCACACCGTGATCGACCATGCGCAGCCACACTGTGCGAGCCACGAATTCTTCAACGGCGTGCTGGCCGAGCGGGCACATGGCGTCTTCACTGGGCGCATCATCGTGCGGCCCGGCGCCCAGCGGACCGACTCGAAGCAGACCAACAACAACCTCCTGCTCTCGACCGAGGCCCGCGCCGACAGCCAGCCCCAGCTCGAGATCTACGCGGACGATGTGAAATGCACGCACGGCTCCACGGTGGGCCCGATCGATCAGAACCAGCTGTACTATCTCCGGTCCCGCGGCCTCTCTCCCGAGGCCGCCCGGAGCATCCTCACATACGGTTTCGGCGCTGAGATCCTGGATCGCATGAGGCATCCGGACGTGCGCGCGCGGCTCGATCGGCTCGTGCGCGAGCGGCTCGGGGGGGGCTGATGCTCGACGTCGCCCGGATTCGCGCCGATTTCCCGCTGCTGGCACAGCGGGAGAACGGGCACCGGCTGGTCTATCTCGACAACGCGGCGACCACGCAGAAGCCGCAGGTGGTGCTCGACGCGATCGTCGACTACTACCGGACCACGAACGCCAACGTCCATCGCGGGGCGTACGACCTCGCGATCCGCGCCACCGAGGCGTATGAGGCCGCGCGGGCCAAGGTCGCGGCGTTCGTCAACGCGTGGGCGCCGGAGGGCGTTGTCTTCACGCGCGGCACGACCGAGGCGATCAACCTGGTGGCGGGCTCATACGGGCGCGCCACGCTCAAGGCCGGGGACTCGGTCGTGGTCACCGGCATGGACCATCACTCGAACCTCGTGCCGTGGCAGATCCTGTGTCAGGAGAAGGGCGCCACGCTGCGGATGGTCGAGATCACCGAGGACGGACGCATCGATCTCTCCGACTTCGGTCGCGCGCTCGAGCGCACCCCCAAGATCGTCGCGTTTCCGTACGTGTCCAACGCGCTCGGCACGGTGAATCCGGCCGCGCAGCTCGCGAAGCTCGCCCACGCCGTCGGCGCGGTCGTGGTGGTGGATGGCGCCCAGTCCACGCCGCACCTGAAGGTGGACGTCCAGGCGCTCGATTGCGATTTCTACGCGCTCTCCGGTCACAAGATGCTCGGACCGATGGGCTCGGGTGCGCTGGTCGCCAAGCCGGACCTGCTGGACGCGATGCCGCCCTACCACGGTGGCGGCGAGATGATCTCCCGCGTCTGGGACGACCACTCCACGTACAACAAGATTCCGCACAAGTTCGAGGCCGGGACGCCGAATGTGGAAGGGGCGGTGGGGCTCGCCGCGGCGATCACCTATCTCGAGGGCATCGGACTCGATCGCATCGCGGAGCACGAGCAGGCGCTCGCCGCGGCCGCGATCGAGAAGCTTATCCAGATCGAGGGCGTGACGGTCTACGGCCCGCACGCGCTTGGCCACCGCGCGGGCGTCGTTTCGTTCACGTACGGCGACGTCCATCCCCACGACATCGCCACCATTCTCGACCGGGACGGGATCTGTATCCGCGCCGGCCACCACTGCACGCAGCCGTTGATGCGACGGTTGAACGTGGCCGCGACGGCCCGGGCGTCGTTCTATCTGTACAACGGGCCGGACGATGTGGACGCCCTCGCCGGCGCGCTGGTCAAGGCGGGAGCCCTCTTTGGATACGTCCCGGCCTGAGCCGCAGCTCAGCGCCCTCTACCAGGAGTTGATCCTCGACCACTACCGGCGCCCGCGCAACAAGGGGACGCTCGAGGACGCGACCCACTCGGTATCGCTGAACAATCCCCTGTGCGGAGACGAGATCGACCTGCAGCTCCGCGTGGACGGCGACGTCATAAAGGAAGCGCGCTTCATCGGGCGGGGCTGTTCCATCAGCCAGGCGTCGGCGTCGATGATGACGCAGCTGCTCAAGGAGCGCACCGTCCCTCAGGCGATAGCCCTCGCCGAGCGGATGAGCGCCATGATGCAGGGCGACGACGGCGCGGCTCGCGACAAGACGCTCGGGGATCTGCGGGCCTTGGCGGGCGTGTCCAAGTTCCCAGTGCGCATCAAGTGCGCCCTCCTTCCCTGGAACGCGCTGACGGACGCAATGAAGGCTGGACGGGGCTAGATTAGCCTCGTCCTCATGACGTCCCCTACCCCGCTCGTCGTCCTCGACCGCGTCAGCAAGCGCTTCGCCGGCTATACCGCGGTCGACGAACTCTCCTTGTCGATCCCGACGGGCGTCGTCTACGGCCTGCTCGGCCCGAATGGCGCCGGCAAGACGACCACCATCCGGATGATCATGGACATCCTGCAGCCGGACGCCGGGGCGGTGCGGCTGTTCGGCCAGCCATCCGGGGGCCGCGCTCACACGGAGCGGATCGGCTACCTGCCGGAGGAGCGCGGCCTGTACCGCAAGATGCGCGTCCTCGACGTGCTCGTGTTCCTCGCGGAAATGAAGGGGATGGAGCGGCGCTCGGCCCGGGACCGGGCCGCTCAGTGGCTCGAGCGACTGGGCCTCGCGCAGTGGGCGCAGCGGCGCATCGACGAATTGTCCAAGGGCATGCAGCAGAAGGTCCAGTTCATCTCCACCGTCCTGCACGACCCGGACCTGGTCGTGCTGGATGAGCCGTTCTCGGGGCTCGATCCGGTCAACACGCAGGCGATGAAGGACGTGGTGCTCGACCTCCGCCGCCGTGGCAAGACGATCCTGTTCTCTACCCACATCATGGAGCAGGCCGAGAAGCTGTGTGATCAGCTCTGCATCATCGCGCGCGGGCGAAAGCTCGTCGATGGGGCGCTCGGCGACATCAAGCGCACGCACGGGGGGCATCATCTGGTCGTCGGGTTCGACGGCCAAACCGGGGGTGCCGCGCACGTGTTCGCCGATCGCGCGCTCGTGAGCAAGGTCGATAACTACGGTCAATACGCCGAGCTCGAGCTCGCGGCCGACGCAGACGCACAGCGGATCCTCGCGGCGCTGGTCGAGTCGGGCGCGCGACTCTCGCGCTTCGAGCTGCAGGAGGCTTCGCTCCACAAGATCTTCATCGACCTGGTCGGTCCGGATGCCGCGCACGCAGAGGGGGGGCGGTCCGATGCGTAAGGTCTGGGCCGTCGTGAGACGCGAGTTCGTCGAGCGCGTGCGGCGCCGCTGGTTCTGGATCATGGCGCTCGTGGGTCCGTTGTTCTTCGGCGCGGTATTCGTGCTCCCCACCGTGCTCGCGCGGGGTGGCGTGAGAAACATCGCGGTCGTCGACGCCACGGCGGGGACGCTCGGGGGCCGGATCACCGACTCGCTGAATGCGAGCCACGCGTTCGAGGCGGTGCGCGTCCCCGCCGGCCGCGGGGTCATCGATTCGCTCACCAGGCAAGTGGAGCACCAGCGGATTAGTGGGTTCCTGATTCTGACCGACGCGGCGGCGGGGTCATCGATTCGCTCACCAGGCAAGTGGAGCACCAGCGGATTAGTGGGTTCCTGATTCTGACCGACGCGGCGGTCGACTCAGGGAGGGCGGAATACCGCGGGTCGAATGTCTCGGGTTTCGGCGCCATGCGGGCACTCGAGCGCGTCGTCGGGGAGGCGGTGAGCGCGGTGAGGCTGGAGCGCGCCGGCGTGGATCCGAAGGTCGTGGCGGAGGCGCGGAGGCCCATCCAGCTGACCACGCATCCCATCGGCGGCCGCAGCGTCGCGGGTGAGACCGCGGCGCAGTCATTCTCGCTCGCCTATTTCATGGGGATCATTCTCTATACGGCCATCCTGCTGTACGGCATCAACGTGATGAGCTCCGTGCTGGAGGAGAAAACGACGCGAATCGTCGAGGTCCTGGTCTCCTCGCTGCGTCCGTTCGAACTCATGGCGGGCAAGGTCCTCGGCGTGGGCGCCGTGTCGATCCTCCAATTCCTCATCTGGGGCGTGGGCGCCCGCCTTCTCCTGGCGCGCCGCGCGAGCCCCGTCGCGGCGAGCGACGCCGCAGACGAGATATTCCAGGTGCCGCACGTGAGCGGGGCGACGCTCGCGATCTTCATGGCGTACTTCCTGGGCGGCTTTTTCCTCTACTCCGCCATGTTCGCCGCCGTGGGTGCCATGTCGTCGACCGAGCAGGAGGCGCGACAGGCGCAACAGCCGGTCGCTTGGCTGCTCGTGCTGTCGTTCATCAGCATGTTCGCCCTGCTGAACGATCCGAACTCGACGTTGGCGGTCACATTGTCACTCGTGCCGCTCAGCTCGCCGATCGCGATGCCGGTCCGGTGGGCGGCGGGGAATATTCCGGGATACGAGATCGCGCTGTCGCTCGTCATCTTGGTCGGGTCCATAATCGGGGTTACATGGACCGCGGCAAGGATATACCGAGTCGGAATACTCATGACCGGGAAGCGACCGAATCTTCGAGAGCTGGTCCGGTGGGTTAGGGCGTAGACGTTGAGGAAGACGCCGAGGCGCGACATTCGAGACGCACAGACGCAGCAGACGCACAGGGGAGAACGGTCAACGGGGAGTAGAGAGTCTCGCTGACGAATCGCTGATCTTTCTCAGTAGGCCGTAGAGGGTCTTGCTCGTCTCGACCGCCAGCGCCTCGAGCCGCCCGTAGTCTGCTGGCTCTAAGTATCCCACATCCCGGGCGATCTCGAGCGCGGTCTGGACCTCCGCGAGTGACGACCACGCGGTGTCCAGGTAGCGGCGATGCTCTCGCGTCCCCCGTCGGGCGCTCCCTTCGGCGATGTTCAAGGGAACGGAGTAGCATGCCCGACGCAGCTGGTCGCCGAGCGCCTCCTGTTCATAGTCGGGGAAGCCGCGCGCCGCCTTGACACACTCGACCGCCAGCCGCTGTGCGTGCTGCCAAGCTTTGAGCTTCTGATGTAAGGGCATGTGGCCAAACTAGGTTGAAACGGCCGACGCACGGTACCTCTTCAGTGCGATCCGTACCCGTTTCGCGCGATCTTGTTACTGCTTCCTGTTCTCCCCTGTGCGTCTGCTGCGTCTGTGCGTCTAGCTTGTGTCACCTCGACGTCTCGGCGCCTGAGCCGGTATAATTGCTTCATGAGCGTCGTGTATGATGTAGTCGTTGTAGGCGCCGGTCATGCCGGCACGGAAGCCGCCGTCATGTCCGCCCGCCTGGGCGCCAACACTCTCTTGCTCACCTCCAACCTCGACACCATCGGCCACATGTCCTGCAATCCCGCCATCGGCGGGATCGCGAAGGGCACCGTGGTGCGCGAGATCGATGCCCTCGGCGGGATCATGGGGCGAGCCACCGATCGCGCGACGATCCAGTTCCGGATGCTCAACCGCTCCAAGGGGCCGGCGGTCTGGGCCCCACGCGCGCAGTGCGACCGGACGTTGTACCGCCGCGCCGTGCGGGCCCTGCTCGAGTCGCTTCCGAACATCGAGCTGACGCAAGGCCTGGTGACGAGATTGATCCTCGAGGGCACGCGCGTCGCGGGCGTCGTCACGGGCGACGGGCGGACGTTCCGTTCGCGCGCCGTCGTCATCACGGCCGGGACCTTCCTGCGCGGGCGGATCCATCTCGGCACGGATACGCAGATCCCGGCGGGGCGCGCTGGCGATCAGCCGGCGGTCGATATCGCGCAACATATTGATACACTTGGATTTACAACATCGCGCTTCAAGACCGGGACCCCTCCTCGGGTCGACGGGCGCAGCGTCGATTGGTCGAAGGTCGAGCGCCAAGACGGCGACCCGGATGATTACCGCTTCTCGTTCTACGAGCGGATTGAGCGGCCTCGGCAGTTGCCATGCTGGATCACCTGGGCCGGCGAGGAAGTGCAGGAGATCATTCGGGCTCACTTGAAGGAATCCGCGCTGTACGGCGGCGCGATCAGCGGGCGCGGACCGCGCTACTGCCCGTCGGTCGAGGATAAGGTCGTCAAGTTTCCCGATGCCAAGCGCCATCAGGTTTTTCTCGAACCGGAAGGGCTCGACACCTCCGAGCTGTACGTCAACGGCCTTTCCACTTCCCTGCCCGTCTCGGTTCAGCTCGAGTTCTTGCGCGCGGTGCCAGGCCTCGAAAGAGCCAGGATGACGCGGCCGGGTTATGCGATCGAGTACGACTACTATCCGCCGACGCAGCTGACGCCCTGGCTCGAGACGAAGCCCGTGGAGCACCTGTTCTTCGCGGGCCAAATCAACGGCACGACCGGGTACGAGGAGGCGGCTGGCCAGGGGGTCATCGCGGGGATCAACGCGGTGCGCCGCGTTCGCGACGCGGAGCCCGTGGTCCTCGGGCGGGATGATGCGTACATCGGCGTGCTCGTCGACGACCTGGTGACGCGAGGCGTGGACGAGCCGTATCGCCTGTTCACCTCGCGCTCGGAGTTCCGCCTGCTGCTCCGGCAGGACAACGCGCTGCGGCGGCTCGCACCGCTCGCGGACCGGTTGGGACTCCTCACCGCGGCGGAGCGGCGTCTGGCGGAACGACGGCTGCGCGAGGAAGAGGAGGTCCTCGCGTTGGCGCGAGCGACGACGATTACACCGAGCGCCGCCAGTCCCGTCCTCGCCGCAACGGGCACACGTTTGGAGGAGCCGGACCGTGTCGCGATGCTGGCGCGACGGCCCGGCGTTTCGCTACGCGCGGTCCTTGAGGCGGCGGGTGTAAACGTGGTCGCGGACGCAGCGGCGGTCGCGAGCGCGGACATCGAGCTCAAGTATGACGGCTACCTGGCGCGTGAGCGGGAGGCGGCCGCACGACTGGCCGAGCTGGCTTCGTTCGCTCTGCATTCCGACCTTCCATACCTCGACTTCAAGAGTCTCTCAACAGAGGCGCGTCAAAAGCTCGAGCGCGTCCGCCCCACTTCCCTCGCCCAGGCCGCGCGCATCCCTGGCGTGTCGCCGAGCGATCTCCACAACCTCGTCGTCGAGACCATGCGCTGGCGTCGGCGCGTGGCCTGATTCCGCGACCGCCGAGCGGCGCTACCCGGGGAATCGGGTAGTTTCACGTGAAACTGTTGGTCTGGTTTCACGTGAAACTGAACCTTTACGCCGGGTGTACCAAAGCCTATATTGAGGCGTCCTTGACGCAATAGCTACATAAACTATTGGTGTATAATCACTTAACAGATGTCCCGCGTAATCGCGATCGCCAACCAAAAAGGCGGCGTCGGAAAAACGACGACCGCAGTCAACCTCGCGGCATCGCTCGCGACGGCTGAGCGCAAAACCCTACTCGTCGACGCGGACCCTCAGGGCAATTCCACGAGCGGCGTCGGCATCGAGCGCGATCGCATCCGTTACTCGCTGTACGATGCGCTGCTCGACGGCCGGGCGCTCGCCGATGCGCGGTTCACCCACGTCCACTTTCCCTACCTCGACGTCGTCGTGGCCACCCAGGATCTCGTCGGCGCCGAGCTGGAGCTCGTCAACACGCAGGCGCGCGAGACGAGGATGCGTCGCGCGCTCAGCGACCTGCGCGAGCAATACCAGTACATCATCATCGACTGCCCACCGTCGCTGGGCCTGCTCACGTTGAACATGCTCACGGCCGCGGACAGCGTCCTGATCCCCATCCAATGCGAGTACTACGCGCTGGAAGGGCTCTCCCAGCTGCTGAACACGGTGAAGCTCGTGCAGCGCAACTTCAACGCCGCGCTCGCAATCGATGGCGTGCTCCTGACGATGTACGACGCGCGGCTGAACCTCTCGAAGCAGGTGGCGGACGAGGCTAAGGAATACTTCGGGTCGCAGATGTTCAGCATGACGATCCCGCGGAACGTCCGCCTTGCCGAGGCGCCGAGCTTCGGGAAACCGATTCTGTTGTACGACGTGCAGTCGGTCGGGGCGAAGAGCTATTTGGCCGTCGCGCAGGAGCTGATCCGCCGGGTCGAGCATGGCGGCTCGGCAGCGCCCCCTGCCTCCCCTACCCCACCCGCCGCTGAACCGCTGCCGGAGGTGCCCGCATGACGGAAACGCTTGCTGGTCGCCGTCGTCTCGGTCGAGGCCTCGAAGCCTTGCTGGGACCTACCCGCGAGGAAGCCGAGCGCGAGGGAAGTCTCGTCGAGTTGGCGATCGCCGACATTCGCCCCAATCCGTATCAGCCACGTCGTGACGTGGATCCCGCGGCACTCGAAGAGCTCAAGGCATCGATTCGCAAAGCCGGTCTGCTGCAACCGGTGGTCGTGCGCCCTGCCCCGTCCGCGACGGGAGGGGGCAACGGCGCGTTCGAGCTGATCGCGGGCGAGCGGCGGCTGCGCGCGTGCCAGGCGCTCGGCTGGGAGAAGATCCCCGCGGTGAAGCGCGAAGTCGACGACCGCACCGTGCTCACGCTCGCCCTCGTGGAGAATCTGCAGCGGGACGACCTCTCGCCCGTGGACGAGGCGCGCGGCTACGAACGTCTCATCGCGGAGTTCAGCCTGACCCAACAGGACGTGGCGGATGCCGTCGGGCGCGATCGCTCGACCGTCGCGAACGCGCTCCGGTTGCTCAAGCTCCCGGCAGCGGTGCTCGCGCTGCTGCACGAGGCCCGGCTCTCGGTGGGTCACGCACGCGCGCTGCTCGCGCTCGAGGACGCGCGCCTGGCGACGGCGCTCGCCAAGGAGGCCGTCGACCTCGGGCTCTCGGTGCGTGACGTCGAGGACCGCGTGCGCGGTGGTCGGGCGCCCGTCCGTCGCCCGCGACTCAAGAAAGGCGTCGGACAGGCTCCCGAAGTTCGCCGGATCGAAGACGCCCTCCGGCGTCGACTGGGCACCGACGTGCGGGTCACGCTGCGCGCGAAGGGCAAGGGACAGATCCACGTCAACTTCTACTCGAATGACGACCTCGCGCGCCTCCTGGAGCTCATCCTCGGGTCGCCGTTCGACGGATGAAGAAGAAGCTCAAAGACCGTCGCGTCACCATCGTCGTCCACACCGACGGCGAGCTCGCATCCCGGCAGTATCGTGTTCCGCTGTGGGCATTCGAAGCAGGGAAGTGGGGCGCGCTGATCGTCGGACTGCTGGTCGTCCTGTTTTTTGCGTTCGCGGGACCGATCAGTCGCGCCGCCGCGCGCGTCCCCGGTCTGGAGCGCGAGGTGGCGCGGCTCGAAGAGGAAAACGGTCGCGTGCAACAGCTCGCCGCGGCGTTGAATCGGGCGGAAGTGAATTATCAAGAGCTCCGCGCCATGCTCGGTGTGAAAGCAGAGCGCGAGAAGGCCGCCCCGACGACGGACTTGATGCGCGCGACGGTCGTCCGCGCACGCCCTCCGTCGGCTCCGCTCCGATACCTCCCCGGGCCCTCCGAGCCGGTTCACTGGCCACTCGATGTCCTCGGGTTCGTCACCCGCGGACAGGTCCGACCGGGCGATCCGGCGGAATCGCATCCGGGTATCGATATCGCGGTGCCGGCCGGGACGCCGGTGCGCGCCGCGGGCGGTGGCGTGGTCGAAGCGGCCGGCACGGACCCGGCCTACGGCCTGTTTGTCCTCTTGCGTCACTCGGGGGGATATGAAACCATGTATGGGCACGCGTCGCGGGTACTGGTGCGCGACGGGGACTCGATTCAAGCAGGGCAGGTGATCGCCCTCTCGGGAAATTCCGGGCGCTCCACCGCACCGCACCTCCACTTCGAAATCCGCCGCGAGGGGAAGTCGATTGATCCTCTGACGGTCGTCAAACAGGAGAACTGATATGGCGATGTTCACCGAAAAGGGACAGGGCGGGGCGGAGTCCGAGGCCGGACTCTCGATCATCGGGACCGGCATGCGGGTGGTGGGTGACATTACCGCCGACGGTGTCGTGAAGATCGAGGGAACCGTCGTGGGCACCGTGCGGGCCGCACGGCAAGTTCTGGTGGGGAAGGGGGGCGAGGTCGAGGGAGACGTCATCTCCCGCGAGGCGATCATCGGTGGGGAGGTACGCGGCAGCATTCGCGCCGACGAGCGGATCGAGATCCAATCCACCAGCGTGGTCCACGGCGACGTCGTCGCCAAGCGATTGCTCGTCCAGGAGGGGGGCGAGATCAACGGCGTCGTGCGGATGGGCGAAACCGCCCTCGAGAGTGAGCCGGTCGAGGCAGCCGTTAGCGAGCAGCGCTCGTACTAGGCACCGTTAGGGAAGCTCTGCACAAGTGACTCTTGCGCGAGCGGGTGAAGGAGTTGGTACTGAATGCCCGACGACCACCGCACGAGGACTCGCATGAGCACGCAGCGGACGTTCGCCGGGCTGGCCTGGAGCCAGAAGGGCAAAGTGACCCGCCGAGGGCGGTTCCTCGCGGAGATGGGCCGCGTGATCCCCAGGAAACAGCTGCTCGGAGGAGCACCACCTCACCGAAGCAATCTTTGCCGCTGTGCGTGACCTCTTGACCGCGAAACGCCTGCTCCTGCAGTCGGGCACGATCGTCGATGCCACGATCATCGCGGCTCCGAGCTCGACCAAGAATGCCGCGCAGGCCCGCGATCCCGAAATGC
>Ga0209803_1001858_pt1 | contig 13565 bp, 9 predicted proteins | sample GraSoiAngelo_138_FD_185895 | JGI IMG/M metagenome (GOLD analysis project Ga0209803, IMG submission 185895) | Grasslands soil microbial communities from the Angelo Coastal Reserve, California, USA - 14_0929_09_40cm (SPAdes) (version 2) | ecosystem: Environmental > Terrestrial > Soil > Grasslands ... | reverse complement strand
CGCTGCCGCTTAGTCCGCCGAATCTTGATGACACCAGCAAAGGCGACTTATGGGCGATGCTGCAGACCGGGCGTGCCATCCGCAAGCTGGGCAAGAAGGATATGTACCGGCTATTGCGCTGGGGGCCGATGGCGGTTGCCGATCTTGCAGCCGAGTTCTTCGAGACGGAGTTATTGCGCGCAACCATTGCGGCGCGCGGAATCTTTGGAACGTTCTTCGGTCCATGGTCGGCGGGCAGCAGCCTGGTGCTTCTGATTCGCGCCGCCGGGGACAGCCATCCTGCCGGATCAGCCTACTTTGCGGAGGGCGGGATGGGAGCCATCACGCAGGCAATGGCCTCAGCGGCGAGGCAGGCAGGCGCAGAGATTCGCACTGGCGTGGAAGTCATCGAAGTTCGCGTGAAAGACGGCGCGGCCACCGGGGTTGTGCTTTCAACCGGCGAGGAAATCACTGCCAGAACAGTGATCTCCAATGCCGATCCCAAGCGCACCTTACTGAAGCTGGTTGATCCGACATATCTGTCGCCGGACTTCGTGCAGAGGCTACAGCACTATCGGACGTCGGGAACCGTGGCCAAGGTTAATCTCGCGCTCTCCGGTTTGCCGAAGTTCACCGCGCTCCAAGGGCACTCCGACGGCGCTTTGAGCGGGCGCATTCACATTGGCCCGGAAATCGATTATCTGGAGCGGGCCTTCGACGAAGCGAAGTACGGCAACTTCTCGCGCGCGCCCTATCTCGAGATTGCGATTCCGTCGGTAACTGATTCGTCCCTTGCCCCCGAAGGCAAACACGTGATGTCGGTGTATATGCAGTATGCGCCTTACAAACTAAAAGAAAGTAACTGGGATAAGGAGCGGGTGGCGCTCGGCGATACTGTGGTCAAGACCTTGGCACAGTACGCGCCTAACCTTCCGGAATTGATCATGCATCATCAGATCATCACCCCGCAGGACCTGGAAGATAATTTCGGACTGACAGGCGGGCACATATTTCATGGCGAGTTGTCGCTCGATCAGTTTTTTACCATGCGGCCGCTGCTGGACTGGGCGCGTTATCGCACACCCATTCGGAGACTCTACCTGTGCGGTTCGGGAAGCCATCCCGGCGCGGGTTTGACGGGCGGTTCGGGAGCGAATGCGGCGCGCGAAATCGTGCGGGACTTAAGAAACTGACGGCGAGTCGGTAATCCCTGATGTGAATCAGCTGCAAACGGCAGCAACCCTGCTTTATTGGTTTTTCCATCTTTCGAGTTGCCAACACCAAGCAAATTTTCCATCACGAGACTGGTGAGGGAGATTGCATTTACGTTCTACAGCAAGTTCTGTACGACCTGTGGTTGCGAGCTGGCTGGCTTGAGGCGCACCTTGAAAGACTTTCACGCGAACTCTGGCCCAGGTACTTGCATCCAGAAGAAAAGCACGCAGTTAAACAACTGCAACACCACATTGTGCTATCGAAAGGCGGACAAGGGGAGGTAAGCAATATGCTTTGGACGATTTTCGTGATTCTGCTGATTCTCTGGTTGCTGGGATTCAGCTTTCATGTGGCGGGAGGCCTCATCCACCTGCTACTCGTGATCGCCGTGATCGTTCTGATCATCAACCTGCTGAGCGGCCGTAGTACCGCGGTTTGAGGAGTAGATGTCAATGCGCACTATCGCACAGAGATTGCTGTTCGTTCTGCTTCTGGTTGCGATGATCGGAAGCGTGGGATTAGCACAGTCGACTGACCCGACACAGTCCAACCAAGGGGCTGGGCAGGATGTGAATAATGCTGGCCACTCGACCAAGCAGGCCACCAAGAAGACAGCGCGCAAGGTCAAGCGTGGCACGAAGAAGGGGACGCACAAGGCCTCTAAGAAGACCCGCGAAGGCGCGAGCAAGATGGAAGATAAGACACAGACTCCGCCCTCACGACCACAACGGGTGGGGATCGCATTTCAGGCGTGTGGCCCCCGGGGTCTCTGACCCAGGGTAGGCGGGTCGAAGACCCGCCTCCACAAGCTCTCTTCAGTTGATGTCGAACTGCTCCTGGTGAACCGCCGGGTCAGACTTCACAATGATAGTCTTGCCGGTCAGTTCTTCCATCTCGGTAAGCCAGCGACCGTTGTTCGCTTTGAGCGCTTTGGCCACTTCCGGATTTACGCGCAGCAACACATCGCTATGCTCCAGCTGCTTCGTGATCTTGCGCATTTCGACATAAATTTCGTTGCAGACGGTGTTCACTGACTTCACATAGCCCGTCGCCGTGCAATACGGACAGGGCGTGCCGATCGTGCGTTCGAGCGATTGCTTGACGCGTTTGCGCGTAATCGCCACCAAGCCGAAATCGTTAAACTGGAGAACCTTGGAGGGTGCGCGATCGCTGCGCAGCGCTTCTTCCAACGCCTGCATGACTTTCTGGCGATTACGGCGCTCGTCCATGTCGATGAAGTCAATGATGATGATGCCGCCCAGATCGCGCAGGCGGATCTGGCGGACAATCTCCTTGATCGCATCTACGTTGGTTTTGACGATCGTGTCTTCCAAGCGCGAGGTCTTGCCGACGTACTTGCCGGTATTGATATCGATGGCGACCAGCGCCTCGGTCTGATTGATCACGATGTAGCCGCCGCTCTTCAGCCAGACTTTCGATTTCAGGGCTTTGTTGATTTCGTCGGTCAGGCCGAACTGCTCAAATAAGGGAGTCTCCTTCGTGTAGAGCTTTACACGCTTGATCAATGCGGGCTGGAAGCGGTTGGCAAAACGCAGGATGCGTTCGTACTCCTGCTCCGTGTCGACCCAGATGTGGGTGAAGTCGGACGTAACCTGGTCGCGCAGGACACGCTCGACCACATTGAGATCGTGATAAATGAGCGCCGGCGCCTTGCCGCTTTCCGCACGGCTCTTGATCTCGTTCCAAAGTCCCTTGAGGAAGCGGATGTCGGCCCGAAGCTCGTCTTCGGCTGCGCCTTGGGCGGCGGTGCGTACGATGAAGCCTCCATGGCCATTTTCACGCTCGCTCATCACGATGCGCTTCAGGCGGAACCGCTCATCTTCGGAGGCAATTTTGCGCGAGACACCGGTGTGGTTCACGGTCGGCATGTAGACCAAGAATCGTCCAGGCAGCGCAATGTGGCTGGTGATGCGCGCACCCTTCTTACCTATGGGTTCCTTCGCAATCTGCACCAGGATTTCCTGGCCTTCCTTGAGAAGATCGGAAATGAGCGGTGTGGGCTGAGTCTGGAAGTCGCGGCGCGAGCGAAAACGGCGACCACCCCCGCCACCACGGCGGCCGCGACGACGATCCCATGCTGGACGTGGGGCCGGCTGCTGATATCCGGCAGTGCCGGCGGGCGCACGAACTTCGGCGCGAGCGTCCACCGTGCCGTTGCCGCGAGCTTCGGCATCAAGTAGCGCCTCCGCTTCCTCCTGAGCTTCTTCGAGTTCGGATTCCTGAGTTTCTTCTTCAGCTTCCTCTTCGGCGGATTCGGCTTCTCCCGCCTCGGCAGGAACGGCCGATTCGCTGCCAGCTTCCTCGGCAGCCGCGAGTTCTTCAGCCGGTACGCGCCGGCCACCGGCTTCCGTGGTTTCTTCTTCGAGTTCTTCGAACTGTGCGTCCTCGTCGAGATCTTCGACGTAGGAGGAAATGTCGGTTTCTTCTTCTTCGATTTCTTCTTCTTCCATGGTGCCGGGCGGGGCAAAAGCAGGTCGCTGAGTCTCGGCACCAGGATGGTCGTGATGAGAGCCGCGAAATTCCTCTTCTTCTTTTTCTTCAGGCGCCTCGGACGTTTCCGCCACTTCCCCACCGAAAACGGCAGCTACTTTCATCCGTTCGAAGCGGTCTTCGTCGCGTTCTTTTTGCAGCGGGGCCACATGCGCAGCCGCGCGAATTTGAGCCTGTTCTCTCGGCCCCTCGGGGCGCGGTTCCCGTCCACTGTCCGCATCCGGCTCCTGATATTCGCCGGCTTCCGGCTGCCGCTGGGCTACTTTCTCAGGAGCCGCGAACATGGGTTCATCCTGTGGGAAGGCTTCGGCTAGCGGAAGTGTCGCTGACTCGGGCGTAGCCTTTGCTGCTTCTCCTTCCGCACGCGGCGCAGGCGCGGCCTGCTGGTTCTGGTAACGCTGGTACTTGGAGATCGACTCTCCCGGCAAAAGGATGGGCTGATATCCGGGAGGCGGTCCGTATTCAGAGCGGGTCGGACGATCGGGTTGGCGCGAGCCTTCCTGAGGGCCTTCCGAAGAACGTGTAAAGCGCGATTCGGGCAAAGCGCGTTCACCACGGCGTCCACGGCGACGACGGCGGCCGCGCCAGCTGCGAGGTTCACGCTCCTGGGCCTCAGCTGGATTGCCGGGCTCGGCAGTAGTGCCGACCGGTCGTTCCGATTCCGGCACGCCTTCTCCCTCCAAAGGTTCTGATTCAATAACGAAAGTCGGCCCCGCGGGTGAGGCTGAGGATTCCGGTTCGCCCTGAGGTGGTTCCTGAGGCCGTTGACGCACTTCCTGCACCCCGCGGTTGACGGGGACTATGTCGCTGACGTCTTCGTCATGCTCTTCCAGCTCCATGAAATCGGAGACGTAGAGGAACGCATCGCGCTCCAATCCGATATCCACGAAGGCTGACTGCATTCCGGGAAGGACACGGGTCACACGCCCTTTGTAGATGGACCCGGCGAGGGTGTATTCGTTTTCGCGCTCGAGGTAAATTTCTGCGAGCTGATCGTCTTCCACCAGACCCACCTTGGTTTCGTGGGGCGTGGAGGACACAAAAAGTTCTCTTGACATGCTAACTCCGGTTCTGCGGCCGCTAGGCGGCAGAGTTCACCGGGACGAGCCGAGAAAAAGCAAGGCAGGATCGAGCTCTGCGATAGAGGCCGTCTGGGCTACACAACGACCGGCTCCGGGGGATACACCCCTGGACGGAACTTTTCGTACAAGCTTGGAAATCGTTTGCACTTATCGCACTTGCGCCTCGCCAGGTTTGTGACCGCTCTCTCACCTCGTGAGGGGGCCGTTTACCCGCCCGGCAGCGCTGTTTCTGAATCCTACCCGGCCTCTGGCTCCGTTTCTGGCCGGTGAGTGCACTCTTTACGCGAGGGCGATCGTAATCTTAATTTGGCCGCAAATGGCTACTGCGGCAAGTATTTGCCTTTCTTCCTCCTGCTCAATTCACGAAGCGGCGCATACGGATGTTCATCACAATACCCAGCGCCAAAAACATAAACAGGACGGAAGACCCGCCATAACTCATTAATGGCAAGGGTATTCCGGTAACTGGCATAAAGCCGACTACCATGCCGACGTTGACCAGGATATGAAAGCTAAGCACCGCTACCACACCCATAACCACGAACGTGCCGGCACGGTCGGGTGCCGTTTGCGCGTTCTGCGTCAAACGCATCAACACTATAAAGTATAGCAGCAGAACGCCTAGGGCTCCGACAAATCCGTGTTCTTCGGAAAACGCGGCGAAGATGAAATCGGTCTGCGGCACCGGGAGATACGCCAAGTGGGTTTGGGTCCCCTTGGCAGTTCCTTTACCCCAGATACCTCCTGATCCTACAGCAATTTGCGATTGAATGACCTGGTAGCCGGATCCCTGCTTGTCGGCGTCCGGATTCATGAAGCTGGTCAGGCGCTCCCGTTGGTAAGGCTTAAGAACGCGCCATCCGATAGGGAGCATCAAACCTGCTAATAGCAACACAGTTAGAGCCTGCTTCAGCCGAAGCTCCCCAAGAAAGAGCCCCATGACGGCGATCGGCAGGTAAGTCAAACATGTACCCAGATCGGGTTGGGCAAGAACCATGAGCATCGGAACGCCAACAATCATTCCGGCCTTGATGAAGTCTGGCCAGGAAAGCTCCTTTTGCCGCATGTCGGCGAAGTAGCGGGCCACCGCCAGGATGAGGATCAACTTCACCCACTCGGAGGGCTGAAAGTGATTGCCACCGATCTTTACCCAGCGGCGGGCTCCGAGGTATTTCTGTCCGAAGACCAGAACTGCCACCAGGGAGGCGATGGAGGCGATGTACATCCAATGCACCTGTTCGAGCATGGCCTGGTAGTTGACCAAGCTCACCGCGAACATGACCACAACGCCGCCGAGAATCCAATATATCTGCTTGATGTGGGCGCCGGCGAATTTGGTGTGCAAAGTAGCGCTGTAGATTTCGGTCACGCCGATGCCGCAGATCAGCAGGACAAACCCCAGCAGCAGCCAGTCAAAATCACGAAATGAAACATAGCGTGCCATAGAAAATCAGTCGTTGGTCGTCGGTCGTTGCCTAAACTCTCAAAATCGCCTTCGTCCTGAGCCGAGCATCCGATTCGCCCGCGAATACGGATGCGAAGAAGTATCGATAGCAGTCCAACTTCTCCGCTGGCGTCGGAACGTATCCCTCTTCGCTAGTTCACCACTAGTTCACTCCCGGTGCAGCCGTCGCTAGGGGCAGGCGCTTCTTGGGCACATCCAACACGAACCTGCCGGCATGCAAGGCGTCCTTTTCGTCGCGCTGGCCTGCACCGTTCCAAACTGCGGCAATCTCCACCTTCACTGGCTTGCTGCTTGCCATCTTGCTCGGTTGGCGGCGTTCCTTCTCGACGTACGCCTTGATCACCTGCGAGACTACGCGCGCGGCCAGATACCCATGCTCACCTTCTTCGAGCAGAGCGCAGACCACAATCTCCGGGTTGCGCCTTGGTTCTACACCGACAAACCAGCCGTTGTCTTTGAACTTGGATTTGCCGTTGGCCAGGCGCGCCTTGGCAACGTTGCTGATGGTTTGGGCGCTGCCCGTCTTGCCGGCGAAGTCAATACCTTGCAGATGAGCGCTGGGCGCTGTCCCGATCGGGTTCACGACATTCGCCATTGCGTCGGTAATGATCTGCCAGTTAGCCGGATCAATCGGAACCTTCACTTCATCCGGCACATCTGCAGCGGGTAGCACGTTGCCGGGAAAATCTCCCGGGAAGGCAACATGCGGTCGCCTCAAAACACCGCCACTAGCCACACCGCCGATGGCCCGGGCCAACTGAAGAGGGGTCACGGCTACAGCACCTTGTCCGATGCCGACCGAGATGGTTTCACCCGCGTACCACTTCTGCTTGAAGTTGCGAATCTTCCATTCTTCTGAGGGCATAACGCCGGTCACTTCCTGGGGAAGATCGATTCCAGTTTTCTGTCCCAAGCCGAGCGCGGTTGCGTACTTGGCGATGCGACCTATGCCCAGCTTTTCTGCCAGTGTGTAGAAGAACACGTCGCACGATTGGTAAATGGCTTTGCTGATTTCCACGACACCATGGACGCGGTGCTCAGCCGTCACCCAACACTTGAAGTAGCGTCCGTAGAAACTAGCGCCGCCCGCACAATTCACCTTCATGTCTTGCGCGATACCTTCCTGTAGGCCGGCAGTGGCCATGATGATTTTGAAAACCGAGCCGGGCGCCAGTTGGGCCTGAATCGCCTTGTTCAGCAGGGGGTGATTTTCGTCGGTGACCAGCTTGTTCCACTCGTCACGCGAGATGCGCACCGCGAAGTTGTTGGGATCGAAAGTGGGGCGGCTGACCATGGCCAGAATCTCGCCATTGTGCGGATTCATAGCGACGATGGCGCCATTTTTATCGGCCAAGGCTTGTTCGGCGGCAATCTGCAGATCCACATCGATGGTGAGTTTAAGCTGTTTGCCGGGAATCGCCGGAGTTGAATCGAGTTGCTGAACTTCTTTTCCACGGCTGGTTACAACCGAACGCCGCGATCCGTTCTTGCCCATCAACATCTGGTTGTATTGCTTCTCGACGCCGGAGACTCCGACCACGTCGCCGGGATTGTAGAACTCAAACTGAGGCTGGTTGAGCATGTCCTCAGTCACTTCGCCCACGTACCCGATCAGGTGCGCCATGAAGCCCTTGCGAGGATACAAACGGCGGTACGCCATGATCGTGTCCAGTTCGGGCAGTTCGTTACGATGCGCTTCAATGAACGCCAACTCGTCAGGCGTGATGTCTTCTTTGAGAAAAATTGGCTGGTACTGGGGCATGGAGGCGAAATGACGCACACGGCTGCGTATCTCCTCCGGGGTCATGTGCAAGCCCTCGGCAATGAGAACGGCGTCGGCATTCAGGTCCCGACTCTGATCGCGCAGCAGCAGCGCGGTAAAGGACGGATAGTTGTCTACGATCGTCCTTCCTTCGCGATCGAGAATTTTGCCGCGGGGAGCAAGAATGGGAACGTTGCGGATGCGGTTCTTCTCCGCCTGCAACGCGTAGAAGTCTTGCTGCATGACCTGGAGGCGCCATAAACCATAGGCCAACAGCAAAAAGATGCCGAGGATCATGTACTGCACGGCAGTGAGGCGTATCGGCGAGACTTTTTCGTCGCGACTTAACATGAGCTCTCAGTTCCCGGTTCTCAGTTGCCGTTCCTAGCAGGCGGACATCGTTCCGAGGTTCAACACACTTCCCGCTTGGGCAAAGCGATTGTGGAGGGTGTTTTAGTTATTGTAACTCCACTCTGGCCTGCACGGAGGTGACGGCATTTGCCGCAGTGACGAAGGTCACTGACGTCAGTTCTCGGTTCTCAGTTCCCGCCTGGCGTGTAGCCTTTCTGAGAACCGAGAACTGGGAACTGCCGTTAGGCTCTCTGTTTGAGCCGGTCCAGCACGGCAAATAAGACGACGGCCACGCCGGCGTTGGCGATCGCCGCGAGCAACTCGTGCGACCAACTCCACTGTACGCTCAGGCTGACCATGCCGTGGGCTACCACGAAGTAGATGACCTCGTGGAACAGGTAGAAGAAAACCGTTCCTAAGAATCGGGCCCCGACATTTTCTACGTCGATCCTCACGCCCAGCGACGAGGCGCCGTATCCAACTACGGTCTTGGCGATTCCGTAAATGCCAATGGGCCGGTGCGTGAGCGAGTCCTGCAGCAGGCCGATCAGAGCGCCAGTGATCAGACCCGCGATCTGACTACGCCGCGCCACCGCGAAGAAAATCACCACCAGCAGGGGCAGATCAAACATCGCGAAGAACGGAAAACGCGATGGTATAAAGGCCTGCAGGAAGAGCGCGATTAGCGGCACGAGGACAGCTACCGGCAGATTGAACCGATATACTTCAACCTGTTCTTGAGAAGTGTAGAGGATCTGCATGCTACTGGGGTTTATCCTGCACCGGAGCCGGTTCTGGCTTGGCGCTCTTGTCCTCCGGCTTAGCCGCCGGAGGCGCGGCCTTCGGGACTACTGCAGGTTTCTGAACTAGGGCTGGTTTGACGCTGCCGGGAGATGTGGCGCTCGCAGCTGCAGGTGTCGGTTTCAGGCCGTTGGGAGCAACCACGGTAGGTTTCGGAGCTTCTGTTTCGGTTGCCGGCTTGTTAGCTTCCGCACCACCCTCTGCCACCTTAGATGCGGGCGTCGTCCCAGGTCCGCTGGCCGGCTTCGTCAAATCTGCACCCAGATTGGGTTGCCGGGTTCTGGGAACCACCGTCTGCGGCTCAGCTACCAACGGCCTGCCGGACACGGTGACACTTGGACTCGCCGGCCTCGAGCCCGTGAGCGGATTCGTAGGGACAGGTTTCGCTGCTGCATTCGGTGTTCCCACAGTTCCTGGAGTTGCACCCCGCAACACGTTTCCCTGCGGCCCGACAATAGGGGTTTGGGCGGGAGCTCCCGGCGTAGCGACTGTTTTTTTGGGATCAACTGCCGGCTTATCAGGCACAAAGGGCAAGCGCTGGGTCAGAACATCCACGGCGCGGACGCGTCCGGCCATCTCGCCGGCCGCCGGCAACCTCGTTTCGACGCCTGTGACCACCAGAACCTCTTCGAGCTTGCTCAAATTGGCGGAAGGCTTAACCACAATGTTCAGAAATGAATCGGCCCCAGCATTGACCTGGGACACGGTTCCGATAGTCAGCCCTTTGGGGAAAATCTGGTCGCCACCGCTGGTGATCACCCGTTCTCCGGGTTGTACCGACTCGTCGTTCATTACTCTCTCAACCGCGACACCACCCAACGGCGTACCGCGCAGGACCCCCTGCAGGCGGGACTTCTCAAGAATTACCCCAACTCCGCTGCTTTGATCGTTGATGAGTAGTACCAGCGAAGTGGAGCCATAAACATGCAAGACTTTCCCGATAACTCCATCAGCCGTGAGGACCGCATGGTCAGGCTCAATTCCGTCTTTCGACCCTTTATCGATGTAAACCGAGCGCGATTGCTCGCTGCCGCTGGAGCCGATCACCTGCGCGGGGGTGGTCTTGGAGATGAACTTTTGTTTGAACCCCAACAGCAGTTGCAAGCGGCGTGCCTGCTCAGCATCTTCGGAGAGACGAACCTGCTCCAGTCGCATGCGCTCGATCTCCTGCTTGAGGTCGCGATTCTCGGCGCGCACACCGCGCAGATAAATGTAGTTATGCCAGATGCCCCCGGTGCCCTGCTGCATCCAGATCAGAGCCTTCTCAAGGGGTGTGACTGCGCTGATGGTCCAGATGCGAATCAAGCGGGTATCTTCGGCATTGGCGGCGCGTTTGACCTGGACCGCCAAGCCCAGCACCTGCGCAAACAAAACAGCCACCAGGATGCTCACGTTCCGGTGGCGTGTGATCAGGTTCTCCATACTACAGTTTCAGGTTCCCAGTTTCTGGTTTCAAGTTTCAACAAGAGTTACGCTTAGAACGAGCTCCGGATACCTCACCAGAAACCTGAAACCCGAAACTCGAGACGGCTACTCGATGGATATTTTACGCAGCAGCTTGAAGTCGCTAAGCATCTTGCCCGTGCCCAAGACTACGCTGCACAACGGATCGTCGGCTATTGACACCGGCAGGCCGGTCTCCTCGCGAATGCGCTTATCCAGATTCTTCAGCAACGCTCCACCGCCTGTAAGCACGATGCCGCGATCGCTGATATCGGCGGAAAGCTCGGGAGGCGTGCGCTCCAGGGCTACACGAACCGCGTTCATGATGGTCGAAACACATTCGCTCAGCGCTTCGCGAATTTCGCTGTCATCTACAGTGATCGTTTTGGGCACGCCCTCAATCAGGTTGCGGCCTTTGATTTCCATCGTCAGCGGCTTGTCCAGCGGATAGGCAGAACCGATTTCAATCTTGATCTGCTCGGCGGTGCGCTCGCCGATGAGCAAGTTATATTTCCGCTTCAGGTAATTCATGATGGCTTCATCCATCTGGTTGCCGGCCATGCGCACGGAACGCGAATAGACGATGCCGCTCAGAGAAATAACTGCAATATCGGTGGTACCACCACCGATATCTACTACCATGTTGCCGCTGGGCTCAGTGATGGGCAAGCCGGCGCCGATAGCAGCCACCATCGCTTGCTCGACCAAATGCACTTCGCTGGCTTTGGCGCGATAAGCCGAGTCCATGACAGCGCGCTTTTCTACTTGCGTAATTTCCGAAGGCACTCCTATCACGATGCGCGGATGAACCAGCATTTTGCGGTTGTGCGCCTTCTGGATGAAGTAGTTGAGCATCTTCTCGGTGACCTTGAAGTCGGCGATGACGCCGTCCTTCATGGGCTTGATGGCGACGATGTTGCCCGGCGTTCGGCCGAGCATTTCCTTCGCCTCTTTGCCCACGGCTTCAACTTCGCCGGTATTTTTGTTGATGGCGACGATGGAAGGCTCGTTCACCACGATGCCTTTGCCGCGCGCGTAGACCAATGTGTTAGCTGTCCCCAGATCAATCGCGAGGTCGCTGGAAAATACGCTGAAAAGCGAGCGCAGGTTATGAATGCGCGAAGCGTTGCTGTGGAATCCGTTCGATGACATTGCTCAGACTTCTCTCTCTTAAATTTGTCTTCCCACCGCTAGCACCAGGAAATGACCCGGTTTCTCACCGATTGTCTGGAGAGGGGGACCTCTCCCTAGATTCTATATGGAAATCGTCTTTCTTGGCGGCACACGAAAGTTCTTGCACTGCTAGGTTGCCTCCCGGGAGTCAGGCCGCTACTGGATTACGACTGTCTTCTGCTGAGTATTTACACCGCCACGGGCGTTCTGGCTAGTGACAGTGATCAAACTCTCCCCTAGCGGCAGCGGGGGCGTGAAGTAATGAAACAAGCCATCCGCCCCGATGATCGGCACTTCCCTTCCATTTACCATAACCCGGGCACCGATTTCTGTTTTGCCTGTCACCTCGATGACATGGCCGTGTTGAACAAACGGACTCAGCTCAAGGTTCATGGCAACCGTGTCTTTGCCCTTGGGAATGATGGTAAAGCGGTTCTTCTCACTTTCCACCGATTCTTTCCCCCCGGGGTCATAGGACTGGACCGCCCAATAATAGGCGCCTTCCATTAATCCCGATGCTCGAACCTCAGGGGTGGGAACCTTGGCATCAATAATCGTAGAGGAGAAATAAGGATTCCGCGAGACCCGCAGGCGATATCCCGCCGCGTTGGCCATCGGAGTCCACGAGAAATCAATATCTTTGCTCTCCCCCGATATGAATATGGGGGCCATGTTAGCCGGAGAGATCGGGGTGGGTGGACCCACCTCCTTGCTCTTGGCCATCTTTGTGGACTCTTTCTGGAAACTGACCTTCTCGAAATCAGCCAGGTGGACCGTTTCACTGCCTCGGACGATGTCTCCCGATCCTTTCTTCACCAGGATTTCATGCTTGTCGGACTTAGGATCATTGCGAACCATAGCCGCGCTATCGGGTGCAAAGGAGGCCGTGGCTCCCGCAATATTCACCTTGGAACTGGACCCCTGCACATAAGTTCCGGTGGCCAAGTCCACCGTTCCGGTGTTTACCGTAACGGCGACCCTGGTTTGCTGCTTGTCGTTGGCCGCATTTTCCTCGATGACGATAAGGGAGTCTTGTTTAACGGTGTAATTCGTGCCATCGTTAAATACAACTTTCGCCATACCTTCTGAGGTCGTCTGAATGACATCGCCCTTTTCCAACGGTAGGCTGTAGTCGGCGGTTCGCCAACTGTTGCTATTGGCCTTCTTAACTTTGACCACCCCTTCCAGGTTGGTGAAATGAGCCTGCCGGCTGCCGGAGGCGTTTATCTTGTCGGGAGTCGCCTCGCCCGCAATGGCTTCGAAGAGCCGGCTTGTCAGCTTGGCCGCCTGCTCTATTCCGCTCTGAGTGGCTTGTGGAAACGCAAAGTGCAGGGCCGCAGCGAAAACCACCAAGACAGCGAGCACCATCAACACCACACTGCGGTAGGTGACGGTCCTCCAAGCAAGGTAAATGCCGGGCTTTCGTCTCTCTGACACTAGTCTCTACAGACTCCTGTTAAATCCTAGAAAATACGGGATAGATCGAAGGTTATCACAGGGTTGCAGGAGGAAGAGCGGCAACCTGGGCGAGGGCAGGTACTGAGGTAACTGGCTGTCGTCCCCGCCCGACATTGCGAGACCTTGGAAGCGACCAATGCCGGATCAGCAGGACCAACCTATGCGGCCCGTCGCCACCCCGAAGGTGAAAAAGGCAGCATAATCACCAACATGGGCGCTATGGAGTTGGCGAATGCCTCGCATGCCCTACGGAGAGGCTAACTGGTAAGGCCGTTTTTCTCCTCAATCGCCCACCAGAGACCAGAAGGCCAGTAATACAGCCGCC
>Ga0209803_1001857_pt1 | contig 13568 bp, 13 predicted proteins | sample GraSoiAngelo_138_FD_185895 | JGI IMG/M metagenome (GOLD analysis project Ga0209803, IMG submission 185895) | Grasslands soil microbial communities from the Angelo Coastal Reserve, California, USA - 14_0929_09_40cm (SPAdes) (version 2) | ecosystem: Environmental > Terrestrial > Soil > Grasslands ... | reverse complement strand
CGCGCCGCATCAACTTCAGATTCTCGCGAATCCGGTCGAAAATGACGATGGTGTCATTATTTGAATATCCAATCAGCGTCAGAATCGCCGCAATCACCGTAAGCGAAATTTCTTTGTTGGTCAGCGAGAACGCCCCGACTGTGATCAGCGTGTCGTGAAACACAGTTACCACCGCCGCCACACCATAGATCCACTCAAAGCGGAATCCCAGATAAACCAACATTCCTGCCAGCGAATAAACCGTCGCTAGCAGAGCCTGTTTCCTCAGCTGAGCTCCAACCTGGGGTCCTACGATCTCGACATTCCGTACTGCGAAATCGGAAACATAAAAACCGTCTTGTAGTACAGACACCACAGCAGGGTCGGCCACGCTCTTCAGTTCGTCAATCGAGCTCAGCACGCCACCTTTAACCTTGTCACGATAATTGACGATGGCCTGGGCCTGCGCTGAGTAGCGCTGGTTCGCGTCAGTTCCTGCCCGCAACGGATCTTTTTCCAGCAGATAATTCGTAATTGTCAAAGAGCTCGAGTTGTTCAGGTCCTGCTTGCCCGCCGGAGCGTTGGTCTCCAGCGCATTGATGATCTGAACCTTGCCCTGATCGAGCGCCTTCTCGCTGGTCTCACGCACATCGAGGTCGATCAATACCTCGTTGTTTGCCGGTGGTCCGTAGCGCTGAATGCGCGCGCGCTGCAAATTAGCTTTCTGCAGCGACGCACGAATCGTGTTGTCATCGGGCGCATGCGAAAACTTTACATAAACCAGCGTGCCCCCTCGGAAGTCTACCCCCAACGGGATTCCATGCCAGAACAGCATGGAAAGCACTCCCGCCACGCTGAACACAAGTGAAAAGGCGAGAAAATACCACTTCTTGCCGAGAAAGTCTATCTTTGGTTCATGAAAAAATTCCACTTAGCCAAAACCCCTTTGTTTCGATGGAGGCACGGGCGTCCTCGCCCGTGTTGATCTACGACGAGGATGGCAACGACGCCTGCCTCCTCAAACCTAAATGCTCAACGCCTCGCCCCGCTGTTTGCGGCTCAAGATCCAGTCAAAAATCATGCGTGAAACAAAAACTGCCGTGAAGAGATTTGCCAACAAGCCGAAGGTCAATGTAACGGCGAAGCCCTTGACCGGGCCGGTGCCGAAAAGGAATAGGATGGCTGCAGAGACGATAGTCGTCACGTGCGTATCTACGATCGTGATCCACGCATGGCTGAAGCCCTGCTCGACCGCCGAAGGAGGGGTTTTGCCATTCCGCAATTCTTCGCGGATACGTTCAAATATCAGGACGTTCGAGTCCACACCCATGCCGACGGTCAGAATCACGCCCGCGATTCCTGGCAACGTAAGCGTCGCTCCGCTATAACCCAGAAAACCGAGCAGGATAATCAAATTGAGGATCAGCGCCACATCGGCGTTGATTCCCGCGCCGCGGTAATAGACCAGCATGAACACCAAAACCGCGAGCATGCCGATGATTGCGGCCTGAACCCCAGCGCGAATTGAATCTGACCCCAGCGATGGTCCGACGGTGCGCTCCTCAAGATACTTGATGCTGGCCGGCAGCGCACCGGAATTCAGCACCAAAGCCAGATCTTTCGCGGTTTGCTCGGTCATGCCGCCGCCGCTGATTCGGCCCTGATCGTGAATCTGCTCGTTGATGGTCGCCACTTCGCGGACCTTATTGTCGAGAACCACGGCCAACCGATCATTCACATGCGCGCCCGTGAACGCCGCGAACTTACGCCCACCTTCATTCGTCAAAGTAAAGTTGACATCCGGGGCATTCGTGTTCGTGTCGCGGCCAACGCTCGCCCCTCCGGCGCGAAGATCGCCGCCCGCCACTGCCGAGCTGCGAGTCACCAGATACCACTCCTCGCTGTTCTCGCTCGTTCGGCCGATGCCATTGAACTTCAGCAACATCGAATCTGGCGGCAAAATTCCGTTCGGCTGCTGTGTGATTGCTTCCTGCTCGCTCGTGTATGGTCCGCCCAGCACCTGTTTGATCTCCAGCATGGCGGTAGACTGCATGATTTCTTTCACGCGAGCGGGATCATCCACTCCGGGCAGTTGCACCAAAATCTGATACTGACCGAGGCCGTGTTCCTGAATAATCGGCTCGCTAACTCCTAGCTGATCAATGCGGTTGCGAATCGTCTCGATAGCCTGCGTAACGGCGCGATTTTTCAAATCCGCCATGTACTGCGGCTTCATGGTGAGAATCCAGGTATTTTCCGCGCCCGACCTCAGGTCGTATTCAGGCAAGCGATCACTCACGATATTCCGCAGATCGGAACTAGACTCCGGCGGCACGCCTTTGAGCACAATCTGGTCCGGAGTATTCGCCGGATCAGGTTTGGTGATCTCCGTGTAATTAATCTTGTGGGTTCGCAGGTCTTCTTTCAGCCGGTCCACGGCGCGATCGGAATCTCCATTAACGGCATCATTCACCTGCACCTGAAGGATGAGGTGGGTGCCGCCTTTCAGGTCGAGGCCAAGATGAATGCGATCTTGCAAAGAAGCGAGTAGTGACCGGCCCGAAAATCCTTTCGGAATCCCGAAGATGCCGAACAGGAAGAACAGCAGAGTCGCGAATACCAGCCCCAGTTTCCAGCCCAAATTCTTATTCATTGCTAAATACAAATCCTAGAAGTTAGATTAATTTCAATCGGCAATCGAAAATCGGTTTACGCTGCTTTGGCCTTCTCGTCCGAGGTCGTCACTGAGACCACCGAAGACCGGCTCACCTCGATCCGCAAATTGTCTGGCGGAACCCGCAGGTGCAGATAATCATCCTTGATTGCGATGATAGTTCCGCGAATGCCCCCGCTTGTCACAACTTTGTCGCCCGTTTTCAACTCGCTGAGCATCTTCTGCCACTTCTTCTGCCGCCGCTGCTGCGGCATGATCAGAAGAAAGTAGAAGATGGCGAAGATGAAAATCAGCGGAGCAAAACCCAGCCAACCTGCGCCCGTGGCCTGCTGCGCCAGTAAATGTTGAACGCCCATGATCCATCAGCCCTGTCCGAAAGTAATTCGAGCCCGCGCCGATTGGCGCTTCTGGCCCCTGTACGATTTACCGCAGGATTTCTCGCTTTTTCAGGCCGGAAATTCCTTCAGCTCAGGCACGAACCGGGACTGCCAGGCTGTGGTTTCAGTCGAGACTACTTACCAGAAAGAAATTGGGGTCTATCCCCAAGTGCAATAGAATGACGCACCGCCCGCATAGTGTCAAGGTAGAAGCTCAGGTTGTGAACCGTGTTCAAAACCTGAGCCAGTATTTCGTTAGATGCATAGAGATGCCGAAGATAAGCTCGCGAGTACCGGGCACAAACACGGCAGCCGCAGTTCGGATCGAGTGGGCCTCTGTCTCCAGCGTAGCGTGCCTGCTTGATAGAAATTTTTCCTACAGACGTAAACAGCAGGCCATGCCGTGCCGCCCGCGTGGGCAGGACACAATCCATCATGTCGATACCGAGGGTGGCATATTCGACGATTTCTTCCGGTGTACCCACACCCATAAGATAGCGGGGGGTCTCGGCGGGGAGATGCTGAATGGTGGCTTCGACAATCTCACGTGTAAGTTTGCGCGGCTCACCGACACTAAGCCCGCCAATTGCGTATCCGGGAAATCCGATCTCGATTGTTCGCTCGGCAGATTCTTTTCTCAGCACTGGATCCATCCCGCCCTGCACGATTCCAAATAGAGCTTGGGTACGATCAGAATGCGTAGGGGCAGCCGCCCTCGGCTGTCCCGCAGAGCTCGCCGGGGTTTTTCCCGCGCTCTGGGTCATCCCGTCCCACGTGGGGGCGGGTCTCCTCGCCCGCCCAGCCGAGCGAAGCTCGGTTTCCGTAGTGCTGGCGTCTCGCCGGCGATGCGCGCCTGGACAGCTGGGGGCGGCTGTCCCTACGTGGCCTCTGCCCCACGGCACTTCGTGCTTGTGCTCTTCAAAATATTTTTTGCTCCGTTCCGCCCAGCGCAACGTCAGCTCCATCGACGAGCGCACGCGGCTCGGCTCCGCCGGATATTCCGTACATTCATCAAACGCCATGATGATGTCCGCGCCAAGTCCGATCTGGGCTTCGGTCGCGGCTTCCGGGCTGAGGAATTGTGTAGAGCCGTCCAGATGGGAACGGAATGTCACGCCTTCCTCGGTCAATTTGCGCAGCTCGCTCAGGCTGAAGACCTGAAATCCGCCGGAGTCAGTGAGAATCGCCCGATCCCATGACATGAACCGGTGCAGCCCGCCTAGCCTCCGCACCTGCTCGATACCCGGACGAAGATAGAGGTGATACGTATTGCCGAGAAGAATCTCGACACCCAGTTCCTCCAGAATTTCTTGGGGCACTCCTTTGACCGACCCCAGCGTGCCAACCGGCATGAACACCGGAGTCTGAACCTCACCGTGAGGCGTAATCAGCCGCCCCGCGCGCGCTGCGCCGGAAGTCGCCTCAATTTGAAAGCGTAAAGCCATTTCTGAAAATTTTACTGACGAATCGTTGTAAGCTAACCCGCCGCGCGACGGTCCATCCAGGATTGCAGAATCAGCACGGCGGCCAGCCGATCCACAACTTCGCTGCGGCGTTTGATCGACATTTCTGAGTCGCGCAAAACACGGCTCGCCTGTGCGGACGTCAGCCGTTCATCCCAGAGGTGGACTGGGAGGTGAAAACGCTCCTGAATGGTCCGAGCGAAGCTCTGCATCTTCTCCGCCTGCGTGCCTTCGGCGCCGCTCAGGCGGAGCGGGTAGCCAATCACAATTTCCGCTACTTCGTATTTTTGGATGACCTTCTCCAGCCGCTCGAAGTCCATGCGCTTGTTTTGCCGGCGGATGGTCTCCAGCCCCTGCGCGGTAATGCCCAAAGGATCAGAAACAGCAACGCCGATAGTTTTTGATCCCACGTCGAGTCCGAGAATTCGGGGGTGAACTGCGGATGGCACATGGGGATTATATGTCGAGCTATCAGTCTGCAAATCCGCTACCATAACCGCATGGCGACGGATGAGATCCGGCTCGACAGCACGCGAACGCCGGAAATGGCGGTTTCCCCACCTAAGCCTGCGAAATTTCACTGGGCACTGACTGCACTCGGCATCGCCACGATCCTTGGCCTCTGCTATTGGGCAGAGTTGGTACTCGCGGTGATGATGTTCTCGGTAATGCTGGCCTTCATTTTGGCGCCGGTCGTTGATTTTCTAATGCGCTGGCGCTTGCCACGCGGTGTCGCCGCGCTGATTTCCGTCATTCTGCTTGTGGCGATCGTAGCCGCCCTTCTCTACTACACCTCGAACCAGGCTGCCACATTTTTCCAGGATGTTCCGCAATACGCGGGTAAGATTCGCACCGCAGTTATGAATTTTCGCCAAAGAGCCGAGAGTTTCGGCGGGCTAAGGCCTCAGGAGCAGAGCGGCCGATCCTCCACAGATTGGACCGGGCCGCTGATGCGCGGAGTTGGATCGGTCACGCAGGGCTTGGTGGCAGCTTCGTTCGTGCCGTTCCTCGTCTATTTCATGCTGACCTGGCAGCATCATGTGCGCTCCGCCACCGTCATGCTGTTTTCGCTGGAGAATCGGCACACGGCGTATGTCACTCTGGGCCTGATTTCTGCCATGATTCGCAGCTTCATGGTGGGCAATTTGCTCATCGGAATTTTTATGGGCGCGGTCAGTACCATTGTGTTTGGGGTTTTGAACTTTCCCTTCTTCTATTTTGTCGGGTTCATCAGCGGATTCCTAAGCCTGATTCCCTACCTTGGCGTCTTATTGGCGATGGCGCTCCCCGCATTTGTGGGGATCGGACATGTCGAGTCGGCCGCCGTTCTTGGAGCGCTGGTGACGGTGGTTGGATTACATCTGATCGCGCTGAACGTTCTCTATCCGAAATTTCTCGGCAATCGCTTACAACTTAATCCCCTGACCGTCACCATCGCATTGTTGGTCTGGGGATGGCTTTGGGGAGGTATCGGACTACTGCTCGCCATTCCGATCACCGCCGCCATGAAGATTGTGTTTGATCACGTTCAGTCGCTGAAGCCGTATGGGGCGTGGCTTGGGGAATGATTATCGGCTAACGACTAAGCTTCAAACTCCGCCGCTTCGGGAAAACGCAGTTTGCATTTAGCCAGAGCCTTAGAAAGCAAATCCTCAATGTGATTCTCGTCGCAGTTCTTGGCCATGGCCATTTCACTGACCAGCAAATAGCGCGCGCGTTCCAGCATCTTCTTTTCGCGGAAAGAAAGGGGTTTCGATTGGTGTAGCAGCAGGAGGCCCTTGAGCACGGCGGCGACTTCCAACAGTGACCCGGTACGCATCCGCTCCGAGTTCTCCTTGAAGCGATATTTCCAGTCGGCGTTATTGTCACATTCGCCATCAGTTAGGAAGTCAACAATCTTCTGGATCTCACCATTACGGACCACCCGGCGCAGCCCAACCGTGGAAACGTTGTGGAAAGGAACCATGACCTTTAGGCTGCTGGACTTAATCTTTAGCAGGTAGTACTTTTCCACACTGGCACCGATCGTGCGGCTGCTGATTTGCTCTATAACTCCAACGCCATGATTGGGATAGACGACTTTGTCGCCTATGTGGAAATTGCCATCGCTCATCATGAGGGAACACCCACGAGCGCAGGGGGGAACCTACTGCACTTAATTATTTTATCCTAAGCTGCCGGGAAAGGCAATTTCGGGCTGGACTCCGCAGCCATGGCAAGCCCGGCTCCGTTCAACGCAGTCCGGGGCATCGCCCCTAGCAACCGGCTGCGGTTCGCGGCACGCTCCCGGGGAACCGAGCTGCCAACGCCCACTATCGAACTCCCCGTCATTCAGTTCAGATTCAGCGATCCTGGACAACGTTCGGGCTCACGGACGGTCGGCATTGATCCTTTGTTCTGGCCGTGTTGTGTTCTGATTTTTTACAGAAGGCCGGAAGCCCCGAAACACCCGCATAGTGGGTTCGCGCACCTGGATTACAATGGGGCTGTCTGAAGCTTGATTGTTGCGGAAAGGACTGTGATTGAGGCAGTTTTCAGCGCCATGGCCGCATTTGTCGACAGTTTCGGTTATCGACATTTTGCTGGTTGCGATCGTGATTTACGAGCTGCTGGCGTTGATCCGGGGCACGCGCGCGGCATACATGCTGGTGGGCGTGGCGGCTCTTGGGCTGGCATTTTATTTTTCGCGTGCCGGCGAACTTGCCACGCTAAACTGGATGATTGGCGCGCTACTCCCTTATGCGGCGTTCGCGCTGATTGTGGTCTTTGCCCCGGAGATCCGGCAGGCCCTAGCGCGCTTGGGGCGAAGGCTGACGCTCAGCCAGGCGCTGGCATCCGCGGCTGACGCGTATGACGATATTGTGCTGGCGACGAATCTGTTCTCACAGAACCAGACGGGAGCGCTGATCGTTATTGAGCGCGAGATCGGACTTCGTACTTACATTGAAAGCGGCGTGCCATTGGATGCGCATCTTTCATACGATCTGCTGGCTACAATTTTTCGGCCCAGCGCTCCGCTGCACGATGGCGCCGTGATCATTCAAAAGGATCGTATTGCGGCGGCAGCGTGCTTTCTGCCGCTTTCGATGAATCCGGTTCTCTCTACGCAGCTTGGCACGCGGCACCGGGCCGGCATTGGAGTGACGGAAGAAACGGATGCGATTGCGGTAATTGTTTCCGAGGAAACGGGGGCTATCAGCCTGGCGGTTGCGGCTAAGATCGAACGGGATCTAACGGTCGAGCAACTGCGGGAGCGATTGGGAGAGCTGCTGCGGCGTTACGTGCCGCCGTCGACTTTACCCACTCCGATTACGAATGGCAGCGAAGGATTGGAGGCAGCCGACGAAGAAAGCCCGCGAAGCTCGTTCTCTCGCACAGTAGATTCCCGCACGAACCCTGGGGCAGGGCGCTGATCCATGACGGACTTTTTTCATCGCTACGTCCTGCATAATATCGGGCTGAAGCTGCTGTCGCTAGCGCTTGCTGTAGGCTTGTGGCTGGCGGTGGCGCGCGATCCGTTGGCGGAAGTTGCGGTTGAGGTACCGATTGAATTCCATCATTTTCCGGAGAATCTTGAGATCAGTTCGGAAAATATTCCTCAGGCTCAGATTCGGGTGCGCGGTCCGGAGCGGGTCGTGCGAAAGCTCCGAGCGTCCGACATTCACGCAGAAATCGATCTTCGTGGAGTACGCACAGGAGAACGCACGTTCGATTTAAGTGCTCAGCAGATTCGCGCGCCGCATGATCTGGAAATTGAGCAGGTTATCCCCAGTCAGTTGCGGCTCTCATTTGACGCGAGAATAAAGCGAGAGCTCGAGGTGCATCCGCGGGTGATTGGGGATTTCGCCTCCGGATACAGCATCGGGCGCGTGATTGTAGATCCACCGACGATTATGGTTTCAGGCCCGAAGAAGCGCGTCGAAGCTGCCGAAGCGGCGATCACCGATCCCGTCGACGTAAGCGGCACTGTGGATCGCAACACGTTCGTCACCAACGCATACGTGTCTGACCCGCTAATCCAGGTTGCGCACCCCGAACCTATTCGGGTGACGGTTATCATGGAAAAAACCGTCAATCGCGGCCGCTAAACTTAAAGCCAAATGGGATCCCCAACACGTCAGCTATTCGGAACAGATGGGATTCGCGGAATCGCGGGCGAATTTCCCTTGACCGTGGAGAGCACCTATCTGATCGGACGCGCTCTGGGGCACGACCTCATCCGAACTGCAACGAATCCTCGCGTTGTCATCGGACAGGATACGCGCGAGTCGAGTGCTTGGATTGCAGATCGAGTGATGCTGGGCCTGACGTCCGCCGGGGTGGAAACACACAGCGCGGGCGTAATCACGACGCCGGGTGTTGCCTATCTGGCGCGATCGCGGAAATACACGGCCGGGGTAGTGATTTCGGCCTCGCACAATCCGTGGACCGATAATGGGATCAAAGTCTTTTCCGGCAACGGCTTTAAGCTGCCGGATTCGCACGAGCTGGCGATTGAACAGGAAATTTTTGGGCTACTGAAAAATCCGCAGAAACATGCCGATGGAGGAAGCACTCTCGCCTCCAGCTTGCCGGGTGAAGCACCGCTGCGGCGGGCATACATCGAATGGCTGGCGGCGAATGTTCACGCTGATCTGAGCCGGTTGCGAGTCCTGGTGGACTGTGCTAATGGAGCCGCTACGGCGGAAGCGCCGGAGTTGTTCCGCACTTGCGGGATTCAGGCAACGTTCCTCAATGCCGCTCCGGACGGCGGGAACATCAACGAAAATTGCGGGGCACTGCATCCGGAGATGGTAGCTCGCCCGCTGACGGAGAGGGGGCAATTTGATCTTGGCGTAACCTTCGATGGCGATGCGGATCGCGCGTTGTTCAGCGATGCGGCCGGGCGGGTTGTGGACGGAGATGGCGTGCTTCTGCTTGCCGCTCGAGATATGAAGTCTCGCGGAGTGCTCAAAGGGTCGACTGTCGTGGCGACAACTATGTCTAACATGGGGCTGGAGATTGCGCTGCGCAACTCCGGCGTTCAGATGGTGCGGGCGAACGTCGGTGACAAGTATGTCCTTGAAGAGATGCTGAAAAGTGGCGCAACACTGGGCGGCGAACAATCTGGACACGTAATTTTTCGTGATGGCGAGGCTACAACGGGTGACGGGCTGCTGACAGCTCTGCGCGTAATGGAGATCATGGTGCGGAGCGGGAAGACGCTGGCGGAACTGATTGCTGATCTCAAGGTTTTTCCGCAGACGATTCAGAACGTGCGGGTGCGCGAGAAAGTGCCGTTTGCGCAGGTCCCGGACATCCAGCGGGTCATTACATCCGCCCAACGCGAACTTGATGGGAATGGGCGCGTGGTGGTGCGGTATTCAGGAACGGAAGCCTTGGCGCGCGTAATGGTGGAAGCCGAATCGGAAAAGAAGATGCTGAGTTTGGCGCAGGAGATCACCGGGGCAATCAAGCGCGCGTTGGGTGCATGAGCTGCGGGATGCAGATGGCCGCACCTATTCGGTATCTGTCGCGCAGGGGAGGAACTCGGCTAGAGTAGAACCATGTTCCTTCGCATCTGCATTCTTCTTGTCATTGCGTATCCTTTATCCAGCGCATTTTCTCAGACCACAAAACCTGCGCAAGCTGTGGACAATGACTTTGTGCAGAAGCAGTTTGGATCAAGTTGCAAGCTGGTACCGGGTCCGCAGCCGATGACGGCGGATTTGAACGGCGATGGCGTGGAAGACGTTGTGATTGTGGCGCGCTGCGCCGACCCGCTGATGGATGAGGCCGAACGCAATTACAAGGTGATCGATCCGTACGATGCGTTTTTCGGGTACGGCGATCCCAAGGTTACAACAAAGTTCGCACCAGAAGATCCGCAACGGCGTGGCCTGGCATTGCTGATCATTCACGGCGCAGGGGCGGACGGCTGGCGTACGGCCGAGCCCAAAACTAAGTTTATTGTCATCAATCTCCCCTTTAAGCAGCTTGCGGTGAAGAAGCTGACCGTGCGCAAGAAAACCGTAATGGCGATTTATGCCGAGGAAGCGCGGGAGGGCGAAGGGACAGTTTCCGCAATCTTTTGGGATGGCAAGAAGTATAAGTATCAGCCGCTGGGATCGACCATGGAGTAACTTAGAACGATGTAGGCGCGTGCGTCCCCGGCCGCGCATCGTTCGCGGATAGAAGGAAACGGGTGAGACGCCCGCCCGTCCTCCATCAACGACTGCAATTCCTCGCCTATAATCTCTCCACCATGAACCTCGAACAAAAGCTTCAGGAACTGAAGAAACGCGACCGTCTCGCCGAAGAAGGCGGCGGCACGCTGCGGCGCGAGCGGCAGCATAAAGAAGGCAAGATGAACGCCCGTGAGCGTATCGAGTTTCTGCTCGATGAGGGCACGTTCGAGGAGACTGACAAGCTGGTGACGCATCGTTCGCACGATTTTGGCATGGAGGAGCAGAAGTATTACGGCGACGGGTTCATCACGGGCTATGGACGGATTGAAGGGCGGCTGGTGTTTGTTTTCGCGCAGGATTTCACGGTATTCGGAGGGTCTTTGTCGGAGGCGAACGCGGCAAAGATCGTGAAGATCATGGATCTGGCGGCGAAGATGGGTGCGCCGTTCATTGGGCTGAATGACTCCGGCGGGGCACGGATTCAGGAAGGCGTGATGTCGCTGGCGGGCTACGCGGATATTTTTCTGCGGAACACGCTTTACAGCGGCGTGATTCCGCAGATTTCGGCGATTATGGGGCCGTGCGCGGGAGGGGCGGTATATTCGCCGGCAATCACGGACTTCATCGTGATGGTGAATAAGACTTCATACATGTTCATAACCGGGCCTGATGTGATTAAGACGGTCACGCACGAGGAGGTCACTAAGGATCAGCTTGGCGGCGCTCACACGCACAACGAGACTTCCGGCGTGGCACATTTCATGGCTCAGGATGATGCCGAGTGCTTATCGATGGTGCGTGAGCTGCTCAGCTTTATTCCATCAAACAATTTGGATGACGCGCCGAGGAAGGCTTGCAGCGATCCTGTCGATCGCGCCGATGAGAAGCTGGATACGATTGTGCCGGATCAGTCGAATTTGCCGTATGACATGAAAGATGTAATCAGCGCCGTCGTGGATGATGGCTACTTCTTCGAAGTGCAGGAGCATTTTGCGAAAAATATCGTCGTAGGATTAGCGCGGCTGAATGGGCGACCGGTGGGGATTGTGGCAAACCAACCGGCATTTTTGGCGGGTACGCTGGATATCAACGCCTCGATCAAAGGCGCGCGCTTTGTGCGCTTCTGCGATTGCTTCAATATCCCGCTGGTTACGTTTGAGGATGTACCGGGGTTTCTGCCGGGCACAAACCAGGAATACGGCGGGATCATCAAACACGGCGCGAAGTTGCTCTACGCGTTCGCCGAGGCGACTGTACCCAAAGTTACCGTGATCACGAGAAAGGCGTATGGCGGAGCGTATTGCGTGATGGCGTCGAAACACATTCGCACGGATGTGAACTACGCCTGGCCGACCGCGGAGATTGCGGTGATGGGGCCAGAGGGGGCAGTGGATATTGTTTACAAGCGGGAGCTGGAGCAGGCGGCGAACCGGGAGGAGTTACGAAAGGCGAAGATCGAAGAATTTCGCGAGCGGTTTGCTAATCCTTATGTAGCCGCGGATCGCGGGTTTGTGGATGCGGTCATCGAGCCGCGCGAGACTCGCAAGAAACTGATTCAGGCTTTGGAGATGCTAGGAACGAAGCGGGATAAGAATCCGGCGAAGAAGCACGGGAACATACCGCTGTAGCTTTTTGGCTCTTATTCTTCTTCCGGGTTTAGCGGGAGCATAGACCCGTGCCGAACGTGCAAAATGTATACGGACTTGCCGATCACTGTGAAGAGAATCCGGTACGTTCCCCGGTTACCAGTTCCAAACAACAATTCCCGTATGGCTTCGTCAAATGAAACGCTCTCACGCGCCAGCGGGCAGCGTTCGGGATGGTGGGAGAGACTCTTGACACTCTGGCGAGCGTGTTGGATCCACTCGCGGGCTGCGCGAGGCGCATGCCTGCGAATGTAGCGATAGGCTGTCCGGAGATCGGCCTCTGCCTCAGGAGTGAGGATAACGCGATAAGCCATTTACGCCTTCAGGCTTCGCGTTCCAGTTCGGCCAAGACGTCATCCGCCACGCGCCCTTCGCCCTTTCTCGCCTGGGCGAGACCGCGGCGTATGCTCGCCACCGCATCGAGGTGATCGGCTACTTCCTGGTAAGTTGTGGGATCGAGGAGCACGGCCTCGGGTTTGCCGTTTATGGTGAGCACAAGCGGCCGCCCCGTCTTCTTCATGTGCTTCATCAATCCAGAGGAGTTGCGCTTGAAAGTAGTGAGCGAGTGGATATCCTGCGTCACGTCAATCATCAACATAGGCTAACATAAGTTTCGCATCTTTTTCGATGCGAATAGAATGCGATTCTCGAGCGCTGGGGACTGGTGGTCAAGCGTCCGCGATAACAAAATAAGCAATCTAGCGCGTTGCACTCGGGACTCTGGAGGGGAAAATACAGGCAGGAGAATGAATGGCGAATATCATCCCGGATGATCGCTGGGTTGTTGAGGACGACGGTCTTTTTTGCCAAGAAGTCGGGCCTTGGGCCGAAACGAAACACAATTTGGTCTCGTATTACGGGAGGTTGTTTTCGACCGGAATGAAGGACAAATGGGACAGACGAATCTACATAGAACTGTACGCTGGCGCAGGCTATAGCAGGATTCGCGAAACCCTAAGAATCGTGGCTGGCTCTCCTCTGCGCGCGCTACTGCTGCCACATCCTTTTGACAGGTACATTTTCTGCGAGAAGGATTCTGTATCCATCGAGTCATTGAAGGTTCGCGTCAAACGAATTGCACCAAGGGCAGATGTGGTCTTTATTCCGGGCGATTGCAACGATAGAATGCCCGACTTGCTGGCTGCGATACCCGCGGGATCGAGGGAAGATCGCGTACTTTCGCTCTGTTTTGTTGATCCTTGCGATATCGGAATAAAGTTTAAGACGATCCGCCAGCTTTCAAATCGATACATCGACTTCTT
>Ga0209803_1001849_pt1 | contig 13602 bp, 12 predicted proteins | sample GraSoiAngelo_138_FD_185895 | JGI IMG/M metagenome (GOLD analysis project Ga0209803, IMG submission 185895) | Grasslands soil microbial communities from the Angelo Coastal Reserve, California, USA - 14_0929_09_40cm (SPAdes) (version 2) | ecosystem: Environmental > Terrestrial > Soil > Grasslands ... | reverse complement strand
CGCATGAGGCGGCCCTCGCTGACAAGGCACGGCGAAGCCGAGGTCTACCCGCCCGGATTGACGTCCAGGCTGACCACCGGGCAATTCACGATGAACCCACTCGGACCGAACTGAGCCCCTGCCGGGAAGCCGGTGGCAAGGCCGCTGGTGACCTGCTCGGCGGCAGCCGAAAAGTCGGTCTGGCGAACGTTGAGTCCAGCGGTCACAGCAGCATTCGTCCACGTCTCGAGGTGGATGTCCCACAGTGGGCTGTAGTCGAACTGAGATGTCTGCTCGGGTATTTCTTTCAAGATGTTCAGCGGAGGGATCCCATCGAGAATGGCTGCGTTCGATCTGACGCGTCGGTGATGACATAGAGGACGTTTCGACCCTGGCTTGTGCCCCGATATAAGGGATACGTGACGATCGTCGGGCCCGCGTTCTCTTTGAAACTCGTCGGGCCCTGGACAGTGTTGGGGAGGAAGAACGAATCGGGCCCAAACACGACGTGGTCGACGCCCACCTGTGCAAAGCACCGCGCAGGAACCAGCGGCTGGCTCGCGGCAAACGCATCTACGGAATGTTGCACCCCGATTACCGCTGCCGGCGATAGTCCCACCGTGAGCGCCATTCCGCCGGCACTGACGGCTACTCGGCCCCGGGCCCCCAGTTCGCCTGCGATTCGCCATCAGCGGCTCGCTCACGACGCGCTGGGACACTCGATACGTGGATGTCGCGCTGCCACCTTGACGGCTTCTGGCCCGAGATTGCTGATAGGCATCGACGCACGCCGCCTCCACCTTGCAAGAACCCCGTGGCTACCCCAGGTGGCCGACTTACAAAGTTCACGGCAGGCTACGTCCCGTGTTCGGGATGGCCGCTACGATGCTGGCGGCGCTAGCAAAACATTTACGCCCCGACATTTGTCCCAAGTTTGACCACGACATTCGTCCCAAGGTGTCACATCGCACGTCGAGGCTACGCTGGCGCGGGAGGACTTTTTATATATGGCGAGCAGGTGCACTTTTTGTATTGGTTGCGGAGGGTAGGTGGTGAAACGTTTTGCCCTGTTCCTGGGCGCTGGTGCCATTGCGGCCGCGGCAACGGTCGTTGGTCTTGGCTCGATTGCTCAGGCCACAACCGGTACTGGAGCGCTGGACTGCCCAACGCTCTCGGTCTTCAACCCGACTCACTACGGACTGGAGGTTGGAGCCACAGCTACCTGCACGATTGACAACTCAGGAGTCGCGGACGGTCCCGTGGACGTCTTCATCAAAAGTTCGGATCTCGGTACCACGACACTCACTGGGACGGCCTCTGGAGGGACAATCACCTTCACATACACAGCACCGGCCAACGGCTGCAACACCGGTATCGTGGCCTACGGCGCTGCCGGAACCTTGGCCAACAACTCCGTGATCAGCGGGGGAAATTCGGCCGCAGGCTTTGCGTACTTGAGTCCATCCGGCACACTGGTCACCTGTTTGAGTGGGTCGCCGTCGCCCAGCCCCAGCCCTTCGCCCAGCCCCAGCCCTTCGCCCAGTGCCAATCCCTCTCCCAGCCCCGCCCCATTCGGAGGCGTGCTGGCAGCCACAGGCGACAACACCCCGGTCCAGATTTTGGCTCTGATCCTCCTGGTGTCTGGCCTATCTGCCGTAATCGGTGGAACGCTCGCCTGGAGGCGCCGCAGGATGTAATTGGGCCCGGATTTGCGTACCGCCACGCGGGGCGATACCCGCGTGGCGGTCGGTCATAGCGGGCAGCGCACGCCCGCGATTCTGCTCGCGACGGGTTCGATGGCGATAATCGCGGGCTTGGCCCTCCTGCTAACCAGCTTTGCTCCGCTGTTCGTCCAACGTTCGGACTCGGCGACGGTCGTGGCTCCTGCCGGCGCGCCCGCAACCGTCGACCCCGGCCCATCCAGTGCCGTCGATCAGAGCGCGTCGGTTCCAGGTCCGAAGCCCACCAAGATCGGAACGCGACCGGACGCGCCGATTGATGGCTTCAGCTTTGAGCTTCGAATCCCCGTTATCGGGTACAGCGCAATGGTCCATCAAGGCGTGGGCCCCAATGTTTTGGCTCACGGCCCAGGACACTACCCTACGACCCCCTGGCCGGGGCGTCCGGGCAACGTCGGCATCGCCGCCCACAACGTCTACTGGCTTAGCTTCAACCGCCTCAAGGTTGGTGACCGCGTCCAGATCCGCACCCAGCACGGGTTGTACCTCTTCGAGATCACGGGTTCGAGGGTTACGGATCCAAACGACCGCACTGTGCTCGCCGCCACCAGCGACGACAGACTCACGCTGACCACGTGTTACCCACTCTGGGCTGGAGCCTTCGCCACCAAGCGCCTCATCTTCACCGCTCGCGCGTTGGGGGGAGTGTCCTAGCCGCCACTCGGGCGCGTCAGCAGGGCGGCCGAAATGCTACCTTCACAAATCTTTACCGCCCAAACATTCTCGGCCCTACCACTACGTCGCGACCGCTTGGGTGATCGGAGCAAACGGATACGGCTACATCGCCGTCGAGTTCGACTGAGGTTCGATCCGGCAGGCAGGGCCAAGCAAGCGTCGGCCTTCTTGTCACATTTGCCAGGACAGCCAACTCACAGGAAATTCCGACAATTCTGAACTGTGTTTCGCAGACACGGCTGGCTGTGAGAAGCGTCGAACGCCCGCTTGCCCAGATCGCGGGCCAAACGGACCATCCGCCCCCGCGGTCCGGGTCTGCCTCCTGATGACCTGGGCCGCAAATTTGGCCATGCAAGGCACGCTCGCCAAGGTCGGCACGCATAACCGAGGAGTCACCGTTATTGCGAATGAGCTATTGGGTCTATGTCATCTTTGAGCGGCGGGCGCTCGTTCCGATGCTCTCGCCGACACTCTTCGGTAGGGTCATGGGAATCGCAGACTTCCTCCCCACGGCGTGGATCCCACTGCTCCATCCCGCGCGTAGGGATGCAGCGATTGTCTAGAGTCCGCGCGACGGCAAAGGATCCGCCAATGGGTTTAGAACCAGCGACTCGAATTCGCTGCGTACCGCTGAATGCGGTTGCATCCCACTGCTTGCCACCGGCGTTGCTGCACGAAACCGGGATGGCGCGGCCGGCTGATTCAGGTGCTTGGGGCGGCTGACCATGTCGGCATCAGGCTCGGCCCGCCATGCGCTCGAAAGTGGGGATAGCTTCCTCCGGTACAAGCGGGCGAACGAGATGTTTCGCGAAGTCTTCGCGCTCCGGATATTGAGTGCGGCGCACAGATTCGGCCGCGGCCCTGAAGTCATTGGTTGTCCGCCGGAGTTCGACGTCCGGACCGATTAAGACCCAGTAAGCGCCAGGTCGTCGAGCGTATGGCATTCCGACGCTACCCGCATTGACCATCCGTCGGCCTGCGACAACTCTGTCGAATTGCATGTGAGTGTGACCGGCCACCACGAGGCTGGCGGGAGTGGATGCCAGAACAGCCGCGATCACTTCATCGGGTGTGCCAGGCGTGATGATTTTCGGGGCAACGCAGATCGATTCATGGTCGAGATCTTCGATGGCACCCGAGAATCAGCGGAACCCGTGGACACGTGGTCGGCGGGCCGGCTCCGGCGAGTTCATCGTGATTTCCTAAGCAGTTTCGAGCCATCTCTCGAAATCGAGTTGAGTCCACTAGGTCTGGTCCTGTGCTGCCACGCCAGCCCCAAGAGTGACGAACTGAAACGCTGTCATAGGCTTCGTCAGGTTTCTCAATCGGATGACCTAAGTAATCCCTTCGCCGGTCCTAGTTCTGAGGCCCCGCTGCGGAGGTGCCGGTCGCTGATCCACCCGCGGGGTGCCGACCGGGCTAGCCGGCCGACACCCCTAAGCCTGCTGCAACCTAACTAGCGGGTACCTTGGAGATGAAGGTTGCCCAGTTGGCGAAGAGCGTCCGCGCCGGCGGCAGCAAGTCGTGGATGAACTCGTTCGCCATCCAGACGTTGCCGGAAGTGTCGGCCACAGCGGCCGAGTAGTCACCCCAGCGGCCGACGCCGCTTCCTCCGCCCACCTTTGGGTACTGGGTGAAGCCATCATCCGGGAAGAGCCCCACGGCGGCGATGTGAATGGCGCCCGGGCCGGTAGCCGGATCGAGGATCGTGTACGCAGCGCTCGGGAAGAAATCGGGGCCGACCAGAGAGAACGCCATCACAGCCTTGCCGGAGCCGGTCACCCCGATGGACGGAAAGAGCAGGTTCTGGCCCGCCGTGGCCAGGTAGCCCTGATGCGAGACCGTGCCGTTCGAGGGGTTGACGACAAACCACGCGATCCCGGACAGGGTGGCTCCGTTCGGCTGCTTAACTGCAGTCTCGATCGCTGACCAGAGCTTGCCGTCCGCGAAGACCACCTGCTGGAGACGGTCCTCATTGGCCGATACCAGGCCTTCGGGGCTCTTGACGATGGCGCCCAGGTAGAGCGGGCCCTTCTTTTGAGTGGCGTTGGGCGGCTGGCTGTAGGTCTCGCTGTCCACAGCTGTGAACGACAACGTGAGGTTGGGGCTGCCGCTGGCTAGCGAGGCAGTGTTGGTCAGGCGCCAGAGCCCGAGCTGGCTTGCCCGCGTCCCAAGGGCCGGTCCCGCACCCAGGTCGAGGCTGCTCAGGAAGTACTCTGTGCCGTTGCTGGCGGTCTGATACCCGCCATTCGGCGAGGTCGCCGGTTGGAGGTCAAAGGCCGGGGCCCCGAATGCGGGCTCGGTGAAGGGGCCGGCGTTGATGTGCACGGCTGAAGTATTAGTGCCGAGTTCGAGGCCAACCTTTGAGAAGGCGTAGACCTGGGCTCCGTTGAACGCGGAGGTACTGAGCGCGTACTCACCGGTTTCCACGTAAAAGCCGTTGGCGTCGGCGCCGACCAGCGGCTGGTCACCGAAGCAGGGGCAGCCACTGTGAGTTTGCGTGCCGCCACTGCCGTCGTCGGTGGTCGGAATCTCATATACGGTCCAGGTCGAAGAGGCGTCGCTACTCGCGGAGACGGCAACGACTAGGTTGGTTGGCGCCTTGACGTTGCCGGTCGTCGGGTCGGTCGAGATTTGCAGCTCAGTCATGAACCAACGCTGCGTATCCGGGTCGAAGTAACACCTTGGGTCGCTGACGAAGTCGCCGAACACGAGTGGGTTAGTTCGGATGATCTCCGGAGCGAATCCGAAGAATTCGCTGTAAGCCGTCGGCGCCGTGAGTGGTGTCCCACTGGTATTGAAGACCTGGAACGCGTTATTGACGCCCTCCAGCACCTGGCCGTTGCCCACGCAAAGACCCTGGTCGGGCGGCTCCAGGGTGAACTGCGTGTTCGCATAGCTGCCCGTGCCAGCATTCCGCTGGTCCTTGTGAGTCAGGCCTGCGAAGCCAGAGAAGCCGGCGACCTGGCCGCTCGCTATCCCGGTGACGCCGACAGTGGGTGTGCCGGCGGCATAGGTGTGACGGATCGTCTTCGAGTTCGGTTGGTGATTGGGGATCTCAACCGAGCTTGTCCCGTAGTCGACATTCGGCCAGGTCTTGCTTGGATGAGCGGTTCCTACGCGTTGGCTGGTCTGAATCGTGTAATTGCCCGAGTCGGCAGCGCCTACACCTACTCCAACTGCCAGCGACTGACCGAGGGCCAGTGCAGCGGCAGCAAAAACCAGCGCGATTCTGCGCGCGACCATGTCAAGCACCCTCCTCTTGCCTCAGCACCAACTACATGTGGAGCCCGATTCTGCCACCGCCGGCGCATAGACGCAACTCGGCATCTTCACCTAGGTCGACTGGGGCTGGTTTCGGACAGTTCATTTGGTTTCGCCGACCCCTAGTTCGTCAGCACTGGAAGGATTGGGGAGGAGCTCAGCGCCGGCAGCACCCCGGGCGATATATATCGAGGAACACAGTCCATCGGTACCGGGTTCGACCAAGCAATGGAACCGATGCTAGTGAGTTTCTTGGGAGGCGACCGCGGCCAATGGTCGGTGGATCGCATGCTTACCGTGATTGGTGCAGGTCTTCAGCCGGTTCAGAGAGTCGCGATTTTGGAGGGATCCGACGGGGTCCATGTGGCATCGCACACGACGTGGGTGTTGCGAGGAGTGACAAGCCACGACCGCTATGTCGCTGCCGAGGAGCGAACAGCGCTGGCAGCGCACCGCGCGCCTTTGGGCCGACCGTCAGCGACCGCTGCCGCGTTGATCCCAATCCGCAAGAAGTCGGTCTGGTGGGAACTGCCCCAGGACGAGCGCCGCGCAATCTTTGAGGAGCGCTCGCACCACATCGCTCGCTCCCTTACGTACCTGCCACAGATCGCGCGGCGCCTCCATCATGGACGCGATCTTCTCGAGCCCTTCGATTTCCTCACGTGGTTTGAGTTCGCTCCGCGTGACATGGCAGCATTTGACGAGCTAGTCGGCATATTGCGCTCGACTGAGGAGTGGACCTACGTTGAACGAGAAGTCGACATCCGATTGACGCGCGCAAGCTAAGCCCGATTGAGCGAGGCGGAGACTTGCGTCGGATCGGCTTTTGTAACCGGTAGCCAGCGGCGAGCGAACCTCCATCCGGACTGAACGACCTTGCGGTTTTGCACCGCAAGGAGACAGCTGCTACAGCAAATCGCCTGACGGCTCGAGTTCAAATCTGAGCGGGCGAAGCATATAAGGAGGTCGGGCGTGACAACGCGTTGCCGTACGTTGTTGTAAGGCTGTCAACCGCCACTCGACAACGGATGACGTTTCGAGTTCAAGTTTTGGCTCCCCTGGGTGGACGCTCTTCGAACTCGGCTGCTAGCGCCAGCTCCACAAGTAGTCGAGACGCTAGACCGTTTCCGATGTTCTGCCTGCGGGCGGGCTCGGCCAGCGATGGTCTCCTACCACGGCTCTGCCGAGGGTTCCATCCCGATCGGAGAACCAAACTCCCGCAAGGCGAAGACCTCCCGCGTATTCGACCGGCCGCTGAACTGGGATTCGCCGATGCGTGGCTGATGTTGCGCCGCAAGCAGCATGCGGGCTGAGGCGGACTTCTGCTTTCGTATGCTGGTCAAGGGCAAGCAAAGGGCGACCGGCCACCACGAGGCCGGGAAGGAGGGGGCGATGTCGGAATCACGAGCAGTCGCGCTGGCCCGAAGTCACCTCGAGGCATGGACCAATCACGACTTCGACAAAGCCCGAGGGAACTTGGCCAAGGACGTGCAGTTCTTCAGCCCGGCCGCGAATCTGGTGGGAATCGGCGAATACATGGACGCGCCCCGAGGCCTCGCTCAATTCGCAAAGCAGGTAGTACCTGGCAGCCTGCGAGTGATCGCCGCCATGGGCGACGAGCGAAACGCATTGATCATGTATGAGGTCAGCACTGCAGGGGGCGCGATCGGATCGAAGGTATTTCCCTCAGCTCAGACCTGGCTGCTGGACGACGAAGGCAAGATCAAGCTCGAGCGGATAGTCTCCTATTCGGTTCCGCGTTAACTCCTTCCGGCGAGGGTCTCACGCGTGGACCCCGGCTTGACCCGCTGCGCTCGATAGTGGTGATCATTCCCACGTCGCACCACCAAAATTGGCTCCGGGACCGTCGTCCAGCCAGTTCAATCGACGCCGGGCAGCCAGCACCACATCACCGAGATTGGCACACGAGGAGCCGCTGACACGAGACGCCGTGGCCTGTCATTTCACAGCGCCCAAAGTTAGCCCGCGTACGAAATGGCGCTGGACGATCAATGCAAAGACGATAATCGGCAAGGCGCCGACGACGCCTGCCGCCGCCATAGGTCCCCACTGGATCTGGATCTTTCCGATCAGGGTCGACACGCCGACCGGTATGGTCTGCGCATCCGGCGTTGACGTCATGGTGAGGGCGATCAAGAAGTCGTTGTAGATGTTTATGACGCTGAAGATTGCCGTCGCGGCCAAGCCTGGTGCTGCCAGGGGCAGCACAATTCGCCGCAGCGCGCTGAGGCGCGAATCGCCATCGACCAGCGCGGCCTCCTCGATGTCGCGCGGAATCTCAGCCAGGAAGCTCTGCATCAACCAGATCACGAACCCGGTGTTGAGCCCCGTATAAACGAGGATCAGGCCAAGCCGGGTGTTCAGGAGCCCGTAGTTGGCCAACACGAGGTAGAACGGAATCACGAGCAGGATCGCCGGCAGCATGCGGACCAGGAGAACCACGATGAGGGCCTGCCTTTGGAGCCAACTCTCGGTGGGAAGTTTGGTAAGCGCGTACGCGGCGGGGGTGCCGAGCAGCAGGCTGCCCGCCACTGAAAAGGCGACCACGAGGAGGCTGTTGGCGAGGAACGGCCCGAAGTTGTACCTGTCGAAGAGGGCGGCAAAGTTGTCGAGTGTCGGAGCCTGTGGCAGGAATTCCAGACCCCCGAAGATCTCAACCTGGTGCTTGAGCGACGTGGTGATCATCCACCAGAACGGGAACAGCGCGAAGACCTGAGCGGCGACGAGGGCGAGGTAGATCAACGCCCGGCGCGACCGGCGCTTCATCTCGTTCCCGGTCCCAGCCGGACCAGGCGGATGGCGATTCCAGCCAGGACCAGGACAGCGGCCAGCAGCAGAACCACCATAGCCATCGCCCGCCCTTCCTGCGTGAACAAGAAAGCTGTGTTGTAGGCATAGATGCTGAATAGCTGGGTCGAAACGCCCGGTCCTCCACGGGTCAGCACGTAGACCTGGTCGAAGGTGCCGAGGGCGTCAATCGTGCGCAGCACGATGGCGACAAAGAGCACCGGCCTCAGCATCGGCAGCACATGGTCGAAGAAGACGCGCAATGCGCTCGCACCATCCATCACCGCCGCCTCCAGCGGCTCCTGCGGAATGGTCTGCAGGCCCGCCAGCAAAATCAAGAACATGAGGGGGGTCCACTCCCAGACATCGAGCAGAACGACTCCAAGGAACGCGCTCGACTCGCCGCCAAGCACGTGCACTCCATGCACGCCCAGCAGTCCAAGCACCGGGTCGGCGATGCCGATGTCCGAGGCGTAGATCAGCCGCCACATCACCCCGACCACAACAGGAGCGACCGTCATCGGCAAGATGATTCCGATGCGCCAAAGGCCCGTGCCGACAAGTTGCCGATTCACCAGCAGGGCGAGTCCCAGTCCGAGCAGAGTCTCGATGAGGACGCAGAGAACGACGTACTTCGCGGTGGTCCCCAGGGCGGTGAGGAAAGTCGCGTCCTGGAGGACGTTCAGGTAGTTGTCGGCGCCCGCAAACCCCATGTCCAGCCCATAGCGGTACTGGCGCAAGCTGGCAACGATTCCGTAGGCCAGCGGATACACGCTGACCGCGGCCAGCGCAATGGCGGCCGGGACCAACAGGACATGGGGGCCGGCGATGAACGCCGCCCGCCGCCTCCGCGGCCGCGGTCGAGCGGCGCCCGCTGTGACCATGAAGGCTACCGGCTGCTTCTCAGGGTCCGCGACTAGAAGTAGCCGCCCTGCTGCTTCAAATAGGCGGTGATTTCGTTGGCCGCCTGGGTCAGCTTCTGGCTGGCAATCGATCTGTAGCCGCTCTTCTTGCTCAGCGCCTGAACAAGGGCCTCATTGAGCCTCGTGCCGAGAATGTCTTCAAATTTTGGTTCATCAGGCGTGTGCGGCTTCGCCACCGAGTTGTTGACGGCGTCGGCAATGGCGGGCAGCCAGCGGTACTGAGAGCTGATCGTTTTGTCCGTCAGCGCCGAACCGGTCACCGCCGCCGAGCCGTTCGTCTTCGCAAAGTCGATCTGAACTGGGCTGCTGGTGAACCATTCCAGAAACTTCTTGGCACCCTGCGGATTCGGTGCACCAGATGCGATGCCGCAGATGAAGGTACCGATGGCAGGACCGCTCTTTTCCTGGCTCGGAGTCGCCGCCATGTTGATCTGGCCGGACACCTTGGAGGCGGCGGGATCGTCCACCTGGTGGGTCAGACCGGTGTATTCCGTGAGCGCCATGCACTGGCCCTGGAGCAGGACCTGGACTTCCTGGTCGGTGTCGAATTCGGCGCTGCCGGAGGGCATGTACGGGATAAAGCTGAACAGCCGTTCCAGCGCGGCCACCCCCTCCGGACCGGCGAAGCCCGGCGACCAATCCTGATTGACGAAGTTGCCGCCGTACGAATTCAGCAGAGGCAAGTAGGTCTGCACTATGGGGTTGCCCTTGACGCCGCGGGCCGACCAGCCATAGAGGCTCGGAGGCTTGCTCTTGGACTGTGCCGCCTGCGCGATGTCGTCCCAGGTCTTAGGAGCTCCGTCGAAATACTGCTTGTTGTAATAGAGGATCTCGACGTCGTCGATGATGACGATCGCGTAAAGCTCGGGCTGCGCGTTGGCAAAAGCTTTCATCTTCGCCCCGGTCTTGGGCGGCCAGTACCCCTGGTTGAGGCCATTGGCAAGAATGTCGGGATTCACTTTGAAGCCAAGCTTGTCGAGGCTCTGAATCACCTTCCCGGCTGCGAACTCAGGCACCCAGTTGTCGTCCATGACATAAATGTCGTATGCGCCAGTCTTGTGCAAGCCATCGTTCTTCGAGTTCTGGTACCAGGCGTCGTAGTTGGTCTCGTTGTACTGGACCTTGATGCCCGTCTCAGACTGAAAGCGTTTGACGAAGACGTCCCTGAAGGGGACCATCGCGTTGTCCTGGAACGTGCCGATCACGATCTTGTTCGTGCTTCCGCTCGAAGAAGAAGAAGAGAAGGTCGAGCACGCGTCGAGAAACGGTGCCACGCTGAGGCCGGCCGCTCCGGCCAAGCCCGCCTTGAGCACTGATCGACGGCTGAGCTGCCGGGAAAGGATGGACTCGGACTTCACGTCTTCTTCCTTGTGCGCCATGTATCTGTCCTCGCAATTTGCTGAGCGCCGGCCAGTGAGCCGGTCATGCTGATTCACGAACGCCGCCTGTCCCTGGCTGTTTCGAAGAGCCGCTCGTGCTGCCCTTTATGAGCTGACCGCTGTCCTTTTCGAAGAGCACCGTGCGGCTGGCGTCGGGCCGAACGCCACAGTGGTCGCCGATCTGGCCCTGAAAGTCCGACCAGACACGAACGTTCACACGATCAGCGCCGACCTTCACCGAGACCAGCGTCTCACTGCCCAGGGGCTCGACGACATAGATCTCGCCGGCGAAGGAATCCGGAGCGCCACGCATGGTGATCTGCGCATGTTCTGGCCGGAACCCGAGCACGAGCTCGCTCGCAGGCCCGTTGTCGATTGGGAATGTGCCCTCAGCCCGCTGAAAATGACCATTGGTTACCGTCCCGTGGAGCAGATTCATCGGCGGGGAGCCGCAGAAGCTAGCCACGAAGAGGTTGGCGGGCCGGGCGTAGATCTCGGCCGGCGTCGCGAGCTGCTGGAGCCGCCCGTTCGACAACACCGCGATGAGGTCGGCCATCGTCATGGCCTCGAGCTGATCGTGCGTCACGTAGACAGTTGTCACGGCCAAAGACTTCTGCAGGCGTTTCAGCTCGGCCCGCATCTGAAACCGCAGCTGGGCGTCAAGATTGGAAAGCGGTTCATCCATCAAGAAGGCCTGCGGCTGGCGCACAATCGCCCTTGCGAGCGCGACGCGCTGCCGCTGGCCTCCCGACAGCTGCCGGGGGTAGCGCTCGAGATACGCGTCGATGTTGAGCATCTTGGCGACCTGCGCAACGCGTTCCTGCCGGTCGGTTTGCGTGAGGCGGCGGATGCGCAAGGGATATTCAATGTTTTCCGCGACAGTCTTGTGCGGGTAGAGCGCGTAACTCTGGAACACCATCGCGATATCGCGCTCGCGAGGCTGCAGCGGAGTGACGTCTCGAGGACCGATAAACATCCGCCCGCTCGTCGGATCATCGAGACCCGCGAGGAGGCGCAGCGCGGTTGTCTTGCCGCAACCGGACGGCCCCAGCATGACCAGGAAACAGCCGTCGGGCGCGTGCAGGTCGAGATCGATCAGCGCATCAGCGGCCCCGAAACGCTTGCAAACCAGTTCGTAGCGGAGTTCCATGCGTCAGCAGGCGGGGAGGGTGCCTGTCGTCGGCTCGGGCTGCCCCCTCACCAGGGGAGGCTCATCCGTCTTTTGCAACGTTCCAATTCCGCTGCGACCTTGCCACGCCTATGGGCCGCTGTCAAGTTCGGTCGGCGGTCCAGCCTAGGCCGTGGCCTGCTCGTAGTTCAAGGGCGGGCCGGCTCGATCAGCCGTGCGGTCGACCTTCGCTTCACCAGCTCGACTCCGATCAGCCTGGTTTGCGGAGGTCCCGTCAGCTTGCCTTCGATCCGGGCGACGAGGGTCTCGATCCCGAGCCGAGCGAGCTGCTCGCGTGGCTGGGCGACAGTCGTCAGCGCGATTCGGGCCAGCCCGGACATTGCGATGTCGTCAAAGCCGACGATCGAAAGATCGCCTGGAACACGCAGGTGGTAGCGGTCGGCGAACTCCTGCAGATAGATCCCGGCAAAGTCGTTCGAGGCGAAGACGCCGGTGACCCGTTCCGGACCGGTTAGCACATCCACCAGCTTGCGCGCCTCACCGTCGACGACCGCCTGATCGGCCGGCGGCGACCAGCTTATGCGAAGCGGAGGTCCCAACCCCCCCGCCCTCAGGGCGTCTTCGTATCCCTGGAGCCGCATCAGGTCGGATCGCTCTTCGAGCTCAGGCACCGACAGATAAGCGATGCGCTTGTGGCCGGCGGCGATCAGGTGCTCGGTGGCAAGCGTGCCACCCTGCACGTCGTCGACCGAGACCACATCACCCGCGTCGCCCGAGCACGCTACAAAGATGACTGGAACCCGTTGCTCGACAGCTTCGCGCATGGCGCGCGATTCGCCGGAGAAGGCGAGAAAGACGATGCCCGCGACCCGGTGCTCAAGCAGCGACTCGACACCTTCGATCTCACGCTGGCTGTCGCCTTCCGTGTTGCAGAACATTGCGGTGTAGCCGCGCGCCGCGGCGTGTCTTTCGATCATCTTGGCCATCTCGGCAAAGAAGGGATTGAAAAGATCGCCGACCACGACTCCCAGGATTTCAGTGCGCCGCTTGACCAGCTGTCTCGCGATTACATTCGGCCGGTAGCCAAGGCGTTCGATCGCGGCGCGAACCCGGCGACGAGTCGCCTCCGACACACCTGTCGCGTCGCGAACTACGTTCGAGACCGTCGACTTCGAGACGCCGGCTTCCAAGGCAACGTCGAGGATCGTGGGCGGCGTACGAAATAGCAGCGCGTTGTCGTCCGCGTGCATCGCGGCCAATGGTAGCTTCTCGCTTGGACCGCGACCAGTCGGGGACCTACGCTGCTTTCAGTCCACTGAATTCACCACTTGTCGTAGCGTCCTCGTGTTCAGGACCGCATCCGCCTGGAACGCGTTGAGCGCCGCGTCCAGCGACGCGAAGCATCGCTTCTTTGCAATGCGGGTCTGGTCCTGGAGCAGGGCCAGGGCGCGGGCCTCCGAGTCGACGCACGCAACCAGCTCGACGTCCCTGACCTCGGGTATCACCAAGCGCGCGCAGTCGCGCCCCCAGGCGCCCATGCCCACCTGCACGACGCGAAGCTTCGATCTGGGCGCCGGCCGCAATCTGCGAGTTGATTGGGCGGCCAGGGACGTGATCCTACGCCGGCCTTGTCGATGACTTTCGTTCGCCGAGGTAAAGCTCGGCCGAGCGGTTCGACTCGTTTTGAGGGTGGCGGTCCTCCAGGC
>Ga0209803_1001839_pt1 | contig 13664 bp, 9 predicted proteins | sample GraSoiAngelo_138_FD_185895 | JGI IMG/M metagenome (GOLD analysis project Ga0209803, IMG submission 185895) | Grasslands soil microbial communities from the Angelo Coastal Reserve, California, USA - 14_0929_09_40cm (SPAdes) (version 2) | ecosystem: Environmental > Terrestrial > Soil > Grasslands ... | reverse complement strand
TATCTTTAATCGGCTCTGAAACCGTCCTCATTTCACCGGACAGCTTCTTCTCGAGCTTCTCCAACCGCTCCAGCAGTTGCACAACGGGCAGCGTTTTCGGCAAAGTTGCCAGACGCACCAACACGGTTTCCAAGGCAAACCGCGGGTGGGCCGAGCGCGCGACATCTTCATCCCCGGCTGCCATGAAGTCAAAGTAGTCCAACAACGTCTCAAGCGATAGATCCGCCGCTTGGCTTCGTAAATCTTCGACTTCCTGGTCGGGAAGGTCCAGCAATTGACCGCTTGCCAAGCCCTCAGATTTCTTTGTGCCCGACTCCAATAATCGGACAACTAAGAGATTGCGGAAGTGTTCCAGCAAATCCCGCGACAAGCGGCAAAGATCCCGCCCCTCGACGACGACAGCGGCAACGAGCTCAACGCATCGCCGCGCATCTCCTTGTACCACTGCGCTCGAAATCTCGTACAGAATCTGTCTTTCGGCCAATCCAAGAATATCCTGCAGCACCTTTTCATCAACCGTGGATTGGCCGACTTTGTCACCCGCTGGTTCGGCAAACGCGAGCACCTGCTCGAGCAAAGACTGGGCATCACGCATGCTGCCGTCCGCCTCTCGAGCCAGAAGAACCAAAGCTCCATTCGTGATCTTCAGTCCTTCCTTGTTGGCTATATCCGCCAATCGCTCGACGATCTCTCTTAACGAAATGCGACGGAAATCGAAACGTTGACAACGCGACAGGATGGTTTCCGGAAGACGATGGGGCTCGGTGGTGGCGAGGATAAACTTTACAGAGGGCGGCGGCTCCTCCAGCGTCTTTAAAAGGGCGTTGAAGGCATCCTTCGTCACCTGATGCACTTCATCGATGATGTAAATCTTGAATCGGCACTTCGCGGGCTGATAGCGAACATTTTCGATGATCTGTCGGATTTCGTCGATGCCGCGATTCGATGCGCCGTCAATTTCCAAAACATCGATCGAATTGCCATTCGTAATCTCTTCGCAATGGCTGCATTGATTGCAGGGCTCCGGAGTCGGACCCCGCTCGCAGTTTAAAGCTTTGGCAAGAATTCGAGCGCCGGTAGTTTTGCCCACCCCACGAACGCCTGTAAAGAGATAAGCATGGGCGATGCGGTTCGTCCGTATCGCGTTCTGCAAAGTCCGGGAGATATGTCCCTGCCCCGCGATATCATCAAAGCTCTGGGGGCGCCATTTACGAGCTAGTACGAGATAGGACATAAATTCAGTAGGCAGAATGCAGTAGGCAGATGGCAATCAAACTGCTCACTGTCGACTGCTCACTGCACTGCGGATGCCCATTGCTGACAGCCAGGTTTCCCTGTGGCACAGGGGATCATCCGTTACCGCTGCTTCCTTCCGGACCTGACGGGGTTCGCGGTTCCGCCTTGCACAGGACCTAACTATCAGCAATCGACATCCGCGTTTTGGTTTTGAGGCCAGACGATTGACGTATGGAGAACAGTACGACGATCCCGGCGAATATTCAAGATTTCCGCCTGAATCTCTTAACGATTTTTTTATACGCTTAGGCCGTTTTTTAATTCGCCGACGATTTAACGAGTCGTTAAGCTCCTATTGATGAAGCTAGCCAGCTACACGGCCGGCCCTCTAATCCAGAGCGCCGTGCAGCGCATCGCTCATGCTACCGATCTCACGACCATCTCGGAGAACGCCCTTGCCTGGGCCGCCACTTTGGCAAAGGTGAACACGGCTGAATTGCTGCTCCTTCACGTGGTGCCGCCGCCAACCCCCATTTTTGAAACCGAATCACCGCTGAAAACCCAAGCCGAGTTTGAACTCTCAGTGCTGCTGACAAGACTGAAGTTGAATGGAGTCAACGCACGAGGCTTCGTACTCTGCGGGACGAAGTCCATTGACCACCAAATCCTACAAGCAACTCGGCTGGAAAAAATCGACCTCATCGTCATGGGAACAGAGGGTCGGAAAGGTATTTCGCGGCTATTGGTTGGGAGCGTCGCTTCGAGGGTCATCGCCCGCGCCCATTGCCCAGTGCTGGTGGTTCCAGCGAGCACGGTGACGGCAAGCTCTTCCCCACCAACTCGGTCCCAACACCTAAGATGATTGCCAAAAAACCAGAGAGCTTCTCCCTAAAAGATTTTGTTTTCGGTAAACCAAAGGATCCTTTGGATCCAAGGGTTTTCCATCAGATCTCCCTGGTCGCGTTTCTGGCATGGGTAGGCCTGGGGGCGGACGGTTTGAGCTCGTCGGCCTACGGTCCCGAGGAGGCCTATTTGGCCTTGGGAGACCATTTCTTTCTTGCTCTACCTCTCGCCATCCTCATGGCCGTGACCGTTTTCGTCATATCGGCGAGCTACAGTCATATCATCGAGCTATTTCCGACAGGCGGCGGTGGGTACCTCGTCGCCACCAAACTTTTGGGTCCGAAAGTCGGGCTCACTTCCGGCTGCGCTCTGATTGTGGATTACATGCTAACGGTTACCATTTCGGTCGCGAGCGCGGGGGATCAGATCTTCAGTTTTCTACCCATCTCACTACACGGCGCCAAGCTGGTGATCGAGTTTGTCTTGATCTTTTTTCTGATTTACTTGAACCTTCGCGGCACCAAAGAGTCGGTGCTCTTTCTCCTGCCGATTTTTCTCCTGTTTGTCGTCGCGCACATCTTCGCCATTAGCCTCGGAGTCTTACCCAAAGCAGCCGAGATCCCCCTTGTCGCGTCAATGACTTATCAAAAGACCATCGGCGATATTCAGGGACTGGGTGTATGGACGACGATTTTTTTAGTTCTGCATGCGTACAGCCTTGGCGGCGGTACCTATACTGGGATTGAGGCGGTGAGCAACGGCCTTCAGGCTCTGCGCGAGCCGCGAGTCGAGACCGGAAAGAAAACCATGCTCTATATGGCCAGTTCGCTTGCCTTCACCGCAAGTGGCCTGCTGCTCTCCTACTTGCTCAACCAGGTCTCCCACGAACCGGGCAAGACTCTGAACGCCAGTTTGTTTGAAAAAATTTACGTAAGTTTCTTGTCGCCTGATTTGGCCTATGCGTTGGTGATTGTAACGCTCATTACCGAGGCGGCCATCCTTTTGGTCGCGGCCCAAGCGGGATTTATCGATGGTCCGAGAGTCCTTTCCAACATGGCGATCGATTCCTGGGTTCCCCACCGTTTTTCCCATTTAAGCGACAACTTAGTCACTCAATACGGTGTCTGGTTCATGGGCTTGGCCTCCCTCGCCTTTTTGTTTTATACCGGCGGTGACGTAAGGCTACTGGTCGTCATGTATAGCATCAATGTGTTTTTGACTTTCAGCCTCTCTCAGGTGGGGATGTGCCGCCATTGGTGGCAAGTAAGAAAAAACGAAAGGCTCTGGTTACGCAAGCTCTTTGTGAATGGTCTCGGTCTATCCTTCACGACCATCATCCTCGTAGTCACTGTAGTCATAAAGTTCGCCGAGGGTGGATGGGTTACGCTTCTAGTGACGTCGGGCTTTATTCTTCTCTGTTATGCCGTTCGAACACATTACGATCAGGTCCGGAGCGCATTGAAAAGCCTCGATGAAACCCTAATCAACATTCCCTTCCAGCCGGATTTTAAGACTCCGGTGCCGGACAAAAACCCGCAGGGTCCGACGGCCGCCCTCATTGTCAGGGACTTTGACGGGCTGGCGATTCATTCCCTGCTCAGCATTAGCCGGCTCTTTCCCAACCACTTCAAAAACGTTGTCTTTGTCTCAATCGGGTTAATCGACTCTGGTCGGTTTAAGGGACTCGGTGAAATCGAAAATTTACGCCAATCAAAAGCGGAGGATCTCAAGAGTTTGGTGGAGTTTGCCAACTGCCTGGGCTGGTACGCGGAGTATCGTTACGCCCTAGGGATTGATCTTATCGAGGAGTTGGAAGCCCTGTGTAAGTCCGTTTCTAAAGATTTTCCCAGGCCGGTCTTTTTCGCCGGCAAACTGGTTTTTGAGCAGGAAAATTTTCTCAGCCGATTGCTTCACAACCAAACCCCATTTACGCTGGAGCGCCGGCTACAGTTTGAGGGTCTGGAAATGATGATCCTGCCGATCCGGGTTTTCGCTTCGCAGGAAAGCCAGCAACATGCCAGTTAGCCTTTTCCTCCGGGAGTTGCGTTCCCGTCCGTTAACTGGATAACATTCAGACAGCTCGGGAGCGGGTTTGCCCGTCTCACGCGTCGATTACCAATGAACGGTTCTATCTCAAAATCTATTCGGGCCGCATACTCAAGACACGAGCTGCTCTTGGCGGCAACTGCCACAGCGGTGGTCACGATACTCTCGCTGATGCTGGTTCCACTTACCGGCTATGTAGCCATCGCCCTTCTCTATTTGTTGCTGGTTGTCCTGGCAGGTCTCAAGTTTAGCCGCTGGACCGTTCTTTTGACCGCCGGCGCCAGCGCCGTATTATGGAATTTTCTATTTATACCGCCGCGCTATACCATCTACATCGAAAAGATCGAAGACCTAATGCTGTTCGCGATGTTTTTCGTCGTGGCGATCGCCATGGGACACATCACAAACCGGTTGCGAGAAAGCCAGGTCGCGCAACAACAGCGGGAACGGCGCACGAGCGCGTTATATGAACTCGTGCGTCAAGCCGGCCTTGCGCCGGATCCCGACACCGGCTTATGCGCGGCCATAAGTTTAATCGAGACGATCTTCGGCGTGAGAGCCGCGCTTTTGCTCCGTCTCAAAGACCACACCCTCTCCCGAACGCCGCACTCCGCCAGTTCCTTAAAAATGGACCCGGCAGCCTTAGACGGGGCGCAAACGGCTTTTGACCGGCAGACTTCCGTCCGGCAGCTCACCGGCGCTCCGCATCAATCCGAGGGAAGGTATCTGCCGCTAAAGGCGCACACGACAGTCATAGGTGTTCTCGCCGTCGCCCCGGCGCGCAAAAAGAGTTTCGATGCCGCTGAAATAGAATTGCTCGAGACGTTCGCGGTATTAATCGGTACGATATTAGAGCGAGATCACTTGCTAGAGGCTTTCAAACATGCGGAAATTCTCGAAGCCTCGGAGCGGCTGCATCGCGCGCTCCTGCAGAGCGTCTCGCACGAACTCAAAACCCCCTTGGCGGCAGTCCGAACCGGCATTGACGCTTTGGCCAGCGGCGCGATGATCGAGAACAAAAAGCGCGTTACCATTCAAGAAATCCAATCGGCGTCACGGCGCTTGCAACGGGTCATCGACAATCTTTTAAACATGAGCCGCATCGAATCCGGCGCAGTGCAGCCGAAGCTCGATTGGTGTGAGGTCGGAGAACTGATTGAAGCGGCTGTCGATCTGGCAGGGGACAGTTTGAGCGAACATCGTCTGGTCATGACGAACGGGAGCAATCTCCCCATGGTGAAGATCGACCAAGCCCTTTTGGAGCAGTGTCTTTGCAACCTGCTTTTAAACTCAGCTTCGTGGAGCCCGCCGGGCAGCCAAATTACCGTGACGGCACGCCTGCAAGATAGCCTCCTGGTATTGTCAGTCGAAGACGAGGGCAAAGGCATCCGTGAGTCGGAATTCGGTCGTATTTTTGACGTCTTCTATCGAGGAGCGGACGCGCGACCGGGCGGAACGGGACTCGGGTTAGCCATCGTTGACGGTTTCGTGCGGGCGCATAACGGCAACGTGCACGCGGCGAACCGGCAACCTCGGGGCGCTGAGTTTGTCATCACGATTCCGGTGGAAACCCTGAGCGCTGACCTGGCGGAGGAGTTTGCTTGAACGAGCGGCCCCTTGCTCTCGTCATCGACGATGAGCAGCAGATCCGCAAACTGCTGCGGATCCTTTTGGAAGAAGAGTACCGGGTTTTCGAATCGGAAAGCGGCCGTCAGGGACTCTCAGATATTGCCGCCCGTAGACCGGATGTGGTTTTACTCGATCTGGGCCTTCCGGACATGGACGGAATGGTGGTGCTAAAGCGTCTTCGAGAATGGAGTCGGGTGCCCGTACTGATTCTATCCGTACGCGAGGGGCCCGATGATAAAGTTGCCGCCTTGGACGGTGGCGCCGATGACTACGTCACGAAGCCCTTCGAATCGGTTGAATTGCTCGCGCGACTGCGCGCCATTCAACGACGCGGCGCTGTCGGTCCAGACGAACCTTATTTTCAGGCAGGCCATCTGGCGATCGATTTCAACAGCCGCACGGTCAGCGTGAGCGGCGACGAAGTCAAACTCACCGCCACCGAGTACGCGCTCCTAAAGGTGCTGGCGCAGCACGCCGGCAAAGTGGTGACCCACAAACAGTTGCTGCGTGAGGTTTGGGGACCCAATGCCGAAGAGCAGTCTCAATACTTGCGGGTTTATATGACCCATCTGCGTAAAAAGATCGAAATCTCAGAGGCCCGAGAAAAACTTCTCCGGACGGAAAGTGGCATTGGCTACCGGCTAGTGATCCCGACGCGTAGTCATTAAAAGCGAAGATGCTGAAGCCGAAATTATTAACTAACTAGAGATTTGCCCTGATCAAAACATAGAACCGCCGCCCATGGAACCCGATCTCACTCAGCCGGCACAAAACAAGCTTCGGATCTTGGTCATTGACGACGAGAAGAATATCCGCGCGACGCTCTCGGTTTGTCTCGAACAAATCGGTTGTCAGGTCACCGGAGCAGCATCGGCGGAGAGCGCTTTGGCTGCACTCGCACAGCAGCCCTACGACCTGGCATTTCTGGATCTGCGTCTAGGGGAGATAAGCGGTCTCGATCTCATCCCACAGCTGTTGGCTGAAGATCCTAATCTGTCAATCATCGTAATCACCGCCCACGCCACCATAGACACCGCGGTCGAGGCCGTCAGGCGGGGCGCGAAGGACTATATTCCCAAGCCGTTCACTCCTGCCCAGATCCAACATGTCGTCAAGCAAACCACCAGTCACCGCCAACTCGCGTATCGGATCGCCAACCTGGAAGAACAGCTACGCGGCGCATCGCCCGAAATAGAGCTAGAGACCCATTCCGCTAAAATGCGACTCGCCTTAGAAACGGCGCTGCGAGGCGCGGCGTCCGGCGCGACGATTTTGCTGCGGGGAGAGAGCGGTACTGGCAAAGGAGTTTTGGCGCGGGCGATTCATTTCCACAGCCCCCGCGCTTCCCAGCCGTTTGTCGTCGTCAATTGTCCGACGTTGTCCGAAGAGCTGTTGGCCAGCGAGCTGTTTGGCCACGCCAAGGGCTCTTTTACCGGCGCGGTGCGGGACCAGGCCGGACGCGTGGAAGCCGCCCAAGGCGGCACGCTCTTTCTCGATGAGATTGGCGAGGTTTCACCGGCGCTGCAGGCAAAACTTCTCCGCTTCCTTCAAGACAAACAGTTCGAGCGTCTCGGCGAGACGCGCACCCGGTATGCCGATGTTCGAGTGATCGCCGCCACCAACAGAAACCTTGAAGAGGATGTCAAGGCCGGCCGATTTCGCGAGGATCTGCTCTACCGTCTCAATGTTCTGGAGATTTGCGTGCCGCCGCTGCGCGAGCGCCCCGAAGATATCTTGCCACTCGTGCGGCGTTTCCTCGCTTTCTTCGCCCGGGCCACTCGTCGCTCGCCCCCGGAGCTCTCGCAAGCGGCCGAACAGGCGCTTTTGAAGTACGCCTGGCCGGGCAACGTTCGCGAACTCACCAATGCCATCGAGCGAGCGATTATTCTCTGGCCAGCGCAGGTCATCGAGCCCGCGGGGCTTCCCGAGAGAATCGCCGCCCGTGGCGATGCCGGTCCGGCGCTCGGCGGCAATTTCACGCTGGAAGAGATCGAGCGCGCGCATGTCAAGCGAGTGCTGGCCCGAGCGCAAAATCTTGAAGAGGCAGCGTCAATTCTCGGCATCGATGCCTCAACCTTGTGGCGGAAGCGGAAGAAATTCGAGCCATAAGGCTCATGACTTTTGTTCCGGCAACTGGTGGCCGAGACGCGTGAGCGCTTCCCGTGCCGGTTCGGATTCATGGCTTGCGTCCACTGCCATGTAATAGTACTGGAGAGCGGTTCGTTTATCGCCATCGCCTTCCGCCATAAAACCTAACCAGTAATAGGACTCCGGGCGGGTGACGTCACGCGACATCGCCGCCTTCAGATAAGCCCGGGCCTCGACTCGAGCGTTGCGTTCGCGGGCAAGCTCGGCCAGGTGGAGATAATCATCAAACGATCCGATGGAGGTCAAATGTTGGCGGAAGAGAATTTCCTGAGCGAGCACTTCGATGATTTTTGGATCAAAAGGCTTTTGGATGAAATCGACGGCCCCGAGCTTCATCGCCTCGACGGCATTGGAGGCCGTCCCGTAGGCAGTGATAATCACTACCGCTGTCTTGGGGCTGATGGCTCGGATATGACTGAGAACCTCCACCCCTTGCATTTTGGGCATACGCAGATCCACAAAGGCGATATCCGGGTGCCTTTCTCGACACAGACTAAGAGCCTCGTCGCCATCAGCGGCCACATCGACAATGTGACCTGCGGCCTCCAATACAAGTGATAGAGTTTTACGGATGTTACGCTCGTCATCTGCGACCAGGATACGCGACTGGGTTTCAGTCATGCTCGTGATCCTCCTCTCGATTCCTCTCTATGAGCGCTAGGTATGGTAAACCAAAACGTGCTGCCCTTTCCCCGTTCACTTTTGACCCCGATCTGTCCCCCATGCGCTTCCACCATTTCCTTGGCGATGGAGAGGCCCAACCCTGCGCCCTTCGAGTTCGAGCCGGGCACGCGAAAATATCGTTCAAAGAGGTATCGTTGGTGTTCCGGGAGGATTCCTTCTCCCGTATCCGAAACTTCAAAACGTACGACCCCGTCGGTCGGCAGCGCCCGCACGTCGATGCTTCCACCGCTCGGGGTGTGGCAAATCGCATTGTTGATGAGGTTTGAGAACACCAAGGTAACGCGCTCCGGATCGACCATGACCTCGCCGTCGGACGTTTGATTGGAAGCGCCTAGCCGGACATTTTTTAGCTCCGCTGCGGCTCGGTGCGCTTCGATGGCTCCGTGAACTAGAGAGGCGACTGAGATCGGACGGCGATGCATTTCGATCTGACCCTCCTTGATGCGGGAAAGGTCCAAAATGTCGTCCACCATCGACTGCAACCGCTCGCAGTCTTCCCGCGCGGCATGGAGCAAATCCGATTGCTTTTCAGTCAACGGCCCAACCATTTGCTCTAGGCACAGATGAATGGCCATGCGTAGGGACGTGAGCGGCGTGCGAAATTCATGAGCGACGGTGGCGACCAAATCGTCTTTCAGCTCGCTAAATCGCCTGAGCCGAGTTACGTCTTGAAGGATGACGGTGGCGCCGACGATCCCCGCTCTCGACTCGTACACCGGAATGGCACGCGGCAGAAAATATCGCTCGCCTTCGGTGGTGCGTGCCCGAAAGGCTTCGGCGAATCCTTTCGGGGTGTAAGCTCCTTTGCCGCTCAGCACGTGAGCGCGCATGCGATCCAACACTTCCCGAACCGAAGGATCCACGTTGCTTTGCGAGTCCTTGGCACCAAGTTCCGAGCCGAAGCCGAGTAGGCTTTCCGCCGGGCGGTTCACGTTGCTGACATCGCCTCCGACACCGAAGATGACGACGGGATCAGGCAAGCTGTCGATCGCCGCCTGCATAGCTAGTTGAGCCTGGAGCAACTCGCCGAGGGAACTGTTACGGTACTGCAAGAGGCGATCGGCCATGGAGTTGAAATCCCGCGCTAACTGCGCCAGTTCGTCGTTACCCTGTAAATTCGCCCGGGCATTAAAATTTCCTTCACCGAGGCTCTTGGTGGCATGACTCAGCTGGGAGAGAGGACGCAACAACCGCTGCGTGAGCATCGCCGAAAGAACAAGACCAAGGACCAGAGCCACCATGACGGCCCCAATCGTGATGTTATTCATTCGCTCCGCGGTGCGGCGCACGTCATTGCTCTTGCGCACCATCGCGTCCTGGTTCATCGCTAGAATCTCATCCGCAGCGTTCTTTACCTTTTCGAATGCCGGCTCCAGCTCGCCGAAATAAAACTGCCTTGCCGCCTCGGCATCGCTCATCTTTTGACAACGGTCAAACTTTTGTTGATAGTCATTCCAGAATTCGCGCAACCGTTGAGTGACCTCGCGCTCCCCAGGTTCAGTGATGTTGTTCTCCTGAACCTGGAGCTCGGATTCGAACAAAGGTCGGTACTGAGCAGCTTGCGACAGCCCCTTGTCGCGCCTGCCGGCGATCAGGAAGAGCGCCGCACTATCCATGCGCTCTATGGCTTCCTTCATCCGCTGGGCTGCCAGAACGCTGCGATAGTTGTCTTTCAAAATCGTTTGAGAGTGCGAACCCAAGAAAGAAACCATCCATACGGAGAAGGCTGAAATGATCACCAGGATCAAAGCCATCGGAGCCTGAGCTAAGAGGAGTTTGGTTCGCAAGCTCATGCGGACTCCTCCTCTCCCTCGAAGGAGACGATATGCAGGTCGAAACCCGCCGCTTCTCTTACCAACCTAGCCATCACCGACTGTCCCAAGAGTTGGCGCCACCAGGACTTTCTGGTCCGGTCGATGACGATGTGGCCGACGCCGTGTGTACGCGCGAATTCGAGCAGCGCGGGAACCGGATCCTTGGCGCTGAGGCGAACCACTTCGGCGCCGAGCTCCCGCGCCTTTTGCTCGGTATCGATCAGGTGACGCTGTGCTTCGGCATCGATTCTGAGAGGGTTTTCTTTGGGAGTCTCGACGTAGACGACGTACCAATCGGTGTTGAGTCGTCCAGCCAGTCGCGACGCGCGCCGGAGCAGCATGGCGGAATGAGGCGTTCGCGAGGCAATGCAAACCATGACCCGCTCGCTCGCCACTGCCCGATGTGAATTTTCGTCCGAACGAGCTTGGGCGGACACCGTTCGATCGATGCTTTCGGCGACTTCGCGCAGCGCAATCTCTCGTAGCATCGAAAGTTTTTCAGGCTTGAAGAAGTGCTCCAACGCCCAATTAACCTTTTCCTGGCTGTAGATCTTGCCGGCCCGCAGCCGCTCGATCAGATCCTCCACTGCCAAATCAAGATTTACCACTTGGTCGGCCTGCTTCAGAAAAGAGTCGGGGATGGTTTCGCGGACAACCACGTCGGTCGCCTGCTTGACCAGATCGTTCAAGCTTTCCAAGTGCTGCACGTTGAATGCGCAGATGACATTTATTCCTGCCTCTAAAAGTTCGAGAACATCTTGATAACGTTTTCGATTCCGACTGCCGGGAATGTTTGTGTGCGCCAGCTCATCGACCACCGCCAACTGCGGATGACGCTTCAGCACGGCGTCGAGATCCATCTCCTCCACCGTCACACCCCGATAGTCCATTCGTCGTCGTGGAATAACCTCTAGCCCCTCCACAAGAGCCTCCGTCTCGGCGCGGCCGTGAGTCTCGATGAATGCCAGGACCACGTCCACACCCCGCTTCTTTAGCGCATGAGCCTCCTCCAACATTTGGTAGGTTTTACCCACGCCCGCAGCGGGGCCGATATAGACTTTGAGCCGGCCGCGCTTGGCGCGCTCGACCAGCTCGAGGAAATCTTCGGGACGTTTGCGGTCCAGTGCCATCAGGAGGTATCGCTCATAGCCAGTGGCTTAATGCGGCCATTGGCGATCAATATAGGATGCGGTTTTCAAGTTTGCCAGTAAGCTTCAAAGCAACTTCTCAGTATCAACCGGTATAACACCTTTCTTGGCAGTAAGTTGACGCTTGAGCCTACGGCGCGAGAAATACTCCTGCGCTCGCAGCGCTGTCTTTCGCTGTATCCTTTTTCTCTGAAACCGGCAGGGGGGCGGGGCGGCCAAACTGACGATCGAGCGCAAGGTTGACCAAGAGCACATTGACTCTGGGTTCGCCTAGAATGCCGAAGGTTCTTCCCTCGACATTGGCCTCTACAACGGCTTGCACTCTCTCCGGTGAAATTCCGCGTGCCTTGGCAACTCGCGGCACCTGCCAGAGCGCTCCTTGCGGTGAAAGATGCGGATCGAGCCCGCTCCCTGAAGCGGTCACGAGGTCGGCAGGAACAGGACTCGACGCGTCAGGATTTTCTTCCTTGAGCCGCTTAAGGTCTTCCTTTATACGGTCCTGCAACTTCTTCGATGTCGGGCCTAGATTAGAACCGGAAGAGGAAGTCGCGTCATAGCCCTTCTCCCCTGCCGCCGAAGGCCGTGGCTGAAGATACGCCGGATTAGCAAATCCTTGGGCGATCAGCTCCGAGCCGATCACTTGTCCCTTTTCGTCCGTAACCAGGCTGCCGTTTGCGCGCCAGGGAAACAGCACTTGAGCGAGACCGGTCATCACGAACGGATAGAGTAGTCCGGTCAAGACAAGAGTGACGATCGTAGTCCGCAAAGCGATGATCATAGTTTTCATATATGACTCCTAGACAAGTCCGACGGCTTCCAAAACCAAGTCGACGAGCTTGATACCGATAAACGGCGCGATGACCCCGCCGACGCCATAGATCAACAGAGAACGTGCCAGCAACGGGCCGGCGCCGATGGGGCGATACTGAACGCCGCGCAAAGCCAACGGGATGAGCAAAATAATAATGATCGCGTTGAATATTACCGCCGAAAGAATCGCGCTCTGCGGCGACGCCAGATGCATAATATTCAACGGTGCGATCTCCGGATAGACGCCCATGAACATCGCCGGAATGATCGCGAAATACTTGGCCACGTCGTTGGCGATGGAAAAGGTCGTGAGCACGCCGCGGGTCATCAGCATCTGCTTGCCGATCTCCACGACCTCCAAAAGTTTAGTTGGGTTGGAATCGAGATCGACCATGTTGCCGGCTTCCTTAGCCGCCTGTGTTCCTGTGTTCATGGCAACACCAACGTCAGCTTGGGCCAGCGCCGGCGCGTCATTTGTGCCGTCGCCTGTCATGGCTACAAGTTTTCCCTGCGCTTGCTCTTCCTTGATAAGACGCATCTTGGCTTCCGGAGTGGCCTCCGCTAGAAAGTCATCTACGCCGGCTTCCCGAGCGATCGCCGCGGCGGTGCGCGGGTTGTCGCCGGTAATCATCACCGTGCGAATGCCCATGGCACGGAAGCGCGCAAAGCGTTCTTTGATACCACCCTTCACCACGTCCTTTAAATGGATCACGCCGAGAACCTCGTTGCCCTCGGAAACCACCAGCGGTGTGCCTCCCGCATCGGCAATGCCGTGAGTGACGCCGTTGATTTGCGAGCTCACTGCGCCGCCCATCTCGCCGACGAAGCTGACAATCGCATCGACGGCACCTTTGCGGATGATGCGACCGTCTAAATCGCAACCGCTCATGCGTGTTTGGGCGCTGAACGGAATAAATTTTGCGCCAATGCTTTGCACGTCGCGACCGCGCAGTCCGTATTTCTCCTTCGCCAGCACGACGATCGAGCGGCCTTCAGGAGTTTCATCGGCAAGACTCGCGAGTTGGGCTGCGTCCGCGAGAGCTTCCGGACTCACGCCATCGACAGCGATAAACTCTGTGGCCATACGGTTGCCGAGCGTGATCGTGCCAGTCTTGTCGAGAAGCAAAGTGTCGACATCGCCGGCGGCTTCGACCGCGCGCCCGCTCATGGCGAGAACGTTTTTTCTAAGTAAACGATCGATGCCGGCGATACCGATCGCCGAAAGAAGACCGCCGATGGTCGTGGGAATCAGGCAGACGAGCAGAGCGACGATCACGGTCACAGAAACGTTGGGCATGCCGGCATA
>Ga0209803_1001831_pt1 | contig 13688 bp, 9 predicted proteins | sample GraSoiAngelo_138_FD_185895 | JGI IMG/M metagenome (GOLD analysis project Ga0209803, IMG submission 185895) | Grasslands soil microbial communities from the Angelo Coastal Reserve, California, USA - 14_0929_09_40cm (SPAdes) (version 2) | ecosystem: Environmental > Terrestrial > Soil > Grasslands ... | reverse complement strand
GAAGACCAATTGCAAGGTGTTCTGCCCAGCGCGCTTCATCGGGGCTCCGGCCGCCGAACTCCACGCTGGTGGTCTTCGCGCCGAGGCTCTTGGCGTGGCCGCTGATGCCCATGCTGCGCATCGCGGTCGCCCGCGAAGCCTGGTCAACCACGAAGGGCGCATCGAAGGCATCGGCGATCTCAGGCGCTTCGGCGTTCCGGAAGACGAACGCGTTGACGCACCAGCTTCCGCCACCGTGCAGGTCGATCAGGACGCCCGCGCCTTCCACGGCATGCTCGGCGAGCAACGCGGCAAGGCGCTCGGTATGCGAGCCATTCGGATTGCCGGGGAAGACGCGGTTCAGATCGAGGACGTCGAGCGGCGCGCAGCGGGCGTCGGCCTCCATTGCGAGCGGATTGCTGACGGGCACGACCCGCAGCGTGCCGATCAGGTCGGTCAGCGAGGTCCGCTCGAGAAGCTGGTGGATGGCGCGGGCGCTCCATGGACCTTCATCGCCATGCACTCCCGCCGTGACGGTCACCACGGGCTTACCCTGACCGACGCTCCCGACACGCAAGTTCAGCGTGCCCGCCGCGGCGCCCACCGCCAGCGGGAGATCTTGCCACCGCACGCTCTGGCGCAGAGTCGTCGCCGTCACCGTCATCTCGCCGCGCTCCCATCGAGCGGCAGGCCCACCCAGCGATGCTCGCGGTGCGACAGCGCGACCGCGTTGATGATCTCCTGCACCTTCGCGCTCTGCGCGAAATTGCCCTGGTTCTCTTCTCCTCCGTCGACGATCTCCTGCATGAAGTTGTGCACGAGGTTCGCGTAGAAGAGCGAGGGCCAGGGCTCGCCCGGCTGATAGCCAGGCGGGAAGAATCGGTCCGGGATCGTCATCGGGACGAACTCGACGGCGTCCGGTTTCGCGCCGCGGAGCGTCTGGCATTCGCCGAACTCTTCGACGAGCCGACAGATGAGCGCGCCCTCCGAGCCGTAGATCCGCGCTTCGATGCCCGGGTAGTTGCCGACGGTGACGAAGCTCGACTGGAGCGAGTAGAGCGCGCCGTTGGCGCACTCGCCGATGAACATGTCGGCGTCGTCGATGTTGATCCGCACGCGCTCGGCGTCGAGGTTGGTGGGCCGGCGGAAGGGGATCATGTTGCTCAGGATCCCCACCACCTGGGTCAGCTCGCTTCCCACGCATGACAAGCCGATGTCGATCGTCGGCGCGCCGTAGCCCTCGAGCGACGCGACCGCGATCGCCTCGCGGCGCTGATCCGTACCGCGCGGGGTCTCCCCCACCGGACGAACGCGATGGATCCGCTTGTCCATTGGGTTGTCGGGATCGAGCCACTGCGAGTTCTGCTCGTAACCGTTGAAAACGAACGGCTGCCCGACGAAGCCAGCGCTGATGAGCTCGAACATGTACCGGACGGCCGGCGCGTAGCGGAAGGTCAGACCGACCTTGGTCTTGAGGTTCTTCGAGCGCGCGAGCTCGTGCGCGCGCCAGACGTCCTTGTAGTCGTGGCAGACGGGCTTCTCGACGAGCACGTGCTTGCCGGCCTCGAGCGCCGCGAAGGTCAGCTCCTCGTGGCCGTCGCTCCCGCCGCGGGTGACCACGTCGATGACATCGATGTCGCGGCGGCTCAAGACCTTCTCCGCATCGGCAACGGCCTCGGGGATGCCGAACTTCCGCGCGGCAGCTTCCGCGAGGTCCTTGTGCAGGTCGCAGACCATCACCACATCGCAGAGCGGCGACCGCGTGAAGCCGGGAAGGTGAGCGCTGTTCGACCACCTGCCCGCGCCGATCACGCCAACGCGCAGCTTCTCTTTGATCATGACCCGAGAGGCAGCTCGACCCAGCGTCGCTGCCGGTGCGAGAGCGCCACCGCGTTGATGACCTCCTGCACGCGGGCGCTCTGGGCGAAGTTGCCTTGATTGACGCCGTCGCCGCCATGGAGCTCCTGCATGAAGTTGTGCACGAGATTCCCGTAGAAGAGCGAAGGCCAGGGCTCGCCGGCTCCGACGCCTGGCGGGAAGAACCGATCCGGGACGGGCATGCGCACGAACTCGACCGCGTCGGGCCTCGCGCCGTGCAACGTCTGGCATTCCCCGAACTCCTCGACCAGGCGGCAGACCAGCGCACCCTTCGATCCGTAGACCCGGGCCTCGATACCGGGGTAGTTGCCCACCGTGACGTACGCCGACTGCACGGAGAAGAGCGTCCCGTTCGCGCACTCACCGATGAAGATGTCGGCGTCGTCGACGTTGATCCGCTCGCGCTCGGTATCGAGGTTGGTGCGGCGGCGGTAGGGCAGCATGTTCTTGAGCGTTCCAACGACTCGCTCGAGCCCGCTACCGACGCTCATGAGTCCGATGTCGATGATCGGCGCGCCGTAGCCCTCGAGCGACAGCACCTGGATCGCCTCGGGCCGGGGATCGTGGCCCTTGACCTCGGTGTCCTCGGACCGCTCCCTGTGCGGGCGCTTGTCCATCGGCGTATCGGGGTCGATCCACTGATAGTTCTGCTCGAAGCCGTTGAAGATGTACGGCTCGCCGATGAAGCCTTCGGCGATGAGGGCTTGCATATACATGATCGCCGGGGCGTAGCGGAAGGTCAGGCCGATCTTCGTCTTCAGGTCTTTGGACGCCGCGACCTCATGCGCGCGCTGGATGTCGCGGTAGTCGTGGCAGACGGGCTTTTCGCAGAGCACGTGCTTTCCGGCCTCGAGGGCCGCGAAGGTCAGCTCCTGGTGGTTCTCCCCGCGGTCGTTGCCGCGGGTGACGATGTCGATGACGTCGATGTCGCTTCGGCTGAGGAGCCGCTGGTAATCGGTCTCCACCTCCGGAATCCCGAACTGCTGCGCGCGGGCGGCAGCGAGGTCGCGGTCGAGATCACAGAGCACCACGACGTCGCACAGCGGAGTGCGCGTGAGGCCAGGCAGGTGAGCCGATGTCGCCCAGCGCCCAGCCCCGATGACCCCAACGCGAAGCGGCTCGCTCAGTCTCCAACTCCCGGATCGAGCGGGAGGTCGACCCAGCGCCGCTCGCGGTGAGAGCGCTCGACCGCGTTGATGATCTCCTGCACGCGCGCGCTCTGCGCGAAGTTCCCCTGGTTCGCTTCGCCACCGTCCGTGATCTCCTTGGCGAAGTTGTGCACCAGGTTCGCGTAGAAGAGCGAGCGCCAGGATTCACCTTTTGCGTAGCCGACCGGGAAGTACGACGCGGGCACTTCGACCGGGACGAATTCGACCGCCTCAGGCGTGGCGCTCCGGAGGACCTGGCACTCCCCGAACTCCTCGACCAGGCGGCAGATGAGCGCGCCTTTCGAGCCGTAGACCCGAGCCTCGATGCCGGGGTAGTTGCCGACGGTCACGTACGAGGATTGCATCGAGCAGATCGCGCCGTTCGCGTACTCGCCGATGTAGATGTCGCCGTCGTCGACGTTCGTCCGTACCCAGTTGCCATCGAGGTTCTTGCGCTTGGGGACAAAGTTCTTGAGCATGCCCACCACACTCGTGAGCCTCGACCGCACGACCCAGAGGCTAATGTCGATCGTGGGGGCGCCGTAGCCCTCGAGCGAGCCCACCTTGATCGGCGCGTTGCCGGTGTCCTGTCGGGCGAAGCGGCTCGGTCCCGCCGGATCGATCCACTGCGAGTTCTGCTCCCAGCCGTTGAAGATGTATGGCTGACCGACGAAGCCGTCCTGGATGAGGTCGTACATGTACTGCATCGCGGGCGCGTACCGGAAGGTGAGGCCGACCTTGGTCTTGAGCTTCTTAGATGTCGCGAGGGCGTGCGCGCGCCAGACGTCCTTGTAGTCGTGGCAGACCGGCTTCTCCACGAGCACGTGCTTTCCTGCCTCGAGCGCCGCGAACGTGAGTGGCTCGTGGTTGTCTCCGCTGGTGACGATGTCGACGACGTCGATGTCGCCGCTCGACAGCACCTTCTGATAATCCGTCTCGACACCGGGCACGTTGAATTCCTTGGCGCGCGCCTCAGCCTTGTCGCGATCGATGTCGCAGATCACCGCGAGATCGACGAGTGGCGAGCGCTTCCAGCCCGGGATGTGCGCCATGCCCGCCCACCGGCCCGCGCCGATCACCCCAACGCGTAGCTTGTCCTTCATGTGAATCCTCCCCTGCCTCGAATCGTCGCTAAGACCGGATCGTCGGATCGAGCGCGTCGCGAAGCCCGTCGCCGAGGAAGTTGATGCCCAGGACCGTGATCAGGATCGCCATCCCTGGAAAGATCGTGAGCCATGGACGGCTCGCCATCGTGCTCTGCGAATCTTGCAGCATGTTGCCCCAGCTTGGCGTCGGGACCTGTACGCCGAGGCCAAGGAAGCTCAGCGAGGACTCCGCGATAATCGCGCCGCCCACGCCCAGCGTGGCGCCGACGATGATCGGCGCGAGCGCGTTCGGCAGGATGTGGCGCGCGATGATGCGCACGTCGGGCGCGCCGACCGCTCGCGCGGCGAGCGTGAAGTCGCGCTCTCGGATCGACAGCACCGTGGCGCGCACGATGCGCGCGGTGGACATCCAGCTCAGCAGACCGATCACGAGGATCATGACCGGGATCGCCGACTTTGCGTAGGCGCTCAGGATGATGAGGAGCGGGAGCGATGGGATGGAGAACGCCACATCGGTCACGCGCATGATGAGGTTGTCGAGCGCTCTGCCGTAGTAGCCCGCGAGCGAACCCATCAGCGTGCCGACGCTGGTGCCGACCATGGCGCTGAAGATGCCGATCGCGAGCGAGATCCGACCGCCATAGAGGAGTCGTGTGAAGAGATCCCGACCGATGTCGTCGGTGCCCATGATGTGGGCCGGCGATGGCGGCTTTCTGAACTGTGTGGGATCAATCGCGTCGAATGGGTAGGGCGCGATCCACGGCGCGAGGATCACCAGCGCGGCAAGGGCGCACAGCACGGCCGCCGAGACGAGCGCCAGCCGGTGACGCCGGAACTGACGCCAGAAGAGCTGCTTCTGCGAGACGGCGACGTCGGGAGCGGCACCGGGCGCCGCCTGCGGGTCGAGCTTCCCGCGCCGGGCTACGGCGTTCATCGGTACGAGATCCGCGGATCAAGCCAGGCGTAGGCGATATCCGCGAGGAGGTTGAAGAACACAACGAGGAACGAGCCCATCATCAGAATGCCCATGAGGAGCGGATAGTCCCGCGAGAACATGGCCTGCACGAAGAGCCGCCCGACGCCCGGCCAGGCGAAGATCGTCTCCGTGATGACGGCGCCGGAGAAGAGGCCCGCCAGGTCGAGCGCCATGATCGAGACAACCGGGATGAGCGCGTTCTTCACAGCGTGCCGGCTGAGCACGATGCGCTCGCGCAAGCCTTTGGCCCGCGCCGTTCGGATGAAGTCCGCGCGGATCACGTCCAGCAAGGACGACCGCATATAGCGTGACCAGCCGGCGATATGCCGGATCGAGAGCACGAACGCGGGGAGGACCAGGTGCTTCAGCTGGTCGGGGACCGACCCGTCGCCGATGGTGTCGCGTCCGGAGGTCGGAAGCCAGCCCAGATTCACCGAGAAGAGCAGCTGCAGGATCAGCGCGAACCAGAAGACCGGCATCGCGATCCCCAGGAACGAGGCCGTCGTGGCGGAGAAGTCGAAGAGGCTGTACTGACGGACCGCGCTGTACACGCCGAGAGGCAGCGCGACCACGGCCGCGAACACGAACGACACGGACATGAGCTCGAGCGTCGCGGGCAGCCGCTCGGCGATCATGTCCCCGACCGGCCGGCCCGTTGTGAAGCTGATCCCGAAGTCTCCGCTCAGCACCGCCGTCACCCAGCGCACGTACTGAACGGGCACCGGCTGGTCGAGCCCGAGCCGCTGCCGAAACGCATCGATGACCGACGGATCGATGAAGAGCCGGTTCTCGAGAAAGATCGCTTCCGGGCCTCCGGGCGCCGCCTGGATGATCAGGAAAATGAGCAGAGAGATGCCGAAGAGCAGCGGGACCATCTGTATGAGGCGTCGGCGGACATAGCGGCCCATGCGACCTCTCCGTGCGGGGGAATTGCCCGAAATCGGGCAACTCCCCCTTAGAGCGTGCTACTTACCGAGGTACCACTCGTAGACGTTCCAGAAGCTTCCGAGGTTGGTGCCGCTTGCCTTGAAGTTCACAAGCTTCTTGCTGGTGACGATCGGGTTCACGTTGTAGTAGACAGGCAGAGAGAACGCGTTCTCTGCCAATAGCTCCTGCGCCTTGAAGAGGAGCGCCTTGCGCTTGGCGGGGTCGAGCTCCTCATCCGACTTGATCATCTGTTCGTCCATCACCGGGTCGCAGAAGCCGGTCATGTTGTTGGAGCCCTTGCACGAGTAGAGGCCGGTGACGCTGGGATCGGCAGGAAGGACCCAGCGTGAGATCTGCACCTCCCATTGGCCGGACCGCCAGACCTGGGACCGCGCGGCGGCGTCCTTGGTGTCGATCTTGATGTCGACGCCGGCCGCCTTCATGTTCTGTTGGATGACCTGCCAGTAGAGCTTCCCGATGGCGTCGGCGGAGCTCAGCAGTGCCGTCAGGGAAAGCTTCTCGCCGGCCTTTTCCCGGATGCCGTCCGCGCCGACCTTCCAGCCGGCATCGTCCAGAAGCTTCTTGGCCGCGGTCGGATCGTACGGGTACTTCTTCACGTTCGGGTTGTAGTACGGGCTGGTCGTGGGCGCGACGGTGTCCGCGACCTGGACCGTGCCCTCGAGCACGCCGTCAACGATGGTCTTCTTGTCGATGAGCATGAAGAGGGCCTGACGCACGGACTTATCGCCGAAGATCTTGGCGCCGCGCTCGGTCTTGATGCTCATGTCGAAGTGCTGCCACGAGTTCTGCTGCACGAGCGTCAGGTTGTAATTGGCGAGATCCTTGACGTCCTTGACCTGCGTCGGCGTCATCTGGGCGAAGTCGACCTCACCCGACTTCACCGCATTGAGACGCGTGTTGATGTCGGGAATAAAGCGGAAGACGATCTCGTCGACGTACGGGTAGTCCTTACCGCGCCAGTAGTTGGGATTCCGCTTCACGCGGACGTATTCGCCGGACTTCCACTCGACGAAGATGAAGGGGCCGGTGCCGACGGGACTGCGGTTGTAGCCGTCGTACTTGACGATGTCCTTGCCCTCGAGCATGTACTTGGGCAGGACCGCCTCGAACAGCCCGTTGTAGATCGCGGACGGCTTGTCCCAGACCATAACGGCCGTGTACTTGTCCTGCACGCGGCAGTCGCTGATCGGCAGGTAGGAGTTGCGGTTATAGACCTCAGAGCCCGTGCCGACGATGTACTTCCACGTGAAGCAGACGTCATCGGCCGTGAATTCGTGGACCTGGTCGTGCCACATGACGCCCTGCTGTAGCGGCCAGGTGAGCTCGAGCTTCCCGTCGGACCGCGTCTTCACGAGGCCGTTCGCCACGGTGGGGACCTGCTTGGCGAGGACGGGGATGTACTCGTTCTTGTCGTTGCTGACGATCAGTCCCTCGACCATGGTGAGCTCGATGTCCGTGAGGAACTGGCTCGTGAAGGCGTTCAGATTGTCGACCTCGGCGCCGTAGCCGATCCGCAGGACCCCACCTTTGGTCGGGCCGGCCGAGGCGGAGGCGCTGGCGGCGGGCTGGCTCGGGACGGCGGTGGGGCCGGGACCGCAACTCGCAAGGATCGTGACGACCAGGAATGCGACGAGTAGCCGAACACGGGTGATCAAGATGCTCTCCCTCCCTGCCGCTGCAGGATATTCCCCGACCTTTCGGATAGTTCTTCTGGGCCCGGGTGAGAAACGGTGATATGAGCACGGTCTAGCTCGTGCGTGGTGTGAACTCTTCCTGGAGTTTCGAACGCGAGTGCATCGAGGCGCCGCGCACCTTCGCGAGTGCATCGAGGCGCCGCGCACCTTCGTGATCAGGCCCCTGGCGTAACCCAGCGCGACAAGGATTCGCGCCCTTGTCTGCTCGCTTGTTGGCTCGGAGAGTAGCCTGCAGAGCGTCACTCGAGCGCGGGGGGAAGGGCACACGATCGTGAGCGCAGCTACGACCCGATTCCGACAACGTCACCCGGCCGCGATCGCCGTTGCGTTTCTGGTCGCCATGCTCCTCGCGTCACCGGCGCTCGCAGCGCCGACCGCGAGCGATGCGGCCGGCGGACGGAATGCCTCGACCGTTGCCGCGTCTGCTCCTCTCCTGACCGCGGTAAGCGCGGCCACGCTGCCCGCCAACTTCACGGACACGATCGCACTGGGCGGACTCACATACCCGATGAGCGTGCGTTTCGCCAACGACGGTCGGGTCTTCGTCGCGCAGAAGAGCGGTCGGATCCTCGTGTATAGCGGCCTGTCTGACGTTACGCCGACCCTGTTTGCCGACCTGAGCACGAACGTCCACGACTTCTGGGACCGCGGGCTGATGAGCATCGCCCTCGCCCCAAACTTTCCCACCGATCCGTACGTCTACGTGCTCTACGCATACGACGCGGCGATCGGGGGCGTGGCACCGCTCTGGCCCGACAGCTGCCCGGCGAACCCCGGCGCCACCACGGACGGCTGCGTCATCAGCGGCCGCCTCTCGCGGCTCCAGGCCTTGGGCGACGTGATGACCGGCACCGAGCAGGTGCTCATCAACGACTGGTGCCAACAGTTCCCAAGCCATTCGCTGGGCGACCTGCGGTTCGGAGCCGACGGCATGCTCTACATCAGCGCAGGGGAAGGCGCGAGCTTCAACAATGCCGACTATGGCCAGTTCGGGGGGACGGTGGGCAATCCCCCAGCGACGCCGAAGAATCCATGCGGCGATCCGCCCGCCGGAGTGGGTGGCACGATGACCCCGCCGACGGCCAGAGGCGGAGCGCTTCGAAGCCAGAGCCTGCGGCGGCCGGCGGGTGAGCCACGAGTGCTGAACGGAACGGTCCTCCGCGTAGACCCCTCGACCGGGGCGGGACTCGCCGATAACCCGCTCGGCGGCAGCGCGAACGCCAACGAGAACCGGATGATCGGCTACGGCTTCCGGAATCCCTTCCGCTTCACGATCCGGCCCGGCACGAACGACGTCTGGATCGGCGACGTCGGCTCGGTAACGTGGGAAGAGATCGACCAGCTGACCTTCGCGAGCGGGATGCCGATCAAGAACTTCGGCTGGCCGTGCTATGAAGGCGCAGGACGCTACGCAGACTTTGACGTCCTGAACCTGACGATCTGCGAGGACCTGTATGCGTCGTCCGGCGCGGTCACAAGTCCGGTCCTCTCCTACGACCACGCCGCGACGGTCGTACCGGGCGAGAGCTGCCCCACCGGGAGTTCGGCGATCGCAGGGATGACCTTCTACGGCACGGGCTCCTACCCCTCGAGCTATACCAACGCCCTTTTCTTCGCCGATCACTCACGCAATTGCATCTGGGTGATGCGTGCCGGCACCGGAGGTCTCCCTGACCCGAGTCAGGTGGCAACGTTTGTTTCAGCCGCGAGTAACCCCGTCGATCTCGAGATCGGCCCGGGCGGTGATCTCTTTTACGTCGACTTCGAGGGCGGCGCGATCCACCGGATCACATATGGCGCGAACCGGTATCCGATCGCGGTGATCTCTGCCGCGCCGACCAGTGGCCCTCCGCCGCTCGTCGTCTCGTTCAGCGGCGCGAGTTCGAGCGACCCGGACCCAGGCGACACGCTGACCTACAGCTGGGACCTCAACGGTGACGGCACGTTCGGCGATTCGACGGCTGCGAATCCCACATATACGTACACCACGAACGGGTCCTACATCGCGCAGCTCCGCGTCACCGACCCCGGCGGCCTGAGCGACACGGCGACGGTCACGATTAACGTGAACAACGCGGCGCCCACGCCGCTGATCGATTCGCCCGCCGCGGGCACGCAATGGAAGGTCGGCGACCCGATCGCCTTCTCCGGTCATGCCACCGACCCACAGGACGGCATCATCCCTCCGTCAAAGCTCGACTGGACGGTCGTCCTGCACCACTGCCCGTCCAACTGCCATACGCACATCGTCCAGACATTCAGCGCGGTTGCGTCGGGAACCTTCGCGGCCCCTGACCACGACTATCCGTCGTATCTCGAGCTCATTCTCACGGCCACCGACAGCAGCGGGCTCACCTCGACCGCGAGCCTCCGGTTGGATCCGCAGACTGTGGGTCTGACCTTCCAGACCAACCCCACGGGATTGATCGTCTCGGTCGCTGACTATGGCTCGACCTCCACGCCGTTCACGCGGACCGTGATCATTGGCTCAGCCAACACGGTGACCGCGACCTCACCCCAGATACTCAGCGGAACGAATTACGCGTTCGGGTCGTGGTCCGATGGAGGGGCTGGCACGCACACCATCACGGCACCGGCATTCCCTGCGACCTACGTGGCTGTCTTCAGCGCGAGCGACACCACCTCTTATCTCTCGGACCTCGCCTGGACCCAGGTGGCCAACGGCTGGGGTCCGGTGGAGAAGGACCGCTCCAACGGCGAGAACCTGGCCGGAGACGGCGCCCCGCTCACCCTGAACGGGGTGACTTACGCCAAGGGCCTGGGCACCCACGCGGCCTCGGAGGTCGACTACGCGATGGCCGGGGCCTGCTCGCTCTTCACCGCCAGCGTGGGGGTGGACGATGAGATCTCAAGCGTCGAGGCCTCGCTGGTGTTCCAGGTCTGGGGCGACACCACCAAGCTCTATGACTCCGGGACCATGGGCGCCGCCACCGCCACCAAGGCGCTGAGCGTCGACGTCGCCGGTCGCACCACGTTGCGCCTGGTGGTCACCGACGGCGGCGACGGGAACTTCTACGACCACGGGGACTGGGCCAACGCGCAGCTCACCTGCGGCGGCGGCGCGCCGCCGCCCGACACCACCCCGCCGACGGTGACCACGACCTCCCCGGCCACCGGCGCGACCGGAGTGGCCGTCGCTGCGAACATCACCGCCACCTTCAGCGAGGCCATGACCGCTTCCTCGATCAGCACCTCGAGCGTCACGCTCGTGGTCCAGGGCACCACGCCGCTCCTCGCCGCGAGCGTGAACTACGACCCGGTGAGCCTCACCGTGACGCTCCACCCGAGCGCCAGCCTCGCCGCCGCGACGACCTACCTCGCGACGGTCAAGGGCGGTGCCTCCGGGGTGAAGGACGCCGCCGGCAACGCGCTCGCCCTCGACAAGACCTGGACGTTCACCACCCGCAAGCGTGGGGGTCGATGAGATCTCAAGCGTTGAGGCCTCGCTGGTGTTGCAGGCCGAACTTCTACGACCACGGGGACTGGGCCAACGCGCAGCTCACCTGCACGCCCTGAGCGCGCGCGTCTGGCGATCGCGCTTGTGGCGGTCCTCATCGCCGCATTCGTGGGATGCACCGCCTCCACGGCGCCGCCTTCGCCTAGCGTCGTGTCCGTGAGCTGCGGCGCGCTCAGCAAGCGCGACTGCGAGGGGTACGTCGAAGCGGCCCGAGTCGCGCTCAACATCAACGAGTCGGCCCGCGTGGTTGCCGACGCCGGATGTCCAGCGGCGAATTGCGATCCGCCCGTTCGCGCGTGGGTCGTGTTCATCGGGGTCGGCGATCGCGTGATCGGGACGGTCGTCCTTCGCGGAGACCCGTCGGGCCCGCCTACGGCCGAACGCTGGACCGGCCCGCTGCCCTCCCTACCGCCGCGTTGACCGCGCGCGGCTCGCGCGCGATCGACGGGACCGCCGTTCACCCCGCAAGACGCCTCACGATCGGAGCCATCTTTTCCATCTCGGATTCGTTCCAGGTGAAGTAGGTCGCGCCGAACTCTTGCCGCCGCTCGAGGATCCCCTCGGCGATCTGATCCAGGCTGCCGATCAGCGCATATGGGCTCTCCAGAAGCTGGCCGGCGCTCAGTTGCCAACGTCGGCCGAGCTCTGTTCCGGCGGCCTCGGGCCGATCGGTGACGGACGCGGCGAAAATGCGCAGCCCGAGCTCGATCTGCTCCAGGCGGTTTCCCGCGCCTTCGCGGACCCAATCGAATCGACGCCGAGCGGCCGCGGTGCTGATGTCCGCTTTTGACTGGTCGCCGACGACGCTCTCAGCGCCGAGATTGGTATGAACGTTCACGACATCGGCGAGCTCGCCGGCAAAGGCGAGCAACCGCCGCGATCCGCCGCCGACCACGATGGGGGGATGGGGCTTTTGCACCGCCCGCGGGAAGCACGAAGCGTTCTTGAGCCGGTAGTAAGGACCGGAATGGTCGACCCGCTCTCCGGAGAGGAGATCCCGGATGAGCGGAAGCGCTTCAATCATCCGCTCGACGCGAACTCCGGGCCGGTCGTAGGGGATCCCAAGCTGCTCGTAGTCCGTCGTCAGCCAGCCGGCTCCGATCCCTAACTCGAGCCGTCCGTTGCTGAGCCAGTCCAGCGTGGCCGCCTCCCTTGCGACAAGGAGCGGATTCCGCCAGTCGTTCGCAAGGACCATCGGGCCTATTCGAATGGATGTGGTTGACATGGCGATGGCGGTGAGAGCTGGCATCGGAGCGAGCTGATCGCCCATGTGATCGACGATCGTCACGACCGAGTACCCGAGGCTCTCGGCTCGCTTGGCCTTATCGATCCAGGCGTCGCGCGAATCGGCTCCTGTCAGCTGAACACCGAACCGGAATCCGCGCGCCTTCGGGTCAGCCGGCACGGCGGAGATCCGCAGGCTTCCGGCGGACGGTGGTGATCAGCACGCGCGGAAGGTGGCGCATGAACGGAAAGGCAGAGTACAAGGGCGGTCAGGGCAGCGTCCGATGCGCGAGCGACGCACAGTCTCGCCGCCGCGATACCACGACGACAGCGCGACTCCCCTGGTCGGGTGATCGCCGGTGCTGCGCTTACACGCAGGCTTTGTAGCGGTGTCGCAACCGATACGACTCGTTGTCGCAATTGGCTGTGTGGGCTTCGTTCTGGTGGCGTTCGCGGCGCTACACGCCGCGCCGGCCGAAGCGCAGTCCGCGCTGGTCAACCCGCTCGCGCTGCGCGTGACGGTCACGCGGGAGAGGGCGCTGCTCGAGGTCGCCACGGAGCGCGTCGTGCAGAGCGGCGACGCGATCCGGACGGATTCAAGCGGAAGTGCGCTCATCACGTACCGCGATGGCTCGACGGTGCTTCTCGACGTCGACAGTGAGCTCGTCATCGAGTTCATCGGGGCCGAGGAGGGCGACATCGTCGTCCGCATGCGACAGACGCTTGGCCGCGCGTGGTACTCGGTGTCCCGGGCGCTATCGGCAGGCAGCCGCTACGAAGTGCACAGCGCCGCGATGGCGTCGGTGATCCGGGCGGGCTCAGGATCATTCGTCGCGGTAGACGCGAATGGTGACACGATCGTCGTGGCCACCGACGGGACCGTGGAGACCGATGCCGGCGGCATCAGTGTCACGCTGCCGGCGGGCACCACCACCAAGGTCGCCGTTGGTTCCGCTCCGTCTGCCCTGGCGCCAGGCGTCGCACCCTCGCCGGCTCCCGCCGCGGAGCGGACGCCGAGGCCGACAGCCTCCTCCACAGCTACGCCCACCCTCACTCCCACTCCCGAAACCCCCGAGGCGTCCGCGGCGGGTGCCACGCGCGGTAGCGCGCCAAGTGGCCAATCGGCTGCCACGCCGGGACCGACGCCGGGACCGGCTCCAAATGTTCCCGCTGCAAGTTCTGCTCTGGCTACAGTGCCGCAGTTTGGCGGACTCCGAGGTGGACGGCCGCGCAAAGACGGACTCAAACCCGGAACGC
>Ga0209803_1001825_pt1 | contig 13717 bp, 11 predicted proteins | sample GraSoiAngelo_138_FD_185895 | JGI IMG/M metagenome (GOLD analysis project Ga0209803, IMG submission 185895) | Grasslands soil microbial communities from the Angelo Coastal Reserve, California, USA - 14_0929_09_40cm (SPAdes) (version 2) | ecosystem: Environmental > Terrestrial > Soil > Grasslands ... | reverse complement strand
ATGATATCGGCGATCACGAACCGGGAAAGCTTGGCAATGTCTGTCGCCTCCTGTTGCGACAGGTTCTTCAAAAACTCTAGGGTCCGCAGTGAGAAGGACCCGGGAGACTTTAATTCTCCCGCCAAGACTCGGCCCCAAAGGGTCTGGAGCTCGTCTGACGACACTGCACTGGCGCAATCTCGCCAACGAAAGATCCAGTCGTCGTCGATGTGCGTGGCCGATGGCTCCTGTGAATCTCCTTCCAGCTCGGCTTCTGCGGCGAGCACAGCCTTCGCTACATTGACCTCCTTCCGAAGAGCGTCGGCGACGAGATTGTCGCTTACGATGCGGGCTGCCGCTTGAAGCGCAGGACGCGCCTCGGGAGCTTGGGCGATCTGAACAGAGATTGGCACTGATGGTCCTGGGAGCGCCAGGAGGCGACCGCCATCCTCAAGACGCTTACGTCCGGAGCGAATGTCCTCAGCGTCGCGCTCGGCTTGCGCGAGTGCCACGATTTCCTCGCGTCGGATATCGAGCCGCGCTCGTCCTTCACGCCTGATCTGCCAGGGGCTGAGCAAGGAGCCGATACCCTTCTCGGTAATCGTCTCCCACAATCGAAGGACGAGTCTCTCGCCAGGGAATTCCATGAGTGGGCCCCGACCCTCCTGACGTCTAACGTCGATGCTCAGCGGCCGGAGCGCGAGCAGAGCGAGCGTCCGGTCCGCTGCAGCAGCTCGTTAGAGCGCTCCACGACTTCGGGCCGATGCGCGTTCGCGTCACTTCGCAGTCTCCGCGTAGCGACGCCAGTGGAGCCAGCGACGCCATTCCACCACAAGGGTGACCCAGCCAGTAAGAACGACGGACCCGACGATGGTCAGGACGAGAGCTCTGGGCAGTTCGCTCCAAGGGCCGTGGAAGAAGAAGATGGCGGGCCACAACACCCACAGAACGATCGCCCCACCAGCGCCGGACCAACTGCCAGTTGCAATCCCTGTGACGACCGCGTAGCCCATCGGAAGGAAGCCGACGATGCACCCAGCGAGATACACCCACCCCGGAACCGACAAGACGATCGATAGCCGACTACGACTCAATGGATTGCGCACCCTCCGCTGGCATCTGCGAAGTGCGGCATGTCGGCCGCTGTCGCTCTAACTAGAATTCGGCGCAAGGATAGGCTGGTCTGCATAACACCGCAAACGCGGCGGTTGCTTGCAGCTTATCCCGGCGTGATCTTCACCTCGGGTTCCCACCTTTCGCCTTTCCTCCCAGCGCTTTCCAGTCGAAACGCGCTGGCGGCCGCGGTCGGGATAGGCTGCGCGAAGGTGCAGCATATCTTGGCAGACTTTCCTGGAAACGCGGCGAGCCCGTATCACGACGGGAACATCCGGTCCGCCGGGCTCCGGACCGCCGCCGGGCCGCGGTTCAGCACGTGCGTGTAGATCATGGTGGCGGTCACGTCGCGGTGCCCGAGCAGCTCCTGGACGGTCCGGATGTCGTGGCCGTCCTCGAGCAGATGCGTCGCGAACGAGTGCCGCAGGGTGTGAGGGCTGGCGCGCTTGGCCAATCCGGCCTGCCAGACGGCGCGCTTCAGGGCCCGCTGCAGGACCGACTCGTGCAGGTAGTGGCGCCGCAGCTGGCCGGTCAGTCGTTCGCGATAGATTCGCGTGGCCGGAAAAACCCATTGCCACGCCCATTCTCGACCCGCGTTCGGATATTTCCGCGCCAGGGCCGTCGGCAACTCCACCCAGCCGGCGCCAGCGGCGAGGTCGCGCTGGTGCTGGGCCCGGACCGCCTGGAGGTGCCGGGCGAGCCCGGCCTTGGTCACCGCCGGGAGCATGGTCACCCGATCCTTGTCGCCCTTGCCCCCGCGGACGACGATCTGATTGGCAGCGAAGTCCACATCCTGGATGCGGAGCCGGCAGCATTCCATCACGCGAAGCCCGGCGCCGTAGAGCAGGCTCGCCATGAGCCAGGGCGCGCCCTCGAGCCGCCGGAGCAGCGCGCGCACCTCGTCGCGCGTGAGGACGACTGGCAGCCGCTCGGGCCGACGGGCGCGCACGACGCCGTCCAGCCAGGGCAGGTCGACCTCGAGCACCTCGCGGTAGAGGAAGAGGAGCGCGCTCAGCGCCTGGTTCTGGGTCGAGGCTGCGACGTGGCTATCCACCGCCAGCGAGGTGAGAAAGCGCGTGACCTCCGGCGCACCCATCTCGGCCGGATGGCGCTTGTCGTGGAAGAAGATGTACCGGCGGATCCAGGCGACGTACGTCTCTTCGGTGCGTCGGCTGAAGTGGCGGGCGCGGAGGGCGGCGCGCGCGCGGTCGAGGAGTCGGGGCGGTGGCGGAGGTCCGGCTTCACGGACAAGCGAGAACGGCCGTTTCCGACAGAATACGGTCGCATACCGAAAGGCGGCCGCTTGCTCGGTGGCAACCATCGTCAGTTCCCCGGTCTCAGCAGAATAATCGGGAGGGCCCGCCGTGCGCAACACGATCATCCGAAATCGTGGGATGGGACATTGTGGGCGAGCGGCGAGAGGCCCTCGACCCGGGTCGCGCGAACCGAGACGACGCCGTCCTGCTGCTGCACGATTCCCTCCACGAGGAGGAACGGCTCGGTCACCAGCGTCAGGCGATGGCGCGCGAAGCGCTGTGGCGTCACGATCACGTTCGCGATACCCGTCTCGTCCTCCAGGGAGAGGAAGACGAACCCCTTGGCGGTCCCCGGGCGCTGGCGAACGATGACGCTGCCCGCCACCCGGACGCGCGTTTCGTTCGCCGCGCCGCCGAGCTCGCGCGCGCTCAGCACGCCGCGACGCCTGAGCTCGGCGCGGCGCATCGCCATCGGATGCCGGCCGAGCGTCACGCCCGTCCCCGCGTAGTCGGCGACAAGCCGCTCGCCCTCGGTCATCTCGGCGAGTGGGCTCTCTGAGCCGCGCGGCGGCTCGAAGAGCTCCCCGGGGTCCCGGAGGGCAGCCTCCCAGAGGCTCGCGCGTCGCGTCCTCCCCAGCGGCGCCACCACCCCGACGGCCGCGAGCGTCGCGAGCTCGTCTCGCGCGAGCCCCGCCCGGCGCGCGAGGTCGTGGATCGACGCGAACGGCTGCGCCTCCCGTGCCCGCACGATCGCCCGCGCCGCCGCCTCGCGCAGCCCCCTGACGTATCTGAGCCCCAGCCTGACCGCCGGTTGACCGCAACTCTGATCGGGCATCAGTGCAATCGAGCCCGTGCTTCCGGCGGGGTGCGGGCGGGCGACAGCCCGGGCGCCCGCACCCTGTTCAATAGTGCACAGCCACCGGGATCGGGTGATGTCGACGGGGAGGATGCGGAGGCCGTGGCGCTGAGCGTCCTTGACGATCGTCGCGGGGTGGTAGAACCCCATGGGCTGGTTGTTGAGGAGCGCCGCGTAGAACGCCGCCGGGTGGTGGACCTTGAGATACGCGCTCGCGTAGGCGAGCAGCGCGAAGCTCGACGCGTGCGACTCGGGAAAACCATAGAGCGCGAACGAGGTGATCGCGTGCACGATCTCCTCGGCGGCGGCGCCGTGGATACCCTGGCGCGCCATGCCCGCGCGGAGCTTCGTCTCCACGTCGGCCATGAGCCGCTCGCTGCGCTTGAAGCCGAACGCGCGCCGGAGCTCCTCGGCCTCGGTGGCGGTGAAGCCCGCCGCCACCATCGCCATCCGCAAGAGCTGTTCCTGGAAGAGCGGCACGCCAAGCGTGCGCCTGAGGATTGGCTCCAGGGACGGGTGAGGATAGGTGACGGGCTCCCGCCCGCGCCGCCGGCGAACGTAGGGGTGGACCATCTGACCCACGATCGGCCCCGGGCGGATGATCGCGACCTGCACGACGAGGTCGTAGAACCGCTCGGGGCGGATGCGCGGAAGCGTCGCCATCTGGGCGCGGCTCTCCACCTGGAACACGCCGATCGTGTCCGCCTGCTGGAGGCCCCGGTAGACGGCGGGGTCGTCGGGCGGCAGGTGCCCCAGGTCCACCTCGCGCCCGGTCTCGCGGACGAGCGTGAGCGAGTCCTGGAGCACCGCCATCATCCCGAGCCCGAGCAGGTCGATCTTGATGATGCCGAGCCCCGCGCAGTCGTCCTTGTCCCACTGGACGACGACCCGCCCCGGCATGGTCGCGGGCTCGAGGGGCACGACGTCGTCGAGGCGGCCCGCGGCGATTACCATCCCGCCCGAGTGCTGGCCCAGGTGGCGCGGCAGGTCCTGGATCCGCATCCAGAGCGCGGCGAAGTGGCGGATGCGCGGGTGGCGCGTGTCGCAGCCCGCCTCCGCGAGATGCTTCGTCAGTTGGTCTGCGGCGTCCTGGTAGCCCCAGTTGGGCACGAACCGGGCGAGCCGATCCTGCATGTCGCGGGGCAGTCCAAGGGCCTTGCCGACCTCGCGCGCCGCGCTTCGGCCTCTATAAGTGATCACGTTGGCGGTCATCCCGGCGCCGAGGCGCCCGTAGCGCTGGTAGACGTGCTGGATCACGGCTTCGCGACGCGCTCCACTCGGGAGATCGAGGTCGATGTCGGGCCACTCGCCGCGCGCCTCGGAGAGGAACCGCTCGAACAGGAGTTCCATGCCGACGGGATCGACCGCCGTGATGCCGAGCGCGTAGCAGACTGCGCTGTTGGCCGCCGAGCCGCGCCCTTGCACGAGGATGTCGTTCGCGCGGCAGTACTCGACGATGTCCCACACGATCAGGAAGTAGCCCGCGAGGTCGAGGCGCCCGATGACGTCGATCTCGTGGGCCACCTGGCGGCGCGCGCGGGTGGCGAGCGGTCCCGTGCCGTAGCGCGCGCGCACGCCACGCGCCACCAGCTCGCGCAAGTGCGCGAGCGGCGTCTGGCCGGGCGGCAGGGGGAAATCCGGGAAGCGGTACCCGAGGTCCTTCAGCGTGAAACCGAGCCGCAGGGCGAGCTCGCCGGTGTTGGTGAGCGCGTCGGGGAGATCGTGGAAGAGCCGGGTCATCTCCCGGTCGCTCCGGAGCCGGCGCTCGCCGTTCACGGCCAGGAGCCGCCCGGCGTGATCGAGGTCGGTCTTCTCGCGGATGCACGTGAACACGTCGGCGAGCAGCCTCCCCTCCGGCCGCGCGTGGAGCGGCTGGCTCGTGGCGACGAGCGGGATATGCGCCGCGCGCGCGAGCGCCACGAGGCCCTGGACCACCCGCTCCTGCTCGCGCTCGAGATGGCGCTGGACCTCCACGTAGCAGCTCGACCTGCCGAAGATCGTGACGAGTCGCTCCAGGGCGCCGCGCGCGCCCGCCACATCGCCGGCGTCGAGCCGCAGCGCGAGCGGCCCGTACGCGCCGCCGGTGAGACACACGAGGCCGGCGGCGTACGGGGCGAGCTCGGCGAGCGTCACCGCCGCCGAGCCCTTGGCGGCGCCGAGCTTCATCCGCGTGATCAGGTGGCAGAGGTTCTGATAGCCCTCCCGATCCTCCACGAGCAGCGGCAGTCGCGAGCCGTCGGTGAGTGTGATCTCGCTGCCGATGATCGGCTTCACGCCCGCGTCGAGGGCCGCGCGAGTGAACCGGGGGGCGCCGTACACCCCGTCCCGGTCACAGAGTGCCACGGCGGGCATCCCCAGACGTGCCGCCGCGGCCGCGTAGGCCTCGGGCAGCTCGGCGCCTTCGAGGAACGAGAACGCGGACTGGGCATGCAGCTCGATGAACATGGCTCAGCCGGCAGAGTCAGTCGTACACACCATCGAGGGACCAGCCGTCGGTCGTGAGATCGCGGGCGAGCCGGCAGAGCGTGCCATCGCCGAGCGCCACGTCCCATTCGTCCCGCGCCCACGCCTGCACGTCCCACCACGCCCCCGACGCGCGCCAGGGCCCGGCGCACCCGACGACGCACTGGCCGTCCACCCGCGACGGGCGCTCGTCGTCCGTCGCGACGGCCACACGTCTCGCCGGCCGCACGCGACGTAAGACGAGTCGGTGCGCGTCGGAAAGGGGCGGGTCCGGTCGCGGGGTCCGCCCCCCGCCCGCGCCACCGGGCTCGTCGGGCGGCGCGAACGCCGTCAGCGCGTAGGCGTCGGGGCGGTGAGAGTCGTCGAGACGCGGTGAGCCGACGTTGTCGGGGCCGACGAGCGCCGCGAGGCGCGCGAGCACGGCGACGAGATCGCGCAGCCGCGGCGCGGGTGGCTGCCACAACCCGCCCTGCCCCGCCCGCGCCCGGACCGGGTGGGCGCTCACCGTCACACGCGTGACCGCGGCGGCCGGCGGGTGAGCCTCGAGATCGAGGGTCAGCAGCGCGAGCATCGGCTTCACCTCGCACATCGGGACGGCGAGGGCGACGGCGCGCGCGTGATGGCCGCCCGAGGCGAGCTCGAGGCGGACGTCGAGGGCGTCCGCCGCGAGGGACGCGGCCACGAGCCGCGCGCAGAGCCGCCCGAGCACGGCGTCGAGGACGACCGCGAGGGCGCCGAGCGAGTCGATCTCCCACTCGAGTCCCTGCGCTTCGTCCCAGAACGGGGGCGGCGTCCAGGCGCAGAACGGGTCGCGGTCATGACCGAGCGCCAGGTCGTGGGCGCGGAGGCCGGCCGGTCCGAGCCGCACGGCCAGGCCGTCGCGCGGCAACGCCGCGAGCTCGCCGAGGGTCCGCACGCCCCAGCCCTCGAGCGTCGCCACGAGATCCGGGGCGAGATCAAGCGCGGCGAGCGGGGCGCCCGCGAGCGCGGCGCGCTCCGCGCCCGGCGGGACGACCATCACCGGCTCCGCTGCGCGCACCGCCGCGACACGGGCGGCCGTGCGGCTCCCCGCGAGGGCGACGCGGCAGCCGGGGAACCCCACGCCCCGCGCCTGGCTCACCAGCCGTCGGCCGACCGCGGCGGGGTCGCCGTGGAGCCACGTGAGCCCGGCCGCGTCGACGTAGACGAGTCCCGCGCCTCCGTCCTCGACACGCGGCGACACGCCGAGCGCCGCCTCGAGCAGCGCGTGGCGCGCCGCCGCGACGTGCTCGCGGACGAACGGTCGGCTCACCAGCGTCGGACACCGAGCGCGCGCCTCGGTCTCCGTCACCCCCGCGCGCACTCCGTACTCGCGCGCGGCGGGGTTCGCGTCGACCACCCGCGTGACCGACGGCGCGGGGGCGACGACCGCCAGCGGCGCGGCGCGGAGCGCGGGCTCGGAGCGCTCCACGGCGGCGGCGACGAAGCACTCCACCCACAGGCAGGCGAACCGGCTCACGCGCTCCACCACTCGGGCGGCAACGCCGCGGGCGGCCGGCGCGCGCGCAGCACCCGTGCGCTCGTGCGCGCGGCCGCCAGGCGCGTGGGCACCGGGCCCGGGCCGACCCAGGCGATCGCCTTCCGCTCGGTCTCGACCACGAGCGACGCCCCCGATCCGGTGACGCGCCGGCGACTGACGATCAGCAGCGCCGTCTCCGTCCGCTCGACGGCGAACTTCAGACGGAACGCCAGGGTCAACGGCAGGCGCGGCGGCGCTTCGCCGAGATCGAGCCCGATCAGCGCGAATCCCGGACAGCGGACGAGCAGGTCGGCGGCACGGAGCGCCAGGTCGCGACGGCCACCGCAGCGCACCCAGAGGAGGCACCGAAGATCCACCCCCGCTCGCGTGGCGGAGGCGGGATCGAACGTCTGGTCGGCGTCGACGAGGGCGGCGATCGCTCCCCGACGCGTGACGGCGCGCAGGCAGGCTGTAAAGAGGCTCGTGCGACCGGACGAGGGGCGGCCGACGATCTCCGTGATCTCGCCGCGGCGGACCCACGCCACGTCTTCCATGGTGGATGCAAATCCTAATCACATGACGAGTATCAGACAAGACGGCAGATGTGGGGGTGGGCCGGCGGGGAGCCACAACATCCTGGGCGGCTGCTAGAATGGCACCCGAGGAGGGACCCATGGAGCTTCGCAACGTGAATGCAGTGGTGACCGGCGGCGCCTCCGGGCTCGGGCGCGCCACCGCCGAGCGCCTCGTCGCAGCGGGCGGCCGCGTGGCGCTCCTGGACCGGCCGGCGTCCGCCGGCGCCGACGTCGCGAAGACGCTCGGCCCCTCTGCCCTCTTCACGGCGGCCGACGTGACGAGGGCCGAGGACGTGGATGCCGCCCTCAACACCGCGGTGAGTCGCTTTGGCTCCCTCAACGTCCTCGTCAACTGCGCAGGCATCGGCACGGCGATGAAGACCGTGGGCAAGGCGGGCCCGGCGAAGCTCGAGGAGTTCTCCCGCGTCATCCAGGTGAACCTCATCGGCACGTTCAACTGCATCCGTCTCGCGGCCGCGATCATGGCGAAGGGCGCGCCCGGACCCGACGGCGAGCGCGGCGTCGTCGTCAACACCGCGTCGGTCGCCGCCTTCGACGGCCAGATCGGGCAGGCGGCCTATTCGGCGTCGAAGGGCGGGATCGTCGGGATGACGCTGCCGGTCGCGCGCGACCTCGCTGAGCTCGGGATCCGCGTCGTGACGATCGCCCCGGGCATCTTCGACACGCCGCTCCTCGGGACCCTGCCCGAGCCCGTGCGCCAATCACTCGCCAAGCAGGTCCCGTTCCCCCAGCGCCTCGGGCGGGCGGGTGAGTTCGCCGCGCTCGTGTGCCACATCGTCGAGAACGCGATGCTGAACGGCGAGACGATCCGCCTCGACGGCGCGATCCGCATGGCGCCGCGCTAGCGCCGACCCGAGTGGCTCGAAGACGGCGGCGGAGCCGCACGGTCTTCGAAACCGCCTCGCGCGTCTCGGGGCGGATTCGCGTCGTCGACTACCGGGCCGAGCGCCGGCTCGTCGTCAACGGCGAGATCCTTTCCGTCTACCCGCTCGACGGTGACTGGTCACGGGTGCGCCGTGAATACTGGTGGCGCGCCCTCTCCGTGATCGCGCTGCCACGGCACCCGTCGGTGCTGCTGGTCGGGCTCGGTGGGGGCACCCAGATTCACCTCCTGCAGTCCCTGGCCCGCCCGCGCCTGATCACGGTGATCGAGCGCGATCCGGCGATCGTGCGGGTCGCGGGCGACTGGTTCGGCCTCGAGCGCGCGGGGCCGCTGGAGATCCTCTGCGCCGACGCGACGGTGGCCGTGCGCGGGCTCGCGCGCGAGCGCCGGCGGTTCGACTTCGTCATGGAAGACGCTGCGTATGGCGACACCCCGGAGCGGGCCGCGGCGCTGGCCCTCGGGCTCGCACCGCTCGTGGCGCCGCGCGGGGCGCTCGTGGTCAACCGCCACCGCCGCGCCGGGATGCGCGGCCTGGCTCGGGTGCTCCGCGCGCGCTTCGGGGAGGTCCGTCTCCGCCACGTGCGTCGCGGAGGGGAGAACGTGCTGATCGACGCGCGGAGCCCGCTCAGGCCGGCCTGAGCCGCTTCCCGCGCAGGCGGTGGGGGCGCTCGGCCTCGGCGCCGAGGCGCTTCTTCCGGTCGGCCTCGTAGTCCGCGTAGCTGCCCTCGACCCAGACGACCCGCCCCTCGTCCTCGAAGGCCAGGATGTGCGTGGCGATCCGGTCGAGGAACCAGCGGTCGTGGCTGATCACCACCGCGCATCCGGCGAAGTCGAGCAGAGCGTCCTCGAGCGCGCGCAGGGTGTCCACGTCGAGGTCGTTCGTCGGCTCGTCGAGCAGCAGGAGGTTCGCGCCGCTCCGGAGCACGGTGGCGAGGTGCAGCCGGTTGCGCTCGCCCCCTGAGAGGTCGGCCACGCGTTTCTGCTGGTCGCTCCCCCGGAAGTTGAACGAAGCGACGTAGGCGCGCGAGGGCACCGTCCGGCTGCCGAGCGTCAGCGTGTCGGCGCCGCCCCCGATCGCCTCCCAGACGGTCTTCGCGGGATCGAGCGCGTCGCGGCTCTGGTCCACATACGCGAGCCTCACGGTCTCGCCGACCCGGAGCGCGCCCGCGTCGGGCTTCTCCCGGCCAGTGATCATGCCGAAGAGTGTCGTCTTGCCGGCACCGTTCGGTCCGATGACGCCAACGATCCCGCCCCGGGGGAGCTTGAACGAGAGATCGTCGACCAGCACGCGGTCGCCGTAGGCCTTCGTCACGTGGTCGGCCTCGACGACCAGGTCGCCGAGCCGGGGTCCCGGCGGGATCGCGATCTCGAGCGCGGCGGCGCGCTCGGCGGAGGACTCGGCAAGGAGCGCTTCGTAGTTGCTGAGGCGCGCTTTGCTCTTGGCCTGGCGGGCGCGCGGCGCCATCCGCACCCACTCGAGCTCGCGCTCGAGCGTGCGCCGCCGCGCCAGGTCCGCTTTCTCCTCTTGCTCCAGGCGCCGGCCTTTCTGCTCGAGCCAGGACGAGTAGTTGCCCTCCCACGGGATCCCCTGACCCCGGTCGAGCTCGAGGATCCAGCCCGCGACATTGTCGAGGAAGTACCGATCGTGGGTGATCGCCACGACCGTCCCGGGGTACTCCTTGAGGAAGCGCTCGAGCCACGCCACGGATTCCGCGTCGAGATGGTTCGTCGGCTCGTCGAGGAGCAGCATGTCGGGGCGCGCGAGGAGGAGGCGGCAGAGCGCGACCCGCCGGCGCTCACCGCCCGAGATCTTCGTCACGTCCATGTCGCCCGGCGGCACCCGGAGCGCGTCCATGGCGAGCTCGACCGTCCGGTCCAGGTCCCACGCGTTCGCCGCGTCGATCGCGTCTTGCAGGCGCGCCTGCTCGGCGAGGAGCTTCTCGATCTCGTCGGCCTCGAGCGGCTCGCCGAGCCTCGCGCTCACCTCTTCGAAGCGCGTGAGGAGCGCGCGCGTCCCCGCCACACCCTCCTCGATATTGCCTCGCACGTCCTTCCCCGGGTCGAGCTGGGGCTCCTGCTGAAGGTAGCCGATCCGGAGCCCCTCGGCCGGAAACGCCTCGCCGAGGAAGTCCCGGTCGACGCCGGCCATGATCCGGAGCAGCGTCGACTTCCCCGCGCCGTTCGCCCCGAGGACGCCGATCTTGGCCCCGTGGAAGAATGACAGCCGGATGCCGCGCAGGATCTCCCGCTTGGGCGGGACGACCTTGCGCAGGTCCCTCATGACGAACGCGTACTCGCCTGCCATCTAATGGAATCCGGTCATGGCCACCAGCCTCTTGTGCTCGGGCATCATGCACCGATCCTGCACCACGCGGATGCCCACGTGGGCGAGCATCTCGGCCGCGACGTCATTCCTGATGCCGAGCTGGAACCACACCGCCATCGGTCGCCAGTCAAGCGCCAGGATCTCGCGCGCGTGGTCCGGGAGGTACTCCGGCCGGCGAAAGATCTCGATCACGTCGACGGATCCGCCGAGGTCGGCGAGCCGGGCCACCGCGGTGGCGTCGTGCACCGAACGTCCGACGATCTTCGGGTTCACGGGTCGGATGCGGTAGCCCTGCGCCCGGAGGTAGGCCGGCACATAGTACGCGGGCTCCGCGGGGGCCGCCTTGGCGCCCAGGACCGCCACGGTCTTCGCCTCGCGGAGGATCGCGGCGAGGCCCGCGTCGTCGTCGATCAGGTTGGCTCGCCAGTCGGTCACCGACCTCGAGCCTCTCACGCCGGCCCGAGCGCCGCAACGATCTCGCCGCCGAACGTCTCGGCGCGCCAGCGTCGCACGCCGTCCACGCGGACGAGGTCGCCGACGTCGCGCGGGCCCGCGAGGGCGATCGCCGTGATCAGCCGGTTCGGCAGGAGCAGTCCGGGCTCGAGGCCGAAGCGCGGCGCCGCCTCGCCGCGCCACTGCTTGAGCCGCTCGAGGCGACGCTCCACGGCGGCCGGGATCCTGGGTCGCGGGCGGGGCTCGATCCGCGGCAACTCATCGTCGGGCCGCGCCAGAGAACGGGCGACGGTCTCGAGAATGGCGTCGCCCCAGCGCGCGATCACCTTGGGAGTGCAGCCCGAAACCTGAGCGAGCGCCTGCGGGTCTCCCGGTGCGGCTCCGGCGAGACGCACGAGCGTCTCCTCGGACAGGATCTTGAATGGCGGACGGTCGTGCGCGCGAGCCAGCCGCTCGCGGAGCTCGTAGAGCTCCCTCAGCACGGCGAGACCACGCGGCGAGAGCTCCCGCGCCCCCCGGAGCCTCGCGAACGCGAGCGGGTCCTCGACGCGCTCGGCGACCGCCTGGGCGGCCAGCGCCGCGCATTCTTCTTCCACCCAGGCGAGCCTTCCACAGCGCTCGAGCTCGGCCACGAGCCGGACCTTGAGCTCGAGCAAGTGGGTGACGTCGGCCGCGGCATACTCGAGCTGCGCCGCCGTGAGCGGACGCGCCGACCAATCGTCCTTCTGCCGCGAGGGTGGGAGCCGCGCGCCGAGGTACCGCTCGAGGAGGACGTCGAGGCCGAGCGCGGGAGCGCCCAGGAAGCGCGCCGCCACGGCGGTATCGAAGAGCGAGACGAACCGGAAGCCGTAGCGGCGCTTGAGGTGTGTCAGGTCGTTGTCGCCGGCGTGCAGCACCGTCGTGATCCCGGGCCCGGCGAAGATCCTCGCGAGCGCCGAGAGGTCGTCGAGGGCGAGCGGGTCCACGAGCCAGACGTCGCCCGACGCGCTGGCGAGCTGGACCAGCGCGAGCCGCTCGGGATAGTGGTGGAGGCTGTCACCCTCCGTGTCGAGGGCCAGCTCCGCCGACCCGGCCAACCGCTCGGCGGCCCGGCCGAGATCGGCGGGGGTCTGGACCCAGCGCGCGGGGATCGTGGTCAGGGCTTCCGCTGGCGGATCGCCTGCTCCATCCGCTCGAATCGCCGGCGAAGGGGCTCGAGCCCCTCGTCGTGGGTGATCACGTAGAGCTCGTTCCGGAAGATCGCCTGGAGAACCATCTCGGCCACTGTCTCGGGCTCGAGCGACCGGCCCATCAGCTCTACCGGCTCGGTCCGGGAGGGGCGATCGTTCCAGAGGTGCGCGGGGCGGCTCCGCTCGCTCGCGCGGATCCTGGTGGAGACGCCCATCGGACACAGCACGGAAACGCCGATCTGGTGGGATTTGAGGTCCTTCGCGAGCGTCTCCGAGAGGCCGACGACCGCGTACTTCGACGTGTTGTAGATGCCGAGCCCGCGCGTCGCGACGAGCCCGGCCATGGACGCCGTGTTGACCACGTGGCCGGGCTCCTTCTGCGCGATCATGCGCGGCAGGAACGCCTCGAGCCCGTGGACGACACCCCAGAGGTTCACGCCGAGTACCCACTGCCAGTCCCGGTGTGTCGCCGTCTCGAGCCCGCCCCAGAGCGCGACTCCCGCGTTGTTGCAGAGCACGTGGACCCGGCCGAACGCGTCGAAGGCGCGCTCGGCGAGCGCCTGGACCGACGCGAGGTCGGTGACGTCAGTGCGCACCGCGATCGCCTCGCCGCCGCGCGACCGGATCGGACCCACGACCTCCGCCATCCCGGCCTCGTCGAGGTCGGCGACCACCACGCGCGCGCCTTCGCGGGCGAACGCCTCCACCATCGCGCGGCCGATGCCGGAGGCGCCGCCCGTCACCACGCCGACCCGCCCCTTGAGTGAATCCACCGTCACGCCCTCCCCTGCGCTCAAACGCTGAGGGTATCCGCGCGCGTCGCCCGGGTCAATGTAGCGGGGGCCGCGGGGCCGGTGCGATCGGTGGGTGGCCTGAGCCAAGGCACGGCCTGCGTTCCGCATGTCGCTTCTGATTCCATCGGGGTCCGCGAGCCCGGTTCGTCCCGTGGGAGTGCGAAGCCGCAGCGCGCTCACGCGCGAGGCGAGCCTGAGTGAGTCGGCCTGACGCAGGCGCGCGGGGCTTCATTGGAACGGGGTCCGCGAGCCCGGTTCGTCCCGTGGGTGGCCTGACGCAGGCGCGCGGGGCTTCATTGGAACGGGGTCCGCGAGCCCGGTTCGTCCCGTG
>Ga0209803_1001821_pt1 | contig 13731 bp, 12 predicted proteins | sample GraSoiAngelo_138_FD_185895 | JGI IMG/M metagenome (GOLD analysis project Ga0209803, IMG submission 185895) | Grasslands soil microbial communities from the Angelo Coastal Reserve, California, USA - 14_0929_09_40cm (SPAdes) (version 2) | ecosystem: Environmental > Terrestrial > Soil > Grasslands ... | reverse complement strand
CTCGTCCCGCCTGTAGCAGGTCCGGGGCGTCGGCCAGGACGGCCAGGGCTTCGTTGGCGCGCTGCCGAGCAAGCGCCTTCTTCTTTTCATAGCGAACGGTCTCGCGCACCCGCTCGCGGACCTGCGCCAGCGGCGGCGCGCCCGCGAGATGGAGCGAATCGAGCCGGAACACGTAGTTGGCGCGCTCGCCCTCGATCACCGGACTGGTTTCACCCACCCGCGCCTCGAATGCCCACACGCTCACATCGGGGATCGCGTACCGGCCCAACGTCAACCGGTCCCCCTGGACCAGCTTGGGCGCTTGCGCCACCTGGAGATGCAGCCGCTGCGCCGCGCTGTCCAACCGACTGCCGTCGGTCTGCGTGGCCGCCAGGCGATCCAACGTGTCGGTGCGCGCGTCGATGGCATCGAGATGCCGACCTTGCGGAACGATGGGGATCAGGATGTGACGCACGTGGAGCGAATCGCCTTTCGCGGCTTCGACGCGGATCAGATGGTAGCCGAAGCTCGAGCGCACCGGTGGGCTAAGTTGCCCCGGCGTCAGGCCGCGCAAGCCCGCCAGAAACTGGGAATCAAACCCGGTCTCGTTGCGCTTCACCCAGCCCAAATCGCCGCCCCGCGCGCCACTCACCGAGTCCGCCGACTCCTTCTTGGCCGCGTCCTCGAACTTCACCGCACCTCGCGCGATCTCGTCCCGCAAGCGCCGCGCTTTCGCGAGCGCCGCCGCCGTGTCGGCGGCGTCGGCCACGCGCGGCTCCGCCACGAAGCTGAGCCAGGCCGTGGCTGGGCGCTTGAAGTCGTCTTTGTGGGCCGCGTAGTAGCGCTCGACCTCGTCATCCGACACCGGGGCGAGCGAGTCCGGAATCTGGTCGGGGCGGATGTGGAGCACGGCGACCGTCACGGACTCGTGCTGATCACGCCAGATGCGCCACAGCTTGGCGTCGGAGATATAGACGTCGGCGGTGAGGTACTCCTGGAGCTTGCGCTCCGGGAGATACTCGCGGTACAACTGCTCGATCTGGGCGCGGAACTCCTCGCTGGCGCTACCGAGATAGCGTTGCCACTTGGTGATGTCGAACCGGCCGTCCGTCTGGAACGTGGGATCCTGCATGATCTGCCGCAGGATCTGCGGCGGTGGGGTACTGCGCGCCATCTGCCGGACTTCATCGTCCGACACCTGGATCCCGAGCCGGCGATACTCGCGCTCGAGCAGGATTTTCTGGATGAACTGGTCGGTGACCTGATCCTGGAGCTGCTGTTCGTCTTCGCGGGTCAGCCGCGCGCCGGTCTGACGGCGGGACTCCTCGATGGCCGCCTGGAGCGCCGCCTGGAATTGGGGGGCGCGCACGACCTGGCCGTTGACCTTGAGGACGACGTCGCGTCCGCCACCCAGGATATCCGTGACTTGGCCGTAGGCCAGCCAGCCGATGAAGGTGACTGACACGATGAAGAACACGGGCTTATAGATGGCGCGCATCGAGCGCATCATGGGACGCGAGCTCCGGGCCAGGGGCACGTGAGGGGGCCTAAGTCTAAGAACCGCAACGCGGAAACTCAAGCGAACGGGGTGCGTTTCCAATTGACAGCGGCGCCGGCCGAACACTATCTTCGACCAATTCCCCCAAGAACTTAGGCCGTGTATACCAGCGAGATAGAAAAGCTCGAAAAGCGATGGGCCGAGAACCCCAAGGGCCGCAACTTCGCTCCCTTGGCGGATGCCTATCGTAAGGCAGGGGAACTAGATAGAGCCTTCGAGCTGTGCAAGTCCGGGCTGGAGCGCCATCCCGACTACGTGAGCGCCCACATCGTCTACGGTCGCTGCTACCTCGATCAGAAGAACGACACCGCAGCGTCGCAGGTGTTTCGGAAGGTCCTCGAGCTCGACCCCGAAAATGTGCTGGGGCTCAAATTGCTCGCCGAGATCGCCGAGCGCGGCGGGCGCTATGAGGAGGCGGCGGAGTGGCTGTCACGGCTGCTCGCCGCCGACCCGATGAATGGTGACGCCGCGGAGGCGCTGACTCGTACAAAAAGGAAGGTAGCCCAAGTCCCCGCCAAGCCGATGGCGCCGCCGACCGCCAAGGTCAGCGTCACGGCACCGGGGCCGAAGCCCGAGTTCGTCGTGGAACACACGCCGGAGGAGCCTGTGTCGCCGCACCTCGAGTCGGCCCAGCGGGCGGGCGACATCGAGACCTTCGACGGGACGCTGGATTTCAACGCCGCGGCACATGACGCGGCGAAGGCCGATGGCCTCGAGGTACAGGAAGAGGTCGAGCTCAAGCCGCAGGACCTAGTGGTCGAGGGGCTTGCCGCGACGCAATACGAGAGCGGTATGTTTGGCGCGCCGCCGGAGCCGGCGGCCGCGCCGCCCGAGCCGGAGCCGGATCTGCCGAACGTGGATCTGCCGCTCATCATGCCGGAGGACCTCGCGCCACCTCGGGCGTCCGAAGCCGCTTCAGCGCCGCCGGGCCGCTCTGCACTGCCACCCCCGCCGCCTCCGGCCGCACCTCCCCCGCCAGTTCCCGCGCCGCCCGCGGCGCCGATGCCTGCGGCCGTCGCGCTGTCGGACGACGACGGCGCGGCGGATGCGGCCGCGCTGTCGCGAGCCGAGCCGGTGCTGACCGAGACGATGGCTGAGCTCTACCTCAAGCAAGGTCATCGGGAGGACGCGCTGCGCGTGTACCAAGCGCTGCTGGCCCAGCGTCCCGACGATGCGCGCCTGCACGCGAGAGTCGATGCGCTCTCGCCCGGGCGACAGCGCACCGGTGGAGCGGGGGGGGGCCGTGGCACGGGTGAATCGGTCCCGGCGTTTCTCAAGCGCATCCTGGCCGGGCGGCCGCCGGCGGCGGGCTACCCGCCGCCCGAACCGGCGGCGGTCGCAGAGTCTCCCCTGGAGCGCGCTTTCGCGGTCGCTCCTCCGGACGTGCAGCCGGGACCCGAGCTGGCGACGCGCCACGAGGGCACGCGCCACGCGGAGGATACGATCTCGCTCGACGACGTGTTTGGTGAGGTGAGGGCGCGGGGACCGCGGCCCGTCGCGGACGGCGCGGGCTCTCAACCCCAGGCTTCACCTGTGCCGTCCGCTGCGGCCCCCCCTGCCGCCCCGGCTCCCCCGGCGCCTGCTCCCACGCAGACGGGGGGGTTCTCGTTCGACCAGTTCTTCGGTGCGCCACCGTCTCGGGGAGGGGCTGACGCCGGGACTGCGGGCGGCGCCGGCGGGCGGCCGTCGGCTCGCCCATCGGGTGCGAAGGCCCATCCACCGCTCGAGGACGAAGGCGACCTCGATCAGTTTCAGGCCTGGTTGAAGGGTCTCAAGTCCTAGTGCACATCGCCGTGCTGAACGGCCCCAACCTCAACCTGCTGGGCGAGCGCGAACCTGAGCTGTACGGCCGAGCCACGCTGGCCGAGATCGAAACGCGCACGCGCGAGCGCGCGCGAGCGCTCGGCGTCGAGGTCAGCTGGACGCAGTCGAACCACGAGGGCGAGCTGGTGGACGCGATCCAGGCGCTGAAGGGGCGGGCGGACGGCGCCATCGTCAATGCGGCGGCGTTCACGCACACCAGCCTCGCCGTGCGCGACGCTCTCGTCGCCGTGCGTGTGCCGTTCGTTGAGGTGCACTTGTCGAACATCTTCGGGAGAGAACCGGAGCGCCGCCGCTCGGTGCTGGCGGACGTCGCGGTCGGCGTGGTGGCGGGGTTCGGTGCGGAGAGCTATCGGCTGGGACTCGAGGGCCTGGTCGGCTATCTCGGATCCCGCCATGATCGCTGATCCCCGGCGCGCGCGGCAGGAGGCGCTCGCCGCGGCGCTGGTGGCCGAAGGGCTGGACGGGTTGCTCGTCGCGTCGCCCGCCAACATCCGGTACCTCACCGGCTTCAGCGGCTCGGCGGCGATCGTGGCGGTGACCCGTGGCGACGTCCTGCTCGTGACCGACTTCCGCTACGACGAGCAGGCGCGGGCCGAGGCCGGTGCCGTCGCGCGCATCGAGGTCGAGAGCACGAGCGTGTGGGATCGGTTCTTCAAGGAGCTCGCCACCCTCGGGCCGCTCGGGTCGTTGGGCTACGAAGCCCAGGCGCTGTCGGTGCTGGACGCCGAGCGCTTCGCGCAGGCCGGCAAGCCGTGGCGCTGGAAACCGATGAAGGATTTGGTAGAGCGGCTACGCGTCGCCAAGGATCCGGGCGAGGTCGCGGCGATCCGGAGCGCAGCCGCGCTGGCGGGGGAAGCGTTGCGCCAAACGTTGCCCCAGGTGCGCGTGGGGATGACGGAGCTGGAAATCGCGGGGATTCTCGAGGGCGCGCTGCGGCGACTTGGCAGCGAGGGGCACCCGTTCCCGACGATCGTCGCCTCCGGCGCGCGCACCGCGCTGCCCCACGCGCGCTCGAGCCGGCGGACCCTGGTGGCGGGTGAGTGGTTGCTGTTGGACTTCGGCGCCCAGGTGGACGGCTATTGCGCCGACATCACGCGCACGGTGGTCGTGGGCGCGCGAGCGACGGAGCGACAACGCGCGCTGTACGGGCTGGTTGCAGAGGCGCAGCTGCGGGCGCGCTCTTGCGTGCAAGCCGGCATAAGCGGGCGCGAGGCCGACGCGCTGGCGCGCGACGTGATCGAGGCGCGCGGCTTCGGCGAAGCGTTCGGCCATTCGCTCGGTCACGGCGTGGGACTCGAAGTGCACGAAGCGCCGCGCCTGTCGAGAACGAACGCGGACCCGCTCCCCGCCGGCTCAGTGGTGACGATCGAGCCGGGCGTGTACCTCGCGGGGCAGGGTGGCGTGCGCATCGAAGACGATGTGCACTTGTCGGCCGAAGGACCGGTCCTCTTGTCCGACGGTCGCACGGAACTACTCGAACTCGTGTAGATTTGCACGGACATGAACCTCGACATCATCGCGCGGCTGGTGCGGATCCTGAGCGAGTCCCCGGAGCTCATCGAGGTGCGCCGGGGCTGGTTCGGGGGGTGGTCGTCCATCCGGGTCACCAAGGCGGGCCACGGGACGAACGCGGGCGGGGGAGGGGCGGGGGGGGAGCAGCAGGTCGCGGTGGCGCAGGCGCCGGCGCCACCGCTCGGTGCCGGCGCGCCCGGCTCGCCCGCCGCCCCCGGCGCGCCCCCCAAGACCCAGCTGGTCGAGATCAAGTCGCCCATGGTCGGCACGTTCTACTCGGCGCCCGAGCCGGGCGCGCCGCCGTACGTAAAGGGCGGCAGCCGCGTCGCCGCGGGTCAGGTGGTGTGCATCATCGAAGCGATGAAGATCATGAACGAGATCGAGGCCGAAGTCTCCGGGCTGGTCCGGGAAGTGTGTGTGGAAAACGCCCAGCCGGTCGAGTTCGGACAGCCCCTCTTCCGGGTGGACCCTCATGCCTGAAGCCCCGCACGCCGCCGGCCCGACGTTCAATTTCAAGCAGGCCATCACGCACATGGTCCAGCGTACCGCGTCCGACCTGTTGCTCAAGGTGGGCCGGCCGGCGACCATCCGGGTGAACGGCGAGCTGATCGCGCTGGACACAGCTCCGCTCAAACCGGAGGAGTTGAAATCGCTGGCGGAGCAGATCATGACGCCGCGTCAGGTCAAAGAGTTCGCGGAGCACAAGGAAGCGGACTTCGCCATCGGTGTGCCGGGCGTGGGGCGGTTCCGCACCAACGTCTACCAACAGCGCGGCACGGTGGCGTTCGCGTTCCGGTCGATCCCCTACGAGGTGAAGACGATTCGCGACCTGAACCTGCCGCCCGTATTGGAGGAGATTGCGATCAAGCCGCGCGGGCTGGTGCTGGTGACCGGGGTAACGGGGTCGGGGAAGTCCACCGCGCTGGCGGCGATGATCAACCACATCAACACGAGCCGGCGGGTCAACATCATCACGATCGAGGACCCGATCGAGTTCCTGCATCGCGACAACTTCGCGAACATCTCGCAGCGCGAGGTGGGGAACGACACGCTGTCGTTCAACGCCGCGCTGCGGCATGTGCTGCGCCAGGCGCCCGATGTCATCCTGATCGGTGAGATCCGCGACATGGAAACGCTGGACACGGCGCTCAAGGCCGCGGACACGGGGCACCTGGTGTTCTCGACGCTGCATACGACGGATTGCACGCAGACCATCAACCGCGTCATCTCGTTCTTCCCGCCGCACCAGCACGACGAGATCCGCCACCTCCTGTCTACCGCCCTCGCCGCGGTGGTGTCGCTCCGGCTGGTCCCAAGGAAGGACGGCCAGGGTCGCGTGCCGGGGTCGGAAGTGCTGATCAATACGGCTGCCGTGCAGGACAATATCCGCGACATCACGAGGCAGCTGAACATCCCGGATCTGATCGCCCAGGGGTCGGTTCAGTACGGCATGCAGAGCTTCGACCAGTCGCTATTCCAGTGGTACCAGCAGGGCGTCATCAGCTACGAGAGCGCGATCTTCTACGCCACCAACCCGAGTGAGTTCGCGCTCAAGGTCTCGGGCGTCGAGTCCGGGCAGAGCCGGGCGTTCGGCGGCTCCACGGCCGCAGCGGGTCTGCGCGGCGACCTCGCGCCCTGATGTTCACGAAGGTGCTCGTCGCGAACCGCGGGGAGATCGCCCTGCGGGTGATCCGCGCGTGCAAAGAGCTGGGCATCGAGACGGTGGCCGTCTACTCCGAGGCGGACCGCGAATGCCTGCACACGCGGTTCGCCGACGACGACGTCTGCATCGGCCGGGCGCCCTCCCGCGACAGCTACCTCAACATCCCCCGCATCATCGCGGCGGCCGAGATCACGGGGGCCGACGCCATCCACCCCGGCTACGGCTTCCTCGCCGAGAACGCCGAGTTCGCCGACATCGTCAAACGTCCAACATCACGTTCGTAGGGCCGACGGGCGACCAGATCCGCCAGATGGGCGACAAGGCGGCGGCGCGCAAGCTCGCGCAGAAGCTCAAGGTGCCGACCGTGCCGGGCTCCCCGGGCCCGGTGGAGGACAGCGAGGGGGGGCTCAAGATCGCCGAGAAGATCGGCTTCCCGGTGATCATCAAGGCGGCCGCCGGCGGGGGCGGGAAGGGGATGCGGGTCGCCGGGGACGCGGAGGCGTTCGGCCAGGCGTTCAGCCTGGCCCGGCAGGAGGCGCTGGCCGCGTTCGGGTCAGACGAAGTGTACCTCGAGAAGTACCTGGCGCGGCCGCGTCACGTGGAGATTCAGATCATGGGCGACACGCATGGCCGGGTGATGCATCTGTGCGAGCGCGACTGCTCCGTGCAACGGCGCCACCAGAAGCTGATCGAGGAAGCGCCCAGCCCCGCCGTGGACGCGACGCTGCGCCAGGACATCGGCGAGGCGGCCGTGCGGCTGGCACAGGAGATCGGCTACGTCGGGGCGGGCACGATTGAGTTCCTGCTCGACGAGGATGGCTCGTTCTATTTCATGGAAATGAACACCCGCATCCAGGTCGAGCATCCGGTGACGGAGATGTGCACGAACTTCGACCTCGTGAAGGAGCAGATCCGCGTGGCCGCCGGGGACCCGCTCTCGTTCGTGATGAACGGCCAGCGGCTCCGGGGACACGCGATCGAGTGTCGCGTGAACGCCGAAGACCCGGCGCGCAACTTCCAGCCGAGTCCGGGCACGATCACCGCCTACCACCCGCCGGGCGGTCCGGGTGTGCGGGTCGACACACACATCTATGACGGCTACACGGTGCCGCCGTACTACGATTCGCTGCTCGCCAAGGTCGTCGTGCACGGCAACAGTCGCGCGGAGGCCCTGGCCCGTATGCGGCAGGCACTCGATTCGTTTATCATTGAAGGCGTGACCACGACCATCCCGTTTCTCAGTCGGGTCATGCGCCACCCCGACTTCGTGGCCGGCACAGTGGACACCAAGTTCCTCGAGCGCGAGCCACAGCTGCTACAGCCCCCCGCATGAAGATCGACGTCTACTTTACGCCGCTCGGTCTCGCCGGCGGGGATCTCGGGGGCCGGGCGATCGTCGTGATCGACGTGCTCCGGGCCACCACGACCGTCGTCACTGCCCTGGCGAACGGGGCGAAGGCGGTGATCCCAGCCGCCACGTCGGAGGAGGCGGTCCGTCTCGCGTCGAACCTCGAGAAGGACGGCGTGTTGCTCGCGGGCGAGCGGAAGAGCCTCAAGATCGAGGGCTTCGGCCTCGGGAACTCGCCGCGCGAGATGAGCCCCGCCGCGGTTGCCGGCAAGACGATCGTGCTCGCCACCACCAACGGAACGCCGGCCCTGGTAGCGGCGCAGGGCGGCGATCCGGTGCTGGTCGGCGCCCCGGTCAACTTCCGCGCGGTGGCGGAGCGCGCGCGCCAGCTGCTCGGCGAGCGCGGCGACCTGGTGATCATCTGCGCCGGACGCGAGAAGCAGTTCGCCATCGAGGATGCCTACACTGCGGGTCGCCTGGTCAAGGCGGTGAAGAAGGGCATGCGCAAAGTCGAGCTCAACGACGCCGCCCGCGCCGCGGTCGCCCTCACAGAGCAGTTCGCCACCTGGACGGAGGCGCTCGACCACTCCGAAGCCGCCCGCCAACTCGCCGACGTCGATCTCAAGGACGACGTGGCGTTCGCCGCCCAGGCGGATCGGTTCGACGTGGTGCCGACGTACGCGAACCGACGGATCACGTGAACCACAAAGCGCGCCAAGAACTGGTCGGCATTGGCGCCCTGGTCGTGGGTCTGTTCCTTGGCCTCACCCTCCTCCGCTTGCCGATCACCGGAAGCTGGGGCGACCGGATCGGGTCGCTCCTGTGGCGGGCGTTCGGCGCCGGCTCCGTGCTGGTTCCGGTGCTCGGGATCGGCTGGGCGCTGGCGGCGTTCGACCGACTGGGAAGCTTGTCCGCGGCCCGGGCGGCGGCCCTCGGCGCAGGGCTCGTCCTGCTGCTGCCGTACGGAATCGGCACTGTGACGGGCGCGCGCTTCCCGGTCGACTACCGGCTGTGGGGTCCCACCCAACAGCTCGTGGGCGTGCTCCCCGCCGCGCTCGCGCACGGCGTGCACCAGACCGTCGGCACCGCGGGTGGTGTCTTGGTAGGGGTGTTCGCGCTGTCCGCGCTGGGCCTCCTCACGATCGGCTGGCATCCGCTGGTCGCGCTGAGAGCCGGCCGAGAGGCCGGAGAAGAGGGAAGGGGAAAGGCGGAAAAGCGCGACGTCAAAAAACTCGTGGCTGCGCCGGAGCGCGGCGACTCCGCGCGACCCGGTGCGGTTCCCGCTTCACCCAAGTCACCCAAGCCCGCGAAGCCGAAAACGCCCGCCTCGGTACGACCGGTCGTCGTCCCCAAAGGGGTGCTGATCCCCCCGATCGATCTGCTCAATCCCGCGCCCCCCGAGGACGGCGACGCCGGACTGGCGCAGATCGAGCAGATGGGGCGGAAGCTGATCGAGACGCTGCAAACGTTTCGGGTGGAGGGCTCGATCGCCGGGCGGACGGTCGGCCCCGTGGTCACGCAGTACGAGGTGGCACCCGGTCCCGGCGTGAAGGTCGGCCGGATCGCGGCGCTCGCGGACGATCTGGCCCTCGCGATGCGCGCTCAGTCGCTTCGCATCGTGGCACCGATTCCGGGGAAGGCGGCGGTCGGGATCGAGGTGCCGAACCCGATGCCCCGTATGGTGCACGTGCGCGAGCTGGTCGAGGGCGAGGAATTCCACGGTGGGAATCGCGTCCTCCCCATCTCGCTCGGCAAGAACCTCGAGGGTGAGCCGGTCGTGGCGGATCTCGCGAAAATGCCGCACCTCCTGATCGCCGGCGCCACGGGCTCGGGAAAGTCGGTGTGCATCAACACCATCATCACCAGCCTCCTATACCGCTACCCCCCCCAGGAGCTGCGGATGCTGATGATCGACCCGAAGATGGTGGAGCTCTCGATGTACAACGCGCTGCCCCATCTGCGTCACCCGGTCGTCACCAACAACCAGCAGGCAGCGACCGCGCTCAAATGGGCGGTGCGGGAAATGGAGCGCCGCTATCAGCTGTTTCACGCCAACCACGCCCGCAACATCACCGACTTCAACCGCAAGGTGCGCGACGGGAAGCCGCTCAAAGGACAGCGAGAAACACTCGCCACGCAGGCGGGAATTCAACGGGAGCTGCCGTTCGACGCGGAGTACACCGAGGGGGTGCTGCCGTACGTCGTGGTGATTCTGGACGAGCTGGCCGACCTGATGATGACCGTGCAGCACGAGGTGGAGACGCCGCTGGCGACGCTGGCCCAGAAGGCGCGGGCGGTGGGGATCCACCTGATCCTCGCGACCCAGCGGCCTTCGGTGAACGTCATCACCGGCCTCATCAAGGCGAACTTCTCGTGTCGCATTGCCTTTCGCGTCGCCTCGAAGGTGGACAGCCGCACCATTCTTGACCAGAACGGCGCCGAGACGCTGCTGGGGAATGGCGACATGCTGTTCCTCCCGCCCGGCAAGAGCGAGCCCGTGCGCATCCAGGGCTGTTTCATCTCGACCGACGAGACCGAACGACTCATGAGCTGGTACACCGCGCGCCGCGTCCAGCTCGAGCAACGCGTCGAGGTGGACATCATCGAGCAGATGGAGCACATCGCCGAAGCGGAGAAAGCGCGAGAAGAGGGCGGCGGGACGAGCGAGGCGGCGGGCGAGCGAGATTCGCTGTTTCGCCAGGCGGCCGAGGTCTGCATCCAGAACCAGATCGGCTCGACGTCGCTGCTGCAGCGGCGCATGAGCATCGGCTACGGCCGGGCGGCCAGGATCATCGATCAGCTCGAGCTGGCGGGGATTCTGGGCCCGGCCAACGGCAGCAAACCGCGGGACGTGCTGGTGGGTTTGGATGAGTTGGACGAGATCTGCAGCCGCACTGAGGGCTGAGCGTCGCTCGCTGGACCATCACAACCAGCCAACCAGAGCGGCGAGTTGCGCCGGGCGGCGTGAAAATGGTTTGGTGTTCAGGCGCCGCCGCGCTAGGTTATCGCGTGTGACGAACGGCGTGCGCAGCGACCCGGCCGGTTGGACCGACGAGCGCCAAAAACGGGGGCTCGCCGGGGAAGAGCAGGCGATCCAGTACCTGCGGTCCCGTGGCTGGCACATCGTGGCACATCGCTTTCGAGTCGGCCACACCGAGGTCGACCTCATTGCGCGGCAGGGGAGCCTCGTGGCGTTCATCGAGGTGAAGTCGCGGCGGGGGACGGCGTTCGGGAGCCCGCTCGAAGCCGTGACCGGCGCGAAGCGGCGCGAGCTGGTCAAGGCGGCGCGGGTGTGGGTGGACCGCTGCGGGCGGCCGTCGGACGTGTACCGCTTCGACTGCATCGCCATCGTGGACAGGAAGTTAGAGCATCTGGAAGACGCGTTTCGGCCCGGCTGGCGCTAGCCCGGTCTTCGGTTTATATTCGGGCCTCCTACGGGGAGGCTCCTAACCCATGTCGAGGACACTCATGGCGGCCGACAAGGAAGTCCCGCAGCTCTCGGACGAGCGCAGGAAAGCCCTCAACCTGGCCATCACCCAAATCGAAAAGACCTGTGGCAAGGGTGCCATCATGCGCATGGGCGCCGACGCCCCACGCGTGCGGGTGGAGGTCATTCCGACGGGCGCCATCAACCTCGACGCGGCGATCGGGATCGGCGGGATTCCGCGCGGTCGGGTCACGGAGATCTTCGGGCCGGAGTCGAGCGGCAAGACGACGCTCGCGCTGCACGTCGTGGGGAACGCGCAGCGGCAGGGCGGCGCCGCCGCGTACGTGGACGCCGAGCACGCCCTCGACGTGGAATACGCGAAGAAGCTCGGCGTCGACATCGACAACCTGCTCGTCTCCCAGCCGGACACCGGTGAGCAGGGGCTCGAGATCACCGAGATCCTCGTGCGGTCCGGAGCGGTGGACGTGGTGGTGGTGGACTCGGTGGCGGCGCTCGTGCCCAAGGCCGAGATCGAAGGGGACATGGGCGACTCGCTCCCCGGCTTGCAGGCGCGGCTCATGAGCCAGGCGCTCCGCAAGCTCGCCGGGGCGATCAACCGCTCCCGCACCGCCGTGGTGTTCATCAATCAGCTGCGGGAAAAGATCGGCGTCATGTTCGGCAACCCCGAAACCACCACTGGTGGCCGGGCGCTCAAGTTCTACGCGTCGGTGCGCCTCGACATGCGACGCATCGGCCCCGTGAAAGAGCGCGAGGTGGTGATCGGCAACCACGTGCGCGTCAAAGTGGTCAAGAACAAAGTCGCGCCGCCGTTCCGTCAGGCCGAGTTCGACATCATGTTCGACGAGGGCATCAGTCACGAATCGCTGCTCGTGGATATCGCGGCGGAAGCCGGCATCATCGAGAAGTCGGGCGCCTGGTATGGCTACGGCAAGGAGCGCATCGGGCAGGGTCGCGAAAACGCGAAGCTCTATCTCAAAGACCATCCCGATCTCGCGGCCGAGGTCGAGGCGAGGGTCAAGGAGCACCTCGGCGTCAAGGCGGCCGCGGTCGCTGCTGACGAGGAGGCCGGCTCACCCGAGGAGTAAGTGCTTCCCCACGCCCCGATCCTCACGGGACTCGCCCCCGATCCGCAGCAGCCGGGCTACCGGCTGGTCGAAGTGGACCGGGGGCGATTTGCGTCCCTCCCGGGCGACGCGTTGGAGCTGCTCCGGCTTGAGCTGGGGCGCGCCCTGCCGGCGCCAACGCTCGCGCGTCTCCAGGAGCTGGCCGACATCGAGGCCGCCTGCCGAGCCGCGCTGCGCGCCCTGGCGCGCCGGTCACACGCCCGGCAGGACCTGAAGCGCAAACTCGTCAAGAAACAACACCCCCCGGGGGCAGTGGACGAAGCGCTACGGCGGCTCGAGGTGCGCGGGCTCGTCGACGACCGGCGCTTCGCCGGCGAGTACGCCGCGCTGCGGGCCGCCCGCGGTCGCGGCCCGGCGCGACTGATCAAAGACTTGCTGGCCCAAGGTGTGGATCGCCGCCTCGCGGAGGAGTCGGTGCGTCACGCGCTCGAGGACGAGGGCGTAGACCCGGAGATCGAGGCGCGTGCGGTCGCCGTGAAGCGGGCGCGTCAGCTGGCAGACCTCCCAGCCGCTGTCCGGAAACGGCGGCTGCTCGCGTATCTGGCGCGACGGGGCTACGGCGGGCCGGGGGTGAAGGAGTTGGTGGAGGAGGTGTGCGCTCCCTGAAGCCCGGGGTATCCGCGCAGGGCTGACAGTGATTCTCTGGCCCCCGGGGCCGTGCCCCGGGGTCCTACCAAAAGGTCAACCCGAGCGGCGCCCCCCATGCACGGCCCCCGACTCCTGGAGGTAACTCTCAGCCAACCTTTCAGTTGCCTCCCCGGGGAGACTATATTCCCCCGCATGCGCGCCGCCGCAATTCGGCAGCTGTTCCTCGACTACTTCACTAGTCCCCCCCGGAATCACCGCTTGGTACCGAGCTCCCCCCTGGTGCCGGCGGACGACCCCTCCCTGCTCTTCACGAACGCCGGCATGGTCCAGTTCAAGCGGGTGTTCCAGGGGCTCGAGCGGCGAGACTACACGAGGGCGGTCACCTGTCAGAAGTGTGTGCGGGCCGGCGGGAAGCACAACGACCTGGAGCAGGTGGGGCATACGGCCCGCCACCACACGTTTTTCGAGATGCTCGGCAACTTCTCCTTCGGGGACTACTTCAAGTCGGAGGCCATCGAGTACGCCTGGGAGTGGGTAACAGGGAAAGGCTGGCTCGGCATCGCTCCCGAGCGGCTGTTCGTGACGGTGCACCACACCGACGACGAAGCCCGCCGGCTGTGGCGCAAGATTACCGGCATCCTCGACTCCCGCATCTTTGGCCTAGGCGATAAGGACAACTTCTGGCAG
>Ga0209803_1001810_pt1 | contig 13806 bp, 10 predicted proteins | sample GraSoiAngelo_138_FD_185895 | JGI IMG/M metagenome (GOLD analysis project Ga0209803, IMG submission 185895) | Grasslands soil microbial communities from the Angelo Coastal Reserve, California, USA - 14_0929_09_40cm (SPAdes) (version 2) | ecosystem: Environmental > Terrestrial > Soil > Grasslands ... | reverse complement strand
GGTCGGGAGGCCCGAGCCCTCGAGCGTGCGGCGGGCCCGGATGCCCGTCCGCGACACGATCCACTCATCCGAGGTGTCGAGCCGTGCCGCGAACTCGTGGTTCGAGACCTCGCGCTCGGGCACCGCGAAGCCGGCGCCGAGTACGGCCGCGCCGGGCATCGGCGCTAGGCCGCCAGCTTGGCGCGCACGAGGGAGAGCGCGTCGCCGAAGGTGCGGAGCCCTTCGGCCTCGTCGTCGTCGATGCGCACTCCCAGCCGCTCCTCGAGCGCCATCATCAGCTCGACCACGGCGAGCGAGTCGGCACCGAGATCCGTGACCAGGTCGGCCTCGGGCCGCAGCTGATCCGGCGAGACCTTCAGCGTACGCGCCACCAGATTGGTCAGCTCCTGCGTGATGTCTTCCATGGGGGCACTCATGTACCAAGTGGATCGAGGGGCCGGAACGCGGCGCGGTGCCGGACGACACACGGAGAAGCGCGTCCCGTGTGCCCGAGGGCACACTCTCGGAGATTCAGTGGCGCGCGAAGCGGCGGGTGAGGATGACGCGGTGCCCCGACACCTTGAGCTTCCCGGCCCGGCGCAGATCCGCCACGCAGCGGCTCACCTTGGCGCGCGAGCCGACCACCAGCTCCGCGAGGTCCGCCTGCGTGAGCGGCAGATCGATGACCAGGCCCTCGGGATCCGACTGTCCGAAGTCGTGCGCGAGCACCTCGAGCTCGTGCACCAGCCGGTCCCTGAGCGGCATGGTGAGGAGCAGGCACTTCTCGTAGAGCAGCCGCGAGAGGGCCCGCCAGCTGTACGCCATGAGCTGCAGGGCGCGGCCGGCCGGTAGGCCGGCGACCACGCCGTTCATGACCTCCTGGCTCATCATCGCCACCACGGCGGGCGCGTGCGCGACCGCCGAGAACTGGCGCCGGCCGGGACGGTCGAAGAGGGACGCCAGGCCGAAGAACTGACCCGGCCGCACGATCTGCACCAGCACCGGCACGCCGCGACGGCCCTGGCAGAGGACCTTCACCGCTCCGGAGACCAGGAAGTTGACGAGGTCGTGCGCGTCGTCGGCCGCGAAGATCTGCTGGCCCGCCCGCCAGTGCGTGATCTGCGAGCGCGCGACGATCGCGTCGATGGCCGACACCGTGAGGCCGAGCCGGGTCGCGTTCTGGCTGAGGAGCGCGCGGAGCGTCGACTTCGCCGGCGTGACCGCCGTCACCATGCCGGGAGCTATCGCCATGTGAACGCTCCTGATATCAGCTTCGCGCGGCTCCTGCGATACCGGCGCGGTTTGCTGCTAGCCCCCGTAGGGCGGCAGCCCCGTGATCCCGAGCCCGCACGTGAGCCCGCCGTCGGCCACGATCGCCGCGCCCGTGATCGCGGAGGACTCGTCGCTGGCGAGGAAGAGCGCCACGTTCGCGATCTCCTCGGGCCGGAGGATGCGCCCGAGCGCATGCTGGGCGGCGAGATCCTCTCGTGAGCGAGGGCTCACCTGCGCGAGCAGCCCCAGCATCGGCGTGTCCACCGCGCCCGGGCAGATGCAGTTGGCGCGGATGTTCTTCCGCCCGTACTCGAGGGCGACCGTGCGCGTCAGGTTGATGATGCCGGCCTTGGCCGTGCAGTAAGGCGCCGCCAGCATCTCCCCGAAGAAGCCCTCGACCGACGACGTGCTGATGATCGAGCCGCCGCCGCGCGCGAGCAGCGCCGGGATGGCGGCGCGCATGCCGTAGAAGACGCCGGTCAGCATGACCCGGAGGCTCTGCTCCCACACCTCGGGATCGATCTCCGCCACGTAGCCGCCGCCGCTCATCGCCGCGTTGTTGTGCATCACGTCGAGCCCGCCGAAGCGCTCGCGCGCGAAGGCGACGGCCGCTTCGAGGTCGGCGAGCGAGCCGACGTCGGCGTGCCGGTAGGCGGCGGCCGGCCCGAGCGCGTGCGCCGCGCCCTCGCCCGCCTCGTCGTTCAGGTCGGCGATCACGACCCGTGCGCCCTCCGCGACGAACCGGCGGGCGGTCGCCGCCCCGATGCCCGAGGCGCCGCCGGTCACGATCGCCACCTTGCCGTCGAGTCTGCCCATGCGATTCTCCTTGTCACGAGCGGCGCGCCCGTGTAAACAAACGCTCGTTTGGACTTCGGTCTCTTCTACGAGATCCCGGTCGCCGCCCCGTGGCACGAGCGGAGCGAGCGCGACGCGTACCATCGGGTGATCGACCAGGCCGTGCTCGGCGAGCAGGTCGGGTTCTCGCACTTCTGGACCGTCGAGCACCACTTCCTCTCCGAGTTCTCGCACTGCTCCGCGCCCGAGGTGCTGTATGGCGCGGTCGCCGCGCGCACGAAGACGATCCGCATCGGGCACGGCGTCCGCCTCCTGCCCTTCCCCTACAACCACCCGATCCGCGCCGCCGAGATGGCCGCCCTGCTCGACTGCGTGTGCGACGGGCGCCTCGAGTTCGGTACCGGCCGCTCCGCGACGCGCGACGAGCTCGAGGGCTTCGGCATCGATCCGAACGAGACGCGGAGCATGTGGGAGGAGGCGCTCGACGTGATCGTCGGCGCGTGGACCACCGACGTCTTCTCCTGGAAGGGAACGCACTTCCACGTGCCGCCGCGGCGCGTGCTGCCGAAGCCGCTGCAGAAGCCGCACCCGCCCCTGTGGATGGCCTCGACCAGCCCCGCGAGCCACGAGATCGCGGGCCGGAAGGGCCTCGGCCTCCTCTCCTTCACGATCGGCGTGCCGCCCGAGGAGCTGGCGAGCCGGATCGCGCTCTATCGAAACGGCCTGACCGAGGCGCGGCCCGCCGGGAAGTTCGTCAACGACCGCGCGGCGACGTTCACCATGGTCCACTGCGCCGAGACGAACGCGGAGGCGCGTCAGAACGCCGCCACGTCCGTCCTGTGGTACTTCCGCCGCAGCATCGAGCTGATCGGCTCGGTCGCCGCCTGGCAAGAGGGGCGCGAGCTCGGCAGCTACGACTACACGCGCATGCTGCGCGCGCTCAACCTGAGCGACGTCACCTTCCCGCTCCTCGACGACATGGACGCCGTCATCGTAGGCGACCCCGAGACCTGCATCCGGAAGGTGAAGCGCTACCGCGAGGCAGGCTGCGATCAGCTCCTCTGCTTGATGCAGCCGTACGACATCCCCGCGGATGCGGTGACGAGGTCCATCGAGCTGTTCGGGCGGTATGTGATCCCGGCGTTTCGCTAGCTTCGGGGAGCCGGGACGCCCCGCTCTCGACAGGTCGCGCGCAAGGACGTCGACGATCTTGCGGTGGCGTGGCACCCGGCGGCGTGAACCCGAGTCCTCGCGTTCATGAACCACGTCAGGGGAGGCCGCCATATGGAGCCGGATGTGGTATAGGCACCGCTATGCTTCGCGCTTCGCGCCCGAAGACCCTGCGCTCCTGTGTCGCCGTCCGCGCAGTCCGTCGCCCCGCCCTCGCTCCAAGATCATCGATCCCCCAACCGAGGTCATCCTCGAGGCGTTCGAGACCATCTACGTCTTCTTCGGCAACCTGATGCGCGGCACCGCCGAGATCAACGCTTCCACCGGGTCCGCGCGAGCCCGTGCGGTCTTTCCGCTATTGTTCCGCTGACGCCGGGCTATGGGTCACGCTCGGCGCGGCGGTGGCGTACTGCGCCTGGCTGGGCTGGCACTGGCTCCCGCTCGGGTACACGTCCAGGGAGCTTGCGGCCGGAGCCTCGCGCGTCTGGGACATCAGGCAGGAGCTGATCGAGCATGGCCGGCTGCCGTGGTGGACGCCGCGCTACATGAGCGGCTACAGCTATGCCCTCCAGTACTCCCAAGGGCTTCCGCTCCTCCCATGGCTCGCGCTTTCCGCGGTCGCGAATCTGGCGGTCGCCGGAAAGCTCGTCGCGCTCGGCGCAATGGTCGCTGGTTCAGTCGCGATGTACTTCTGCGCCTGCCGAGTCCTCCGCGACCGGAGAGCCGCCACGCTGTCGGCCCTTGCCTTCCTCCTGCATCCCCAGCAGCTCGCTCGGGCGGCCGAGGCCGAGCAGGTCGGGCTGGTGGTGGCGCTCGCATTCATCCCTCTCGTGTGGCTCTGCTGCGCCCGCGCGTTCGCGTCGGGCACTCCTCGTGACGCGGCGTGGTGTGCGCTGAGCCTCGGCGGCTTGGTCTGGACGAGTAGCAAGCAGCTGTTGGTGCTGCTGCCATTCCTGCTTACCAGTCTCGCGACGACTATGTGGCACGCGCGCCGATGTCGCCCGCTTGCGGTCACGGCTCGTGCCGGTGCGGCGGTTGCCGTCCTGTCGCTCGGTCTAGTGGCGTTCTGCCTCATCCCGGGCGTCTACGAATCGCAGCAGGTGAAGCTGCTGTACGGCGATCCCGTGGAGTCCTGGCAGCGCCTGTACGCGTTCAAGAGCCTGCTCGCGCTCGTCGACCGAGATGCCGTAGTGACGCGGACGGCGGTCGAGGCTGTCACGCGCGACGTGCAGCAGCGCGGGGGGATCGTCGCGGAGGAAGTCGACGCGGGGCGCGTCAAGCGAGTGCTGGCGCTCGGCTCCGATGCGCCCGGCAAGTACACGGGGATCGTGCTACTCGGCCTGGTGGGCGCCACGGTGTTGTTCAACTGCCGCCGAGCGGATCGCACGGCGTTCTGGTTCTTCATCGCCATGCTGCTCGCATCCATCGCATGTGCAACAGGTCCTGACAGCGTCTGGGAATCCAACTGGGCGACGCTGGACGCACTGCTCATGCTGTCCAGCGTACCCGCCTCTTGTCGTTTGCTCGTGCTCGCGGGGCTGGCCGCCTCGGTGGCCTTCCTCGTCCTGCTCGCGTGGCGAAAGCTCTCGACCTTTCGGCGGTGGATCGTTGCGGCTGGCGTGCTGGTGCCTTTCCTCTTCCTCTCTCCGTTCCCCATCATCACACGGCTGCCCGGATTCCGTGAAGTACGGGCGCCGTTCGCGTTCTATGACCTTCCCGAAGTCTTCGCCGTCGCCATGCTGGCCGGCTTTTTCGTGACCGACGTACTGTCTAGGGAGCGTTGGCGCGCGCAGGTCCCGAAGGTCGTTGCCATCCTCGCGCTGTTGATGCTCCTCGATCACTGGCCGAATCAGCGGCCGACGAAGGAGAGCGACGTTCCCGACCAAACGTTGGCGAATCTGGAATCCGTGTACCGCTCGCTCCGAAGCGATGAGTCGTGGACGAAGGTATACGGGGTTTCGACCCGCTACTTTCACCTCCTCGGTCCGATGTACAGCAACAAGCCCATGGTCTACGAAGCATGGACCAACTGGATGAGCCCGCTGGGGACCGCGCTGCTCCACCAGGACGCCTACAGCTCGCTCGAGGCTCATAGGGCCTTCCTCGATCTCATGGGAGCCGCCCATGTCGTCTTCGACAAGTCGGATAACAACGTCCGGCCGGCTGCCATGCAGCTCCTGGCCGCATACCGGCGCCTGTTCGTCGTGGAACGGGAGGATGAGGACTTCGTGTTGTTCCGGAATCCGACCGCTCGGCCGTACGTAAGCGCGTACGCGAAGACGTACCTGTACGTCGGTGATGTGCGCGGATCGCCTCGGCTGGCGCTCGCGCTGGCCGCTCGGCAGTTTCCGCTGGTGCATGCGCCCGCGGCCGGCGCGGCTGGCCTGGCGCCGGATCGGCTGCGGAGCCTCGAGGCGATCTACGTGCAGCCTGACCAGCTCTTGCAAGGGCTGCCGGAGAACCTACAGACCAAGGTTGTGGTCATGCAGCCCAACACGCCGCTGCCGCGGCTCAATGCGGCTGCCGCGCCCGTCATGCTCGAGGGAGTACGCCTTGCCCGCGAGCACGCGGGGCTGATCCGCATCGCCCTGAGGACTCCAGCTCCCTGCCTCGTCGTCGTCGCCGAGAGCTACTACCCCTACTGGCGTGCCGAAATCGACGGCAGGCCATCGGAGGTACTGCGCGTCAGCACTGGGCTCATGGGCCTGGAGCTCGCCGAAGGCGAACACGCGATCCTACTGCACTACGAGCCCCCGAGGATCTACACCGCGGCGGGCTTTCTCAGCCTGCTCACACTGCTCGGCTGCATTGCGCTCGTCTGGGGTCGGCCGCGGCTCGAAACGCCAGGGCGACGGCGGGATCCAGCGATCGAGCGCGATCCAGGCAGAGGGTCGTGAGCCGACCACGCCGGCAACCCGGCATCCGAACGGGGAAGCTGGCTCATGCCATGTCGTGACGCCCGTGAAACCGGCTCCGCTCGAGCTCTTCGACGAGGAGCCGAGCCATTCCAGGTCCGGCTGCTAGAGAGCCTCGGGGTTTTACGGGGCTCCTGGCCGCGGGCGTGTGGCGGGCCCGTCGTGTTTCACCGCACCGGCTCGACGCGGCGAGCCGCTTCGCTCGTGGCCATCCTGCGGTGGTTCTGTTAGGCGGGAAGCGGCGCCACGCGATGCGCGTCGCGAGACCTCCCGAGCTTCGTGCCAGCCGGCTGACGAACGCCGTCGCCATCCTAGCGCCGGCGGCGGTGGCGCTCGCAGTCTTCGCCACCACTCTGCGGAACGGGCTCCTCTATGACGACCCCGCCGCGCTGGCACGCGCCGCTGCCCCGATGCGCGCGCTCGTGCTGCAGCGCTACGGACTGACGTCGCTGAGCATCCGCGTCGATCGGATGCTGTGGGATGCGTGGCCGCCCGGGCTGCACCTGACGAACGTCCTCTTGCACGGCGTCTCGACGGCGCTGGCGGCTGGCTGTGCGCTCGCGCTGACACGAGAAACGCGGGCGGCGCTTGTCACCGGACTGCTCTTTGCGGTGCATCCCGTCCACGTCGAGGCCGTCGCCTCGATCGAGAACCGCAAGGAGATGCTCGCCTTTGCCTTCGTGGCCGCGAGCCTGCTCCTCCAGGGCGTCCGGCCGCGTCGCGCCTGGTCCTCGCTCGCCGCCTTGGCCGCGCTCGCGCTCGCGCTGGGCGCGAAGGACGTGGCGGCGGCGGGCGCAGCCGTCATGCTGCCAGCGGCTGGCGTGCTGTACGACGACGCGGAGTCGATGCGCAGGCGTCTCGCGCGGGGCCCGCGGCGCGCGCTCGCCCCGCTATTGCTCGGCGGGGCGGCGACCGTCTGGTATGCGGGCAACCTCGCCGCACGGTTCACGCCCGAGGCGATCGGGCAGGCGACGGCGGGCTTGTGCCAGTCCTACGGCCAAGTCCTGCTCGCCTCGGTGAGCGCCGTCCCCGAGGTGGCGCGGCTGCTCTTCTTCCCGCTCCGGCTCAGCGCCGACTACCCGGCACGGTTGCCATCCGGCGCCGGCGACCCGGTGGTGCTCCTCGGGATCGTCGTCTTGCTCGGCGCCGTCACGACGGCGTTCCTCGTCGCGCGCAGCGCGCCGGTCGCGACCTTCGCCATCGCGTGGGTGTGGGTGATGTACCTACCGCTGTCCAACCTCGTGCCCTTGACGCCGTACTTCGTGGCGGAGCGCTATCTCTACGTGCCGTCGTTCGGGGCCTGCCTGCTCGCCGCCGTCTGCGGCGTCGCCGCTTACGAGCGCGCCGCGGCCGCCCGCCCCTCCCACGCGAGAGCCGTGGCCCTCGGCGTCCTCGTCCTCGTCGTCGGCGCCGGCGAGTTGCGCGCCGCTGCACGGAGCCGGGACTGGCGAGACGAGCTCTCGCTCTGGACGTCCGCGGTCGATGCGGTGCCAGCCGCCTCGGGACGGGCGCACAACGAGCTCGGCCGCGCACTCTGGATGGCGGGACGGAGCTCGGAGGCGATCCCCCACCTCCAACGCGCCCTCGATCTCGGCATGGACACCCCCGACACGCGCAGCAACCTCGGCATGGCGCTGCTCGGGGTCGGCCGACTGGACGAGGCGATTGGCGAGTTCGCGCGCGCCCTCGACGCGTGGCCGGCGAATCCGCTCATTCGCTACAACCTGGCCTGGACGCTGCTCAAGGCGGGGCGGCGCGAGGAGGCGCTCCCGTACCTGCGGGAGCTCGCGACGGAAGCGGCGTGGAGCGACCTGTCGCCGGCGGTGATCGCGGCCCTCGCCGCGCGAGGCGCCTCCCCCGAGGGCTTTCGCAGCAGCGTCCGCCGGTGGCTGGCGCGCCAGGGATACTGAAACGCGTAGCTGCGAGCACTCGAGGAGCCGCAGGCCAGCCCCGTAGAGCAGCGCCACCACGAGCCACCGCACGCCGTCGAGATGCGCCAGCACGGCGGCCCATCGAGAGCGGTATCCGGCGTCGGCCCACTGCGATCACGCCTTGCAAGCGCGGAACACAGCGCGCCACCCACGCGGGCGCGAGGCAACCACTACACCACCCCGTCACGCCGCAGCCGCGCGATCTCCCCCGCCCCGAACCCGAGCCCCCGCAGCACCTCCTCCGTGTGCTCGCCGAAGCGGGCGGGCGGCGTGCGGATCGACGCCGGCGTGTCCGAGAGCTTGATCGGCGGCCCGGGCATCATACTGTTGCCCTCCCCCACCACCATCCCCCGGTGCCGCACCTGCGGGTCGGCGAAGGTCTCCTCCAGCGTGTTGACCGGCCCGAAGCAGATCTCCTTCTCGCCCAGCTCCGCCCGCCACTCGGCGAGCGGCTTCGCGCGGAAGGCGGCGCGGAAGAAGCGGAACATCTCCTCGCGCTTCTCCCCCTCGTCCCACTGTACGGCGATGAAGTCCTCGCGCCCGAAGTGACGGCAGAGGGTCGTCCAGAAATGCTCCTCGTAGGCGCCGACCGTGACGTGGCGGCCGTCGCGCGTCTCGTAGACGGCGTAGCAGGGGTAGTGCCCGGTGAGCTGCGTCCTGCCACGCTCGGGTGCGCGCCCGGCGAGCACGTAGAGGAGCATGTGGTAGACGTTCCACGCGACCGTCCCGTCCAGCATGGCGGCGTCGACGAACTGTCCTCGCCCGGTCCGCTCGCGCGCGACGAGCGCCGTCAGGATGCCGACCGCGGCCATGAGCGCGCCGCCGCCGATGTCCGCGATCGGCACGCCCGGGATGACCGGGGCGCGGCCCGCCTCGCCCATGTAGTTGAGCACGCCCGCGTAGCCCAGGTAGTTCACGTCGTGGCCCACCCGGTCGCGGTACGGCCCGTCCTGCCCGTAGCCCGTGATGGCGCAGTAGACTAGGCGGGGATTAGCGGCCGCGAGCGTCGGGTAATCGACGCCGAGGCGCGCGGTCACACCGGGCCGGAAGCCCTCGAGCACCACGTCCGCCTCGGCCGCCAGGCGGAGGAAGACGTCGCGCCCGGCGGCGTGCTTCAAGTTGAGCGTCATGCTCCGCTTGTTGCGCGCGAGGAACGGGATGCCCACGCCGAACGGGTCCTGCGGCGCGGCGACGACGAGGACGTCCATGCCGAGGTCGGCGAGGAGCGTCGAGCAGAACGGCCCCGGCAGCTGGCGCGAGAGGTCGAGCAGCCGGAGGTGCCCCAGCGCGGTGCCCGACATCAGTAGATCGGCGCCTGGAAGATCACCGAGCCGTCCTTGTCGAAGAGGAGGAGCGACGAGGGGGTGGACGCCTTCCGCTTGCCCTCGCTCCCCGCACCCAGCACCGCGCGTGGCTGCCCCTTGTCCTCGAGCTGGAGGGCGGGGAGCCCCTCGGCGGAGAGCGCCAGGTCGGCGCGCCGCCCGCCGCCGGCGTCGAACAGCTCGAGGCGCGGCGAGCCGTCCGGCACGACACTCAGCGCGACGCGGTGGCTGCCGCCCTTGTCGAAGAGCGAGAGGCCCGAGGCATTGTTCGGCAGCACGCCGAGCGCGGCGCGCTGCTTGCCGTCCTGGTCGTGGAAGATGAGGCCGGTCGCGCCGCCCGGCGCGAGGCTGAGCGTCGCGTGGTCCTTGCCGTCGTCGCCGTAGAGGTTGAGCTGTGAGCCGCCAGGGCCGAAGCCGATGCCGGCGCGCACCAGGCCGTCGTAGAAGAGCCCGAGGCGCGAGCCCTCGTCGACCACGTCGACGAGGGCGCCGGTCCGGCCCTCCTTGTCGGCGAGCGTGAGGCTGGGCGAGCCGTCGGGCTTCACGCCGAGCGTGACGCGGTTCCGCTGCTTCCGGTCGGCGAGCACCAGCGCGGAGCGGGTCACGAACACGCCGCCCTCGGCGTCGGTCAGGCGGAGGCTCCGCGGGTTGAGCGACACGGTGACCTGCCCGTCCTTGCCCGCGAACCACAGGTTCGCCTGGCCGTCGGTGCCGAGCTCGAGGCCGGCGCGCGCCGTGCCGTCGTCGTCGTAGAGGGCGAGGCCCGGGGTGACATCGTCGCGCGCCGCGAGGGCGGCGCGGACCTTCCCGTCGGGCGTGCGGAGCGCGAACTTCTCGGCCTCGAGGATCGTCTTCTCCGCCGCGATCGTCTCCGGCCGGCCGAGCCAGCGCCGGAGGTAGAGGCCGAGCTCGGCATTGTAGGGCGCCAGCAGCGCGGCGCCTGCGCCGGCCAGTGCGACCAGCGTGACCAGCGTCAGCGCCACGACCGTCCAGCGGAGCCGGCGATGCTGCCGGTGGAGCGCCGCGACCAGCGCCAGCAGATCCGCCGGCTCGGGCTTCTCGGGCGGCTCTGTCTTCTCGGGTTTCTCGGACTTCTCGGGTTTCTCGGGCTTCTTCGCCATGGTGCGCGTCTCCCTCGGCGCCCGCTGCCTATCACGGCACCCCGGCGCGACCCAAGGTGGGCGTTACGAGAAGGGACGCGGGCGCCGCATGCGGTACCCGAGCAGGAGCGGCACCACCCATCAGCCGATCAGCTGGCGCGCGATCGTCAGCTCCTGGATCTCCGTCGTCCCGCCGCCCAGCTCCATCAGCTTCGCGTCGCGGGCGAGGCGCTCCACCTCGTACTCCTCCATGTAGCCGTTGCCGCCGAGGATGTGGATCGCCTGCATGGTGATGTCGGTCGCCGCCTCGCAGCAGTAGAGCTTCCCGGCGCAGATGTCGGCGAACGACATCGGCACCTTCCGGCCGGCGAGGAAGTCGGCGAAGGTGAAGTTCCGCATGTTGCAGAGGAGCCCGTACATGCGCGCGAGCCGGCGCTGCACGAGCTGGAAGTTGCAGATCGGCTGGCCGAACTGCTCGCGCTCCTTCGAGTACTTGAGCGCCAGCTCGAAGGCGCGATCGGCGAGCCCGAGGGAGAGGGTCGGCATGCCGGCGCGCTCGTCGGAGAGCCGGCCCTTCACGTGGTCGCGCTCCTTGACCCCGCCGCCGAGCAGGTTCGCGCGCGGGATGCGGACGTCGTCCAGGTAGACGGCGCCCGTCGGCGAGGAGTGCGTACCCATCTTGCGGAAGGGCTTCGAGACCTCGAGTCCCTGGGTGCCGCGCTCGATCAGGAAGGGCTGGATGTTCTTGGCGCCGTTCTCGACCAGCTTGGCGTAGATCACGAAGACGTCGGCGTAGGGCGCGTTGGTGATGAAGGTCTTCTGGCCCTTCAGCACGAAGCCGTCGCCCTCGGAGCGCGCGGTCGTGATCATCGAGCCGAACGCGTCGGAGCCGGCCCCCGGCTCGGTGAGGCCCCAGGCGCCGATGATCTCGCCGCTCATGAGCCCCGGCACCCAGCGCTCGATCTGCGCGGGCGTGCCGTGCCGGCGGATCGTGCCCGCCACCTGCCCGTAGCTGACGCCGTAGGACACCAGCACGCCGCCGCACACACGCGCGATCTCGATGCCGACCGCGGCGGGGACGAGGAACTCGAGCCGGTCCTCGGGCGCGGCGGCCGCCATCGCCGCCGGGAGATCGCCCGTGCCCGCCATGCCGAGCCCCGCGGCGAGCTTCTTGATGTACGGGTAGGGCGGCACGTCGCCGTGCTCCATCGCCTCGACGTGCGGCTCGAGCTCCGTCTCGACGATGCGGCGGATGGTGTCGCGCACCGTGCGCTGTGTGTCGGTGAGCTGCGGGTAGCAGTCAGGCATGGGATCCTCCGTAAGCGCGCGCGTGCTCGGCGGCCCAGGCGTAGTCGGGCTTGCCGCTCGGGCTGCGCACGATCTCGGGCGCGTCGAGGACGGCGCGCGGGATCTTGTAGTCGGCGAGGTGGGGCGCGCAGTGCGCGCGCAGGTCGGCCACGGTCGGGAGGGCCGCCCCGGGCCGGAGCGAGACGACCGCGGTCACCTGCTGCCCCCAGCGCGGGCTCGGCGTGCCGACGACCAGCGCGTCGTAGACGGCCGGGTGGCTCTTCACCACGCGCTCCACCTCCTCCACGTAGACCTTCTCGCCACCCGTGTTGATGCAGGACGACTCGCGCCCCAGGAAGACGAGACGCCCGTCGTCGGCATAACGCGCGCGGTCGCCGCCGAGGCAGTAGCGGACGCGGTCGATCACCGGGAAGGTCTCGCGCGTGCGCTCGGGGTCGTCCAGGTAGCCGAGCGGGAGATGGCCCTTGGTGGCGAGCCAGCCGACCTCGCCCATGCCGGGCGCGAGGACGCGGTCGCGTTCGGCGGAGAGCACGACGGAGTTGTCGCGCAGCTGGTAGGCGGGCACGTCCTCCGCGGCCGCGTTCCAGCTCATCGCCTGGAGGCCCGCCTCCGAGGCGCCGAGGCTCTCGATGAAGAGCGTGCCGGGCGGGAGGAGCGCCGCCAGCGCGCGCTTGACGCTCGGCGAGAGCACGGCGGCCGTGCTGGTGATGGCGCGGATCGAGGACGTGTCGTACCCGCCCTCGCGGAGCGCGGTGAGCAGCGGCTGCGCGAACGCGTCGCCGCAGATCGAGAGCTGGTCGACGCGCTCGCGCACGATCGTCCGCCACGCGCCGTGGCCGTCGAGGCGCCGCACCTCGTCGGGGAGGATGACCGTCCCGCCGCGGTGGAGCGTGTTGAAGGCGGACCACTGCCCGGCACCGTGCATGAAGGGCGGCAAGATGAGGAACCGCCCGCCGATCCCCATCTCGATGTGCGTGCGGAGCTTCTCCTCGCTGTCGAGCCGCTCGAAGCCGGGGATGTGACCGCCGAGGCCGTTGAAGAAGACGTCCTCGTGCCGCCAGAGGACGCCCTTCGGGAGCCCGGTCGTGCCGCCCGTGAAGAGGACATAGAGGTCGTCGGGCGAGTACGGCAGGTCGAGCGGGTCGGGGCGCTCGGCGGCGAGCCACTCCTCGTAGTCGACCGCGCCGGGGAGGAGCGCGTGGCCCGAGTCGTCGCGCACCTGAATCAGGTGCACGAGCAGCGGGAGGTCGTCCCGCACCGCGGCCAGGCGCGGCGCGAAGGCCGCGTGATAGATGATGGCGCGCGCCCGGCTGGTGGACAGCACGAAGCGCAGCTCGTCGGCCACGTAGCGGTAGTTGACGTTGACGAAGGCCGCGCGCGCGTGGAGCGTGCCGAACATCGCTTCGAGCCACACGGAGCCGTTGTAGGCGTAGATGGCGACGTGATCGTGGCCCGACTCCCAGGGCTGGAGGGCAACGCGCTCGACGCGGCAGCCGAGGCCGAGGCGGCGGAACGCGCGGCCGACGCGGCGCGAGCGCGCGAGAAGCTCGGCGTAGGTGAGGATCTGGTCCCGCCACACGAGCGCCTGGCGCTCCGGGATGTGCCTCGCGACCAGCTCCTGCAGGACGGCGAGGTGGACGAGCACGTTCAGCGGCCCTTGAAGACCGGCTTCCGCTTCTCCTTGAACGCCTTCGTGCCCTCCTTCGCGTCCTCGGACATGGCGGCCGGCACGCCGATCTCCTGCTCCTTCTCGAGCGCCTGCGCGGTCGGGAGGCCGAGGCCCGCCAGCACCGAGCGCTTGACCGCCTGCACGGCGAGCGGCCCGTTCTCGCAGATCACCTCGGCATAGCGGCGCGCCTCGCGCATCACCTCGCTCGCCGGCACGACCTTGTTGACGAGCCCGATGTGCAGCGCCTCCGCGGCCGAGAACTGCTCGCCCGTCAGCAGGATCTCCATCGCCTTCGCGAACGGGATCTGCCGCGCCAGGCGCACCGTGGAGCCGCCCATCGGAAAG
>Ga0209803_1001801_pt1 | contig 13874 bp, 13 predicted proteins | sample GraSoiAngelo_138_FD_185895 | JGI IMG/M metagenome (GOLD analysis project Ga0209803, IMG submission 185895) | Grasslands soil microbial communities from the Angelo Coastal Reserve, California, USA - 14_0929_09_40cm (SPAdes) (version 2) | ecosystem: Environmental > Terrestrial > Soil > Grasslands ... | reverse complement strand
AAATAGGTCTGGGCGGTAAAAACCGCGCCGGTGAATCCGCCCGTAATTACGACGACTAATTGCGAAAGCAATCCGATTTCGACAATTTGGTTGAGAAATAATTTCCAGCGCAACCGATGCGTAAAAAGTGAGCGGAACGTGTCCGCGGCCAGGAAGACCACCTCGCCCAAGTACTGAACGAACCGTATGAGTGGTCCTCCCAGCGCGTTAAAGAATCGAACGAACATTTGCTGTTGTGTTTAGACACCCAGCGGCTGCGTTTTTGTTTTTGGGCGAAACTCTCCCGGAATTGGGCCGATGAAATGCGGATCGAGCGCGAGTTTGCGAAAGATCGCGCGAATCTCGCGAAAGGTGATGGTGGGTTGATCGAGCTCGAGATAAACCAAGTTGTGGTTGCGATCGACTTTGTAGCGCAGACCCGGGATCGCGGCCAACTGATGGTCGAGCTCCAAGATCTTATCCAGATCGCCAAGACCGGCGGCGTAAACTTCCAATTCCAGCATCTGGCCTCAAATTTTACGGACGGCGCAGTGCGATGCAAAAAGAAACGCGGGATTGCGCGGGTCGTAGAGCTGAGTAGATGTCGGTCCTGAAAGATGTCAATCTTGGGAGCAAAACCGGTTTTCTTCGCGACTGCGCTTCTGTTTTTTGCCGGCTGCCAAACCGAACCGAGCGGCATTCAAAACGCAAAGATTGCCATGGCGCAGCGAATCGCGGCCGAACCAGCGGGCGATTATTATATCGGGCGGCGTTATTTTAAGCCGGACTTCAAGTTTTGGGGCTACGTCCGACGACCGAACCAGCCCTGGGGCACGGCGCAGCTCGTGATGTTGAATGAAAAACAAAAACTGGCGCCCGATCGCGCGGCGTTGAAGTTCGGTTCGGACAACAATTACGAGTACAAGCTTTACGGGAACTTTAGCGGCGACAAAGTATACGAACCGGCGAGCAATCGGGTTTATCCTGAATTTATCCTGAAGGACTACGAAGTGATCTCAACCAATCCGCCGCCGATTTTCAAAACCCAGATGAGCGGCCGGGCTGACGCGGCTCAGACGCGTTACATGATCGAGAAACCGGAGCCGCAATTTTAGGTCCGAGCCGGACGGGCGTTTCCGCTCGACATGACAAAAGACACCAGCGTCGCGGCCAACAAAGACAATCTCGCTGAAGAATTTCTGCGTTACCTCGCGATCGAACGAAATGCCTCCCCCCGAACGCTGAAGGCTTATCGGCAGGCACTGGGCGCGTTCCGCGGACAAAATCAAAAGCCGTGGAAGCAATGTACGCCGGACGATTTTCGCGATTATCTCTTCGCGATCATGAAGCGGGGGCAGGCGCGCTCCTATGTGCGTTTACAGTTCTCGGCGCTGCGCGCGTTTTACAAATTCCTGGCCGATCGAAAGAAACTTCGGATCGATCCGGTGCGGCAACTGCAACTTCCAAAGGTAGAAAAGAAATTGCCGCTGGTGTTGACGCGCCAACAAATCGAAGAATTACTCAGCGCGCCGCTGCGGGTCGCGAAGCAACGGGCCGCGCCGGAATGGATGCCGCTCCGCGACGTCGCGGTCATGGAGCTTTTTTACAGCAGTGGATTGCGCTTGAGTGAATTGGCCGCGCTCGATGTAGAAGATGTCGATCTTTACACCGAGTCCGTGCGCGTTTTTGGAAAAGGCCGCAAAGAGCGCGTTTGCCCGGTTGGCGCACCCGCGCTGGAGGCAGTCCAAAAATATCGCTCCGCGGCGAATGTGCATTCCGGAGCGCTCTTCATTAACAAATCACGGAAACGAATTTCGCCGCGATCGATCTGGCTGATCTTGAAACGTTATCTACGACACACTTCGATTCCAATTTCGATCAGTCCGCACAAACTTCGCCACAGTTTTGCCACCCACATGCTCGATCGCGGCGCGGACCTGCGGAGCGTGCAGGCGTTGCTCGGCCACGCCAGTCTTTCAACGACGCAAATATATACGCATGTCACAGTCGAACGCTTGAAGAAAGCCTACGCCGAGGCGCATCCACGCGCTTAACCGCGTGACTCTTACGGCTGCGTTTTTCGCGCCAGAAGATCGCGAAGCAGTGGCTCGGCATCCGGGTACGCGGGATCAAGTTGGAGAGCGATTCGCAACTCCGCGATCGCCGAATCAGATTCGCCCTTGCGCACCAAACCGACGCCAAGGTTGTAATGCGCGCCGGGATTGTTCGGCTGAAGTTCGACCGCCTTTCGGTAATGGGCCAACGCCGCCTCGGTCTCTCCTTTTTCGAGCAACAGATTGGCGAGATTGGTGTGGGCGTCTGGAAAATCAGGCTCGAGTTTGAGCGCACGGTTATAATATTCGATCGCTTGATCCATCTGACCGCGCTGAGCAAGGGCAGTCGCCAAACTGTAGTAGGCTTTGGAATGGTTCGGATTGGTGGCCAGGGCGGATTTCAAATGAGGAATCGCGGCAGCAACGTCCCCTTTTTGAACTAGAGCAGCTCCGAGATTGTATTGTCCAAATTGATAATTCGGTTCGATTTCCAGGGTCTTCTCAAAATGAGCGATCGCTTCATCGGTTGAGCCTTTCCGAAGTAACGCATTACCAAGATTATTGTGCGCAGTCGCGGAGTTTAGATTTTTAGATATTACATCGCGAAAGCAACTTTCGGTGTCACGATAATTGCGGCTCTGCGCCCAAGTCAGACTGGCGAGCAGTCCTAACACTGCCACAACGCCGATGGAGAAGAGCAGGCGATGCCGCGTCTGCATTCGCGCCCAAAGCCAACCCGCCCCGCAGGCGATGAGGGTGATCACGGCGGTGTCGGCGAGATATTGAAAGTGATCTGCCCGGAATATTGCGAACTGATGGCCTGGCGGCGGGCAGGACATGAAATAAGAAAGATTGAAAAATCCAAGCACCGGAAAAAGCATCGCCGCAAAACAAAGCACCACCGCGAGCGCGCCACGGGATTTTCGGCGCGCGATCCACAGTCCGACCAACAGTGCCAGAGCCGCGATTGGAAAAAGATATTGCCACCAGACACTCTCCCTGATCTGCCAGCGCGGATAGATGATGGTCAGATCCGTCGGCCAGAAGAGCTTTCCCAAGTAAAACCAAAACAATCGCCCCGCGATCAGCAATCTATCGACTAGAGAAAAATCAAACGTCTCGTCATGCTCGACACAAAATTTTTGCTCTACCCAGACCGTGACGATCCCGGCGACAATCGCGACGCCAAAAAACGGAACCAGCGGTTTAAAGTCGCGCTCCCACGCCAGCTTTCCGCGTTTCCACCAGAAAACGATCAACAGCACGATCGGTAAAGTTACGATGGCGGTCTTGGTCATCAGACCAGCAACGAAAAGGGCGAACGCCAGAAAGTAGGCCGTAAGTAGCCGATCTTTGTCGTATTTGAGGTAAGCCAACGTTGCCGCGGCGGCGAGCGCTCCGGAAAGGGTGTTCTTAACTTCGGATAACCACGCGACCGATTCGACGTGAACAGGGTGAAGCGCAAAAATGGCCGCAGCTAACCATGCACCAGGCACCTTAAGACGTTGCAGGACTTTCAGAAGGAGCAGGGCCGAGACAAGATGAAAGAAAATAGTGATTAAGTGGTAAGGAAGCGGCCAATCTTTCCAAAGTTTGTACTCGACCCAAAAAACCGTGTGAAGGAGCGGATAGTATTGCGGAGCGGCGGCGGGATCCGTCCAAATCCGACCGAGCCCGTGCAACGACCGCAGCTCGGCGGAAGTGATATGACTGTTATCGTCCCAGACCGGTTTGCCGTTCCAAGCCGGCTGATAGGCGAGCGTAGTCGCAACAATCAGGATTAAGCCAAACAACCAATTCCGGGACGACATCAATCAGACGACGGACCGGCAGCTCGCTTCGTTCTATTCAGCGATCGGCTCCGCCAGCGTCGCTTTTGTCGCCTCAGGTTCGAAAACGAGCTTCCCGTCTTTGGCGCTCACCCGAACCTTGGCTCCGGCTTTGACGTTGCCACGTAGAATTTCTTCCGCGAGCGGATCTTCCAGGTAACGCTCAACCGCGCGCCGCATTGGCCGCGCGCCGTAATTCGGATCGTAACCTTTCTCGATCACGAACTCGTGGGCCAGGTTGTCGAGAATAATCTCCACTTCCTTGGCTTTGAGGCGAATCTTCACCTTTTCCACTTCGAGATCGACAATCTTCAGGAGATGCGACTTCTCGAGTGAGTGGAAGACGATGATTTCGTCGAGACGATTGAGAAACTCCGGTTTAAAGACACGCTTGGTCTCGTCCAGAATTTTTTCGCGCATTGACTCGTAATCGTGTCCTTCGCGCGGAGCACCGAAGCCCATCGTTGTCTGTTTCTTGAGCAGCTCGGCGCCGACGTTCGAAGTCATAATGATAATCGTGTTCCGGAAATCGATCTTACGGCCTAACGAGTCGGTGATTTTACCCTCTTCCAGAATCTGGAGGAGCAGATGCATCACGTCCGGATGCGCTTTTTCAATTTCGTCAAAGAGCACGACCGAATACGGCCGGCGGCGCACCGCTTCGGAGAGCTGACCGCCTTCCTCGTAGCCGACGTAACCCGGAGGCGAACCGATCAAGCGCGACGCGGTGAATTTTTCCATGTACTCCGACATGTCGATCTGAATGAGCGCGTCACGATCGCCAAACATGAATTCGGCCAGTTTCTGGGCGAGGAACGTTTTACCCACGCCGGTGGGCCCGAGGAAAATGAACGAGCCGATTGGACGCCGCGGATCCTTCAGGTCGGCTCGGCTGCGGCGGAGTGCTTTTGAGATCGCGCTGACGGCTTCATCCTGACCAATGACCTTGCCTTTCAACTCCTCTTCCATTTTGAGGAGTTTTTCGGTCTCGGCCTGCTCCATCCGCTGGAGCGGGACGCCTGTCACTTTCGAAATGATGTGCATCATGTCGTCCGCCGTAACGAGCACTTCCTTTTCTTCGCGTTCCTGGCGCCATTTCTGCAAAATGGATTCGAGTTTTTCCTTGGTCTGCTTTTCCTTGTCGCGAAGGGCGGCTGCCTTTTCGAAATCCTGCGCTTTAATTGCGGCCTCTTTTTGCAATCGAATTTGTTCGATGTCCTTCTCCATCTCTTTCACGTCCGGTGGACGCGTCATAGAGTTGATCCGGGCGCGGGCGCCCGCTTCGTCCATGACATCGATCGCCTTGTCCGGCAGAAAACGTCCAGTGATATAACGCTCCGAAAATTTTACCGCAGTCTCAAGCGCTTCGTCGGTCAATTTGGCTTTGTGGTGCGCTTCGTACTTCGGGCGCAGTCCTTTCAGAATCTCAATCGCTTCTTCAACAGTCGGGGCATCGACCTTCACGGTTTGGAACCGGCGTTCGAGCGCCGCGTCCTTCTCGATGTACTTGCGATACTCGTTCATCGTCGTCGCACCGACGCACTGCAATTCTCCGCGACTCAGCGCGGGCTTGATAATGTTGGACGCGTCCATCGCGCCTTCGGCCGAACCGGCGCCGACAATCGTGTGCAGCTCGTCGATGAAAAGAATCACATTCTTGGAGCGGCGGATCTCATCCATCACCGCTTTGATGCGCTCTTCGAACTGACCGCGGTATTTTGTACCCGCGACCATTAATGCCAGATCGAGCGTGACCACGCGCTTGTCGCGCAACAGTTCGGGGACGTTGCCGCTCGCAATCTCCTGCGCCAGACCTTCCGCGATCGCGGTTTTGCCGACGCCCGCCTCACCGATCAACACCGGATTATTTTTTGTGCGCCGGCAAAGCACTTGAATCACGCGCTCGATTTCATTGCGACGTCCGATGACGGGATCAAGCTCGCCCTTCTTGGCCAGCTCGGTCAGGTCGCGGCCGAACGCACGGAGCGCGGGAGTTTTAACATCTTTTTTCGAAGTCGGCTCGCCTTCTTCCGCTTCCGAGGGCGTGAAATTAGGATCGAGCTCTTTCAGGATCTCGTTGCGGGTACGTTCGATGTCGATCTCGAGACTCTTGAGCACGCGCGCGGCAACACCTTCGCCTTCGCGGAGCAGACCGAGCAGAATGTGTTCGGTGCCGACGTAGGAATGATTGAGCGTCTTGGCTTCCTTGCCCGCGAGAGCCAACACCTTTTTCACTCGCGGTGTGTAGGGAATGTTGCCCACGATTTTTGTTTCCGGACCGGAGCCAACCTGTTTCTCGACCTCCATCCTGACGGTCTCGAGATCGAGCCCCATTTTTTGGAGAACGTTGACCGCGACACCCTGGCCGAGCTTGATCAATCCAAGCAAAAGATGTTCGGTACCGACATAGTTGTGATTGAAGCGGTCAGCCTCTTTGCGAGCGAGCTGCAGGACCTGTTGGGCGCGGGGAGTAAAATTGTTCATTGTTCTGATGACGCCGGCCTCGAGCCGTTGCCGGAGTCCGTCGCCAGCTTACTGATATCAGGTTTGGGTAGCACTTTCAAACGCGCCCGGATAATTTGGGCGCGGAGATGGTCGCGCTCTTCGGCGTTCAGTTTTTGTTGCGACGTCTTTTGCAGGTGTGCCGGTTGGGTGTCGATGAACAATTCGTCGATCGGAAGCCGCTTCTCTTCCGGAAACGCGCCGAGATCGATCCCGAGTTTGATGATGGACAACAAATTGAGCGCTTCTTTCGAGCTCATGGCGTGCGCATAAGTCAAAACGCCGTAGGCGCGGCCGATCTGGTCCCAGAGCGTGTTCGATTTCTTTTGAATCAAGACCTGCCGCGCGTCGTGTTCCTTATCAATGATGGTCTCGATCACTTTGGTGAGCCGGGCGATAATTTCGTCTTCTTTTTCACCGAGCGTGGTCTGGTTTGAAATTTGAAAAAGATTCCCCATCGCTTCGGTCCCTTCGCCATAAAGACCGCGGACGGCCAGGCCGATCTTGCTTACCGCTTGAACGACTTGATTGATCAGCTCGCTCAGGACCAGGCCGGGCAAATGCAGCATCGCGGACGCGCGCATACCGGTGCCGACATTCGTCGGGCAGGCGGTGAGATAACCAAGGCGCTGATCGTATGCGAACTCGAGCTCGTTCTCCAGCGCGGTGTCGATCTTATCCAGAAGTTTGAAAGCCTGTTTCAATTGCAAACCCGAGCGCATCGATTGCATCCGCAAATGATCTTCCTCGTTGATCATGATGCTGAGCGTTTGCCGGCGATTCATGACCACTGCGCTGCCTGCGCTTTTGGCGGCGTGCTCCCGGCTGATCAGATGCCGCTCGACCAGCACCTGTTTCTCCAAAGCGGAAAGGTCCTGCAGCAATTCTGAAAACGAATCCTGCATTTCGGGAAGTTTTTCCACGTGCGGCTTAATCAGCTCCAGAATCGCAGTCCGCTCCGCTTTCTTCGCCCAACCGGGAAAAGCGCGATCGCGCAGATTGCGCGCGAGCCGGACGCGACTGCTGACTACAATTTGATGATGCGGCCCCTCGCCGCGGAGCCATTCTCCGGCGTTCGACATGACATTCGAAAATTTCACGACCCTATCCCGCCAGTTCGCTTTCGAGTTGTTTGATTTGGTCGCGTAACGACGCGGCCGTCTCGTAATTCTCTTCCGCCACCGCTTTTTGGAGGCTTTCGCTCAGGTTTCGCATCTTGTCGCTCAATTCTCCAGCGCGATGCGCGCGTTCGGGGACTTTGCCGACATGTGCTGTTCCTTTGTGCATCGCCTTCAATAACGCGGTCAACGCTTCGGTAAAGGTCGCGTAGCAGGTGCTGCAGCCGAGCCGGCCCGTCTTTTTGAAGTCGGCCTGGGTAAAACCGCAAACCGGGCAGCGCTGGGTCGGGCTCCCCTTTTCAATCTCCTCCGCCGCGCCGATGCCGAGAAGCAAATCGGCCAGGGCAAAACCAGTCGGGTCCTGGACGCCCTTTTCTTTCGAGCACGCGTCGCAGAGATTCACCTTCTGCATCTTCCCCTCAATGATTTGAGTCAGGAAGACGGTCGCGTCATTGCATTTACAAACGTCGCACAACATTTCTACACATTAGACCTGTTACACGCTAAAACATTCAAGTGGCCAGTTTGTCGAGCACCTTTCGCGCCGATGTCCTTCTTATGAATAAATCGGCGTTCCTGTCTCTCGCGTCATTTCCCGGAAGCGCGCAACCATTCGCGCAGTAATCGGGCCTGGTTTGCCGGTGCCAATCGGCCGGCCGTCCGCTTTGACCACCGGAATAATCTCCGCCGCCGTGCCGGTGAGAAAACATTCGTCCGCAATGAAAACGTCGTGCCGTGTAATGTCGGTTTCGCTCACCTTGATTCCGGTCTCGGCCGCGATTTCGAAGACGACCGAACGAGTAATTCCGCGAAGAGCGCCGGCGGTGATCGGCGGCGTGAAAATTTGGCCGCGCTTGACGATGAAGACGTTGTCGGCGGTGCATTCCGCCACATTGCCCTCGTCGTTTAACATCAGGGCTTCATCCGCCTTGGCCAGGTTCGCCTCGATCCGGGCCATCACGTTGTTCAAATAATTGAGCGATTTGACCGCCGGATTCAGCGCGCTCGGACTGGTCCGCCGCGTCGCACAGGTAACGACGCTCAACCCATTTCGATAAACCGTTTCCGGATAAAGCGCGATCTGCGCGGTGATAATGATGACGCTCGGGGTTTTGCACTGCTCCGGATTTAAACCAAGATTGCCAACGCCGCGCGTGACGATCAGTCGGATGTAACCTTCCCGCAGATCATTTTGCCGAATCGTCTCCAGCAGCGCTTCCGTCATTGCCCGCTGCGACATCGGTATTTCCAATAAAATGGAGCGGGCCGAATCCCAGAGCCGCTCGAGATGTTCTTCCAGACGGAAGACGCGACCGTTGTAAAAACGGATCCCTTCAAAAATTCCGTCGCCATAAAGCAAACCGTGATCGAACACGGAGATTTTGGCCTCGCCTTCAGCATAAAATTTTCCGTCGACATAAATCTGAGACGGCTTGGTCGCGCGCTTTGCTGCGGTGGACTTATCGACCGCCGGTTTCACCGCTTCACGTGATTTAGGTTCGTCGATCACCGTCCCGCCAGCATTAGTGGTTTTCATATTTACACGAAAAATCTCCGTCTTTCGTCGCGCAATTCAAGGAACAAAATGCGGACGCTCTATTCGAGCCGGCCGTCTTTGATGTGCAGCTCGCGATCGCCGCGGGTCGCAAGGCCGGTGTCGTGGGTAACAATCAGTAAACTTTTTTTGCGTTCGCGGGCGAGGTTCAACAAGAGCTCGACAATCGCCCCGCCGGTTTCGGAATCGAGATTACCGGTCGGCTCGTCCGCAAAAATAATATCCGGGTCGTTCGTCAAAGCGCGGGCAATTGCCACGCGCTGCTGCTCGCCTCCGGAAAGTTCGGCCGGCAAATGTTGCATTCGATCCGCCAAACCGACTGCGGCCAGACTTTCTTCGGCCGCGTTTTTTGTCGACGTCCGTCCGATCATTCCCGGGAGCGAAACATTTTCCAGGGCGGTCAGTTCCGGCAACAAAAAGTAGCCTTGGAACACGAAACCCATCTTTTTGTTGCGAAACCGCGCTCCCGCGGCCGCGGGACCGTTGTAAAGATTGCGCCCTTCAAATTCCACGGTGCCCGATTCCGGCCGCTCCAAACCGGCTAGCGTATAAAGCAACGTTGTTTTTCCCGCGCCGGACGCGCCGCAAATAAAAATGATTTCGCCCGGCGCCACTTCGATCGAGATGCCGCGCAACACTTCAATCCGGCGCGAGCCCATTCGGAACGATTGAAACAAATCGCGGGCGATCAGTTGTGGCGGCACGAGCAGTTATGTGCAGCCAAGATCGACATCCTGCAACAATCTTCGCCAATGTCAGTAACACCTTGGCTTCAGCCAGGTGGTTGTCAACCGCATCGTTGCTAGAAGCCGTTTAAACGGCCTGGATCGATTTGATCATGGAACTGACACCGGCCTAAAGACGCGGTGTTAATGGTTCACCGTACAAAAGAAAATCGCCGCGGAAAATTCCGCGGCGATTTCGCAATCCAATTAAACTTCGGTTACGCCATGCCAAGCGTTTCCAAGGTCGGCTCGTCCACCGCACCCGTTGGTTCCAAACCCTGCGCGGATTGATACTCCGCCAGTGCCGCGCGGGTTTGCGGTCCAAGAACGCCGTCGACTTCGCCCTGATAGTAACCCTGCTCCTGAAGTGCGGACTGCACATTGGCTACCACCTGCCCGGGATCCTCTTCCGGATTCGAAGCGTAAATCGGTCCATCATAATAATAGACGGAGTCGGGAGCATAACCCCACGCTGGGTACCAGTAATAATTGTCCCAGAAATACCAGCCACCGAAAATAAACACGATGTGGTTGTGATGTGATCTCCACCACCACTGGTCATGCCACTGTGGATGATAATTCTGGAAAACGACATACTTTGAGCCCTTCCAGTTGTGAGCACCGGCGATCTTGTAGCTCTGATTGAAGTTCACAGTTTTGTACTTCGTATTCACCTGGTTGGTCTGGAGATTGAAGTGCTTCTTCTGGAACTTGGCGCCTCCCGTCACATTTGTTTGTGAAGAGAACTTGCCCTTGTTGAACTTTGTCGTGGCCGCGTTTCCGGAAGCGTTGCCGGACACATTTGTCTGAGTCCCGCCGGTCACTGGCCCCTGCCAATTCTTGGCATTTTTGCCCGTGCCTTTGTAATGCACCGTAGACTGTTGCTGGAAGTTCTGGCCATGAGGACCTCCACCTGGACCGGCTTTATATTTTTTGCCGGTCTGCGGAGTCACCGCCTGCTCTTGCGCCGGCGCATTACCGCCTCCCTTTTTCTTTCCCTGATTCTGATTTTGATCGTCCTGTTGAGCTGCGCCTGCAAACGACGCGAGCCCGAAACAGCACGTTAAAACTAAAAGGATTCTCATAATAAAGATCTGTTGCCTCCTGGGTTAATTAGACCATTTAACGTTGTTAATTATTCAACACCAGTTTGCCGAAGGTGTTGCTGTCGGATTGCCTCAAATAGGACGATCCCTACCGCCGTGGCAAGGTTTAAACTGCGCGTCTCCGCCATCGGAATCGTAATGCACCCGGACTCGTTCGCGGCCAGTAGACTCTCCGGCAGCCCTTTCGTTTCCCGCCCAAAAATTAGAAAATCGCGGGGCTGGAATTGAACGTCCCAGTAAGCTCGTTTTGTCTTGGTCGTCACGAAAAAACATCGGCAGTCCGATCGCTTCGCTTCGATGAGCGCCAGTTCCAACGACTCCCATACCTTCAGATCGACATCTTCCCAATAATCGAGACCTGCGCGCTTGAGTTGTCGGTCTTCGAGCGAAAAGCCGAGCGGCTTGACCAGGTGCAATCTCGATTTCGTGGCCAGACAAAGCCGGCCGACGTTGCCGGTATTCGGCGGAATCTCCGGCTCGACCAGAACGACGTTGAACATAAAACTTCAACCGCGGATTACGCGAATGTCTCGGATTCGGACTGAATCAGGAAACGAAAAAGAAATTTCTATCTCGAAACCAGGAAGCCATGAGGCTTCTAAATTCCTTTTCCTGGGTTCTTGGATTCCTGATTAAGTTATTTAATCTTGCTGGCGACGAATTTTTCCAGCTTCACCACGTCGGCGGCGAACTTGCGAATCCCCTCGCCGGTTTTTTCGTAGGCCATCGCGTTGTCGTTCAGCAGCCATCGGAATTTTTTCTCATCCATCTCCAGCTTGTCGATCTTCGCCGTCTTCGCGTTGTCCGGATCCAGTTTGCGCTCGAGCGGATCCTGCGCTTCCGCCAGCTCCTTCATCAGCTCGGGGCTAATCGTGAGCGCGTCGCAACCGGCCAGCTCCCGGATTTGTCCGACGTTACGGAAACTCGCGCCCATCACTTCGGTCTTGTGACCGAAATGTTTGTAATAGTTGTAAATTTCCTGGACCGATTGCACCCCCGGATCTTCCGGGCCGACGTAATCGCGCTTCTCGTGCGCTTTGTACCAATCGTAAATCCGTCCAACGAACGGCGAGATCAGTTGCACTTTTGCTTCGGCCGCCCGTATCGCCTGCGGGAGCGAAAACATCAGCGTCAGATTGCAACGGATCCCTTCCTTTTGCAGTTGCTCGGCCGCGTTTAATCCTTCCCAAGTCGACGCGATTTTAATGAGAACCCGCTCGCGTGGAATTTTGCGCTCCTCGTAAAGTTTGATCAATTGCCGCCCTTTGTTGATCGAACCCTCGAAATCGTACGACAATCGCGCATCGGTTTCGGTCGAAACGCGTCCCGGCACAATCTCGAGAATGTCGGTGCCAAACTGCACCAAGAGATGATCGCAAATGTCTTCGATCTGCGCCTGACCGCTCAATCCCGAATTCTTCCGATCTTTTAAAACTTCATCGAGCAAATGCCCATATTGCTGCTTTTGAGTGGCGGCATAAACCAGGCTCGGGTTCGTCGTCGCGTCTTCCGGCTTGAAATCTTTGATCGATTCAAAATCGGCCGTGTCGGCAACGACTTTGGTGAACTTCTTCAGTTGCTCGAGCTGGTTCAGCTTCGTCTTCTTCTCTTCCGCGACAGCAGTGCTCATAATTAGATCCTCCGTTTGGCCTGGATCCAAAACGTACGCCCCGAATCAGAGATCGACAATCGAAAATCTCCTGCGATCAGAGCTTAGCCCGCTCCCGCGCAATGCGCGCGACGGCAAGAGTGAGAGCCGCGACGAAGAAAAGCACGATAGCACCGACAGCTAGCCAGATCGCGGGCACAACCGGCGCCACCCAAACGATCGTTAACCAAGCCCAAAAGATGAGGAATGCGAATAGGGCCTCAGACAGAGCAAGCACAAAACAAAACCAGGCCATGTTGCGAAAATATCGGCGCCGCGGCTCGTTCGGCATCTGCTCGATGCGAGGTGAAATTATCAAATGAATTACTCGGATCGCCAAGTTACGAAACATGGGTCTAACGAGAATAAGATCAGCCACCGCTCGCCACGTCGAGTCTTTGACTGGCGGGAGCGCAAGTCTGCACAATTAACCGATAACTAATAACAATTAACTCGCGAATACGCGCGGCCAACGGTTGGCTCCAGCACTTAGTCAAACGCGTAGCCGGCATTAGTCTTTGGCCCATTCGACCTTTCCGGTGTCGAGATCATAAACGCCCGAAATGATGCGAACTTCCTTCGCGAATTCACCAAGACTGGCTTCGTTGCGAATCTTGGCTGCCATAAGACGAGCGTTCTCAGCAACCGTGAGGTCCGTCACATTCCCATCCTTCCCCTTGGCAGCCTTAACGGCGGGCTGGATGTCGCGAACCAATGATTGGACATGACCTGGCGCCGTGTCGCTGGCTAAGGCGGCCGTCACAGCTCCGCAGCGCGTGTGGCCGAGAACGACAATGAGTCGAACACCGAGATGGTCGACCGCGTATTCGATGCTTCCCAAGGCGTGTTCGTCAACGAGATTGCCGGCGGTCCGGACCACAAAAAGGTCCCCGATGTTTTGGTCGAAGACGATTTCGGGAGCTGTGCGGGAGTCCGCGCAGCCGAGAACGATGGCAAAAGGATGTTGCGCTTGGGCGGTCTCCGCGCGTTTGGCCGCGGTCGGCTTGCCTTGGGAGACTTTGCTGCTGGAAAAACGGGCGTTCCCTTCTTTAAGTTTGGCGAGCGCGGCATCCGCGTCGACGGAGGGAGTTGGATGGTCTGCGCCAAAGACAAACGTCGTGAGACTTAACAGGCTGATGAGCGTGAGTTTGGGATTAATGTTCATTTTAGTTGGATGGTTATGACTGCCGAAGGAAATAAACGCGAGCAGCATCTAGCGAGAACGAGCTCAATCGCCGACGAAGACAGCGCAACCTTCTCCTCGCTCCATGCTCTTTGCTCCATGCTGTGACATAGTCACGTCCTATCGAGTCAGTTCGCAAATCCAATTTGTTTCCCACGTTTTTCCACCATTGGGC
>Ga0209803_1001799_pt1 | contig 13899 bp, 14 predicted proteins | sample GraSoiAngelo_138_FD_185895 | JGI IMG/M metagenome (GOLD analysis project Ga0209803, IMG submission 185895) | Grasslands soil microbial communities from the Angelo Coastal Reserve, California, USA - 14_0929_09_40cm (SPAdes) (version 2) | ecosystem: Environmental > Terrestrial > Soil > Grasslands ... | reverse complement strand
GTCTTCACATCGTTTCTCCTCCTGGCCCTCATGCTCGGAGGTTGGCGGATCACATCCCGTTCGGGGGCGGTCCTCACGTCGAGCTACTTCGCCATGGTGGCGTTCAACATCCTCTGGATCCGCGGCGGCTTTCCGTGATCAGTAGACCGCGCCGCAGCGGACGCACGTGAGCTTGCCGTCGCCTCGGGCGACGAGCTGTCCCCCGCACGCGGTACAGAATTTCATTTCCTTCACCAGGCGACCCTGTTCGTCCCACTGGTGCTGGGGCCACGTGCTCGGGGCCGGCGCGGCGCCGGGCCATCCGGTGCCTTGCTGGGGCCAACTGCCTTGTCCCGCCGGGGCCGCCTGGGCGCTGCCCGGTGCCGGCGGAGGATTCGTCTTCGGCGGCGGCGCCTGAGGCATCGTCATCGGGTACGGTCCCGCGTGCTGCATCATCCGGAACTGCTCTTCCATGTAGGCGCCTTGGTCGACCCGGGTGACCGTCGTACGCGCGAGGCGGTCGAAGAGGCGCTGGCGTGGGTCGCCTTGGGTGACGCCTCCGACGATGACGTCGAGCAGGAACAGGAGCCAGTAGATCTTCGAGATGTTTCGGATCACACAATGCATGATGTCCAAATTGCCTTCGATTGCAACGACGCGCAATTTGAGAAGTCGCTTTCCGATCGTCGCGCTGAACAGCGCCTCGAGGAGCATGGAGTACACGACCCACACGACGCCGTACAGGAACGGGGCCACGTACCAGGCCAGGCCGAGGAATGCAAGCGGCAGCGCGAAGAGCAGATAGACGACGGCGACGATGATGCCATCGATCAAGCCCGCGAAGAACCGGCGGATCCAATGCTCCTGCAGGGCCGGGTTGCGTCCGATCAGGTCAATGGCCGAAGGCATGGCTCACCCATCCGGGGGCGACGATATCGGACCCGGCTTCATAAGTGTATCGGGAGAAACTAATATCTGGACCGGCGATTGAAAATCAATCGGTCGAGTCTGCGGAAGCTGCCGGCGGCAATTCCTCTTCGACGCGGTGGGATCGACGAAGGAACTCTCCCGGCACTTCCTTCGACGTGTACACGGTCTTGCCGGCCTTGTGGATCACGACGCCGGACGAGCGGGCCGTCTTCGCGTCGATCTCGAGGATCACGGGTTGCGCAATCCGGACGCGACCCGCCTCGAGGGCGGCTTCGAACGTCGCGCTCAGGTGGACCATCTTGCGGTCCGAAGGCCGGAGGCCCGCCTCCATCAGCAGATGGCTCTCCTCCTCCGTCGTCGGGTAGAACAGGACGTCCGGGATCCCTTCGGTCGGCAGGTCGAGGTCGATGTCCTTCGAGTGGCCGTACGTCGCGCGCATCTTCCCGTCCTCGAATTGGTAGCGGCCTTTCGGATCGGTCTCGATCAGGCCGACGACGTGATGCTGGCGGACGAAGCGGAACCGGCGGTTGCGAATCTGCACGGCGGTCAGGAAGTCCCGGAGGTCCACCCAACCGTGCGCGTCCATCTCGAGGCCGTATCGCTCCGGGAAGTGTCGCAGGACGCCGGCCATCGTGCGGCCGAGGAGCTCGACCTCCTCGTCGTTGAGGAGGAACTTGCCTTCGCTGCCGCAGTGCGGGCAGAACTCTTCCCGGAAATAGCCGTGAGAACGACATTCCTTGAGCATGCGTCCCCTCCCTTGGGCGGTTGGTATTCGCCCACGGCTTATGAACCTTCGTCCTCCTGTGCCGTCGGGAGGTCTGCCTCCCGGACGATGCGCAGGCCCAATTTCTCCAGGCGTTCCTCGAACGCCCGCACGTCCGGTTTCGCGAGGCTCTTGCGATGCACGTACGCCATCGTGGCGCCCTCTGTCCGCTCGACGGCCTGATCGATCGCGCGACCCGATGCGCCCTCGAGCGCGTACGCGGCCAGGAGATGGCCGAACGCGATTCGTCGTTCCAGGGCGAGGTCCGTGTGTCGCGGCACGTAATGTCCGCCGCCGAGGCCGATCGCGATGGGGGCGTCGACCGGTTCGAGAGCGAGGAGCACGCGGGCGATCGCTCGAGAGGCCGCGAGGTCCGCCCACTCCGTCTCTGTGCTCCCCTGTTCGATGTAGAACGTCGGCGTCGTGAGGTACGGACCGTGATGCGTCGCTTCGAACGTCACGTTGTATGGGAGCCCTTTCGCCTCCTTCCGCAATCCCCTCAGGGCCGCGGTCATCCACCGCGGTGCGGACGGCACGAGCGTTTCCGGTTGCCCTCCGAATTCGGCCCCGCGCGGATTGCCGATCGGGTGGACGGTGAGGCTAGGCCGCCGACTCTCCGAGCGATGCTTCGACAGATAGACGACGAGGTCGACCGGGTGTCCGAACGCGCCTTCGAGGTCCCGATCCAAGTGATCGCGATACAGGTGGTGCTCGGGGATCGTCGCGAGGACCGTGTCCCGCCACCGCCACGATGCCTGTCCGGCGAACGCAACGTCCGACTTCCACGAAGCCAAGGCGAGGAGCGCGTCGCGTTGGTTGCGGCTCGCTTCGTCCGCCTCGGAAGCCACGAAGCACCGCACGGACGTAGGTAAGGACTCGGCGTCCAAGGCCTTTCCTCTGATGGACCTGCGCGCAATGTTTATGTGTGTCGCTCCGGTACGGCGGCGGGAGCCCATGGTCGCGGTCACCTTCCTGTCGTCGGTGCAAGGGTACCAGGAAGGTCGCGTGGAGGAGATCGTGAAACGCCTCCAGGCCGACCACCCGGAGTGGAAGGTGGACGTCCTCTCCCCTGAAGCGAGCAAACCCGTCTTGGCCACGTACAAGCTCCAATTCGGGCCGGCGATCCTGGTGAACGAACGGATGGAGTTCGTGGGCGTCCCGCGATACCGGATGCTCGTCGAGCGGATTGCGATGGTCGCCGCGGGGAAAATCTCTCCCCGGACCGCCCAGCCTCCGACGCCGGCGACGCCGGCGGCGGGTGGGGTGGCAAAACCGGCGGCGCCGGCCAGGCCGCCGACGACAGCGGAACAGAAACCGTCCCCGTGATCCCCGACTCCGACATCCGAGGCGCGGTTTCCACTGGAGAATTCGGACTCGTCTCGAAAACTATATGAAATCTCTAGACCATTAATTCCACGGGGTTGAAGAGAGGGGACCGCGCGCTTCGCGAAAGCGGTCCGAATCAGGGAAGGAAGGATCCCCAATGAGTGTCGAGGACGAGTTCGAAGAGACGCGCCGCGCGATCCACCGCATGCTCAAGGATGCGTTCGAAGGGAAGCTCGGCGTCTTCCGCGAGCCGTTCATCTACGGATTCACGACGCGATCCCGCGAACCCCGTCCCGAGACCGCGAGGCCCGCACTCGAGGGCGAGGAGATCCGCACCCGCGATCCCCTCGTCGACGTCATCTTGACGGAATCGGCGATCTTCCTCACCGCGGAGATGCCCGGCGTCGCGCGCGAGGGCGTTCGCGTGCGGCTCGAGGAGGGGAAGCTCGTCCTCCAGGGAGAGGGAGACCGTCAATACTTCACGAAAGTCGACCTGCCGATCGACGCAGACCACGACACGCTGAAGTACACGTATACCAATGGCGTGCTCGACGTGGTGATCGCCCGAAACCGGAGCGTCCTTTGAATCCGGTCGTTCGGGCGGGGGGCACGGAGGTGTCCGAATTCCGTCCGAGGAGAAAGCCGATCGGAAGTTGAAGCGGCTTCGACAGATCGAGGCAGGCTATCGCGCGGAGATTCGTCGGGCGCAACAGAGCCTGAAGGGGGCGACCGTCGACCGCGTGAAGGCGGAGCGGCGGTTTGAGAAGATCCGCGCGAAACTCGAGGCGAAGATCGAGAAGGTGCAGCCAAAGATCAAGGCCCTCACGAACTTGAAGGCCGGGCGGAGGGCGTGACGCCGCGAAGGCTATGAGTCCATCCGCCTTTGCGGCCGCGTGGCCGGTCCGGACGAGGAGCGGGTCGCGCTCCTAGAGACGACTGCCGAGGCGGTGCGATCGTGCACGTTGTGCCGCCTGCACTCGGGCCGGACTCACGCGGTGCCCGGGGAAGGTCCGCTCGACGCGAACGTGTTCCTGATCGGAGAGGCGCCCGGACGCGAGGAAGACGCCACCGGCGCGCCGTTCGTCGGGTCGGCGGGGAAGATTCTCGACAAGGCCCTCGCCGCCGCGCGAATTCTCCGCAGCTCGGTGTTCATCACGAACGTCGTGAAGTGCCGACCTCCCGCGAACCGGGGACCGCGCTCGGATGAGATTGAATCCTGCCGTCCCTATCTGATGACGCAAATCGCGGCGGTCCGTCCGAAGGTCGTGGTGACGCTCGGGTCCACCGCGTTGAAGGCCCTCCTGGGGACGGGAATCGAATTGAAGGACGCGCGCGGGAAGACGCTCGGGTTCGGCGAGGTCCCCGTCCTTCCCACGTACCATCCGGCGGCGGTCCTGTACAACCGGCGGCTCGAACCCACCCTGAGGAACGATCTTCGGAAGGCCGCGAAGCTCGGGGCGGCGATACGCGCCCGGATCCGAAGCGGTCCGCCGCGCAAGGGAAAGCCGACGCAGCCGACCGCGTCCAGCGGGGCGGTCGTGGTGGGACCCGGAGACCGGATCCTGCTCCTGCGCCGCGCCGACGAGGACATCTGGTGCCTCCCGAAAGGGACCGTGGAGCCCGGGGAGAGCCTAGAGCAAACCGCGGTCCGCGAGGTGCGCGAGGAGACCGGCCTCCGAGTGCGGCTCCTCCGACCGCTTCACAAAGTCCGCTACTCGTTCTTCTGGCCTCCGGGCGAGGTCAATTACGACAAGACGGTCGCGTACTTCCTCGCGGAGCCGATCGGCGGGCGGCTCGAACCGGAGCCCGGGTTCGATGAGGCGCGGTGGGTGACGCGCGAAGAGGCGATGCGCCTCCTGCACTGGAAGAACGACAAGGACGTCGTGGCCCGCGCCTTCGAGGCGATCCGCTCTCCGCGACGCTAGCGAAGGAAGTCCCGCATTTTCTCGAGAGGCCACGCGTTCAGGACATCGCTGGCGGTGAGCCAGGCGCGCCGCGCGGTGCCGACTCCAAAGCGCATCCAGACCAGATTGCCACTCGCATGGCTGTCCGTGTCGACGGAGACCGTGCAGCCCGCGTTCTTCGCGGCCCGCGCTTGGGTCGAGTTCAGATCCATCCGCCTCGGGTCCGCATCGATCTCGATCGCGGTCCCGGCTTTCGCGCACGCTTTGAAGACGTCGTCGAGGTCGAGTTGAAGCGGTCCGCGCCAGCCAATCTGTCGCGTGGTCGGATGGCCCAGGATACTCACGTGCGGGTTCTGGACGGCCGCGACGATCCGCGCGGTCTGTGTCTCCTCCGGTAATGTGAACCGCGAGTGGACCGAGGCGATCACGAAGTCGAGCTCCTTCAATACCTCGTCTGGGTAGTCCATCTCGCCTCCGTCCAGGATATCGCACTCGGTCCCGAGGAGGACCGTGAAGCCCTTCAATTCCCGATTGAGAGCCCGAACGCGGTCTCGGCGCGACAGCGCTTGTTCCGCGGTCATCCCCGAAGCGACCGTCGCGGACACGGAGTGGTCGGAGATCCCGACAAACGAATAGCCGCGGCGGCGAGCGGCTTCGACCATCGCCTCGAGCGGCTCCGTGCCGTCCGTCGCATTCGTGTGCACATGGAAGTCCCCGCGGATGTCGGGGAGCTCGACGAGCTTCGGCAGCCGACCGGTCGCCGCAAGATCGATTTCGCCCTGGTCCTCTCGCATCTCGGGAGGGATCCAAGCGAGTTCGAGGCTCGAGTACATGCTCTCCTCCGTGTCCCCCGCGATCCGTTGGTCGTCGCGGAAGACGCCGTATTCGTTCATCTTCAGGCCGCGGCGCTCGGCCATCGTCCGCAGCCGGATGTTGTGGTCTTTCGAACCCGTGAAGTACTGCAACCCGGCACCCCAACTATCCGGGTCGAGGATCCGCAAGTCCACCTGGATCGTTCGCCGGGATCCTTCGTAGTCGTGATACTCGAGACGGACGACGACCTTCGTCTCGCCGGAGGCGAGGACCTCGACGACGCCTGGGAGGCGCTCGAAGGCCGCCCCCGCAGCCGCGCGGTTCTTCGCGACCGCGAGGATGTCGACGTCTCCCACGGTTTCCCGCATCCGCCGGAACGAGCCGGCCGCCTCGATCCGTTCCACGGTCTTGCTCGCTTTCATTCCCTGCGTAATCGTATCGACGATCCGTGCGGCATCAACGAGGAACGTGCGGGCCTCGCCCTCCTTGACCAACTCGATTGCCCGGAGGATGTTCTCTTCCGTCTTCTCGCCGAACCCTTTGACCCGGCGAAGAAGATGTTTCTCGGCCGCCGCCTTCAACGTGTCGAGATCCGTGATCCCGAGCTGCTGCCACAGGATCTTCACCTTCTTCGGCCCGAGCCCTCGGACCTTCAGCAGGTCCAGGACGCCCGGCGGGAATTTGGCTCGCAACTCGTCGTAGTATCCGATCCGACCCGTCGTGACGTACTCCACGATTTTCTCGGCGAGCGCGCGGCCGATTCCCGGGATTTGGTCGACGCGGCCCTCTCGCACCAAGTCCTCCACGTTCTCCGTGAGGGACTCGAGCTGTCGTGCCGCGCGCTGGTACGAGAGGCTGCGGAACGTGTCCTCGCCGAGGATGTCGAGCATGTCCGCGATCTCGCTGAATCGAGTCGCGATCTCCTCGTTCCTCACGTGCGGTCGCGATGTCCCGCGGCCGTCTTTATAGTTTCTCGCGCCTTCGTCCGCCTCGTGATTTGGACCGGGACCTGCGGTTTCGGTCGCCGCCAGGCGGACGTCCTGGCACAACTCGACGCGGTCGAGATTCAGGAGACGTTCTATCGGCCGGTCTCGGTCGAGCGAGCGAGCAAGTGGCGGGCGATCGCGCCGCAAGGGTTTCGGTTCTGCGTGAAGGCCTCGCAGTTCATCACGCACGAGGCCACGTCGCCCACGTACCGCAGGTCCGGACGCGTCGTCCCCGATTCCGAGAAGCGCGCATACGGATCATTCCGCGACACCCCGCACGTTCGGGAGGGATGGGAGGCCACTTCGTCCTTCGCGAAGACGATCCGCGCCGATGCAATCGTGTTCCAGACGCCAGCATCCTTCGGTCCCACGGAGGCCAATCGAACCGCGCTGTACCGTTTCTTCGAGTCGAATCGGACGGATGCCACGAAGGCGATCGAACTCCGCGGTCCGTGGGCCGGCCATATCGTCGAGAAAATCTGCGAGGACCTCGGTCTCGTCCACGCCGTTGATCCGTTCGACAAAGAGCCCGCGACCTACGGACTCGCGTACTTCCGTCTCCACGGGAGCCCTCCGGGGAAGACGATGTATCGGTACGCTTACACCGACGAAGACCTCGCACGGCTCCAGACGATTTGCCGGGAGTACGACGACGCGTACGTGATGTTTAACAATCTCTCGATGCACCGGGATGCGGTTCGCTTCCGCTCGCTCGTACGTGGCCACGCGGATACCGCAGTTCCCGCTCGCGAATGACAACGCGGGGGAAACCTATGTATATCCGGCCTCTCTGTTTCGACGCGGTTCCGTGCCACCTCCCACCGGTCGCATTCCGCGAGAGATTGTCGAGTTCTTCAACGCGCCGGGTGGGCACTCCCTGATCGTGAAAGGCCCGGCTGGCACAGGAAAGACGACCTTCGCCCTGCAGCTGACCGAAGCGCTCGGCGAGGTCACGGCTTCTCACTACCTCAGCTCCCGCGTCTCGGACGAGTCCCTTTATCGCCAGTTCACCTGGCTCAAGGATCGGATCAAGCCGAAGGTCCTCCAGACCGGCTCAAAGGCTCCGCACGACACGAAGGTCGCGCGGCATGCCTTAGACCAACTCGAGGGAAAACTCGAAGAAGGAAAGGAGGGCGAAGACGGGGAGTCAGAGTCAATCGGGTCCGGGGAGGTGAAAGGGAACTTCCTCGAGGTCACCCTGGGCTTCGACTTACCGGAGCTCGAGGACGCCTACACCTTCGTGGACGACCGCATCCCGGAGCGGTCGCTCGTGCTGATCGATTCGATCGACGCCCTCGCGGAGCACTACGGCATCCCGGCCGGGCGGCTCATCACGGTCCTCCAGAAAGACCTCGTGGAAGGGAGTAAGCAGAACGTCCTGTACGTGCTCGAGAGCAGCGGCGAGACGCGCCTCGACTACCTGGGCGACGGCGTCATCAGCCTGGCGTCGACAGACCATCAGGGCCGCCGGCTTCGGGTGCTGACGATCGAGAAGCTCCGCGGCCAGCAGATCCAGCAGCATCGGTACCTGTACACGCTCGACGGCGGTCGCCTCACGGCGTTCGACATCCGCGACGAAGTCCGTCCGGTGAAGCCGCAGCTGTGGCGGCCCGTGAAGGACCTCTCCAAAGATGCCGTGAGCTTCGGGCTCGAGCCGCTCGACCGACTCACGGGTGGACTCTACCGCGGGCGGGTCGTCGCGTTCGAGATCTCCAACGCGGTGCCGTCGGACTACGTCGACTGGCTGCGGACCGCGATCATCTGCAATTTCGTCGTCCAGGGACGCGGCGTCGCCCACGTCCCGCCGCGAAAGGGGAGCGCCGAGTTCCTCCGCGAGTTGGTGAGTCCCCACCTACCCCCCGGTGCGTTCGACGCGGAGGTGCGCGTCTTCGAGACAGCGACCCTCGGCTCTGCGGACGTCTCGCGGGCCGTCCTACACATGGAAGGCACGAACGTCGACGCGGACCTGAAGTGGACGAACGTCGAGTTCCAGCTCCCGAAGTCGGAGCGTCCGTTCCTCGCCTTCATGGCGTTCGATACGCTCGAGTCGGTGTACGAGGAGAAAGTCCTCGAGGAAATGTCGGGCGTCTTCTCAGCGGTCCGCCGGGCGAAAGACGTGTTCGTCGGATTCGTTACGCCGCAGAGCGCCTCGGCCTCGAAGCTGGAGAATCTCGCCCGGGTCGTGCTCCACCTCGATAGCATCAACGGTTCCGTGGTCCTGTACGGGCAGAAGCCCTACACAGAGCTGTTTAGCCTCGCCTGGGACTGGTCCGCCGGGGTCCCGAAGGCGGAACTTCGGCCGATCGTGTGATCGGAGCTCATCGCCGGAAAACGGGCCCGTTCCTCCCGATCCGCGAGTATCAAAATCGAGAACCGGATAGGAGAGGAATTAATAGCCATCACTGAATCGAGAGCAATGCGAGAAAAAGACGTCTCTCGCTTACTCACGGACGAGTACGCGGAGCGGATTCTCGTTGCGACTCAGATCACGTCGCGGTCCGTCCAAGAGATTAGCGACAAGTATGACATCCCGATCGCCGCATGCTATCGGAAGATCCACGAGCTCGAGGAAGCGGGCTTCTTGAACGTCGCACAGATCGTCACGACTCCGAAAGGGAAGACGATGAAACTGTACCGGTCCCTCCTGAAGTCGGCCCAGCTGGTGTACCAGGAAGGCATCTTCAAGGTCAAATTCGAGTTCGATGTCGAGAAAGAAATCAACGGCAAATGGATCGAACTCAACGCCGCGCTCGACTCGTGAGCGCGCGCGTGCGCGCGCGTTGCCAGGCGGGCTGATAATCATTGGCCAAAACGAGTTTTTTGTCTGATAATCAAGCGCGATAGCTTAAATATCCCGCGAAATCATCGACGGCGCAGAACTGTGCGAGGTCGGTACCGTGGAGGGAAACACCAGCCCGGAAAGTGACGGATTTCAAGGGACCTCGAAGTTGCTATCGCCCCTCGAGGCGTCCCAGCTACTGACCGACGAATACAGTGCCAAGATCCTTCTCGCGACCTATAAGCGGAAAATCAGTGCCCAGGAAATCAGCCAACGGTACGGCATCCCGATCGCCGCCTGCTACCGCAAGATTCGCATCCTCGAGGAGGTCGGACTCATCCAGTGCGTCGAGCGCATCCTCACCCAGAAGGGGAAGAGGAAGAACCTCTACACATCTTGCCTCCGGAACGCGTACATCTTCTTCGAGAACGGCAAGCTCCGCGCCCGCTTCCAGCTGGCCACGGGCCAGGTCAAGGACTTCGGGGGCGATTGGAACGGCCTCGACCTGATGAAGCAGTGAGATCGCGCCCATCCCGATTCTTCCCATCCCCCCTTTTTCTGTTTCCCGATTGAGCGTATGCGCCGGAAAGACGGCCTTGAATCGTTATCATCTATCGCACCGGAGAACCACGGCGTCGCGTTTCATAATCTCGCGGCGCCCTCGAGTCGTCGCGGGACCTTGAAAATCCAGTTCCACAAGATTCTGTCGGAAGGGCGGAGTGTCCGGTACGACCCAGACCCGGACGACGGTGTCCTCCACCTCAGCGTCATCGTGACCGAAGACGAAGTGCGCCGGAACCGAGCGAAACGGGCCCAGTAATCGGCGCCTCCGGCGAGGACGCCTCTGTTATTCCCATGCGGCCGTCTTGCGTTGCGAGTGGGTCGACGAGGCGACTGCCCCGGCCGTTAGCGATTTAATACGGTTGTCGCGTTTCAGTCCCGCGATGGCGGGAACCGAGGCGCTCTTCCAACAACTCACGATCCTGCTCGTCCTCGCGACCCTGAGCCACTTCACGATCAAGCGGTTCCGGCAGCCGACGATCGTCGGCGAAATCGTGCTCGGCATCCTCCTGGGCCCGAGCGTCCTCGGCTTCTACTTCAACGTGACCCTGTTCGACCCGGCCCTCGTGGCAAGCTTCGCGAGTCTGGGCGCCATCTTCCTCCTCTTCGTGATCGGACTGGAGACCGACTTCCGCACGATCTACACCCGCAAGAACATCTTCGTCGCGAGCGGCGGGGTCGCCCTCCCGCTGGTGTTCGGGTTTCTGGCCGCCTTGTTCTTGGTGCCCGCGACCGACGTCGGCGTCAACGGGACGCAGTTCACGATGGCCCTCTTCGTCGGCGCAACCCTGACCGCCACGAGCACGGCGATCGCGGCGGCGGTCCTCCTCGATCTCGGCCTCATGCGGCGGCCGATCGCCGAGACGATCATGGGAGCGGCCGTCGTCGACGATATCCTAAGCCTGATCATCCTCTCGCTGGTCGTCGGAACGACTCGCGGCCAGCTCGACCCAGTCGCTCTGGGCATCCTCGTGGCGACCGCCCTGGCGTTCCTCGGTGTCGGCATGGCCGTCGGCCTCTACTTCTTCCGGAAAGTCGTCGTGCGCATCCAGGTCGAGGGCATGAAACTCGGGCTCAAGCACGGCGGTTTCATCATCGCGATGGCGATCACCTTCCTCTACGCCTTCGTCGCGGAGGTGGTCGGGCTCTCGGCGATCGTCGGTGCGTTCCTCGCAGGGAGTCTGTTCGGGAGCACGCCCCTCCGGGAGGACTTCACCGAGGGCGCCGGTTACCTGGGAGCCGTCTTCACGCCGATCTTCTTCATCTCTCTCGGTCTTCAGGTGGACCTCCCGGCCGCCGTCGGGAGCGCGCAGCTCCTCCTGTTTGGCGTGGTCCTCACGTTTCTCGCGATCGTAACGAAGGTCGTCGGTTGTGGGATTCCGGCGTGGCTTTCGAAGATGTCCCGCCATGAGGCCGCGTCCGTCGGCTGGGGCATGACCCCTCGCGGCGAGGTCGGGCTCATCGTCGCGCTGTCGACGAGCTTGCCCCGCACGACGTCGACTTGGAGCAACGTCTTGATGCGGATGCCCAGCTCCTTCTCCATCCGAGCCTTCTCGCGGGTCTTCTCGAACACGATGAGGACGTCCGCAATCTCGGCGCCGAGGGTCCGCATGGCTTTCACGATCGCCAAGAGAGTCCCGCCGGTCGAAATCACGTCGTCGACGAAGACGACGCGGTCGCCGTGGCGGATGTTATTAATGAACATGTCCGTCTTCGAGTACCCGGTCGTCTGCTTCAGGGACACCTCTCCCTCGAGGCCGTACTGACGCTTCCGGACGAAGACGTAGGGTTTGTGGACGCGCGTCGACAGGCCGGCGGCGAGCGGGAAGCCCATCGACTCGGCCGTGACGATCTTGTCGCACCGGTTCCAGTCGCCGATGCGCACGAGTTCGGAGAGGACTTCGTCGAGGACCTCCGGGCGGCCCAGTGGGATCCCATCCGTGATCGGATGGACGAAATACTCGTAGTCCCCGAAGCGCACGATTGGCGACTCGGCGAGGCTCGCGCGCAGGCGGTCGAGGGCCATTTCAGACCCTCGAGACGAGAGCCCGTGCGACCCCCGCGGCCTTCTCGAGGATTTCCGCCTCGCCTCGCACCCGGCGACCCCGCATCAATAGGACGCCATCGCAGATCATCGTGTCCACGATGTTCCCGTGGGCGGAGTAGACCCAGTTGCTGAGGTCATCATGGCGAGGCGTGAGCTCCGGCCGGCGCGGATCGACGAGGATGATGTCCGCGAGGCGGTCGACGCCGATGAGGCCGGCGTCGATGCCGAGGGCTCGCGCGCCCCCGAAGTTCGCGAGTTGGAACGCCTCGATCGCGGGCATGACGGTCGGATCATGATGCGCCCACTTCTGCAGGAGGGCCGCGACCTTCATGGTCTCGAACATGTCGAGGTTGTTGTTGCTCGCCGCGCCGTCTGTCCCGAGGCCCATGACGACCGCGGCCTCTTTCATCGCGGCATAGGGCATCGCCTGCCCGGTCGAGAGCTTCATGTTCGACGTCGGGCAATGGGCCACGCGCGTGCCGGTGCGGGCCAGGAGTTCGATCTCGGAGGGGTCGAGCCAACATCCGTGGGCCGCGATCACGTCCTTCGCGAGGAACGAAAGGCCGTCGAGGTACTTCGCCGGTCGAACGCCCGTCTGCGTGACGCAGTCGTCGACCTCCCGCTTCGTCTCGGAAAGATGAATGTGAATCAGAGAGCCGGTCTTGTCCGCGAGTTCGCGAATCCGGAGGAGCGAGTCTTTCGACACCGTGTAGATCGCATGGGGCCCGAGCACCGGCGTGATGCGGTCCGTCTTCAACGCCTCGATCCGGCGGTTCACCTCGTCCGCGGTCCGCAGCTGCTTCGCGGCCCGCTCCGGGTCGTTCAGGTCCACGATGCCTTCGGCCAGGAACGCGCGGAGCCCCATCTCCTTCACCGCCTTCGCCGCGGCGTCCATGTGGAAATACATGTCGTTGAAGGTCGTCGTGCCCGTCTTGACCATCTCGAGGCAAGCGAGCTTGGTGCCCCAGTACACGTCGTCCGGAGTGAGCCTCGCCTCGGCCGGCCAGATCTTCGTCTCCAGCCACGTCGTCAGCTCGAGGTCGTCTCCCCAGCCTCGGAAGAGGGTCATCGCGGCGTGCGTGTGCAGGTTCACGAAACCCGGGAGCGCGATCTTCCCTTTCCCGTCGATCACCGTGTCCGCTTCGCGCTTCTTACCGATCTCGGCGATCCGATTTCCTTCGATGTATACTTGGGTGACGTCGCCTTCGACCTGCACGTCCCGGATGAGGATGCTCATCGGATTCGCTCCAACGCCTTCCCGACGACGGTGCGCGTGAGGTCCGCGTTCTGTCGCTGTGTCTCCCGGATTTTCTCGAACGTCAGCGGCTCGTCGACGATCCCGTTGCAAAAGTTGTCGACCGTGCACAGGGAGGCGTAGGGGATGCCGAGTTCGGAAGCAAGCGTCGCCTCCGAGGCCATCGTCATCCCGACGACGTCCCCGATCTTCTTGAAGTGCGCGACTTCCGCCCGGGTCTCGAGACGCGGACCCGTGGTCTGCACATAGGTCCCGCCATCGTGAACGGTGGCCTGCGCCTCTTTCGCGGCGGTGACCAAGGCCGCCCGCACGGCTCCGTCCAGCGACGGCGTCGCATGGACGACCTGGTCGTCGTAGTATGTGGGGATGTCCCAGTATCCGATGAAGTCGTCGGGGACGACAAAGGTGCCGGGGTGGATCGTCTTCTTTAAGGAGCCCGTGGACGACGTGGCCAGAATGTGCGTCGCGCCGATTTCTTTCATGGCCCACAGGTTCGCGCGGTGATTCAATTTGTGCGGCGGAATCCGATGGTCTTTTCCGTGACGCGGCAGGAAGA
>Ga0209803_1001798_pt1 | contig 13900 bp, 9 predicted proteins | sample GraSoiAngelo_138_FD_185895 | JGI IMG/M metagenome (GOLD analysis project Ga0209803, IMG submission 185895) | Grasslands soil microbial communities from the Angelo Coastal Reserve, California, USA - 14_0929_09_40cm (SPAdes) (version 2) | ecosystem: Environmental > Terrestrial > Soil > Grasslands ... | reverse complement strand
GTGGACGACCTTCTACAACTCGGGCGCGTTCTATGACGTGGTCGTGTCGCTGCAGGCGCTGCCGAGCGGACGCGACCTCGACGCCACACCGTATCTGGGGAAGGGCTTCTAGGGGACGAAGGTGTTCGGCGTCGCGATGACGTAGACGACGCCGCCTGACCCGCCGATCCACGCGCGCTCGAAGGCCTCCCGCCCGTAGACCCGATGGACCGTCGCGTTGCTCGTAGCGGCAGGGTCATTCGCGATGACATCCCCGGAGGAGGTGAATCCGATGATCACGAGGAGGTGTCCATTCGTTCCGTCATTGTTGAGGAAGCCCGGCAGCGCGCCAGGCGCGTGCGAGATCGAGGCCACGAGCGGAACGCCGGCGGCGATGTACCGCTCGGCGTCGTTCAGCGATCCGAGCTGGAGGACGCGCGCGGAAAGACCGAAGCGCGACGCGTAGGCAGTGTTGAAGGGCCAGTTCCCGGTGCCGCCATACGCCGTGTCGAACGTGAAGCGGGCCGCGTAGTCGACCTGCGGGTCCGCGTGCGCGCCGACCCACGCGAGCTCATCGGTCGCAGGGCGCTTGTTCCAGTACTCGACGACCATCTCGGTCGAGGTCGGACTGCACCACGCTTCGCCACCGCCGTCGTACTGCGGGAACTCGCCCGCGTGGATCTCCTGCGAGTACCGCGGAACTGAGAGCTCCATGGCGCGGTCGGTGTAGCGAGGGCTCGGATAGCGCGGCATGTAGCTCCGCGTATCCGACACGACTGCGTAGATGCGCCGCAGCGCGGGCGTCGCGCCCGCGGCGGTCGTGCGAGAGAGCGTGACCCGAGCGCGGTACGCCGTCATCTTCTCCGCACGCGTCTTGAAAGTGTCCGTCTCGACGACACCGTCCGCGTCGCTCTGACCGCTGACGGAGGTCCTGCGGATGGTCTCGTCGCCGTACGCCCAGATGCCCATGCGCCACCAGCGCGTCTCGCGGCCGGCGGCCGTGCGCGCTTGGATCTCGACCTCGATCCAGCTGCCCGCCGGCGTGTCGGCGGTCCACGATGGGATGAGCTGCGAGAAGGAAAAGCGGGTGGTCTGCCACGACGACGTCCAGCTGCCCGTGGTGCCGCCGCTCAGGACGATGCCGTCGCCGGGAGGCTGAGCGAACCCGACGTTGTTGAAGGCCGCGGGCGCCCAGCCCGGCGACGTGTCCTCGATCGGCGCGGGAACGCGCGAGCTGACGCGCCCGGCAGGCGCGGTGCCGTCGGCACCCAGGACGGTGACCTGCCAGTACACGCCCGCGTCTTCCATCCATGTCGCGCCCTCGACGAGGGGCCGGATGTAGAGTCGATAGAAGCCGGGGCGGTCCGGGGCCTGGATCGTGAACTGGAACCACGCGACCTGGCCGGGACCGACGTAGTCGCTCGGTTGCGCCGCGACCCTGTTGAAGCGAGGCCATCCCGTTTGCGGTGACCCGAGCTCGCCATTGCCGCCGAGGACGGTCGGCTCATCCTGACCAGGATCTCCGTTCCAGGTGCCGAGGTAGGCGACCTCGCCCATGCGGCCGCTCACCCACCCGCGCGACCCCGAGTTATAGAACGCCACGACTGCGTTGGAGCGCTCGCCTGGGCAGAGCGTCGGGTAGCCACTCTGGCCATACCACGACGCGTGAAATCCGGGAATGCCAAGGGCCACGCGAGAAGGCGGCGCGATCCCCGGCCCGACCGACGAACCGGTGCAGATAGCGGCGCCTGGCGCAGCGACCTGCGGCGCAGCGACGGCGGGTACGCCGCTCAGCGAGGCTGCGACCAAGCCGATAGCCATGACAACGGCCTTCACGTTGAAGAGAACTCCAGGCTGGCCCCGAGGGTTACGGCCGCTCAGCGACTTTCACCCGAGTCGCCTCGAAGGGTCATGCAGGTGCTCATGGCCCGCGCGATAAGCCGTCCGTCCGCGTCCGTCACATCACATTCCGTGAGTCCGATCGTCCGTCCAGCCTTCACGACGCGCGCGGTCGCGGTCAGGGTGCCGTCCCAGAACGGGCGCAGGAAGTTGATCTTGAGCTCGAGCGTTGTGAAGCTCTCGCCATCCGCGAGGGTCGACGCGTACGCGACGCCCATCGCCGCGTCCGCAACGTCGCAGAGGACGCCACCGTGAAGCGTGCCCATGGGATTTCGGTGCTGCGGACCCGCTTCGAGTTCAAAGACGGCCGATCCCTGTTCGACCGCGGTCAGGCGAAAGCCGATGAGCTTCGCCGCCGGTGCGTCGATCTGGCCCGTCTTGATGCGATCGATCAGCTTGGCCACGCAACCCTCCTCGACTTGCTGAAACGCACGATAAGTGGAGCGCCAGACGCGGCGTTGAGCGCTGATACATAGGAATTCTCACGCGGATCGATCCCGTAAGGGGAGGGTTTCAAGCGAGCAGACGAGCCCTCCTTCCGGTTCATTGGCGATGTGCGTCGTGCGCCCGCCATCTGGTCGCCCCGATCTCTGCCCGTCTTGAGGCGATGGACCAGCGTCGCCACGGCCGGCCCTTACCCGATCGGATGCCGGAGGATCGCTCCTGCCGCTAGCGCGCTTGTCGCAGCGACGCGACGTTCTGCGGAGCCCGACTCCCGCCGGAGTACGCGTTCACGATCGCCGAGATGTCGAGGTCGCTCGACTCGGACGCCGTCTCGGCAAAGAGCGAGCGCGCCTCGCGCGTCAGCGGCACCGCCGCGTTCGTGCGCTCGAATACCTCGAGCGCCAGACCGAGGTCTTTCACGAGATCGTGGACGGCAAACATCGTCGGCGTGTGCTGGTCTCGCATGAATCCGGCTTCGCGCGCCTTGAGGGCGGGCGCGAAACGCACGAGCGCCCAGAAGACCTGTTCTCGATCAAGACCCGCGGCCGTACCCGCTGCAAGTAGCTCCGCGGCCGCGGCACTCGTGATGGCGAGCATCGTGTTCGCGACCAGCTTCAGGCGCGCGGCGCTTCCGAACCCGCCGACGTGGTGGATCTCGCCGAGCCGTTCGAGGACCGGCCGCGCTGCCTCGAGATCGTCGCGCGAGCCTCCGACGAGCACTGCCAGCGTTCCGCTCTCGACTGCGGGGACACTGCCGAGGACCGGCGCCTCGAGTAAACGGAGCCCGCGGGTCCGCGCCTCGCGGCTGAGCTCGTCGATGCTCTCCGGGCCGGCCGTGCTCATCTCGACGAACAAGGCCGTAGTGGAGGTACCGAAGGCTCCCTGCGGCCCGAGGTAGACATCGTGCACCGCCGCAGCATTGGTCAGGCTGCTGATGACGATATCGGCGTCGCGGAGCGCCTCAGCTGGCGTCTGCGCAACGCGTCCCACGTTCAGCGCGGAGGCCTTCGCCGCCGTTCGGTCCCATACCTGGAGGTCGAATCCGGACGCTACGAGCCGATGCGCGATGGCCCCACCCATACGACCCGTGCCGAGGACCGCGACCCTCGTCATGGCATGGCCTCCGGCGCAGGGCCAACGATCTCGACAGCTTCCGCGAGCACGGCGTCGATCTCGTCGCGATCCGACGCCGACAGGCGCATGTCGGCGGCCGCGACGGGATCGTCAAGGTGCGCCGGGTTGCGGGCCCCAACGATCGCGACATCGACGGCCGGATTGGAGATCGTCCAGGCGATCGCGAGCGCTGGTAACGTGATCTCGCGCGACGCCGCGAATAGCTTCAGCCGTTCCGCCACCGCGAGATCTCGCGCGAACCGCTCTCCTTTGAAGTCGGCGCTGCTGCCGCGCCAGTCGTCCGTCGCGAACCTCGTCTCGGGCGTCATCGTCCCGGAGAGCAGGCCATGCGCGAGCGGGCCGTAGACGAGGATGCCGATGTCGTTCTTCGCCGCGTACGGAAGGACCTCGGCCTCGACGTCTCGATGGAACATGTGGTACGGCGGCTGATCGGTCTCGACCGGCCCGAACCGGGCGAGGTCGGTCATCTGTCGCGGGCTGTAGTTGGACACACCCGCATGACGGATCTTCCCTTCGCTCACGAGGTCCGCCAGCGCGCGGCCGGTCTCTTCGGCCGGCGTCGCGGGGTCGGGCCAGTGGACCTGGTACAGGTCGATGTAGTCGGTCCGCAGATTCCGAAGGCTCCTCTCGACTCCTTCACGCAACCAGCGCGCGCTCGCGTCTCTGCGCAGCGTGCTGCCTTCCTTGCGGAGCCCGCCCTTCGTCGCGACGATTACGCGATCGCGAGGTGTGCCTGACCACAGCGCATCCGCGAGGAGCCGCTCGGACGCACCGAAACCGTAGGCCTGGGCGGTGTCGAAGAACGTGATGCCGAGCTCGAGCGCGCGGCCGACGGTCTTCTTCGCTTGTTCGGCGTCGAACGAACCCCAGTCGCCGCCGAACGACCAGGTCCCAAACGCGATTGCGGAAACTTCGAGATCGGTCTTGCCGAGTCGGACGTATCGCATGGCGTTCTCTCCGGGGCGATCCTAGCGCCGCGTCATGGGAAGAGGTTCTGCATATCGCTTGCTCACTCGCCCTGCGCTTGGCTACATCCCGATCGGATGCCAGACGGTCTTCAGCTCGAGGAACGCGGCGATCTCGTACGGACTCTGCGCATCGGGCCGCGCCCGCACGATCCGCTTCACGTTCTCTGCGCCGAGCCGCTCGAGCTCCGCGACATCGCCGTCCGCCCCCGTGAGATCGAGCGCGACCACGTCCATATGCGACGCGACCGCCGGCGCGAGCTCGCGACGCAGTCCGGTGATGACGTTCACGACACCGGCGGGAACGTCAGCGGTCGCAAGACATTCGGCCAGCTCGATCGCCACCAGCGGGTGCGCCTCGGACGCGATCACCACCGCGGTGTTGCCACCGACGATGACCGGGGCGAGCCGCGACACGAGGCCGAGCAGCGGCGGCTCCGGCGCGAGGATGCCGGTCACACCCGTCGGCTCCGGCACCGTGAAGTTGAAGTACGGCCCTGAGACCGGGTTCGACGAGCCGACGACCTGGGCGAACTTGTCCGCCCACCCCGCGTACCAGACGACACGATCGATAGCGCGCTCGACCTCGTCGCCGCCGCCGCTGAGCGAGGCAAGCTCGGCCTGGCGCGCCTCCATCATCTCCGCGACGCGGTAGAGCACCTGCCCGCGGTTGTACGCGGTCATGCCGGACCAGGCGGCGCCGGCCTGACGCGCGACACGTACCGCGTCGCGAATGTCCTTGCGCGATCCGCGCGCCACATTCGCGCCCTCGGCGTCGTACGTGCGACCGGACTCCGACCGCGGGAACGCGCCTCCGATGAAGAGCTTGTAGGTCTTCCGTACGGGAAGGCGGTTCATGCGCCGTCGAGCACGACGTACGGCTCGAGACCGTGACGCCCGCCCTCTCTCCCGAAGCCCGATTCCTTGTAGCCGCCGAAGGGTGACGCGGGATCGAAGCGGTTGTACGTGTTTGCCCAGACCACGCCGGCGCGGAGACGCTGCGCCATCGCGAGGATCCGCGAGCCCTTCTCCGTCCACACGCCCGCCGACAGCCCATACGGGGTGTTGTTCGCCTTTTCGATCGCCTCATCTGGCGTTCGGAACGTCAAGACCGAGAGCACCGGACCGAAGATCTCCTCCTGCGCGATGCGATACGACTGGGCCACGTTCGTGAAGACGGTCGGCGCGAACCAGTACCCGCGCTCGGGGAGCTTGCACGGCGGCTGGTAGATCTCCGCGCCTTCATCGATGCCCGCCTGGACGAGCGAGCCGATCTTCTCGAGCTGCTGCTTCGAGTTGATCGCTCCGACGTCCGTGTTCTTGTCGAGCGGGTCGCCGATGCGGAGCGTCTGCATCCGGCGCTTGAGCTTCGAGACGACGGTCTCGTATATGGATTCTTCGACGAGGAGGCGCGACCCGGCGCAACACACGTGGCCCTGGTTGAAGTAGATGCCGTTGACGATCCCTTCGACCGCCTGATCGAGAGGCGCGTCGTCGAAGATGATGTTCGCCGCTTTGCCGCCGAGCTCGAGCGTGAGCCGCCTCCCGGTCCCCGCGAGCGTCTTCTGGATCGCCTTCCCCACCTCGGTGGAACCCGTGAACGCGATCTTGTTCACGTCGGGATGCGACACGAGCTCGGCGCCGGTGCGGCCGTCGCCGGTGACGATGTTGACAACGCCGGGCGGCAGCTCGGCCTGCCGGACGACGTCGCAGAAGAGTAGGGCCGTGAGCGGAGTGGTCTCGGCCGGCTTGAGCACGACGGTGTTCCCGGCGGCGAGCGCCGGGGCGATCTTCCACGCGAGCATGAGCAGCGGGAAGTTCCAGGGGATGATCTGACCGGCGACCCCGAGCGGACGCGGCGTGCGGTTCGGGAACGCGTACTCGAGCTTGTCGGCCCAGCCCGCGTAGTAGAAGAAGTGTGCCGCGGCGAGCGGAAGGTCGACATCGCGCGATTCGCGGATCGGCTTGCCGCCGTTCATCGATTCGAGCACCGCGAACTCACGGGAGCGCTCCTGAAGGATCCGCGCGATCCGGAAGAGGTACTTGGCGCGTTCGCTCGGACGGATGCGCGACCAGCTTTCGGAATACGCCGCGCGCGCGGCTTTGACCGCGCGATCGACGTCCGCCTTGCCGGCCTGCGCGACCTCGGCGAGGGGCTCCTCCCGCGCGGGATCGATCGTCGTGTAGCGCTCGTTCGACAGCGGCTCCACGAACTGCCCCCCGATGTACAGCCCGTAGCGCTCCTGGAGCCGGACGACCTCGCGTGACTCGGGCGCGGGCGCGTACTCCCACGCCGTCGGGATCGCTGCCGTATCGGGACGGCGCGCGACTTCGCGCTTCTCTTTAGTCAACGGTGAAGTAGTCCGGGTTCTGGTAGCGGCCGGTGCGCTCCTTACGGATCTGCATGAGCACGTCGTTCAGGAGTGTCGACGCGCCGAGGCGATACCGATCGGGAGTGAGCCATGCCAGCCCGAGGGTCTCGTGCACTTGAACGAGGAACTGCACCGCCTGCTTCGCTTGACGGATCCCGCCGGCCGCCTTCATGCCGACGATGCGGCCGGTTTCCTCGTGGACATCGCGGATAACCTCGAGCATGCAAAGCTGGACCGGCAGGGTCGCATTCGTCGCGGCCTTGCCCGTCGACGTTTTGATGAAGTCGGCGCCGCCGGCGATCGCGAGCAGCGACGCGCGGCGGATGTTGTCGTAGGTGCCGAGCTCGCCGGTCTCAAGGATGACTTTGAGGTGCGCGCGGCCCGCGCAAACCTCTTTGACGCGGACGACCTCGTCGTAGACCTCGGCGTAGCGGCCGGAGAGGAACGCGCCGCGGTTGATGACCATGTCGACCTCGTGCGCGCCGGCATCGATGACCTCACGCGTCTCGAGCAGCTTCACGTCCATGGATGACTGCCCCGACGGGAATGCCGTCGCGACCGCGGCGACCTTCACGTTCGTGCCCTTGGTCCGTTCGACCGCGTACGGCACGAGGTTCGGATATACGCAGATCGCGGCGACCGATGGGATGTTCGCGTCGGATGGGTCGGGCCGGATGCCCTTCGACGCGAGCGCGGCCACCTTGCCGGGCGTGTCCGCACCCTCGAGCGTCGTGAGATCCATGACCCGAATGGCGAGGTCGAGCGCGAAGACCTTCGAGTCGCGCTTGATCGAGCGCGTCGCGAGCGCGGCCGCGCGCTCCTCGAGCGCCACGGCGTCGACGGACCCGAGGCGCGGCAGGCGCGGCTCGAGGGGAAGCTCGAATCCCCCGGGGAGGACGGGCGTCGTTGCCATGGATTGAGTCTAGGAGCGGGGCGGTGCGGGGCCGACGGCGCTAGCGGATCGTGCTGTCCAGGTTCAGGGTGTTATTCGAAGGATCGGGATCGGTCTCCGTCGCCTGGGCCTGCGCGGTAGTGCGGACCGTGCCGCTGGCCGCGGCGGTCGCGGTGAGCTGCAGGGTGACCACCCCACCCAGGTAATGAGCGCGAATCCGCTCGGGTGAAAGCACGGTCGGGAAGACCGCTACCTCGTCGAGCGATCCCTGGAGGGGATAGAGGTTCTGACCGAGACGACCGATGAACGCTGTGCCGCTACCGCTATTGAGCGGCCCTTGAGCCGCGGCGCTCGCCGCAAGGACCCCGTTCACGTAGAGACGCAGGACGCTGCCATCAAACGTCCCGACGAGGTGCGACCACGTGTTGAGCGCGAGTGCCGGACCATCGACCGGCAGCAGTGCGCCGCTTGCGGTGCGCACGCGGAACTTCGCGACGCCCGCCTCGAGGAAGAGCATGTACTGGCTGTTGACCCAGCCGTTCACGGTCTTCTCGAAGACCGCGCCGTTCTGCCCCGCCGACGTCGGACGGACCCAGGCCTCGACGGATACGGCATTCGCAAGATCGAGCACCACGCTCGGTGCGACGGTGATCGCCGGACCGGAGCCCGGGAAGGTTGCGGCGGTATCGCCGGCAACTGCGCCGGGCTGACCGAGGCTCACCCCCGCATCGACCGCACCCGAGATGCCGTTGCCGCTCGCATCAAGCGCCACCGCGCTCCCTGCGGGATCGCCTAAGCGCCAGTACCCCGAGGGATGATCGGCGAGCACCTGGGCGCTCGGACTGCTCACGTCGAGCGCGCCGAGCGCGCAGCTTGTGACCTGGCCGCTCGTACTGCAGGTGCCCTGACTCGTTGTCGCCGTGCCTGCGGTGAGACTCGACCCGAGCGTCACCTGCACCGTGCCGGCGCTTGCGCGTGCCGGGCCCTTGTTCGCGAGCGTGAGCTGGTACGTCAGCGTATCCCCGACGTTTGCCGGCTCCGGCGAGACGGTTCCGGTAAGGGCAAGATCCGCGCGCGACGAGTTGATCGTGCTGTCGAAGTTCACCGTGTTGTTCGAGAGGTCGGGATCGTTCTCCGTCGCCCCGGCCGAAGCGGTCGTGCGGGACGTGCCGCCAGCCGTTGCGGTCGCGTTCAGGCGGATGGACACGACGCCACCGAGGTAGTGGGCCCGCACGCGATCAGGCGAGAGCGCGCCGGAGAAAACCGCGACCTCGTCGATCGAGCCCTGGAAGGGATAGAGGTTCTGACCGAGCCGACCGATGAACGATGGCCCGCTACCGCTGCTGAGTGGTCCCGCGGCCGCGCTTGTCGCCGCGAGCACACCGTTCACGTAGAGACGCAGGACGCTGCCATCAAACGTACCGACGAGGTGCGACCACGTGTTGAGCGCGAGTGCCGGACCATCGACCGGCAGCAGTGCGCCGCTTGCGGTGCGCACGCGGAACTTCGCGACGCCGGCCTCGAGGAAGAGCATGTACTGGCTGTTCACCCAGCCGTTCACGGTCTTTTCGTAGATTCCGCCGTTCTGCCCCGCGAGCGTCGGACGCACCCACGCCTCGACCGAGACCGTGTTCGCGAGATCGAGGACGGCGCTCGCCGGTACGACAATGGCCGGCCCCGACCCCGGGAACGTTGCGGCGGTATCGCCGCTGATCGCACCGGGCTGCCTGAAACTCACGCCGGGGTCGACCGCGCCAGTGAGACTGTTGCCGCTCGCATCGAGCGCGCTGCTGCTACCGGCAGCATCGCCCAGGCGCCAGAAACCCAACGGGCGATCGGTGAACACCTGCTGCGTGGGGCCACCGACCTCGATCGCCCCGAGCGCGCAGCTTGTGACCTGGCCGCTGGATGCGCAGCTGCCCTGGCTTGAGGTTGCCGAGCCGGGTGTGAGGCCCGCCGGCATGGTGACCTGAACTGAGCCGTTCGTAGCGCGGGCGGGTCCGCTGTTCGCGAGCGTCAGCTGGTACGTGAGCGTGTCGCCGACATTTGCGGGCTCGGGTGAGACGGAGCCCGTGAGTGCCAGATCCGCACGCGGTGTGGTGATCGTGCTGTCCAGGCTCAATGCGTTGTTCGAGCTATCTGGGTCGGCCTCGGTTGCCTGCGCCTGGGCGGTGGTGTGCACGGTCCCGCCGGCCGTCGCGGTTGCGCTCAGACCAAGGGTGACTGCCCCGCCCAGGTAGTGATTGCGCACACGGTCGGCCGACAGCGCGACCGGGAAGACCGCGACTTCATCGAGCGAGCCCTGGAAGGGATAGAGGTTCTGACCGAGCCGACCGATGAAGGCGGGCCCACTCCCGCTCGCCACGGGACCCTGGGCCGCGGCGCTCGCCGCAAGCGCGCCGTTCACATACAGGCGCAGCGTTGTGCCGTCGAAGGTGCCGACGAGGTGCGTCCACGTGTTCAGCGGAAGCGTCGGTCCGTTTACCGGCAGGAGCGCGCCGCTTGCGGTGCGCACACGGAACTTCGCGACGCCGGCCTCGAGGAAGAGCATGTACTGGCTGTTCACCCAGCCATTGACGGTCTTCTCGAAGATGCCGCCGTTCTGCCCGGCAAAGGTCGGACGGGCCCAGGCCTCCACCGAAACGGCATTCGTGAGCTCGAGCCGAGCGCTCGCGGCGACGGTCACCGCGGGACCGCTGCCGCTGAACGTGGCGGCGCTGTCACCGCTCAGCGCGCCGGGCTGCCCGAGCGTCACCCCCGGATCGATCGCGCCGACGAGGCCGTTGCCGCTCGCATCCGCGGCGGAGGTGCTGCCCGCGGGATCACCCAAACGCCAGAACCCACTTGGATGATCGGCGAGCGTCTGGCTGGTGGGGCCGCCGACCTCGACCGTCCCTACGTTGCAGCTCACGACCTGTCCGGCCGTGCTGCAGGTTCCCTGACTCGGCGTCGCGGCTCCCGGTGTGAGCGCGGTCCCGAGAGTTACTGAAAGCGTTCCGCCCGAAGCGCGCGCCGGTCCTTTGTTGTTGAGCGTGAGCTGATAGGTGAGGGTGTCGCCGACATTGGCGGGCTCTGGTGAGACGCTGCCGGTGAGGGCGAGATCCGACAGCGGGATTGTCGTCGTGAACGTGAAGTCGCCCGAGACCGCGAGGTTTCCCCACCCATCGCGGCTCTTCACGCGGTAGTGGTACAGCGTCGTTGGGCTGAGACCGCTGAGGTCGACCGTATGGCTCGTCACGAACGCCGACGCGATCTGGGTCGCCGACCCATACGCCACCGTCGTCCCGTATTCGACCTGACTGTCCGCGTTCTCGTCGGTCGTCCACGTGATCCTCGCGGCTTCGTGCGTGACCGCGCTCGAGCTCACCGACGTGATGACCGGCGCGACCGTGTCGACGGCGCCGGCCCACGCGAGGTAGCCGTAGTACGCGTCGATTGGGTGACTGGGATCCCCGACGAAGCCTGCTGCGGGATTCGACGCCGTGTGCCCCGCGGCATTCGCGCGCATCTTGGCGATGACCTGCGCGGGCGCGAGACCGGTGCACGGCCCGGCGGCGCCTTTCTCACCGAAGCAGAGCGCGACGACGCCGGCAACGTGCGGGGACGCCATGCTCGTTCCGGAGATCGTCTGGTACTTGTTGCCCGGCCAGGTCGAGAGGATGCATACGCCCGGTCCGGCGATCGCGTGGGCGGCGTCGGCGCTGCCTTCGGTGGTGAAGTTGCTGAAGCCGGCCGCCGCATCGTCGTTCTCGAAATAGCCATCGCCGCAGCTTGGCGCTCCGAGGCCGCCCGATAGGCCATCGAAGTCGGCCATAGCCGTGACGGTGAGGACCTCGTTGTAGTTCGCCGGCACGTCCGCGGAGAAGTCCTCGCTGCTGTTCCCGGCCGCGACGACGTACGTGACACCGGCCGCGACCGAGTTGCAGATCGCGCGATGGAGCGCGTCGCCGTTGGTGTTGCCACAGTTGCCGTCGTCCGCGCCCGGCCCGCCCAGGCTCATGTTGGCGACCTTGATGCCGAGCGACGCCGCGTTCGCCGTGACCCAGTCGATGCCACAGATGACCTGCGCGTCGGTACCGCTGCCTTGCGCGTTGACGACCTTGACCGCGTAAAGCTTCGTTCCGGGTGCGACGCCGACGACGCCGGCGCCATTGTTCTTCGCGCCGATCGTGCCCGCGACGTGGGTGCCATGACCGTTGTCGTCACGGGCGTTTCCGCCGCTGATGCAGTTCTTTCCGTTCACCGCGTTCAGGTCCGTGTGCGAGAGATCGATGCCCGAATCGATGACGGCGACGTTCGACGTCGAAGCCTCCCGCACGGTGGTCGTCGTCGCCGCGCCGAGGCGCCGCACGCCGGGCGGCGCGGTGTCGCCGGCCTTGATCGGTACAACCCCGATCGTGTGCAGGACGCGATCCGCGGAGATGAAGGCGACGTCCGGGTCGGCGCGGACGCGCGCGAGCTGCAGCGAGTTCAGGCGGGCGGCGAATCCCTGGAGCGCGCTCGTGTAGCGGAAGTCGCTCGAGAAGCCGAGGCGTCGCTCGACGTCATCCGTCTTCGCATTCGAGGCGACGCCTTGCCGGAAGACCACGATGTAGGTCCTGGAATCGTCCGCAGCCGCGACGGATCCGCTCGGAACCCCGACGTTCACGAGAAGCGCGGCCAGCGCGGCGGACACGAGCCGCCGCAGCAAGGCTGTGCGATTCGAACGACCGCGATGCGTCGAAGCCACGCCGTTCCTCCCGACTGGGCGGCAACACTAGACCCGTCGAGCAAGCGGCAGCATGCTCGGCCTGGTTGGGCGCGGTCTCGGACGCGTCTAAGTGGGCTCTTTTGTGTCGGGAAGAGTCCCCTTTGGCGAGACCGGCGTCAGCCCTCGAGGAACGGGATCACCACGGCCGACAACGCCGGTGCGCTCCCGATGTTGTAGTGCGTGAGCCCTGGGAGGATCGCGAGCTGCGACTTCGGCCGGCCCGAACCATCCCAGCCGCCGTCGCGCTTTCCGCCGCCGAGCAACCCGAACACCTCGACCGCGTGGGCCGGCGGGAAGATGTCGGCGTCCGCCGCGACGATCAGTGTCGTCGGTTGAAGCTTCCCGAACTCCTTGGTGAAGTCGTAATCGTTCTTCATCGACTCGCCCATCTTGGTGAGAAGGCGCGGCCAGTCTTCCGGCCTCGGCGCGATGCTCGCGTACAGCTGGTACATCGGGGTCTGCTTCATCGCCTCCGCCGCCTCGGCCGTCACCTGGCCCTGCTGACCCAGGATGTCGGGGTAGAACGCGTTGCGCCGGATCGGCGTCGACACGAGGACGAGCTTTCCGACGAGCTCCGGATGCCGAAGGGCTACGAAGAACGCGACGCCGCCGCCCAGCGAGTAGCCCATCACATCGGGCCTGTCGAGCTTCAGATACTTGATGAGCGCCGCGATGTCCTCGGCCATCAGCTCGGGGCTGATCGGTCGATCAATGTCAGCCGTTCGGCCGTGACCCTGCAGGTCCGCGGCGATGACCTGACGGCCCTTCGCGAGGGCTGGAAGGTTTGGCCCGAACATCGGGGTCGCGCCGAGGCCGCCGTGGAGCAGGACGAGCGGATGCCCCGTCCCGTGTATCTCGTAGTAGAGCTTGATGCCGTTGACGTCGGCGTATTTGCCCGTGACTTCGCTCTTTCCGCCCCAGGGCCCTTCGGCCGTCTTGGACTCGACTTCTTCGTCGGGAACGGTGACGCCTCTGGATGTGGAGCTCATTGCTCTTCTCCCCCTAGTTCTCGTATGAACCTATCGCAAGCTTCGCGAACTCGGTCATCGCACCGTTGAATATGACATCGGTGGTCTGCGTCATCGCGATCGCGACCAGACGACGGGTCGGATCATTAAACCAGTAGGTCCCGTAGCCGCCGTTCCAACCGTATCGCCCAGGAACCGCCGACACGTCGTCGGGCGAGGTGACGACGGACATACCGTAGCCCCACCCCTGGCCGTCGAGAATTGGACCGCCACGCGCCATCTGTTCGACCGTAAGACGGTTTGTCGTCATGAGCTTCACCGATCGCTGCGACAGCAGCCTCCGATCTTCGTGGACACCGTCGTTGAGGAGCAGACGCGCGAAGGCGAGGTAATCGTCGATCGTCGAAACGAGACCGGCCGCGCCCGAGGGGAATGTGGGCGGCGATGTCCAGACGCTCGGTGCCGAGATTGTCTGCAGCTCCAACTTCCCGGTCTGG
>Ga0209803_1001794_pt1 | contig 13931 bp, 20 predicted proteins | sample GraSoiAngelo_138_FD_185895 | JGI IMG/M metagenome (GOLD analysis project Ga0209803, IMG submission 185895) | Grasslands soil microbial communities from the Angelo Coastal Reserve, California, USA - 14_0929_09_40cm (SPAdes) (version 2) | ecosystem: Environmental > Terrestrial > Soil > Grasslands ... | reverse complement strand
AGAGTCAGGCGCGAGCCAAGGCCAGTCGGCATCGGACCTCATCCCGACTTCTCTTGCGTCGACCGGCTCGCCGCCCGCAGCTTGAGGGGATTCGTTAGGTGGCGGAACCCCTTTGAAACCCATTCCTGTGTTCATCGCTACTTGGGCGCTGGCAGGCCTCGGTGCCGTGATCGGGTCAGCCCTGGGAAGCGGAGCGGGGAAGCCTGGGCTGTTCGGTGGCGCCCTCGTCGGCGGCGTCCTTGGGGTGGTGGCCGCAGTTCTCGTGCTCACGAAGCTGCAGTGGCTCTTGGCGGAAGATCGCCGCGGCGCGTTGGTTGGCGGGATTGCCGGATTCGCGGTCGCCGCCCCGATCGCCGTGACGCATCTCCACACTGCCGTAATACCCCTTCTGATTTGTGGGTTGAGCAGCGTCGGATTACTTCTGGGTTTGGGGGTGGCACGAGGTTGGCGGCGGAGTTCTTGAGCGCGTGTCGCCTCGCAACGTCATCGTCCACATCGCGACCAGCGCGGACGGTTATATCGCGCGTCCCGACGGCGATCTCGAATGGCTGACGTCCCGCCCGGCACCAAAGGGTTTCTATGGCATGAACGCCTTCATGAAGTCGGTTGACACGAAGCTGCTTGGCCGGAAGACCTACGAGGTGAGCCTGCGGATGGGGGCGAAGTTCGATGCACAGAGTCGGAGCATCGTTTTCTCCCGTCATCCGCCGCCTGACGCCCCGTCAGGCGTGGAGTTCGTGAATGATGCCATCGGGCCATTCGTGAACCGCCTTCGAGCGCAGCCTGGTAAGGATATCTGGTTGATGGGGGGTGGCGAGATCATCGCCTCGTTTCTTGACGCGCAGGCGATCGACGAGTTCGTCATCAGTGTGGTCCCCGTCTTCATTGGGGACGGCATCCCCTTGATAGCGCGGCGTCATCGTCACGTGCCCTTGGAGTTGCACTCCATCGATCGCTTCGAGGATGGTGTGGTTCAACTGCATTACCGCGTGCAGAAGCAACCTTGATGACGCTGCGTCCCACGGCCCTCTGGCTGCTCTTCCCCGTTTCGGCGCTCGCGTTACCGCTGGCGGCCGTACCCCTGTCCGGGCAGGCGCGGACCTCCGCGCCCAACGAAGTCGTCTGGCACTGGTTCGGTGCTTGCGCGAGCGGCGATTCCCTAGTCTTGGAAGTGCATCTCGACGGCAAGGCGGTGTACAGCTCGGCGTTCCCTGTTTGCCAATCGCGCCGCTCCGAGATCCAGCCGGAGCCGCAGCAACGAATCCTCGAGTTCCGCTTTGACGCCGAGCCCAAGCGGTTTCGCGCGCAAGACAAAGCGGAGGGAACGCAGCTCATCGTGGGCAACATCTGGGAGGCCGGTAGGAAACGAGATGCCATACGGCTGGGCGTCTCATTCGCCACCGAGCAGCGGGTTCTGCTCAACACGATTCACGTGGCTCGAGCGCATTCTCCATCTCGGTCTCAGCGGGTCCGCGGTCTCGTGATTACGACCCGCCCGACGCGGCGGGGTGATCGGTCGCCGCGCTGACTTCGTCCACCAGCCTTGCGCCGGCGCGCGAGTCGCACGCAGGTTAAGCGCATCGGAGGAATACATGCCTTGTCGCCTTCATCTCCCACTGGCGGTCGCTCTGTTGGCGGGCAGCGTTTCGCTGCAGGCACAGGAAACCGTTGTCGGCGCGAGCGATCCGGACGCGCTGTTCCACAGCAGCGACCCGACACTCGATGCCAACAAGCAGGTTGCCTACCACATCGTCAAAGACCTGCTTGAGGCGGGACACTGGGAGTTGGCGGACAGATACTTGACCGAGCGGTACATCCAGCATAACCCGAACGCCGCATCCGGACGCGCTGGTGTGGTGAAGTACTTCACCGAGGTCCGGAAGGTGAAGCCCGTACCAATACCGGAGAAGATGAAAACGAAGGTCGTGTCGGTGGTGGCCGAGGGCGATCTCGTGGTAGTCGCGTATGTCCACGAGCTGAAGCACGCCAAGGATGCCTCACACAGCTACACCACGACTTGGTTCGATATGTGGCGTTTCAAGGATGGCAAAGCGGACGAACATTGGGATCCGGCGACGCGCATGGGTCAATGATGAGTGATGTGTGGGAGGTGCGCATGTTCTGGTCACGGAGCGCAGCCAGCGTCCTCATCGTGAGGTGGATCGACGCTTCCCACCCTACCGATAGCCCTTGTTGGAGGAATCACTCCCCATGACCGCCCAGCGCCTCGTCGTCGCCCTGACCGGACTCAATCTGGCTCTTGTGGCATCCGGCTTCTTCAGCCGAACCCGACCCGCCGTTGCCGCGTCCGGAGTGGCCCCAGTGCTCCGGGGACGCGCCCTGGAGATCGTGGATGATCGCGGACGGGTCCGCGCCAGTATCGCGGTGTTACCAGCAGATCCGGCCTTCAAGATGCCGGACGGCACGACGGGATATCCGGAAACCGTGCTGCTGCGCCTGAGAACCTCGGCAGGTCGCCCCAATGTCAAGCTCGCGGCCACGGAGGATGGTGCGGGCCTGGTGCTCGGTGGCGACTCTGATCCGACCTATGCTCAGCTGCTGGCGCGAGGCGACAGTACTTTCTTGAAGTTGAGCAACAAAAACGGACACGTGCACCTCGTGGAGTAGCACCAACCCACCATCATGCGCATCCTCCTCATCGGTGCCACCGGCACCATCGGCAAGGCCATCGCCGCGGCACTGGGCGGTCGACACGAGGTCCTGCTCGCAAGTCGCCAGCAGGCGCCCCTGCGCGTGGACATAGCGGACCCGGCATCGATCCGAAGCTTGTACGCCAAGGTCGGCAAGGTCGGCGCCGTGATCAGCGCGGCCGGTCAGGCCCGCTTCAAGCCGTTCGACGAGCTCTCGGATGCTGATTTCCGCTTCAGCGTCGATAATAAACTCATGGGCCAGGTCAACCTGGTCAGGTATGGACTCGCCTCGGTCGTGGATGGCGGCTCGATCACGATTACGAGCGGCGTTCTGGCCCAGCAACCGTCACGCGGAAGCGCAGCGATTAGCCTGGTGAATGCCGGGCTCGAGGGCTTTGCCCGAGCGGCCGCTCTCGAAGCCCCCCGCGGCATTCGGATCAACGTGGTGAGCCCGCCCTGGGTGACCGAGACCCTGCAGGCACTCGGCATGCCGGTCCAAGGTGGCTTGCCGGCTGCCACGGTGGCCCGAGCCTACGTCGCCAGCGTCGAGGGTACGGCGACCGGGCAAGTCATTTCCCCATAGGAGAGCCCACAGATGAACTTGCTACTCGTCGCGCTATTGCTCGCTACGCAGACTCCTGGCGCGCAGGATACCGTAGCGCAGGTGCTGCTTCGGCTCGAGGACGATTGGACTGTTGGGCTGACCCACCGTGATGCCGCTCTGTTTCGGCGCTTGCTGGCAGACGGATTCGTTTACACGGAAGACGATCGCACGGTCGGTCGCGACGACGTCCTGCGCGATGTGGTTGCGGGACCAGACACGGTCGAGTCCGCGCACAACGAAGATATGAAGGTCCATCGCTTCGGCACGACGGCTATCGTCACGGGATGGTTGGTGGTCGGCGGCCACGGATCCCAGGGGCCGTTCAGTCGCCGCTATCGGTTCACGGACACCTGGGTACGACGGGGCGGGCGTTGGCAGATCGTCGCGGCACACGATTACCTTGTGCCCGCGAGGTAGCGCCAGCCACCGCGCGCCGTAGCTTAGGCTCGATCCGGTAGGCCGCCGCCACCAACCACGGGGCTTATGTTCCGCAAGCTGCTACTCGTCCTGCTCGTCGTCGTCGGTCTCGCGGTTATCGCCTTCGCCGTACTCCTGGTGATCACGCCCGCCGCTCCCATTGCTGAGCAGCCGCCCTCCAAACCGGCCGTGGAGCGGCGCAAGGCAGCGCTTCAGGCGGACGCCGAAGGGCAATACGTCCCGGGCTATCACTTTGTGGTAGGTCCTCTCCGCTTCACCGGGTTCAGCCTGCGTCCGGAGGCTCTGGTCACCTTCGCCCAAACGGGTTCCGGTGCGGAGGAGGTGGCCGGCTGTCTCGAGGCGACCATCACCGCGGTCAGCATCCGGCTGCGCTGTGAATCCCCCGAGGTGGGCACCGTGACCATCGAGGGCAGGTTTCTGACTCGTGTGGCGACGACCCTACTGGATACTCCGGTCGTGTCCGCGGTCGTGACGGTTCATGCGCCGAGCGGAGAGGTGTACAGCGCGCGGGACTCGTTCGTGTGGCAGGCGGGCCGTTAGAGGGGGAGAGGCCCGGTTTGCCGTCGTCACCCGATCTACGTGCGACGCTTCTTGCCGCGTGGCAGACGAACAACCGGGTCACGGTCCAGCTCATCCAGCGCCTGCCAGCCGCACTCTGGGACACCGCGGTTCCCGGAGCGCCGCGGCGCACGATCCGAATGATCGCAGCTCATCTGCACAACGCGAGGTGCCGGTGGGTCAAGACGCTGGGGCGGGAACACGGCATTCCCGCGCCGGTTCGCGTGGATCAGCGTCGTGTCGCACGGCGGCAGCTCGTGGCTGCCCTGAAGCGCAGCAGCAACGGCATCGAAGCGCTGCTGAAGCTGGGCCTTGAGTCCGGGGGTCAAATCCCGCCGTCGAGGGGGTATGTCTGGCGCAACCTGTCCCTCGACGTCGGCCACGTGCTGACCTATTTCGTCGCGCATGAGGTCACCGGTCCGCCGGGAACCGCGCAGTTCCTCGAGCAGCTGGTGACCGGAGCCTGAGGCCTCACACGTGGACATATCAGGCCGCCCGTGGATCCGCGCGATGATTCTTGTTGCCGTGGCCTACGCGGTCATCGGCGTGGGTTTCGGTCTGCTCGCCAGCTCGGCTGACACCCACTATGTACGCCTGTGGAGGCTGGCCGCCTGGGGCGCCAGCGCCGTCGTGGCTGCGGGCCAAGTTGGGTACGAGCACTTTCGAGTGGGCAGTTCGCCCCGCTCAACAGCGTTGCATGCGGCTGGCGCGGTCGCGCTCGGCGCGTTCGGCCTGGCGCTGGCGGCGAACATTCATTCGCTGTTCGCTCCAGCACAGGGCCAACGCCTGCCGCTCATTGCCCTGGTGGCGTGGCCGGTCATCACCGCTGTTCCGGCGTTTCTCGCAGCACTGGTCCTTGCGGCCGTCCTGGCTCGCTTGTTGGGGGGTAACCGAGGTGATTCCGGTGGCCACTCAGGCTGACGTCCGCCGCATCGCGCTATCGTTGCCCGACACGGAGGAGGCGCCGAATCACTTCGCCTTCTCGGTTCGTAACAGAGGCAAGCTCAAGGGTTTCGTCGCGGTCAGGGTCGCGAACCTCTCGGATAAGGACGTGCTGCTGGCCTTGGACCCGGAGAAGTTCTTCACGGAGCCGCACTACAACGGGTTTCCCGCCGTCTTGGTGCGTCTACCCGCCGTGACGGCCCGCGAGCTCAGGCCCATGATCACGGAGGCGTGGCGCTGCCAGGCCCCGAAGCAACGGTGAAAGCCAAGAAGATCGTCATCGGCGTGCTGCTTGCCGTCATCGGCCTGCCCGTGCTGTTGGTCTTGGTCGTTGTCGTCTCCGTCGCCATTCTGGATCGGACCAACGGCACCATCGTCTCTTCGGGCAAACCGCGCTCGTTTCTGCTCTATGTCCCCCCGAGCTACGACCGTGCCAAGCCGACGCCGCTCGTCATCAGCATGCACGGCGCGGCGGGCTGGCCGGCCCAGCAAATGAACTTGAGCCGGTGGAACCGGCTGGCCGAGAGCCAAGGGTTTGTCGTGGTCTACCCGTCGGGAAGCGATGTGCCGAAGATTTGGCACGTGGACCGAGGGGCGGGTCTCACACGGGATGTCACATTCATCTCGGCGCTGATCGACACACTCGAGGCGGCCTACAACATCGACCCGACGCGGATCTATGCTAATGGGTTGTCCGCCGGCGGCGGCATGGCGTTTGTGCTGTCCTGCACGCTGTCGGATCGGATCGCGGCGGTCGGGCTGGTAGCGGCGGCTCAACCCATGGACTGGAGCTGGTGTACGGACCAGCGACCGGTCCCGGTGATTGCGTTTCACGGGGCCGCCGATCCAATTGTACCGTACCAGGGCGGGCCATTGGGTGATCCCTTCAACCCCGTGACCGTGATGTTCCCTGCCGTTCGTGATTGGGTGGCGGGTTGGGCTCGACGAAACCGGTGCGGAGCGAAACCCGTCGAATCAGGGGTCGCTCCGGACGTCACTCGTATCGAATACACGCGCTGTGCTGGAGACGCGACTGTGGTGCTCTATACCATTCAGGGAGGCGGCCACTCCTGGCCTGGCGGCAAGCCGTTGCCGCAATGGTGGGTCGGACCCACCAGCCGCAGCATCGACGCCACGAGTCAGATGTGGACGTTCTTTCGTGAGCACCAGCTCCTGAGGAAATAGCGAAGCCATGGACCTTACCCCACTCATACCAATAGTGGCGATCGTGGCTATCGCGGCGGTCAAGATCGCTCGGGGGGAAGAGCGATGATCACTGTTCGACCCGCGACGCGGAGCGACGCGGCCGCTTGGCTCGAGCTGCGTCACGCCCTGTGGCCTGACGGCTCCAAAGCCGAGCACCGTGAAGCGATTGACCGGTTCTTCGCCGGCGATGCGCAAGAGCCGCTCGCTGTTCTTTTGGCCGAGGACGGGGCACGGGGTCGGGTCGGCCTTGCTGAGCTCTCGATTCGCCCGTACGCCGAGGGATGTCAGGGGGATCGCGTGGCGTATCTCGAGGGATGGTTCGTTGTGCCGGGAGCGCGTGGTCGTGGTGTCGGGCGGGCACTCATCGCGGCGGCGGAGGACTGGGGACGGGCGCAGGGTTGCCGTGAGTTTGCCTCCGACGCAGAGCCGGACAACGACGTCAGCGCCGCCGCCCACCACGCAGTGGGGTTTGTGGAGGTTGGTCTGGTGCGATGCTTCCGGAAGGAGCTATGACGGCCACCGACGAGTTCCAGCTCCAGACCGAAGCCAAGGCGCGACTCGCGCCACCGCCTCGGTGGCCACCGACTGCGATCGGTGCCGGAGCCCTCCCACTGCCACCTCCACGCCAGCAGCCGCGAGCGACGCCCAGGCGGCTGTACCTCCTGGTGTACCTGATCCGCCGTCCGGGCTTGCTCGAAACGCTTGCGACTGGCCTCATGCTCGGCGCCTTCGCCGCAATCACGCGTCTCGGGCCACATCCTTTCTCCTTGCGGGGCGTCGTACCGATTCTGACCGCGGGCGCCGTCTTCGGGATGGTGGTCGCTGCGGCGCGCCGTTCGTTCGGACGCACCTCGACCCGGCTCTCGTACGCGTTACTCGCCCTTGCCGGTGCTGCCGGCGGAACCGTTTGGTGGCTCATGCTCCGCCCGCCCAGCGCCCTCCTGATGGCCGCCCTACTCGGCGCGTTCTTGGCTCAAGGAGTTGTTGCCTTCGAGCTATGGTTGCGACGAGCGGCGGCCTTCAGATGACGAGGCCATCCTATGGCCTTCAATCCCACGACCTGGTACCCGATCGCCGTCGTGCTGAGCGTCGTCAACTTGGCCGCAGCCGGGTTCGCAATCGGGCAAGCGCAGCCGGAGCATGCCGCGATTCACGTGGCGCTCGCGGTGGCGTTCGGGCTCTGGGCGCGGCGTTTGCGGCCCCGTCCCGGTGAGAAGGAGCTCCCCGGTGGGAGCGAACTCCAAGATCGGTTTGAAGCGGTGGAAGGCGAGGTGAGCAAGCTGCGACAAGAGCTGTCCGAGACGCAGGAGCGCCTCGACTTCGTCGAACGGCTGCTGGCGCAGGGACGGGATGCGCGCCGAGTGGGCCCGCAGCAATAGGGTCATGCAGCTTATCCGGGACCTCGAACTCGAGCTTCCGATGGTCATTCACTACCGATGAGCACGTCCTGTCAAGTTCTTGACGCCATCGGCAACACGCCGCTCGTGGAGCTCCGTCGCGTGGTGCCAGCGGGGTCCGCCCGCATCATCGCGAAGCTCGAGTCTGCCAACCCCACCGGGAGCATGAAGGACCGTGTGGCCCGGGCCATGGTCGAACGCGCCGCCGCCGACGGCAGGCTGCCACCGGGCGGGACCGTGGTCGAGTACACGGCGGGAACGACCGGGATCTCCCTCGCCCTGATGTGCGCCGCCCGTGGCTACAAGGCACACTTCGTGTTCTCCGATGCGTTCAGCGATGAGAAACGGCGGACGATGCGGGCGTACGGCGCGCAGCTCACCGACGTCGTGAGCGACAAGAAGCGAATCACCGAGCAGCTGATCAAAGGCATGATCGCAATGGCGACCGAGATCAGTCGTCGGCCAGACCACTGGTACTGCGATCAGCTGAACAACCGAGACGGGGAGGCCGGCTACCACGCTCTGGGGGAGGAGATGTGGGAACAAGCCGGGGGACAGGTGGACGCCTTCGTGCAATGCGTCGGGACGGCCCATTCGATCCACGGGGCGGCACACGCGCTGCGCCGTCACAATGCCCGGTTACACGTCGCGGGAGTGGAGCCGGCCGAATCGGCGGTGCTCTCGGGGAAGCAGTCAGGCTCGCACCAGATCGAGGGCATCGGGATCGGGTTCATCCCGCCGCTTTGGAGGCGAGAGGAAGTGAACGAGATCTTCATGGTAGCCTCCGACGAGGCCAAGGCGATGGCCCGGCGCCTCGCGCGCGAAGAAGCCATCTTCGCAGGTACCTCGAGTGGGGCCAACATCGTCGCGGCGCTGCACGTGGCCAAGCGGCTCGGCGCGGGGGCGACCGTGGGTACGATCATCATCGATTCCGGGTTGCGGTACGTCAGCACGGACGTGTTCCGGACGTGAGCATGAACCGTCGCCGGTTCCTCGGTGTGAGTGCCGCCAGTGCGTTGGCAGGCCTGACCGGAAGCGCGCGTGGGGCCAGCGCCAACGCCGCAGTCGACCTGCTGACGTTGGCGCAGCCTGATCTCCTTCCCCTGATCGGACCGCAGGCGGTGCGTAAGATCGGACTGCGGTACCGCGCGCTCGTGCCGAGCGAGAATGACGTGCACGCGCTGTACGCTGCCATTCTCGCAGCGCGACCGTGGCCCCCATCGATCGCCGGGCTGGTCGAGCAGGACTTCGCGGTCGGACGGACGATGGTGCTGCAGGGATGGGTGGTCTCGGTAACCGAGGCGCGCCAAAGCGCTCTCTTCTCCCTTCTCTCGGACTGACCCCCCCCGACATCCCGCCATGCACATCGACGCTCGAACCCTTCCGAACGGCAGCGTGCTCGAAGCCGACCTGTGCATCGTAGGCGCCGGCGCGGCTGGCATCAGCATGGCGCTGGAATGGATCGGCTCGCGGCACAAGGTCCTGCTGCTCGAAGGCGGCGGTCTCGACTACGAGGCGGCGATGCAGGACCTCTACCGCGGTGAGAGCGTCGGTCTGCCGTACTATCCGCTCCAGGCCGCGCGCCTGCATTACTTCGGCGGCACCACCGGACATTGGGCGGGGTTCTGCTCCACCTTGGATCCGATCGACTTCGAAAAGCGGGCATGGGTTCCTCACAGCGGATGGCCGATTCGTCGGGAAGAGCTGGACCCGTTCTATGCGCGCGCGCAGCCTCTCCTCGAGCTGGGACCGTACGAGTACGGGGCGGGCGACTGGCAACGGCGCGATCCCACCCTGATCCCGCTGCCCCTCGATCCGCGCGTCATGTGGACGAAAATGTGGCAGTTCAGCCCTCCCACGCGGTTCGGTGCGCGCTATCGCCCCGCGGTGATCGGTGCGCCCAATGTGCACCTGTACACGCACGCCAACGTGTGCGAGCTGGAGCCGAATGAGTCGTTGCGCAGCATCGAGGGACTGCGGGTACGCACGCTCGACGGCAAGGAGCATCGCGCGCTGGCACGACATTACGTGTTGGCCTGCTGCAGCATCCAGAACGCGCGTTTGCTATTGGCGTCGAACCGGCGCACGCCGACCGGGCTCGGGAACGCATACGACCTGGTCGGACGGTTCTTCATGGAGCACATCGAAATGCCAGGTGGCCATCTCGCTCTCGCGCCCTCCCGTGCTATGAACACGAAGATGTACGCGATGGAGTTCGGACAGACGAAGGCGCGCGGTGAGCTGGCGCTGAGCGCGGCGGTACAACGCGAGCGGCGCATCCTCAACGGCACGGTTTCCCTGGAGCCGGGCGCCCCCGACGAGGTAGCCAAGAGCACCTTTGAGTGGGCCACGCCCGAGCTGCTGGCTGCCTTTCGGGAGTGGGAGGCGCACGGGAGGACGGGCCCACCGCCGGCCGGCCTCCCGGCGCCGCCGCCCCCCGGCTCGCCGCTCTTTTTTCACTTAGTGACCCGGCAGGAGCAGGCGCCAAACCCGGACTCGCGAGTCCTGCTCAGCACCGAACGCGATGCGTTGGGCATGCCGCGCGCGAAGCTCGACTGGCGGCTGACGGCGCTCGAGCGACGGTCCTTCCGCGTGCGCTACGAGGTGATGGGGCGGGAGCTTGGCCGGAGCGGGGCCGGTCGGGTCCAGCTGCTTGACTGGGTGACCCGGGACGAGGACACCTGGCCCAGCACGCTGAGCGGCGGCTGGCATCATATGGGAACGACGCGGATGCACGAAAATCCCCGCTTGGGCGTGGTGGATGCCAACTGCCGGGTTCACGGGCTCGGCAACCTATACGTGGCCGGTGCGTCGGTGTACCCGACGGGTGGCGCCGCGAATCCGACTTTGACCCTGGTCGCCGTGAGCCTCCGTTTGTCCGACCATCTGAAGAGGACACTGGGCTGACCGATCTTGCACGCGGCGCCCTCCGCCTGTCGGTGGAGGATCCCGACAGTCCGGCCGCCCGGTACTGTCTCGAACGCTACTTCGCGGAGCTCGCGGTCCGGTTCGAAACCGGCTACGATCCGGCGCGCGGCATATCGGCCGCGCCGGCGGAGCTCACGCCGCCGCGGGGCTACTTCGTGCTGGCCACCCTGAACGAAGAGCCCGTCGGGTGCGGCGCCCTGAAGTGTCACCCGGCCTATGGCGAGATCAAGCGGATGTGGGTCGCGACCTCCGCTCGTGGTCTCGGCCTCGGGACCCGGATCCTCCTGCGCCTCGAAGACCTCGCGCGGGAACGCGGGCTGCCGCTGCTCCGGCTCGAGACCAACAAGGCCCTGACCGAAGCGCAATCCCTCTACCGGCGCAACGGGTACCGCGAAGTACCGGCGTTCAACGACGAGCCCTACGCGCATCACTGGTTCGAAAAGACGCTAGCTTAAGCGCGCCATGCTCTCGGGTCCCGAAGCACTCGCGCGGTTGCGAGAAGGCAACCGTCGGTTTGTCGCAGGCGTGGATGACCCCAATGCCGCGCTGCGGCAGACCCATCGGCTCGCGCTGACCCAAGAGCCGTTCGCCATCGTCTTGGGCTGCTCCGATTCTCGCGTTCCCGCCGAGCTCGTGTTCGGGCAGGGGTTTGGAGATCTGTTTGTGATCCGCGTCGCCGGGAACATCGTGGCGCCTTCGCAGGTCGGGAGTGTGGAGTTCGCCGCCGGGCGCTTCGGAACGAGGCTGGCGGTCGTGCTCGGGCACACGCAGTGCGGGGCGATTGTGGCCACGTTGGAGGAGCTGCGCCAGCCGACGCCCCATCAGTCGCCCAACCTCCGCTCTATCGTCGACCGGATCCGGCCCTCTGTCGAGCCCTTGCTGGCTACACCCCTGGCGCAGGACGCCGAGGCCTTTGTCGCGCACGCCGTCCGCGCCAACATCCGGGCCGCCGCCGACCATCTGCGGCACGGCTCCGCCGTTCTGGAGCGTCTCGTTGCGGATGACGGGTTGCTGATCGTTGGCGCCGAGTACTGTCTGGAGACGGGCGTGGTCGACTTTTTCGATGGGGTGCCTGAGGACGCCTAGTCTGTCGACGTCCTTGCGCCCGCAGTCATTCGGCCCGCAGCTTAGGCGCGAGAGGAGCGTTTCATGGGTGAGGCAGGCGGGGTCCCGGACCCCATCGCCATCCGTACGACGAGATCCAATTCGTGAGGGAAGGTCGCGGTCTCTGGACCGTGAACGGGGAGGAGTTCGAAGCCGGAGCCGGTGACATTCTCGTCATCAAGGCCGGGGACGCGCCCCTCGTCCAGGTGGATGTACATCTCGGCCCGCGGTTCGTGCAAGAGAACCTCACCTAGATGACGTCAGCGTCGCCCATGGTCCGCCGCTTCGGCCTGATTCACGCCACGGCGCTGAACATGACGAACATGATCGGGATCGGACCGTTCATCACGATCCCGCTCCTCATGTCCGCGCTGGGCGGTCCGCAAGCGATGCTCGGCTGGCTCGTCGCGCTGATCATCGTCATGTGCGACGGCATGGTCTGGAGCGAGCTGGGGGCGGCGCTGCCAGGCTCCGGCGGCTCGTTCGGGTATCTGCGCCGGGGCTATGGCACCGAGCAACTCGGCCGCCTGATGGGGTTTCTGTTCGTCTGGCAGTTTGTGCTCAGCGGCCCCCTCGAGATCGCGTCCGGCTACATCGGCTTCTCGCAGTACCTCGGCTACATCTGGAAGGGGATCACGGCGCGCCAGACGATGCTCGTCGTCACCATCGTCGGGCTCGCGAACCTGGCACTCCTGTACCGCCGGATCACGTCGATCGCGGCGATCACCGTCACGCTCTGGATCGGCACGATCGTCACCGTCATCGTGGTCGTGGTGACGGGTGCGCTGCACTTCGACCATCGGGTCGCATTCGACTTTCCCCCGGGCGCCTTCACCTTCTCCCTGGGCTTCCTGCTGGGCCTCGGCGCCGCGTCGCGGATCGGCGTCTACGACTACCTGGGCTACTACGACGTCTGCTATATCGGTGACGAGGTACGGGATCCCGGCCGGGTGATCCCACGGTCGATTCTGATCAGCACCGTCCTGGTCGCGGTGATCTATCTCGCGATCAATCTGTCGATTATCGGCGTCGTCCCGTGGCGGGACTTCGTGCCGGCCGCGTCACACCCGCAGTCCAACTTCGTCGTCTCGATCTTCATGGAACGGATCTACGGTTCGGGCATCGCGACGCTGTTCACAGCCATGATCCTCTGGACGGCGTTCGGCTCGGTCTTCGCCCTGTTGCTCGGGTACTCGCGCGTGCCGTATGCGGCGGCGAAGGACGGCTATTTCTTCAAGGTGTTCGCCCGCCTCCATCCGTCCGGGGGATTCCCCTACGTCTCGCTCATTGTGCTCGGGGTCCTTTCGATCTTCGCTGGGTTTGTCTCCCTGGGCATGGTCATCGACGCGTTGATCACGACGCGGATTCTCGTGCAGTTCATCGGGCAGATCGGCGCGGTGACCCTGCTGCGTCGGCGCGCGCCAGACCTGCCGCGGCCCTATCGGATGTGGCTCTATCCGGTGCCGAGCCTCATCGCGCTGCTGGGATGGATCTTCATCTTTGCCACGACACCCCCCATGGTGATCGCCTTTGGACTGGGCGCGCTGCTGCTCGGTGTGGTGTGCTTCGCGGCGTGGTCGTGGAAGAGGCGAACGTGGCCGTTCGAGGCGAGTCAGGGGGCCGGCTCTCGAATCTGATGCAGGGTATTGATCTCGGGATGCTGCAGCGTTTGGCGGATCCCCCGGGGCCAACGGATCTCGACCCGGTCCACCGTGGTCCGGTCGCCGAGACCGAAGTGCACCACCCGGCTCGATTGGGCTAAGTAACCGCCCGCCGGGCTCACCTGCCGGACCATCACGGTCTTCCCGACCCAGAGCCGCACCACGGCGCCGATCGCATCGCGGTTGCTCGTGGTTCCCGTCAGCCGGAATTCCACATAGTTCCGTCGGGGAAGGCGGTTCACAAAATAGTACGGGGGGCCGTTGAAGTTGTTGGTCACGATCTCGAGCCGGCCGTCGCCGTCGAAATCGGCCACGACCGCGCTGCGCGAGCTCCGCGCGGCCGGCTGGCCCCCGACGCGCTCTTCCAGGTAAATGCCGCCGACTGGTGGCTCGATGCCCAGCACGTCGGCCCGGTCGCGGAACGTGCCGTCGCCGTTGTTCA
>Ga0209803_1001783_pt1 | contig 13970 bp, 13 predicted proteins | sample GraSoiAngelo_138_FD_185895 | JGI IMG/M metagenome (GOLD analysis project Ga0209803, IMG submission 185895) | Grasslands soil microbial communities from the Angelo Coastal Reserve, California, USA - 14_0929_09_40cm (SPAdes) (version 2) | ecosystem: Environmental > Terrestrial > Soil > Grasslands ... | reverse complement strand
CGGCCGCTCCCCGAAACCGGCGCGGCGGCAACTCACTTCGAACATCGTTGCGATTTGCTCGGCAAAAATGCCCTCACCGGTTTGTCGTTTACGCCAACGCGAATCATAAAGCTTTTCGCCGCCCCGGGTGTGGCGTAATCTTTCCAATACCTTCGCTTTTCGCTCCGGGAAATGTTCGTCGAGCCAATGCTCGAACAACGGCGCTACCGCCCATGGCAGCCGCAGCAAGACGTGCCCCGCGAATTGGGCGCCCGCCCTCGCGCACGCGGCGACGATCGCCGGTATTTCGTGATCGTTAATTCCCGGAATCACCGGCGCGACCATTACTCCGACGGGAATATTCGCGGCGCGCAACTGCGCGACTGCGTCCAAACGCGCGGCAGGAGGCGATGTTCGCGGCTCGAGTATGCGCTGGAGTTTTGGATCCAAGGTCGTGACCGAAAGGTTCACCACCACAGCATTATGTCGCGCCAACTCGGATAAAATGTCGATGTCGCGCGTCACGAGCCGGTTCTTGGTCAAGATGCCAACGGGATTGCGAAATTTCGCAATCACCTCAAGACAACTCCGAGTGATACGCAGTTTGCGTTCAACCGGTTGATAGCAATCGGTCACCCCGCTCATCATGAGGAGCTGCGGTTTCCATTTCGGCGACGACAACTCGGCTTCGAGCAAACGCGGCGCGTCCGGCTTCACCATGATTCGTGATTCGAAATCCAGACCGGCCGAAAATCCGAGATACTCGTGGGTCGGCCGCGCAAAACAATAAATGCAGCCGTGCTCGCAACCGCGATACGGATTGATGCTCGCTTCGAACCCGACATCGGGACTTTGATTGCGCGCGATGATCGTCTTGGTGTCGTCGCGAAAATATTGCGTCGCGCGCCGCGGTTTTTCCTCTTGATCAGGATCGGTATCGACAACATCGACATCGGTAAGATCGACATGCAGCTTTTCGAAACGATTCGCCGGGCTCCAGGAAGCGCCGCGGCCGTGGATGGGCTCGCGACTTTGCGGCGTCTCGTTAACGACAGGCTTTAACTTCTTCTTGCCACCCGGGCGCATGAGAAAACGTTCACATGAACATATTGACTTGTCGAGTTCGTTTGGTGGATAGCCGGTTCCGCCGGACGATGCCAAATTTTTGCGGCTCCGCCGCCACTCTTAACATCGAGCAAGGGACTGCTCGATCCACCCTTGCCCAACCTTCTAGCGATGGCACAATTCTCGCGACCGAAATTTTCGGGGAGGGGTGGCAGAGCGGTTGAATGCGCCGGTCTTGAAAACCGGAAGGCCGAAAGGCCTCGTGAGTTCGAATCTCACCCCCTCCGCGCTTCTCCCCTCCGTTCTAATTTTCGATTTTCAGGAAAAAACGCGCAACAAGAATCGCGCATAACATTCCGAGAACGGCGGCACAGACCACGTCCGATAAATAATGCGCGCCGCCGTAGATTCGCGAAACCCCGATCAGGATCGGAATCAAGAGACACGGCAGCCCGATTCGCCAGCTCGCGAAAGTAAGAACACCGAAGAACGCGGTTGAAGCAACGACGTGCCCGGAAGGGAACGCGTGGTATTTGGAGCTTAAACGCGGGCCATTCCAAATTTGCTCGGCCTAAACTGAGGGCCGCGCTCGACCTGTCGAAATCTTGATTGCGCGCCCCGCGAGCCCGGCGATCGAGAGCGCGATCAACATCGACAGGAAAATGCGCGTCCATTTCTTGTTTCCGCGCCACCAGGCCACCGCGGCAAGGATTAGCCCGAGCGCGAAATGTTCCGGCCAATCGCCGAAGCGGCTCACGTTGCGCATAAAATTGCGCATGCCGGGATTCTGATGCCGCGCGATGAAATCGCGCACCACATCGTCAAAATAAAACGAAGCCGCAATTGCGATCGCAGCGACGAGAAAGCCGAGCGTCCAATAGAAAACAGAGCGTTGCTTCACAAATAAGTTCCCGTCAGTTTTGCGAAAAGCTATTTTGAGGCCGCCCGTGAAATCAATCAATTACGCGCTGTTGTTTTTGGGGTGCATCATTTTCCACATGGTTGGCACCTGGAGTCTGCCGTTGATCGATCGGGACGAGCCCCGCTTCGCCGAAGCGTCGCGTGAAATGATTGAGCGTGGTGATTACATCGTTCCGCGTTTCAATAATCAACTGCGCCTGGACAAACCTCCCCTCGCCTATTGGGCGCAAGTTGCGAGTTACAGAATTTTCGGTCAAAACGATTTCGCTGCGCGATTTCCATCGGCGGTCGCCGCCGCGCTCGTGGCGATGTCGATCTTAGCGTGGGGATCGCGCATCGGCGGAAATCACGTCGGGTGGTGGGCGGCGATCATCTTCACGCTGTCACTGCAGACATTTATCCACGCCAAAGCCGCCGTCGCCGATATGTGGCTGGTCCTGTTTGTTACGCTGGTGCACTGGGCTGGATACGAATTGCTTTTCGAAAACAGCGAACGCCAAACGCCCAACGCCCAACGCTCAACATCGAATTCAGAATATCGGCCGTGGTGGTTTCTGTTTTATTTGGCTCTAGCAGGCGGCTTTCTGGCGAAAGGGCCGATCGCATGGACGCCGCTCTTAACGCTCGCAGCGATGAAATTGTTTGTGGGTGACGTCGAACTGGCAAAGCGCTTCAAGTTTGCGCGCGGCATTTTGCTCATGCTTGCTATCGTGGCCCTCTGGGGCGTTCCCGCTTTAATTCAAACGCACGGCGAATTTTTTAGAATTGGAATTGGTCGTCACGTGGTTGGTCGCTCGTTTGGCGCGATGGAAGGCCACGGCGCCAATTCGTTAGGCATTTATCTGCTTCTTCTCCCCTTTTATTTCGTCACGATCTTCGCCAGCTTTTTCCCCTGGTCGATCAAACTGCCCTCGCTTGCAAACAAGCTTTGGCGCGAGCGGGACAAGAGCCGCCTTCGCTCAGATAGCTACGGCGTCCGGGTCGACATCTACCTTCTCACCGCCGCAGGAATTATTTTTGTCATTTTCTCCCTCATCAAAACAAAGCTGCCGCACTACACGCTGCCGGCATTTCCGTTACTCTCGCTTCTTCTCGCGCGCCACCTGATCGATCATCGCCAATTTTTGAAACGATGCGCGATCGTCACCGCCTCGATCTATCTCGTCGTCGCGCTTTTCGTCACGCCCACAGCGGCGCGTTTTTTTCCGGCCGCGCAACTCTTTACCCAAACGTCCGATCAGCTTCGGCCGGAAATGGAATTCGGCGCGGTCGATTTTCAGGAACCGAGCCTGGTTTGGTATTTTCGATCGCGGGTGCATGGGTGGATGACTCCGCTCAACGCGACGACAGCGGTGACATTCATGGGAAAAAGCGGGCCGCGCTTTGCGGTTTTACCGACCGCGCTCGCCGCCAAGACATTTCCGGATCCACCCGCGACCTGGAAGAGCTTTTCGACACGAGGCTTCAACATCGCCAAAGGCAAGCGCGTCGATCTTACGCTTGTGTTGAAGCCGGATTGATGAAGCGTTGGCTGAAATGATCACCTTCCTCGACGGCAAGCTCGTGAGCGCGCTGCCAACGCAGGCGACGATCGACGTCAACGGCGTCGGCTACGAAGTTTTCATTCCGTTATCGAGCTACGACAAGCTTCCCGCCGTCGGCCAGCCTATCCGGATTCTCACGCATCTGGCCGTGCGCGAAGACGCGCATATTCTTTACGGGTTCATGACCGTGCCCGAGCGCGATTTGTTCCGGTTGCTGGTGAACAACGTCAGCGGAATCGGTCCGAAGCTCGCATTAGCAGTTCTGAGTGGAATGAGCGTGACGAATTTCAAAACGGCCGTCGTCAATTCCGATATCGCGGCAATTTCGAAGATCAGCGGGCTCGGCAAAAAAACGGCCGAGCGAATCGTTCTCGAATTGAAAGACAAGCTCGGGGTGGCGGCTGCCTGGGAAGCTGCGACCGCCGCGCACGCGCCGACGCCGGAGCAGGAGCAGGCAAACGAAGCGGTTCTGGCGCTGATCGCGCTCGGTTACAAACAGGCCGACGCGCACAAAGCCGTTCGCGATTTGCAGACGCAAGGTCAGGCCAAGGCGGCGGAAGAACTGGTGAAGCTCGCGCTGAAGAAAATGGCCGCAGGTAGATAAACAGAAAACGCCCAACGCCGAATGTCGAATCGGAAGGTCAGCATTCGGTATTGGACGTTGGACGTTGGGCGTTGGACGTTTGCTTCCTAATGCAGGTTAAGGACGATAAGATCGACATCATCCGCAAAGCCTTCCCGAAAGAAGGTCTCTTCGCCGAAAAGGATTGGCTGCTCTCGCCCGATGCGTTTCCGATCGAGCAAAAATTTCTGGCTGAGCTCGAACAACTCGGGCATCGCTTGTTCGTTTTTCAACGCGCCTGCAATCTGCTTTACCAACTCAGCGTCAAAGGAAAGCAGCCCGAGTGGGTCGCGCGTTATCTCGATGCCGGAAAGCCGAAAGAATTAATCGAATTTTCCCGGCGCAAAGAGATCCGTGACGATTTGCCGCGCGTTATTCGGCCGGACCTCATTCTGACCGAGGACGGCTACATCATCGCTGAAATCGACTCGGTTCCCGGCGGAATCGGACTCACCGCATGGTTAAATCAAACCTATTCGACGTTCGATAAGGAAATCATCGGAGCTGCTGACGGAATGCTCGATGGATTTCAAATCGTGTTACCGAACGGCGGCGACATCGTTGTTTCGCAGGAAGCGGCGACCTACCGGCCAGAGATGGAATGGATCGCTGCCCGGTTAAAAGATCGACATCATGATCTGAACTGGCGGGTGGTCGCCGCGGAAAATTACGAGCCGCAGGATGGTTGCGCTGTTTATCGCTTCTTCGAATTGTTCGATCTGCCGAACATTCCGAAGATCGACAATCTGCTCCGGGCAAACGCCGAAGGTCGAGTCACGATCACACCGCCGATCAAACCTTATCTGGAGGAGAAAATGTGGTTCGCACTGTTTTGGCTGAAACCGCTCCATGAATTTTGGCGGCGTGAGCTGGGCGAGAAATATTTTACTCAGCTCCAAAAGGTGATCCCCTATTCCTGGCTACTCGATCCAACGCCGTTGCCACAGCACGCGGTCATTCCGCGTTTAGAGATTCACGATTGGCGCGAAGCGGCAAAGTTCAGCCAGAAAGATCGAGATCTTCTTTTGAAGGTGAGCGGATTCTCGCCCCTCGGCTGGGGCAGCCGCGGAATTTCACTCGGGTCCGATCTCGCCCACGCCGAATGGGAAAAGAGAATCGACAATGCACTGGCCACATTCGACTCCTCGCCCACGATCCTGCAGCGTTTCCACAAGGGCCGCTTGTTCGAACATCGCTACTGGGATGCGGACTCCGCCGAATTAAAAACGATGAAAGGCCGTGTCCGTCTTTGTCCGTATTACTTCGTAGAAAACGATCGGGTGAAATTGCGCGGCGCTCTCGCAACCATCGTCCCGGCCGACAAAAAGTTTCTGCACGGTATGCGCGACGCGGTCCTGGTGCCGTCGCGAACTGAACGCTAGTCGTTAGTCTGCGCGCCGGCTCGCGAGCCCATCAGCGTGCAGCGCTATTCCACAGTAATTACTACTTTTCCTCGAGCGTGGCCTTCTTCCAGATATGCGATCGCGGCCGGGACCTCATTTAATTTATAAGTTCTATCAATGACGGGTTTCAATTTCCCTGACTGCATCATGTCGGCCAAGATGGTCAGGTCCTTTCCGTTCGCGTCCGCCATCATCATTCCCATTTTCTGGCTCGTGAACGGTGACAAGACCATTGTTTTAATTACACGGCCGAACGGACCGACCCATCGACTGTCGTTGGGTCCTCCGCCCCCGATCATGACGTATTTCCCGTTGGGAGTTAAGATGCGCCTGCATTCTGAGAGCGAATGGTTCGGAACATTGTCGAGAATCACGTCGTAGCGTTCAGTACCTTTAGCGAAATCCTCTTTCGTGTAATCAATCACGTGATCCGCGCCGAGCGATCGGACAAGATCAACATTTCTGGTGCTGCAAACGCCAGTGACATCGGCGCCGAAAGTTTTCGCGATCTGCACCGCGAATGTGCCCACGCCTCCCGACGCGCCGTTAATCAAGACCTTCTGACCCGGCTGGACTTTTCCTTTGTCGCGAAGAGCCTGCAACGCCGTGATGCCCGCTATGTTTACAGAAGCTGCTTGCTCAAACGTGAGATTGGCCGGCTTCAGCGCGACTGCGCCCTCGGCGCGCCGACATACATACTCGGCAAAAGCCCCGCCTCTTCCGCCGAAAACATCATCGCCTGGTTTGAACTGGGTCACATTCTTGCCGACGGCTTCAACTGTCCCCGCAAAATCGACACCAAGTTGTATGTCCTTTGGTTTGCGCAGGCCGACCCCCATCATGCGCATGATGTAAGGTGTGCCTTCGACGAAATGCCAGTCATACGGATTGATCGAAGCCGCGCGAACTTTTACCAGGATCTGGTCGTCATTCGGAACCGGCTTTTCAATGTTCTCGAGTTTGAGATTGGATAGACCGTAGTCGGAATAAACGATCGCTTTCATAGGATGATTGGGAGCAGCCGTCTGGCGATCGTAGTCGTTGGTTGATGTCCAGTAGGCGATCTGAAACCACACGAGCAACGCCAGCACGATCACGATTACGCTCCACTTTAGTATGCGTTTTATTTTCATAAGCCTGACGGTTTGGAATTAATGGCAGCCATCTATCATCGGCGAAAAGGTTAAGCCGCACCAGCTCGCGCTTGAGTAGGCTCGACCGGCTTCAATCCCTTAAACAGTAGCCAAAAACTGAGCACGAGTTCGAAAACGGCCATCGGAAAATCGAACCACCAGTCATTAACGATTTTGTTGAAGTGAGGGAAAATCAGATAGACGAAAGCGCAAAACACGCACCAGGCAGAGGAGATCACACCGTAGAGAGCCAATCCTCTCGGGATGTAGTTCGACTTGAGCCACAACCAGGCGCAAATAGTCGCGGCTAATCCAAAGAACGGCAGGCCGACGTAGTAGTCATCGAAATTCGCGCCGAGATGTAATTTCGCCAGGGCCTGCAACCGATCCGGCTCAAAAACTTGCAGGTAATTCGCATTACTTAACAGCCGCAGCGCGCTCAGCATGTTGAGCGTGCTCAGAAGCCACAAAAAGGCGAAGACCAGGCGGGACAGTGCTCCGACCAGCGCGAGGCCGGGATTTAGCGGCTTAAGAATTACATAAAGCGCGCTGAGTAGAACGACAACGCCCAAGCTGTAGGTCAGAAAACAAACAACCGTGAGGCGAAATTGCGTTTCGTGCGCCACGATGTTCTGAGCAGTGGCCGCCGCATTCCCTGGGACAGTCAGAGGATTCAGCAGCACGAAATTGCCGAAGACCACGATCGCGAAAGTGAGCAGGCCGCTCCAGCCCGCGACTTTTGCCGCCGTCCGTTGTGAATTGTCGATCTTACTGATTGTCATTTCATTTTCTCCGAGTGCTCAGCGTCATTCCAAATTGATCACGACTTTGCCGCGAGCGTGTCCTTGTTCCAGGTAACGAAGAGCATCAGCGGTCTGATTCAGTTTGTAAGTCCGATCGATCACCGGCGTTATCTTTCCCGACTGCATGAGATCGGCCAGCAACGTCATGTCCTGTTTGTTGAATTGCGCAATGTAGGCGATGAACTTTTGGCTGACGAACCGTGACCGCACATACGCATTCAGCTCGCCGGCCAAACGCATCGCAATACCGTCATGCCATCCTGCTCCTCCAACTCCTGCCATGACGCAGATTCCGTTTTGATTCAAAATGCGACGGCGCTCGGAGAACGAATGGTTCCCGACGAGATCGTAGATCAGGTCGTAGCGTTGATCCGCTTTCGTGAAGTCTTCTTTGGTGTAGTCGATGACGTGGTCGGCGCCGATTGAGCGGACAAGATCGACATTGTGGGTGCTGCACACGCCGGTCACCTCGGTGCCGAATGATTTCGCGATTTGCACCGCGAATGTGCCTACGCCGCCTGAAGCACCGTTGACCAAGACTTTTTGACCGGCCTGAATCTTTCCTTTGTCGCGAAGACCCTGCAATGCCGTGATCGCGGCAACCGGGACAGAAGCGGCTTGCTCGAATGTCATGTTCGCCGGTTTCAACACAACTGATCGATCCGCCAGAACACACACGTACTCGGCGATTGCGCCGTTTTTCCCGCCGAATACTTCGTCACCCGGTTTGAATTGCGTCACATTTTTGCCAACTGCTTCAACTGTCCCCGCATAGTCGACACCTACTCGCGTGTCTTTTGGTTTGCGCAATCCGGAGAGCGGGCGCAGGAGCCACAGACCGCGAATGGTGAGGTCCAGCGGATTTACCGAAGCCGCGCGAACTTTGACCAAGACCTGGTTGTCCGCCGGAGTCGGCTTTTCCACGTCTGCCAGCGTGAGAACTTCGGGGCCCCCATATTCGCAATGAACGATAGCTTTCATGGGATTGTGAGCAGCGGTTTTGCGATCACACTCGTTAGTCGATCTCCAGTAGGCGATGAAGAACCAAACCACGAGTGCCAGAAGAATTACGCTCGCAGACCATTTTAATACTCGTTTTAGCTTCACGGAATTACTCCACAGTGATTACTACTTTTCCTCGCGCGTGGCCTTCTTCGAAATACCGCATCGCCTCGGCGGTCTCGCTCAACTTGTAAGTTCGATCGATGACTGGCGTCACCTTCCCCGTTTTCATGAGGTTGCCTAACAGGGTCAGATCGTCTTTGTTCGTTGTTGTACCGTACCTGACGAACTTCTGACGGACGAACCGCGACAACAGATCCGTTTTGAGAACCCCAGCGATACGCGCCAACTGACCATCGTGTAGTCCTGCTCCTCCGATTCCGGCCAGGACGCAGATCCCATTAGGAGTTAAGACGCGCCGGCGATCGGAGAAGGAGTGGTTATTAACGTTATCAAAAATTACGTCGTACCGCTGATTACCTTTGGTGAAATCCTCTTTGGTGTAGTCAATGACGTGATCTGCGCCAATCGATCGGACAAGCTCCACTTTTCCCGTACTGCATACGCCCGTTACCTCCGCGCCGAGTGACTTCGCTATCTGGACAGCGAAAGTGCCCACGCCGCCCGTTGCGCCGTTGATCAGGACCTTTTGCCCCGGCTGAATCTTACCCTGGCAAAGACCCTGCAAGGCGGTGAATCCCGCCCAGGCTACAGCGCCCGCTTGTTCAAACGTCACATTAGCTGGCTTAATAACCAATCCTCGCTCGCGAGCACACGCATACTCCGCCAGAGAAGGACGACCCACGCCAAAAACTTCGTCGCCCGGTTTGAACTGCGTCACGTTTTTGCCAACCGCTTCAACCTGGCCGGCCACATCGTTGCCTAATCCTGTCTTCTCTGGTTTCCGCAGCCCGGACATCAGGCGAAGCGGCCACGGCCCTCGCATCAAGCCCGGATCAATAAAATTGAGGGAAGCCGCGCGAACTTTGATCAAGATTTGATTGTCGTTCGGAACAGGCTTTTCAACGTCTTCAAACTTGAGAACGTCAGGTGAACCATACTCGCAAAAACGAATGGCTTTCATCGGATTGACCAAAGCAGTCTTGCGATCGCAATCGTTGGTCGATCTCCAGTAAGCGATGAACACCCAGCCAATGAGCACGACCAGGATTAGAAGGAAGCTCCACTTCAGGAAACGTTTGACCTTCATACGCCTAACGAATCAGGTAGCCTCGGCCGGCAGCGCTTTGATATTGGCGCCTCTGATCAAGAAGTAGAGCATGATTGCCATTTCGGCGAAGAATGCCGGCTGCAACCAACCAAAAGCGGCGCTGTAGTTACTTGGGAAGAACTGCGCCGTAATGCTGAGCGCGACCCAGGCGAAGCAGGCGATGATCAACCAAAGGCCCAGGATGCGCGGTAGGAATCCGGACCGATAGACAAGCAATCCGAATGGAAAAAGCCACACGCCCCAGAAAATCTCGCTGATGAATTCTCCCTGATTGTGTAAGCGGATGAACAGCATCGCGAGCGCGTCGCGCTGCGTCTTATCGAGCACGTCGAGAAATTCGCCTCCGCGAAAAAGAATGACTGCGGCGATATTGTTCAGGGCATTGAGAAATCCCACCGCGGCGGACACCAAAACGAACGCCACCATCAATAACGCCCATGTCTTGTTCACGTTGCTGAGCAAGCGATACAAGGCGATGGCGAGGCAGATAAAAATTACGTGCCCGATAAGATCCCCGAAGATCGACAATCGAAACAATGTTTCGTGCGCCAGAATATTGTCGGCCGTGGCCGCGGCGTTGCCACGGACGATGAGTTTCCCTGGAACGTAAAGCATGCTGAACGGCGCAACGAGGACGAGCGACAGATAAATAGCGCCCGCGATCCGCGCGGCTTTCTTGAGTGGGTGCATGCGATTTCTCCTCTATTGGTTGTTAGGCGTGCGGTTTGATCACAGCGGTCCGCGATAACGCCGCAGCCGGACTGCTGCAAACAGGAATGCCGTCGCGACTAATAGCCCAAGCCAGAGACCGGCACTGCCCAGGTATCTTCCCGGAGTCAATTGTACCAGCGAATCGATCGTGGGATGGCCCTCGCCGTGGAAGCCGAAAGCGTGCGGCGCGAATCCCATCAAGCGGTGTTGCAGCATTTTGCCGAAATAGGAAGTGTTGAACGTGATCTTCTCAAAGATTTGGATAACGATCAGTGGCAACACCGCCCAGAGAAACGTTGCGCGCCGCGCCCAACCGGAGACCAGCAATAGCCAGCCGTAGATCGGTGCATGCCAGAGCGCGATCGCGATCAGACCGTAGAGCATTACCAGCCAGTTCTGAAACACCGGGAAGTGGGCAAACGTCGTCGCCGGACTCACTCCGTGCGCCAGCAGGTTTACGCTGCTCATCAGCAGCATGATCACCTGCACGCAAACCACGAGCGCAAAGGCAATCACCGGCAGAATCACCAGCGGAATGGTTATCTTCGAGAGCACGGTGGTGAGATCCGAAACCGGCAGCGATTTCCAGAACAGAATGCTGCGATCGCGGCGTTCGCCGTGCAGCGCGTCGAGACAGTAGAACACGCCTACGATGAACACGACGAAGATCATCATCATCGCCGCCGCGTCGTACGTCGCTTCAATGGCGGCCCGCTGCTTCACTGGGTCGTCGAGCAACAGCACCGCGCGTCGGCGCTCCGCCAGGCCGATCGTGCTGATGGCAAGAGCAAAGACTTGAACCGCGGCGACAATCAGCGGAGCGACATAGATCGAGCGGTTCTCCCACAATTCGCGCCACACCGACCAATAGAATGGCCTGGTCGCGGCAGCATTGGAGCTAGGAGCCGGGAGCTCGGAGTTGGACGGCGATTCGATCGGAATGCTTGATGAACTATTCATTTCTGATCTCCTCGCTCCTTGGTCCCTGCCCCCTGCTCATAACCGCGACGAACAAATCGGCGATGCTGGGCGTGCGCACTTCGCCGAGCGCGGCGAATTGGCCACGATCGACATGATCGAACAGCATGACGCTTTGACCGAACACTTGCCGCTCGTGCAGCGGCTTGAGCGATCGCGCGCCGGCGACGTGGTCCGGATGCACCATCACTTCCGCATAGCGCGATTCGAATTCCTCCATGCTGCATTCGAGCACGATGCGACCGTGATTGATGAACATGAGATCAGTCAGGACATCCTGGATCTCTTCCACTTGATGCGTTGTCACCACGATGGTGCGGGTGCCATCGAAGTAGTCGTTCAGGAGCGAATCGTAGAATTGTTTGCGGTAAAGAATGTCGAGACCAAGCGTCGGCTCGTCCAGCACCAGCAATTTCGCGTCGATCGCCATGACCAGCGCGAGGTGCAGCTGCGCCACCATGCCTTTCGACAGTTGTCTGACCTTGCTCGTGTATTTGATCGTCGTTTTCGCCAGAAAATCTTTCGCCTTCGAGCGATCGAATTTCGGATGCACCCCCGCGACGTAGTCGAGCAGTTGCGTAACCCGGATCCAGCGCGGCAACACTGCGACGTCGGCAATGAAAGAAACATCGCGCATGAGTTCTTCGCGCGCGTTCCACGGATCGCGACCGAGCACCGTCAAATTTCCTTCGTATGAAGTAAGTCCAAGAATGGCGTTGAGCGCGGTGGTTTTGCCGGCGCCGTTGGGGCCGATCAGTCCAAGGATCCGGCCCTCTTCCACGCGTAGATCGACATTGTCCAAGGCGACGGTTGTACCGAAAACTTTACGGAGCCCGCGTGCTTCAATACATGCCATGGCTTAGCGCTTCTCCTTTTCAGTTTTCGAGGGCCGCTGTTTCGTGGCGGCTTCCAGCAGTTCTTCTGTTGTTAGGCCGAGTCGCCGGATGGTCGCGTGAACTCTGGGCCAATGTTCCGCCAGAAATTTCTCGCGTTCGCCCTTCAGCAGTAAATCCCGCGCGCCGGATTTGACGAACATGCCGAGGCCGCGCCTGGTCTCGACCAGTTGCTCGTGAACGAGTTGCTGATAAGCCTTTAGGACCGTGAGCGGATTGACCCGATATTCGGCCGCAACATTGCGGACGGACGGGAGCGGATCGCCTTCGTTGAGCACGCCGTCGAGTATCATATGGACGACACGATCGCGAAGCTGTCGATAAATCGGCTGACCGTCGTTCCATTCACGATTCATCCGGTGTAGCTGATCGCCGTTTCGAGGGAAGTATTCCGTTCGATTTCGTTTGATCAGGGCTCCTCATATAGTGATATAGTTAACTATATCACTAATGCACAAGCAAGCTCTTTTTTCCCTATTTATTGGAGGGACACGCGCCGTCGTATCCCAAAATCAAGGCACCGACGGCGCGGCGCCCTCCAGATCATAAGTCGTGATCTCGAGTTTGTGGCCGTCGGGATCGGAGAAATAAATGGAATGCGAAATTTCGTGGTCCTGAAATTCGAATTGAATGCCGCGCTGCTTCAATTCATCTTGTGCGGCCAGAAAATTCGTTCGATTCGCGCGCAAGGCTAAGTGAAGCATTTTAACGCCGCCGCGCGTGGCGGATGTTCGCCCCGGCGAATCCGTCCTTTGGCGGATCGATTCTTCGTTCGATCTAACCGGGAACAATGCGATCGCGGTTGTGCCTTTGCCGATAAAAACCGGAACGCCGTTCCACATTTCCGAAAAACGGCGCTCGAACCCGAGAACGTCGATGTACCACCGCGCGGCACGTTCGACATCGCGCACACTCATCGCGACGTGATCAATTCCCTCCAGCTCCATGAAGACAGAATGCACAAAATCTACAGAATTAAAACCGGTTAAAGAACGACAAAGAGCCCGAAGTCCTAGCCATTTTGTAGATTCTGTTGATTCTGTCTGTTCCGGTTCCGATTCAGCGGAAATGAAATTGTGCCGGCGCGCTGATCTTGGTATGTCGATGCAAGTGAGTCCCCCCACTCGCCGCGCGTTTCTCAAAACAATCGGTCAGGCCGGTTTGTTTTGCGCGGCGCCGACGATCGCGCGATCAGCAGCTGCGCTGCACGGGGACATCGTCCAAATCTCAATCCTCCACACGACTGATCTCCACGGACACATTTTGCCCACGAGTGATTACGCAGGAAATGCGGACCTCGGTGGCTTCGCGCGTTGCGTCACCCAAATTCGGCGCTGGCGCTGGCAAAATCGGAATTCGATCTTGATTGATATCGGCGACGTTTACCAGGGAACCGACGTCAGTTTGCGCACGAACGGCGCGCTCATGATCGATCTTTTCAATCATTTGAAATACGACGCCTGGATCGTCGGCAATCACGAATTCGATTGGGGCGTGGAGCCGTTCATGAACGCGCTGACAAAATCCAAAATGCCGGTGTTGGCAGCGAACATGTCGATGGAAGGAAAAGCCAGCGGCGAAATCTTGGATTCGGGAAATCCATTCGCTAAAGTACGGCCTTATATCTTGAAGGAAATCGATGGGGTCAAAATCGCCATTATCGGAGTGACCACGCCGGGAATGCA